>ERZ1066121.1120-NODE-1120-length-21042-cov-13.775051_pt1 | contig 21042 bp, 15 predicted proteins | sample MGYA00382768_ERZ1066121 | MGnify/ENA primary metagenome ERZ1066121 (study PRJEB33369, sample SAMEA5778351) | biofilm metagenome | biome: Industrial cooling water; feature: Water cooling tower basin; material: Biofilm | place: United Arab Emirates | collected... | reverse complement strand
AGCACCCGTTCCTCTGGGGCTCGCGCCGCATCGGCCCGGACCTCGCCCGCGTGGGGGGCAAGTACCCCGACCTCTGGCACGTGCGCCACATGCAGGACCCGCGCGCGATCGCCGCGAAGTCGATCATGCCGGCCTACCCGCACATGCTCACCGACCCGCTCGACTTCGACGGGATCCAGCGCCGCGTCGACGCCATGGCGATGCTCGGCGTGCCCTACGGCGACGCCGTGCGCGGCCGCGCCCCGGCGATGGCCCGCGAGCAGGCGCGGCACATCGCCGCGAGCATCGAGTCGCAGGGCGGCCCCGCGGGGCTCGCCGACAAGGAGATCGTCGCCATGGTCGCCTACCTCCAGCGGCTCGGGCAGGACATCAAGAAGGCGCGGCCGAACACCGTGGCCCAGGCGCCGTCGGCGCCCGCCGCCCGCCAGCCGGGGGTCGCGCGATGAAGCTCTCCGACATCATGGGGCACGCGAACCTGGCGACGTACGCCGAGGTCGCGCTGGTGCTCTTCGTCCTCGCCTTCGTCCTCCAGCTGCTGCGCACCTGGGCCCCGTCGCAGCAGGGCGTGCTCGAGGCCGCGCGCCAGATGCCGCTCGACGACCCCAACGACCGCCTCGCCCTCGGGCAGGCCCCCCCCTCGCTCGCCGCCGCGCCCACGGGCGCGGCGTCCCGCCCGGAGTGACGCCGCCATGGCCGACGACACCACCCGCGACACCAATCCGACGTACGACCACGAGGAGAGGCTCCTCGACCACGAGTACGACGGCATCCAGGAGTACGACAACCCGATGCCGCGCTGGTGGGTCTGGACCTTCTGGGGGACGATCGTCTTCTCGGTCGCCTACGCCCTGAACCTCGGCGGGATCGGCACCGGACGCGGCTGGCTCGCCGCCTACGAGCAGGACATGGTCGCCTTCCACCAGGCGCACCCGCAGGGCGGCCCGAGCGTGGACGGCGCCCGGCTCGCCGCGCTCGTGCGCGACCCGGAGGCGCTCGCGCTCGGGAAGGCCACCTACGCCGCGAACTGCGCCGCCTGCCACGCCGCCGACGGCGGCGGGATGATCGGCCCCAACCTCACCGACGGCCACTGGCTGCACGGCGGCCAGCTCCCCGAGATCCTCCGCACGATCAACGACGGCGTGCTCGCCAAGGGGATGCCGGGGTGGAGCAAGATGCTCAGGCCCGAGCAGGTCACCGCCGTCACCGCCTACGTGGCCTCGCTCCGCGGCACCACCCCCGCCAAGCCCAAGGCGCCGGAGGGCACCCCCGTCGCCGCCGCGGCGCCGCCGATCGCCACGGCGTCGCAGTAGCCGCACGCCGCGCCACCCCCCCCCGCCCCCCGCGCATCCTCCCGCCGATGACCGCCTCCGCCATGCCCGTCGCGCCGGGGCGCGTCCTCCCGACGCTGAACGAGGACGGGACGCGCCGCTGGATCCGCCCGAAGCCGGCGCACGGCCCCAAGTGGCGCGCCCGCCGCCTGGTGGCCTGCGCGCTCATGGTGGTCTTCCTCGCCATCCCGCACCTGCGGCTCGGCGGCGGGCCGCTCGTCCTGCTCGACCTGCCGCGGCGCCAGTTCACCCTGTTCGGCACCACCTTCCTGCCGACCGACACGCTCCTCCTGATGCTCCTCCTCGTCACGGGGGTGCTGGCGATCTTCCTCGTCACCGCGCTGTTCGGGCGCGTGTGGTGCGGCTGGGCGTGCCCGCAGACGGTCTACATGGAGTTCCTCTTCCGCCCAGTCGAGCGGCTGATCGAGGGGGGCGCGAGCGGCTCGCGCCGGCTCGACGCGCTGGGCGCCCGCGGGCACTGGCACCCGCGCCGCCTCGTCAAGTACGCGGTCCACGCGGTGCTCGCCGTCCTCGTCGCCCACACCTTCCTCGCCTACTTCGTCGGCACCGAGCAGCTCGCCGAGTGGGTGCGCCGCTCGCCGTACGACCACCCGGCGTCGTTCCTCGTGATGGCCGGCGTCTCGGCGCTGATGTTCTTCGACTTCGCCTACTTCCGCGAGCAGACGTGCGCCGTCGCCTGCCCCTACGGGCGCTGGCAGTCGGTGCTGCTCGACCGGCGGTCGATGCTCGTCGCCTACGACCGCGCCCGCGGGGAGCCGCGCGGACGCGGGCGCGACCGCGAGCGCGCCGGCGGCGTCACCCTGGGCGACTGCGTCGACTGCTCGGCGTGCGTGCAGACCTGCCCCACCGGGATCGACATCCGCGACGGGCTGCAGATGGAGTGCATCGCCTGCACCCAGTGCGCCGACGCGTGCGACGCGGTGATGACGAAGCTCGGGCGCCCGACGGGGCTCATCCGCTACAGCTCGCAGGAGCTCCTCGCCGGCGAGCGGCGCCGCCTGCTGCGCCCGCGCACCGTCGTCTACCCCGCCCTGCTGGCGCTCTTCCTCGGCGCCTTCGTCTGGGCGCTCGGAGAGCGCGAGGACGCGGAGGTCACGGTGCTGCGCGGGATCGGCGCGCCGTTCACGCAGGAGCCGGACGGCCGCGTCGCCAACCAGGTGCGCATCAAGGTCGTCAACCGCGCCGGCGGCGACCGGTCGTACCGGCTGGAGATCGTCGGCGCCGCCGGCGCCACGGTGGTCGCCCCGCAGAACCCGCTCCCCGTCGCCCGGGGGAAGACGGCGGAGACGAGCGTCTTCGTCCTCCTCCCGCCCTCGGCGTTCACCCGCGGCGAGCGCGCCGTCACGGTGCGCGTCACCGACGGCCAGACCTTCACCGGCGAGTACCCGCATCGCCTCGCCGGCCCCGAGTCCTCCTCGGTCGCCCCCACCTCGAGCGCGACTCCGGCACTTCCGGGCGCGACAGGAGCCCCGACGTCGTGACCAGCCCGATCAGCCCCGCCCTCCCCGCGTCCCACACCGCGCCGACCCCCGCGCCGCCGCATCCGCGCTCGCTCGGCGCGCGGCTCTGGCCGATCGCCATCGGCGGGGTGCTCGCGCTGACGATGGGGGCGAACCTCTACGTCATGCGCCTGGCCGGCGCCGATCCGGCCGCGGCGGTCGAGGCGGACTACTACCGAAAGGCGGTGCACTACGACGCCGAGCTCGCGCAGGCGCGGCGGAACGTCGCCCTCGGCTGGCAGCTCCGCCCCACGCTCGCCCCCGTGGGCCCCGACTACCGGGCGGCGCTCACCGTGGCGCTCACCGACCGCGGTGGCGCGCCGCTCACCGGCGCCGCCGTGCGCGTCGAGGCGTTTGCGGTCGCGCGCTCGCAGCGCACGGTCCCCGCGACGCTCCGTCCCACCGCCGCCGGCTACGTCGGCACGCTCCCGGTCGGACACCTCGGACGCTGGGAGCTCCGCATCACGGCCACGCGCGGCGCCGAGCGCTTCACCGCCGTCGAGCGGCTGGACGCCGTGGCCGCCCCCTCCGCGCTCCCGTGAGTCTCGTCGTCGCCGTCCTCGCCGCCAGTCTGCTCGGCAGTCTGCACTGCGCCGGGATGTGCGGCGGCTTCGTCTGCTTCTACGCCGGCGGCACGACCGCCCAGCGCCGCGGGCTCGCCGGGCACGCGGCCTACGGCGCCGGGCGCCTGGTCTCGTACGTCGTCCTCGGCATCGTCGCCGGCGCCCTCGGCAGCCGGCTGGATGCGATGGGCCGCCTCGCCGGGGTGCAGCGCTCGGCGGCCGTCGTCGCCGGCACGCTGATGGTCGCCTGGGGGCTCGCGCGCATCGCCGCCGCCCGCGGCGTGCGCGTTCCCGGACGCGGCGGCGCCCCGCTCGCGCTGCAGCAGCAGCTCGGGCGCGTGCTCCGCGCCTTCGGCGACTGCCCGCTCGCCGTACGCGCCGCGCTCCTCGGGCTCGTCACCTCCCTCCTCCCGTGCGGCTGGCTCTGGACCTTCGTCCTCACCGCCGCCGCCTCGGGCAGCGTGCTCACCGGTGCCCTCGTCATGACCACCTTCTGGCTCGGGACGCTGCCGATGATGACGGCGCTCGGCGTCGGCGCGCAGCAGGCGTTCGGGCCGCTCCGTCGTCACCTCCCCGTCGTGAGCGCCGCGGTGCTCGTCACCCTCGGGCTCCTCTCGATCGCCGGGAAGCTGCAGGTCGCCCCCCTCGACGCGCCGGGCGGGCACGGCGCGCACGCGGCCGCCCCGCGCGCGCTCTCGCTCTCCGCTCCCGCCTCGACCTCGACGCCCGCGCATGAGCGCCACTGAGACGCTCCCCCCTCCCGCCGGCTACGACGTCGTCGACCGCAGCGCCGATGGTGAGACGGCGCGCGGCGCCGACCACGCCGTCGCGACCCCGGCCGGGGCGCGGCCCTCGTGCGCGCACTGCGCCGGCCCCGTTCCCGCTGCCGACGTCGACGAGACGGCGGCGCGGCAGTTCTGCTGCACCGGGTGCCGCACCGCCTTCGCCATCCTCCACGAGCACGGGCTCGACCAGTACTACCGGCTGGCCGAGCAGCGGCGTGGGCCGGTGCAGGCCACCGGGCGCTCGTTCGCGGAGTTCGACCACGAGGCGTTCCAGGCGCTCTACGTCCGGCGCACCCCCGAGGGGCTCGCCGCCGTCGACCTCTACCTCGAGGGGGTGCACTGCGCCTCGTGCGTCTGGCTCGTCGAGCGCGTGCCGATGCTCGTCCCCGGCGTGGTCCGCGCCGAGCTCGAGGTGCGCCGCGCCCTCGCGCACGTGACGTGGGACCCGGCCGAGGCGCGGCTCTCCGCGGTGGCCCGCGCGCTCGACGCCCTCGGCTACCGGGCACACCCGTTCCGCGGCGTGCGCGCCGAGGAGGTGCGGCGCCGCGAGGACCGGGCGATGCTGGTGCGCATCGGCGTCGCCGGGGCGATCGCCGTGAACGTGATGCTCGCCGCCCTCGCCCTCTACAGCGGCGAGCACGGGGCGATGGAGGCGCAGTACACGCGCTTCTTCCGCTGGCTCTCGATGGCGCTCACGGTGCCGACGATCCTCGGCCCCGGGCGCGTCTTCTTCCGCGGGGCGTGGGGGGCGCTGCGCACGCGCACGCTGCACATGGACGTCCCGATCGCCCTCGCGCTCGCGGTGGGGCTCGCGCGCGGCGTCGAGAACACCATCCGCGACGCCGGGCCGATCTACTTCGACGGGCTCGCCACGCTCACCTTCGCCCTGCTCGCCGGGCGCTACCTGCAGCAGCGCGGGCAGCGCGCCGCCGCCGACTCGGCGGAGCTGATCTACTCGCTCGCCCCGTCGTCGGCGCAGCTGCTCGAGCGCGCCCCCGACGGCGACGAGCACCTCGTCGAGGTGCCCACCGAAGCGCTCCTCCCCGGGATGGTGCTCGAGATCCGCGCCGGCGACGCCCTTCCTGCCGACGGCGTCGTCGAGCGCGGCGCCTCGACGCTCGACCTGTCGCTGCTCACCGGCGAGTCGCGCCCGGTGGCGGTCGCCGCGGGCGAGCCGGTCTACGCGGGGACGGTCAACCTGTCGTCGCCGCTGCGCGTGCGCGTCACCGCCAGCGGCGAAGAGAGCCGTCTGGCCAAGATCCTCCGCCAGGTCGAGGACGGGGTGCAGCGGCGCGCCCCGGTGGTGCACTTCGCCAACCGGCTCGCCGGGTGGTTCGTGGCCGTCGTCCTGCTGCTCACCGCCGGCACGCTCGCCTACTGGTGGCCGACCGATCCGACGGCGGCCGTCGACCACGCGATCGCCCTGCTCGTCGTCACCTGCCCCTGCGCCCTCGCCCTGGCGACGCCGCTGGCGGTGAGCGTCGCCGTCGGCCGGGCCGCCCGGCTCGGGATCTTCGTCAAGGGCGGCGACGTCGTCGAGCAGCTGAGCCGCCCGGCGACGCTGCTGCTCGACAAGACGGGGACGATCACCGAGGCGCGCACGGCGCTCGCCGCCTGGCGCGGCCCCGACGCGGTGCGCCCGCTCGTGCTCGCCCTCGAGCGCGACTCGCTGCACCCGGTGGCCGAGGGCTTCCGGCGCGCCTGGCCCGACGTCGCCGTCCCCGCGGTCGCCGAGTCGACGCACACGATCGGCGGCGGGATCGTCGGGCGCGTCGCCGGGCGCGAGGTCGTGGTCGGCTCGCCGCGCTTCGTCCGGGAGCGCGCCGCGGGAGGCGACGACGTCCTGGCGGCGGCCGAGTCGATGGCGGGCCGGGCGCTGACGCCGGTGCTCGTCGCCGTCGACGGGGCGGTCGTCGCGGCCGCCGGCTTCGGCGACCCGATCCGCGCCGACGCGCCCGAGGCGGTGCGGCAGCTGCGCGCGCGCGGCTGGCAGGTGGGGATCCTCTCGGGCGACGATCCGGCGGTGGTCGCCGCCGTCGGGCGGGCGCTCGAGCTGCCGCCGGCGGCGTGCACCGGCGGCGCCTCCCCCGAGGACAAGCTCCGCGCCGTCGAGCGCGCCGCGGCGGGCGGCACCCGCGTCGTGATGGTCGGCGACGGCGTCAACGACGCGGCGGCGATCGCCGCGGCGTCGGTCGGCGTCGGCGTGCACGGGGGCGCCGAGGCGTGCCTGGCGACCGCCGACGTCTACCTGATGAAGCCGGGGCTCGGGGCGCTCGTGCAGCTCGCCGAGGGCGCCGAGCGGACGATGCGGGTGATCCGGCGCAACGTCGCCTTCTCGGTCGCCTACAACGTCGTCGGCGCGGGGCTGGCGATGGCCGGCCTCCTGACCCCGCTCGCGGCGGCGATCCTCATGCCGCTCTCCTCGCTCACCGTGGTCCTCGCCTCGTGGCGGAGCACCACCTTCGCCGCCCCCGCCCCCGCCCCGGAGTCGCCCCGATGAGCGTGCTCTTCCTCGTCGTCCCGCTCGCCACGCTCATGGTCGGCCTGGCCGTGTGGGCGTTCGTGCGCTCGGCGCGCAGCGGGCAGCTGGACGACCTCGACACGCCGGCGGTGCGCATGCTCCACGACGACGCCCCGCCACCGGCCGGGCCGCCGGGGAGCTGACGCCCGGCGTCCGGCCCCTGGCGCCCGACGGCAGGGGCCTAACGCCCGGCGCCGCGCGGGAGCTCCGCCGCGTCGTCGCTCGGCTCGGTCAGGTCGGCGAGCGCCCGGGCGGCCCGCTCTTCGGCGAGCGCCGCGCCCATCGCCCGCGCCCGCTCGACCGCCAGGCGGAGCGCCGCGACGGCCTCCCCCGGATCGACGTCCTCGGCGGGCCGGAGCGCGGCCAGGGCGCCGAGCACGCGGGCGCGGAGCGCCAGCAGATCGGGGATCCAGATCACCTCGCCGGTCCGCTCGGCGTAGGCGAGCGCCTCGTCGACGGTCGCGCGCGCGGAAATCGGATCGCCGGCGGCGAGCAGCGCCTCGGCGAGGAAGCCGTGGTACTCGCCGCTGCAGACGAGCGACTGCACCGCCAGCTGCACCCCGATCGTCTCGCGCAGCGTCGCGATCCCCGCTTCCAGCCGCCCCAGCCGCACCTGCGCCGCCCCCAGGTAGGCGGCCGTCCACAGCCGCTCGGAGACCACGCCGTACTCGTCGCAGGCGCGCAGCGCCTCGACGGCGACGCGCTCGGCGGCCGCCGGGTCGCCGACGTACAGCTCGAACTCGGCGAGGTGCAGCGCCACGTGGGCGCGCTCGCGCGGGTCGCGCGACGCCTGGGCGTCGGCCATCGACCGCTCGAACAGCGCCCGCGCCTCGTCCACCTGCCCGCTGTAGTACAGCGCCCGCGCCGACTGGCAGCGGCTGAGCATCAGCGGATCGGAGCCGACGATCGCGCGCATCGTCCGGCGCAGCTCGGGGGTGGCGATCGCCTCGGCGCGGCGCTGCGACGCGATCGCCCGCGCAAGCTCGCCGCGGAAGAGCGCCGCCCCGCTCATCGCGCTCTCGGCCATCGCCGTGAGCATCGGCTGGCCGGCGTCGGCGGCGATGGCGAGCATCTCCTCCGCGTAGGCGTGCGCCCGCGGCGCCTGCCCGCTGGCGATGTGGTAGACCACCATTCCCCAGAGCACCGGCACCAGCTGCGGCGTGCGCCCGCTGGCGCGCGACAGCTCGTGCGCGCGCTGCATCTGCGCGAACGTCTCGGGGTGGTTGAAGCCGCGCATCACCACGTGCGTGAAGCCGAGCGTCACGCGCAGCCCGATCTCGAGGGCGATCCGCTCGGGCCCGTCGGGAACGAGGGCGACCTGTGCCAGCCCGCGTTCGCCGAGCGTCGCCGACTCCGCGTACGCGAACACCGCCGCCGCGTGCGCCGCGGCGAGCCCGAAGTAGTGCGCCGCCCGCGCCGGCTCGCGGGCGCGCTCCCAGAGCACCGCCAGCTCGGTCGCGAGCTCGCCGACCTGCGCCCCGTGCCGCGCCTCGAGCGCGGTGGCCACGCGCGCCGCGTACGAGACGCGCCGCGACGGCGCCAGCGCGGCGTGCAGGGCGTTCTGGTAGAGCACATGCACGAAGCGGTAGCGCATCGACAGCGTGCGGTCGGGGAGCTCGCGCTCCTCCTCGGCTTGGACGAAGGCGTACACGCGGTCCAGGGTGATGAGCCGCTCCTCGACGTCCGCCTGGTCGAGCGCGAGCGCGTCGGCGACGACCGCCGAGTCGAAGGCGACGCCCTGCACGCTCGCCGCCGCCAGCAGCCGCCGGTCGCCCTCCTCGAGCTGGTCGATCTTGCGCGCGATCATCCCGCGCATCGACGGCGGCAGCTCGCGCGCGACGTCTGGCATCGACCCGGTCAGGCGCCAGTGCCCCTCGAAGTCGGCGATCGTCCCGCGCGAGCCGAGCCAGCGCAGCAGGTCGACGAGGAAGAGCGGGCTCCCCTCGGTCTGCGCGTGCAGCAGCACCGCGAACTCGCCGGGGAAGCGGTGCTCCGGGTAGCGCCGCGCCAGCAGCTCCGCCACGTCGCGCTCGCCGAGGAAGCCGAGGGCGATCTCGGAGCCCAGCCCCCGCGCCTGCAGCTCCAGGTGCACGGCGAGGAAGGGGTGCCGGGCGATGCGCATCTCGCTCGGCCGGTAGGTCGTCAGCAGCAGCACGCGCAGCGCGTCGAGCCGAGCGCCCACGTACGCCAGCAGGTCGACCGTGCTGACGTCGGCCCAGTGCAGGTCCTCGAGGAGGATGACCACCGGGCGGGTGCGCCCCACCTCGCCGAGCAGGGTGACGATCTCGCGCTTCATCCGCTCGGGCGACGCCGCCCGCAGCCCGCCGCTCCCCTCCACCGCCCGCTCGCCGGTGGCGCCCTCGCCGCTCTGCTCCCCGAGCTCGGCGATCCAGGTGGGCGCGTGGCGGCGCATCGCCTGGCGCAGTGTCCCGCTCTCGTCGGCGCGCAGCGCGTGCTCCAGCGCCTCGAGCACCGGGAGATACGCCTCGGTGCCGGCCAGCCGCTCGGAGCAGCGCCCGCGGGCGACGAGCGGCCCGGGCGCGCCGGGGGCGCCGCCGTCGGGGTGCGCCGCGAACGCCGGGTGCTCGGCGGCCAGCTCCGCCAGACAGGCCTCGACGAGCGTCGACTTGCCGACGCCGGGCTCCCCGGCCACCCCCACCAGCTCCCCGCGCCCGGCCACGGCGCGCTGCCAGAGCCGCAGGATCGCGGCGCGGTGCTCGGCGCGCCCCACCATCTGCCCGGCGACGCCGGCGGCGGGCGGGAGGATGGGGGCGGTCGGCTCCGGCGGCGCGAGCTCGAGGGGGCCGGGCGGACCCGCGCCCGGTCCGGCCCGCCCTCCCGAGCGCCGCCCCCCCGGCGCCCCCGAACGCAGCCCGTCGGCGAGCAGCTCGAGCGTGCCGGCCACCGTGCCCGCCGTCGGGCGCTGCCCCGCCTCCTTGGCGAGCATCGCGTGCACGAGCGTCGCGAGCGCCGGCGGCAGCTCGGGGGAGCGCTCCAGCAGCGGGTCGGGCTCGCGCGAGAGGATCGCGCCGAGCACCGCCATCGGCGACGCCCCGGGGAACGGGTGGGCCCCGGCGAGCAGCTCGTAGAGCACCACGCCGAGCGCGAACACGTCGCTCGGCGCGCCGACGCGCTCGAGGCACGCCTGCTCGGGGGAGAGGTAGCGGATCGTCCCGACCAGCTCCCCGGTGCGCGTCACGTGCGCGCGCGGCTCGCGCGTCGCGTCGCGCTCCTCCCCCTGGAGCAGCCGCGCCAGCCCGAAGTCGAGGACCTTGAGGTAGCCGTCCTCGCGGAGCATCAGGTTCTCGGGCTTCACGTCGCGGTGGACGATCCCGGCGCCGTGCGCCACGGCGAGCGCCCGCGCCGCCTGCGTGCCCAACCGCGCCACCGACGGCGCGCTCACCGGGGCGCCGAGCATCGTCGCCAGGGTGCGCCCCCGCACGAGCTCCATGGCGATGTGCCACCCCTGCTCGCCGTGCCCGATGTCGTAGACCGTGACGATGTTCGGGTGGTTGAGCGCGCTCGCCGCCCGGGCCTCGCGCAGGAAGCGCTCGGTGGCGCGCGCGTCCCCCACCGCCTCGGCGCCGAGCACCTTGAGGGCGAGCTCGCGCCCCAGCCGCACGTCGCGCGCGTGGTAGACGCGCCCCATCCCCCCCGTGCCGAGCAGCGCGAGGATCTCGAAGTGGCCGATGCGCGTGCCGGGCAGCATGTCGCCGAAGGGGAGCGGACGTGGGGGCGGGGCGCGGCGGTGCGGGGGGCGCGGCGCTCCGGCGTGCGGCGTCAGACGGTCAGGTGCGGGTGGGCGGCGCGCACCCAGGCGCGGGCCACCGGGTAGAGCAGACGCTGCACCGGATGATAACGATACATCGCCTCCATCAGGGGCCCGCCCCCGGCCCGACGCAGCGCCAGGCGCGGCAGGGCGTAGCGCCCCGCGCGCCCGACCTCCCACAGGAAGCGGTTCACCACGCCGCCGCGCACGAGGGGGGTGAAGCGGCGCTCGGCGTCGCCGGCATAGTCGCTCCCCTCCAGGAGGGCGCGCGCGGCGAGCGCGCCCGAGCGAAGCGCCGCCCGCAGCCCGAACGCCCAGAGGAAGTCCTGGAGCCCGGCCGCCTCGCCGACGACGAGCGCGTCGCCGTCGCGCCAGCGCGGGCGCCCGGAGAAGTGGACCGCGCCGCCGACGGGGCGCTCCGCCTCGACGCGCATCGGCCAGCGCCCGAGCAGCGTCGCGCGGGCGGCGGCGAGGTTCGCCCGGACGCGCCCGAACTCTGCGAACGCCGAGGTGCACAGGCAGCCGTGGCCGTCGGTCACGAGCAGGTAGCTGTACCCCTTGTAGCCGGCGCGATCGTCGAGCAGCACGACGGCGACGTCGGGCGCGTCGGTCCGGAAGGCGAAGCCGCGGCACACCGCGTACGCGCGGCGCCCGCGCGGCCCCGTGGCGACGATGTCGGCGGCCCCCGCCGCGAGGGTGCTGCCGAAGTGCAGCCGCACGCCGGCGCCGATCGCCCGGCGCTTGAGCGCCTGATCGATCGTGTCGGCCTCGCCCCCGCGGCGCACCAGGTAGAAGATCGGCCGGGCGAACGCGAACGTGTCGACGCGCCGCCCGTCGGTCTGCATCCCCCGGACGAACGGCGCGGCGTGGAAGTCGCCCCCGAGCCCGAGCCGCGCCAGCTCGTCGAGCGCGTCCTCCTCGCCGCTGAAGTTCTCGAGCCCCTGCAGGTCGCCGCCGAAGCGCGCGCCGCAATCGGGGCGGCGCTCGTGCACCTCCACGGCGCGCCCGCCCGCGGCGAGCGTCACCGCCGCGGCCAGCCCGGCCGGGCCGGCTCCGAGGATCGTGACCGGGCGCATGAGGGAAGGAGCGGGCGAGGGACCAGAGCGGTCGCCAGGGTCGTGCGGACGCGAGAGGATAACCGCGCCCTCGTAGCGGCGCGAGCGCCGCCGTCGGCGCGTGGCGCCCGGCGCAGGGGGCGGTATCTTGGCGCATCGGCATCACGGTGGCCTCCTCACCCCCGTCGCGCCCCATGGCGGACCGTCCCATCGACTCGGCGCCAGCGCCGCTCCCCTCTCCGTTCGCGCCGGCCTACCAGGCGGCCCCCGCGCCGCCACTCCCCGCGCCGGGCGAGCCAGCCGCGCCGGGCGACGCGGGCGACCCGGGCGCCGGCGGCGAGCCGGCGGCGCCGGTGGGCCCTGCCGGCTGGAGTCGCGCCGACGCGCTCCTCGACGTGCTCGGCGCGCGCGGCATGGCCGACGCCGACCGCTTCGTCCGCGAGACGCGCGGGCGCGTGCGCCCCCCGGACGTGCAGGACTTCTTCGGCGCCCTCGCCCCCGATCCGACGCTCGGCGGCGCCGATCAGGCGCGCGAGGCCCGGCAGCGCCTCGGCCTCCCGCCCGAGCTGCCGGGCAGTCTCGGCGCGGCGCTCGCCGAGCTCGAGGCGCTCGCCGGCGCCGCGCCCGACGGCGCGCCGCACCACCACCTGGGCGCGCTCGCCGCCTACACGCGCCGCTCGCTCGGCATCTGCGGCGCGTGCGCCGAGCCGTCGCTGCCGCCCTGGGTGGACCGCGCGCGGCTGCTGCAGGGGCAGCGCGCCTTCATGGACCGCCTCCTCCCGGCGATCCTCGCCCTCCTCCTCAAGTCGCTCCCCGAGGCCTACTCGGCGGCGCGTCCGGCCTCGGTGCTCGTGCTCTCGCGCACGCTCGCCCTGCACCCCTACCACCGGCTGCTCGGCACGCTGCAGCTGCTCGTCACCGTCTCGACGCCGTTCAGCTTCGAGGGCCCGTACTACCCGGCGCGCGTCGCCGCCGAGCAGATGCGGCTGCTGCACGCCGGCGTCCGATCGCTCGTGGCGCCGGCGATGCGGGAGCCCGTGCGCGCCCCGATCGACCGCGCCGAACAGGGGTTCGTCGGCCCGGACTACGAGCTGTGGCCCGGCTACGAGCGGTTCGTCCGCCCGGACGGCCGCGCCGAGGTCACGCAGGTGCCGGTGAGCCAGGAGGACATGCTCGCCACGGTGATGGCGTTCTCGCTCCTCGTCGTGCAGGGGCTCGAGCGGCTGCGCACCCCGTTCGCGCACGACGACGCCGAGGCGTTCTATCAGGTGTGGCGCACCTTCGCGGTGCTCATGGGGATCCACCCGCCCGGGCGCCCCGACGATCCGTCCTACGTGCCGGCGACGCTCGCCGAGGCCGACGCGTTCTGGCAGCTGTACCGCCGGCGCCACCTCGCCGGGCCGACGCGGCGCACCGACGGCTACGTGGACCGCGCGCGCCGCGAGAACGCCGCCGGCTACGCCCTCATGTCGGGGCACCTGCACATGCTCGCCCACCTGCTGCACCACGAGCTGCGCTGGCTGGGCCTCGGCGAGCGCGCCTGGATGCAGGTGCCGCGCTTCTACCTGGAGCGCATGGGGGGCGAGGAGGGCGCGGCGCGCCTCGGGGTGCCGCCGGCGCGCGCCGGCTGGCTGCTCGAGCTCGTGCTCGAGGACGCACCGCGGCTGTGGGCGGCGCTCTGGCGGCGCGTCGATCCGGGGATCCACGCCGCCGCCAGCCGCCGCTTCCTCGCCGCGCTCATCGGGCAGGTCTACGGACGCCCGCTCGTCTATCCCATCCCGCACACGGCGGCCGACCTGCAGCGCTTCGTCATGGACGCCCCGGGGCAGCGCGCCCCCGGGTGGATCCGGCAGATGGACTGACGGCGGTGGCGCGGGGAGCGCCGCCGGGTCAGCCGGGCGCCGGCGTCGGCCCCGCCCGGGTCGTCAGCAGCTCGTGCGCGACCGCTTCGAGCACGCGCTCGCGGGCGCGGGCGACGATCGCGTCGAGCGACGGCGTGTCGGCGTAGGTGGCGAGGAAGCGGGCGCGGAGCTCCTCGACCGTGGGGAGGGTCGGGAGCGGCAGCGCCGCGAGCCGCGCGGCCACGGCCTGCACCGCCGTGTCGCGCCGCGTCGACAGCTCCGCGGCGCGCGCGTCGAGCCAGCGCTGCACCTCGCGCAGCTCGCCGGCGAGCTCCGCCTCGAGCGCCGCCTCGGCGCGCGCCAGCTCGGCGAGCCGCTCGCGCGCCTGCACGGCGAGCTGGTCGACCGGCACCGACGCGGCGAGCTGTCGCGCGACCTTCTCGATCACCGCGCGCCCGAGGGGGCGCTCGTTGGCGACGACGTCGGCCGGGGGCTCGCCGAGCTCCCAGGTGACCCCCACCCACGACAGGGCGCGGAGCACGTAGTACGTCGGGTCGAACTCGTACCAGCGGAAGCCCTGGCGCGTGCTGCGCTGGTAGGCGTGGTGGTTGTTGTGCCACCCCTCGCCGAGCGTGATGACGGCGAGCCACCAGTTGTTGCGCGAGTCGTCGCCGGTGACGTAGCGCTGGCGTCCGTGCACGTGCGCCAGCGAGTTGATGAAGAAGGTGCCGTGGTAGAGGAGCACCGTGCTCCAGAAGAAGCCGACGACCAGCCCGCTCCACCCCGCCGCGAGCCCGCACGCCGCGGCCAGCGCCGCCGCCGGGAGGTAGCGGTGCCGGTCGAGCCAGACCAGCTCCGGGTAGCGCGCGAGGTCCGGGACGGCCTCGAAGTCGGTGTCGTCGTGCTGCGGCTGGAAGATCCACCCCACGTGCGAGTACCAGAAGCCGCGGTGCCGCGGCGAGTGCACGTCCTCGGGGGTGTCGGAGTGGCGGTGGTGGTGCCGGTGCTTTGCCGCCCACCAGAGGATCCCGCGCTGGGCGGAGCTCTGCGCCAGCAGTGCGAGCACGAATTGGAAGACGCGCCCTGTCCGGAAGGAGCGGTGCGAGAAGTAGCGGTGGTAGCCGGCGGTCACGCCGAACATCCGCACCACGTAGAGGCCGACGCAGAGAGCCAGCGCCGTCGACGTCACCCCGGTCCACAGGGCCGCGGCGCACGCCAGGTGCACGAGCACGAACGGGGCGCGCGGCGGGTGGATGATGTCGTCGTGGTACTCCTCGCCGGCGGGAGCAGGGGTGGAGGCAGGGTGGCCGGTGGCAGGAGAGGGCGTCGCGGAGCGGGTCACGAGGGGCGGCGCGAGGTGCGGTCGGGAGTGGCGCCGCGGCGCGCGGAGCGCAGCGGCACGGCGGGAACCACCGGGAGGCGCAGGATCGCGGCGAGCGTCGTCATCGCCTGCGCCGCGTCGAAGCCGGTCGGGTCGAGCACGGCGCGCAGTGCGCTCCCCTCGACGAAGCTCGCCGCCACCGCCGCGAGCCCGGCGGCGGCCCCCGGCGCGTGCGGCCCGCCCGACTCGGTGAGCACCGCCTCGGCCAGCGGCAGGAACGACTGGCGGTAGCGGTCGAGCGCCAGGCGGATCGTCGAGCGGATGGCCGGGTCGCGCGTGCCCAGCACCCAGTAGTGGAAGAACAGCTCGACGCGCACGCGGGCGCGCGGCAGCGCCTCGACGTCGCGGCGCACGACGGCGAACATCCGCTCGGCCGCCGTCGCGTCGGGCGGCAGGGGGACAGGGAGCTCGCCGGCGACGAGGGTGTGCGCGAGCAGCCAGTCGAGCAGCGCGGCGAGCAGCGCGTCCTTGGTCGCGAAGTGGTAGAACACCAGCCCGCTGCTGACCCCCGCCTCGGCGCCGACGGCGCGCCCGGTGAGCGCGCCGAGCCCGTCGCGCGCGGCGACGGCATAGGCGGCGCGCAGGATCGTCTCGCGCCGTTGCTCCTCGGGTGCCTTGCGTCCGGGCATCTGCGCAACGTATTGACCCGTCGGTCAATGGCAACCCCGCGGTCGCGGGCGCTCACCCCGCGCACGCGACGACGCCCTCCGCGCCGGAGCGCGGAGGGCGTCGCGACGGCGCGCCCGTCGGCGCGGCGTCGGCGCAGTGTCGGGCAAGGCGTCGGCCGGGCGGCGGGCCGGACCCGCGAGCGGTCCGCGCGGTCCGGCCGCACGTCGGAGGCGCCTCAGGAGCGCGGCAGCGGCCGCACGCTCACCGCCGGCGACCCGGGCACGGCGACGCTCGACGTGCTCGTGCGCGGGTTCGCCAGCTCCTCGGCGGTCGGCACCTCGAAGCGCACCGTGTACGCGAACTGGTGCTCGTAGAGCTGCGGATCGCCCCACGTGTAGTAGTTGGTCAGGTGCGGCACCAGGTCGTGCAGCGCCAGGGTGAACGCCCAGCTCCCGGCGCTGAGCACCACTCGGTGGGTACCACCGCACGTCGCGGTGCTGCTCGCCCCGGACAGCGCCGAGGTCCACGTCGCCTCGTTGATGATCGGCGTGGCCCCGCACCCCGAGAGGATCACCGCCGTCGGCTCCTGCAGGGCGAGGCCGATGCTCACGCTCGCCATCCCCGATGCGGAGTACGTGGCGCCGGGCATCCAGTGCTGGGAGTTCGTGTTGAGGTCCGAGGCCACGCGCAGGGTGCCGTTGGCGGTGAACGAGCGCACCCATCCGTCGTTCGCGGCGAGGACGCCGGACGAGGCGCTCGCCGACGCGGAGACGCTCCCCTCGACCCACGCCGTCCAGTCGTACTCCTTGTAGTAGTGGTTGCGCCGCCCCTGCCCGGCCGACGCGGCGCTGGCGGACACCGAGGGGAGCGCCGGCGCGGCAGGGCCCGCGGAATCCCGGAGCTCGTGCACCCCCTGGTCGTCGGTGTACGCTGCGCCGGTCTGCGCGCGCGTGCGGTTGTAGAGCAGGCGGACGCGCGCCAGCCCGGCGGCCCGCACGGTCACGTGGGCGGTGTCCTCGACGAGCGTGTCGGCGCGGCTGCGGGCGACGACGACGTAGCTCCCCTCCGCCGACGGCGCGGTGTACAGGCCGTCGGCCCCGACGGTGCCGCCGCTCGCGCGCCAGCTGACCGTCGCGTCGCGCGGGTGGTCGACGCGCGCGGTGAAGCGCTGCGTCGTGCCCGGGGCGAGGGTGACCTGCTCCGGGGTGACCGTCACCCGCGCGCAGGCGAACGCCGCGTCGCTGCCGGGCCGCACGGTGTAGTCGCGCGCCATCCACCGCCGCGTCGCGCCGGCGGCGTCGAGCTCCTCGACGAACAGGGTGTACTCGCGCCCCGCCACCACGGGGACGGTGAAGACGCGCACGGGGGTCGCCCGGTCCAGCATCCGCCCGGTTGCCGGGCGTGCCCCGCCCTTGAGGTACACGCGCGCCTGCACGCGCACCGTCGCGGCGTCCGCCAGGCACCCGCGGGCGTCGACCTCGATGTCGCCCGAGTGCAGGAGCGTCGGCAGCGCCGATCCGGGGACGTCGGGGTCCTCGTAGAGCCCCTGCAGCACCGCGAGGTCGGTCATCACCGCGCCGCCTGCCGCGCCGGGCACGGCGCGCGTGGCCGTGCGCGAGAGCTGGCCGTCGCCGTTGAAGTCGCCGCGCGGGTGGACGTTCTCGTCGTCGCCGTCGGCGCTCCACCGCCCGTTGCCGTTCACGTCCTTCTTCGGGTGCCGCGGCGAGCCGTCGAGCGCCAGCCCGGCGGTCCGCTCCGCCGCCAGCAGCCAGTCGCGCCAGCGCCGGAAGTCGCTCATGTCGACGCGCCCGTCGCCGACGCCCAGGTCGCCCTCGAGGTCCTCCCCCGCCTCGTCGCTGCCGTCGGGCTTCGTGCGGCGGTTCCCGTCGATGGAGCCGTCGTCGACGTCGAGCAGCATGCGGAGGACGCCGAGGTCGCCGCTCCCGACGTCCAGCTGCAGCGCCGCCCCCCACGCGTCCAGGCGCCGCGTCGTCGCGCGCGGCACGGGCTGGCCGCTCGCCACGAGCAGGTCGCGCACCGGGTTGCTCGTCAGCGTCGCCGCGCCGAGCGACGGCCGGATGGCGAGCAGGTAGCTCACCACCCCGGCCACGTGCGGCGCGGCCATCGACGTGCCGCTCATGCGGCCGTAGCCGCTCGCGTACGCGCTGAGGACGTCGGAGCCGGGCGCGAACAGGTGGCCGCCGACGTTGGAGTAGGGCGCGCGCTGCAGCACCCCCCCGCCGGCGTTCTCCAGCGCCTCGACGACGATGATCGGCGCCGCCCCGAGCGCCAGCGCCGCGTGGTTCATCGCGCTCGCCCACTGCGCCTGCTGCAGCCCCATCCCGAGGTGCGAGTCGTTCCCCGCCGCCGTGACGAACACCGGCAGCCGCCCGTACTCCGCCTGGAGGGCGCGCAGGATCTCGACGAACAGCGCCGCCTGGGCGCGCACCACCGGCTGCAGCTGCGGGTCGGTGTCCGGGATCCGCGCGCGCCCCCAGTTGTAGCCCAGACTGAGGTTCACCACCCCGAGCGCCGGGCGGGCGCGCAGCAGGTTCTCCAGCCCGAACAGCATCAGCTCCCCGAAGCTCGCCCGCTGCGCGTGCGCCGCCGGATCGCCGCCGAGCTCGAAGCTGGGCGTCCGCACGGCGAGCCGCGCGAACGGGTCGATCCCGTCGGTCCCCGCGCCGTTGTCGAAGCGCGCGCCGATGATCCCGGCCACGTGCGCGCCGTGATCGTCCACGCGCCCGGGCGTCATGTTGAGCTCGTACGGCAGATCCGCGTGCGCGGTCGGGAAGCCCACGTCCAGCACCCCGGCGAGCGTGCCGACGCGCGACTCCTTCGTCATCCGCTTGGCCAGCGCGGGGTTCAGGTTCCACAGCTGGGGCGCGCGCACCGCCTCCAGCCCCCAGTTCCCGCCGGCGGGCACCAGCTCCCAGTCCCACGACCCGTCGGCCATCCCGCTCGCGGCGCGCGGCACGAGCTGCGGCGAGAGGAGGAGGTCGGGTGCCGCGGCCAGCACGCGCGCGTCGGCGCGCAGCCGCGCGAGCGCCGCCTCCATCGCCGCGTGCGTCGTCGTCGGCAGCCGCAGCACCAGCAGCCCGTTGCCGCCGCGCGCGTGCCCCGGCAGCGCGGCGCCGAGCGTCGCGCCCAGCTCGGCGACGAGCGCGTTCACCGCGGCGACCGTCGTGCCCGGGCGCGGGACGAGCATCACGAGCCGCGGCGACAGCCACGCCCCGGCGAGCTGCGGGTGCCCGGTGTCGAAGTCGCTCGCCGCCGGCCGGTAGTCGCGACGCGGCAGCGCCGTCGCCGCCGGCGCGTCGGGGGCGCCCGGGAGGTAGCTCGTCGAGGTATCGAGGCGGAAGCGGATCGGGAGCCGCGAGCCGTTGCCGAGCGGCACCCACCCGCCCTGCTGCACCTGCGTGGCCGTCTCCCCGGCGGCCGGCACGCGCGCGTGCGCGCGCCCGAGCTCCGCGCCGCCGAGCAGCACCCGGATGCGGTAGCCCTGCCCCGCCGGCAGCCCGACGGTGCGCCAGTCGACGCGGTAGAGCTGCGCGGCGGGATCGACGACGAGCGTCGCCCCGCCGGTCCCCTCGGCGAGCGTGTAGCGGGCCACCGGCGCACCGGCGCAGGCGGCTGTCGTCGACGGCACGCGGCACACCTCGACGACCGGGGCGCGCGTGCCGTCGAAGGTGCCGACGAAGGTGCGCGCCGTGCCGAGGGGCGAGAGGAAGACGAGGGCGAGCCCCGGCGTGCTCGCGGCGGCGACGCTCGCGCGCGGGGTGCTCGTCGGACGGTCGGCCGGCGCGAGCAGCGGCTCGCGCTGCTCCCCGCAGCCGGTCGCGCCGGCGGCGAGCAGCGCCGCGGCGAGGGCGAGGCGCGCGGTACCGGGCCGGAGGGGGTGAGCGCTGCCGCGTCTCGTCGACGGCGCGGCAGTGCACCGCATCCGGTGGCCCGTCGGGCGGCTCGTCGCGCGGCTCATCGACCGGCCTCGCACGCGCGGCGGCGGCGGGCCGCCGCGCCTCCGAGGGCGAGCAGCCCGGCGCCGAGCAGTGCGGTCGTGGCCGGCTCCGGGACGGTGGTGACCGGCGCCTCGACCAGGTCCGCCCGGACGAAGCCGCTGCCGTACGTCCACCCTTCGGCGGCGCTCCGCAGCTGGATCGTGAGCGCATGCCGCCCCGCTCCGAGGGTGAGCATCCCCCGACTGAGGCGCGGATCGGCCCAGGCGGCGGCCCCCGTGGCCGCGTCGACCCCCTCGTCCGAGGCGACGTCCGGGGTGCCGAGCGCCCAGACGCCGTTCACGAACAGGTCGAAGGCGTCGCCGGCGCTGAAGGCGTCGGTCAGGCGCAGCCGCACCGGCTGCACGGCGTCCAGGAAGAAGCCGCCGCTCGGGTCGGTGAAGCTCCCGACGCCGTCGAACCAGCTGAACTCCGTCCACACGCCGAGGGCGAGCGGCGTCGGCCGCTGCGCGGCGGCCGGGGCTGCGGTGACGGTGAGGACGGCGAGGGCGGCGAGGGCGGCGAGGGCGCGGGTGGCGCGCGCGAGGGTGCGCGAGGTGGGCATCGGAGGGTCGGCGGAGGGCGGAGTGACGTTTCGACGCCCAAGCTGCCGACCCCTGCTTCTCGAAGTGCTTCTCGCCGGGCTCCGGGTCGCCCGCGGTCCGACTCGTGCCTCACTGGCACGCCGACCATCCGGGCGCCCTCGCGCCCATCTCCCGTTCCCGAGGTGCGATGTTCCGTCTGCCTCCCTGCCGGGCGCGCCGGCTGCGCGGCGCCGCCGTGCGGCTCGCCGGGTCCGCCGTGTGGCTCGGCGCGGCGCTGCCGGAAGCTGGTGCGGAGCCGCCCGTCGCGCCGCCGATGCGTGCAGCCGCGGCGGCGGTCGACTCGGTGCTCGCCTTCCGCCTGAGCGATCAGTTCGGTCGCGTGCACGAGGCGGCCGGCTATCGCGGACGCCCCTTCATCGTCGTCGGCGCCGGCCGCGGTGGGCGCGCCGACGGCACCGCGTGGGTGCAGGCGCTGCGCGGGCTGCAGGGCGAGGGCGAGGCGCTGGCGGCGGTGCCGATCGTCGCCGTGGCCGACCTGCGGGGGGTCCCGCGGCTGCTGCGCCGGGTCGTCCGCAGCCAGTTCCCCGACGACCGTCGGCAGCCCGTGCTGCTCGACTGGGACGGCGCGCTCGCCCGGCGGTTGGCGTTCGACCCGGCGTCGTGCACGATCGCCTTGGTCGACGGCGGGGGGCGGACGATCGCGCGCACCCAAGTCGCCGCGGTGGACACGGCGGCGGCGCGCGAGCTGCTGCGCCGCGCCGCGGCCCCGCCCGCGGCGGCGCTCACCTCCGGCACCCCCTGAGCCGACGGCGGGCGCCGGGCCGCTCGCCGCTGCGCCCCCGAAACGCGAAACCGGCGAGACGCCTGGGCGCCTCGCCGGTTCGGGTGCTGCGGATGGTGCACGGACCGAGGTCCGTTCAGGAGCGGGAGACGGGGTTCGAACCCGCGACATCCAGCTTGGGAAGCTGGCGCTCTACCAACTGAGCTACTCCCGCGCGGTGCTGCGATGGGGCGTCGGGGCGGCGCGTGCCGCCCCGGAGCTACGATGCTAAGGTCGGGTGCGCCGGAGCGCAAGCCGGAGAGCCACAGGTGAGGATTGAACTCACGACCGCCCGATTACGAATCGGGTG
>ERZ1066121.1117-NODE-1117-length-21060-cov-6.425565_pt1 | contig 21060 bp, 15 predicted proteins | sample MGYA00382768_ERZ1066121 | MGnify/ENA primary metagenome ERZ1066121 (study PRJEB33369, sample SAMEA5778351) | biofilm metagenome | biome: Industrial cooling water; feature: Water cooling tower basin; material: Biofilm | place: United Arab Emirates | collected... | reverse complement strand
ATCTGGCCCCGGCGCGAAGTAGTTGAAAAAGAACCCGTGTCTGGGGACCAGAAAGAACATCAGCGCTGCTTCGCCCGGGACGTGCGCATAAATTTTTGGCCGTCGGCGGACCGTCACTGACAGGCTGCTCGACCCGCTGCCCACCCGCCACAAGCCGCCTCGCTCACGGAACACTAGCCGGCTCAATAGTTCGGCTGGCGGATTTTGGACGGTCGTGCCATCTGGCCCGAAGTAGGTCAACGCCTCCACTCTTCAATCACCTCCTCCGAATTCCCCCTGGGTCGGCTCCGTCTCACTTCAAGAACAGCGCCACGCCGATGCCCGCGGCGATGACTAGGAGCCCCACCAGCACGTACAGCATGAAGTCCGGCTTCTGCTTGCGGTTGCGGAAGGGGGCGTCGGTGTCGGGGAGTTTGGGGTGTTTGCCGGAGCCGCTCACCATCGGAAGGCGGTTCGAGGTTTCCACCATCGCGACGGGCGGCGGGGAGCGGGTGCCGGAGGCGGGTTGCGGCGGTTGGCGGGTCGCGGACAGGGGGGTGCTGGGGGAGATGCGCGGGCCGGACCGCTGGCCGAGTCGGCCGCTGGTCGGGCCGGACCCGCCGGTCAGGTCGCCGAGCTGGACCGCGTTCGGGTCCGCCGGCGGCGTCATGCGCGGGTTCGAGCCCTTCGTCCCGGCCATCGCCGCGAGGCCGATGCCGGACGGGGCCGGGCCGATGAGCAGGTCGCGGAACTCGGGGATCGTCTTCACCGGCTGGAACTGCCCGGTCTTCGTCCGGCTGACGAGGATCGTGCTCACGTCCCCGAGCGCCCCGGTCTGGATGTTCTTCCGGATGCTGTCCGTGTTCCCCTTCACCGTCCGCATCGCGCCGGTCTCGTCGCGGTAGACCATGTACCACAGGTCTTCGCCGAAGAGGGCGACGGAGTCGGTCGCGTTCTGGCCGGACTTCCACCCGCCGCCGGTCAGGTCTTCCATGAACTCGCGGCACGACGCCGGCCGCTGGGTCGGGTCGGCGGACATCGACCGGCGGACGGCCCAGCTCACCCGCTCGGACACCTTCGGGTTCACCAGCCGGGGCTCGGCGAAGTCGTTCTTGCTCTTCTTCACCCAGCAGTCCAGCGGGCTCGTCTTGTCGAACGGGATCAGCCCGGTGAGCATCGTGTAGAGGGTCGCGCCGAGGCTGTACACGTCGCACCGGACGTCCGCGTTCTTGGCGTTGCGGAACTGCTCCGGGGCCATGAAGTGGGGCGTGCCGAGGCCGCGGCCGGTCTTGGTCAGGTTGAGTTCGCCTTCGATGTCCTTGACGAGCCCGAGGTCGGTCAGCTTGGCGGTGACCCCGTCGCGGGTGACGAGGATGTTGTCCGGCTTCACGTCGCGGTGGATCAGCCCCTGCTTGTGGGCGCGGTGCAGGCCCTCGCAGACCTGACCGATCAGGCGGATGGCTTCGGCTTCCTTCAGCGCCCCGTCCCGCTCGACCTTCTGGCCGAGGGACTCGCCGTCGACGAACTCCATGACGAGGAACGGGGACGCGCCGGTGCCGCAGTAGTCGATGGCCTTGACGACGTTCGGGTGGTCGATGAGGCTGGCGGCCTTGAACTCCTGCTCGAACCGCTTCAGCAGCAGCGGGCTCTTGGCGGCCTCGGGCGGGACGATCTTGATGGCGACGATCTGACCGGTCTCGCGGGACCGGCCCTTGTAGACCGCGCCCATGCCGCCCTCGGCGATCTTCGAGAGGAGATCGTAGTTGCCGAACTGCTTCGGCCCGCGGGACAAATCCAGGGACATGCCGGTCTCCGGTCGCGGTCTGAACACGGGCGAGGGCGTGACCCCTGGGCGGGCGCGACCCAGGCGGCGACCTTTCGAGTGAGTATTAGTGATATAGCTTATGCCGAATCCGCGGGCGGGGAAACCGGGAATGGCTTCGCCTCAGGGCAGCAGTTCGGCGACGGGCACGCTCCCGCCCGGCCCGGCGAGCGGGGTGATGTCGTCCCCCGGCCCGAACGCGGTCGCGCTGGCGTACTTCGCCCCGAACGGCTGGGCCCCGTCCGGTCGCGGGTCGCGGAACACCTCCACCTTCCGGCCGGCCACGTCCACCACCCAGTAGTCGGCGACCCCCGCGGAAGCGTACAGGCTCGCCTTGTCCGTCCGGTCGTAGCTCAGCGACGAGTCCGCCACCTCCACCACCAGCACCGCCGTCCGGGGGTGGGTGGTGTAGTCCCGCGGCGATCCGGTCACGACTGCGATGTCCGGCACCGGGTCCGTCCGCAGGCCGAACACGAGGCCCATCTGGACGCGGACGACGAACCCGGTCGCGAAGAGCTTCTTCAGCTGATAGTCCGCCAGAGTCAACGCCATGTCGTGGGGCGGATTTGGGGCGGGCATCTCCAGAATCTCCCCGTCGACGAGGATCACGTTTCGCCCCTCGAACACCCCGGTGTCGCACACGTCGTGGAACGTGTCACACGTCCAGCGAAGGCGGGCGGGGGTAAAAGTCGGGGCGGGCAGCGTGGCGGTCGTCATGGCTTTCCCCCTGCGGTTCGCTCACCGCGCGACTTTCACCTGGGCGAACCGGAACAGCTTCCCCTTCCACCGGTAGCCGCGGCGGACCTCCTCCACCACCGTACCCGACGCCGCGCCCGGCGACGCGGTCATTTCCACGGCCTCCATGAGCTCCGGGTCGAAGGGTTTTCCGACGCTCTCGATCGCGTCGACGCCGAAGGTCGGGAGCAACCGTTCCACCCGGCGGAGGCTCATGGCATAGCCGTCGGACACGCCGGCGAGCACGGGGCGGAGCGTGTCGGCGGCCTTCGACGCGGCGGCGGCCTTGGCGTCCGTCACCTTCCGAGTTTCTTCCGCCCACGTTCGCCAGTCCAGGTCGGTTGCGGGCGGCGCGGCGAACATTCGGGCGAAGAAGCCGGGGCGGGCCGAGTCCTGCGTTTGCGGCGGGGGCGGAAGGTCCGCGCCCGCGAGTTCGTCCAGCAGCGGTTCGAGCGTTTCGCGGGCCTTTTCGATCCGCGCCACTGCCGTGCCGAGCGCGTCCGCGATGTCGATGACCGCCTTCACCAGCGGGCGGACCGCCTCGTCCGGGTCGGGCGGGGCGGTGACGTGCTTCAGCACCTCGGCGGTCTGCTCGACGGCGGCACGGGTCGCCTTGGTTTGCAGGTTCACGTCGTGCCGCAGGGCGGTGAACTGGGCGACAACCGTGGACAGGTCGAACGCCGGGGGTTCCGCCGGGGGCGGCAGCGGGCCGGCGAGCGCCTCCAGCCAGCCGCGGAAGTCGGACAGGACCGCGTCGATGCGTTCCGGGGTCAGCGGCCCGCCGGGCTCGCCGACTTGAGCAACCTGTCCAGCCCGATCCGTTGGCGCGGCGTCCGACATTGCACCTCCTCGATGATCGGTCGTCTTCACCTTCTCGTAGGCCGCGCGGATCGCGGCGAACCGCTCCGGGTGGTGTTCCGGCGCGAACTCGCGGGCCAGTTCCAGGTACTTCTGCCGGACGGCCTCGTCGGTCGCGTCGGCGGCGATTCCCAGCACGGTGTACGGGTCGGGCATGGCGGGGTCACCGGAAGCGGTCGAACAGGAAGTCGAACATGCTCGGCGGGTTCGCGAGCTTCGTCAGTTCCGCGATGCGGTCGAGCAGCGCCCGGTGCCTCGGCTCGGAGCTGGCCTCCGCCAGGGCCTTCGCGAGTTCCAGCAGGCTCGTGACCTTGTGCGGCCGGGGCGCACCCTTCGCGAGGCCGAACTCCGACTCGACGAACATCAGGACGAACACCGGGTTCCGCGGGAACTTCTTCCGCAGCGGGGCCGTCAGCTTGGACAGCAGCTTCCACTCGCCGTGGCGGAAGGCCTCCATGCAGAGCGTCTCGAAGTCGAACTCCGGGGCCTCGGCGTCCACGCTCCGCAGGCACACGTCGTGGATCTTCTTCACCTGCGTCTTCTGGCCGCGGTACTCGATGCCTTCGCGAATCAGTCCGTCCCACCCGGAATACAGCGTGCCCGCTTCCATCGGCGTCGCGGGGCCGGCGAGGGCCTCGGCGAAGGCGGCCTCGAACGGCTTGCGTTCCGCGGGCTTCGCCTTGGCCAGCGTCGCGTTCACCGTCAGCATCAGGAACGCCACCAGCCGGCGGTTCGGGAGGGCGACCGCCCTCGCGGCGAGTTCGGCGGCCTCGTCCTTCCGCTTCTGCTTCAGCGCGACCGCGGCTCGAACGGCCAGGTCGCTGGCGGGCGCGTTCTCGGCGGTCAGTTCGCGGTCGGCGTCGAGGATCGCGCGTGCGGCGTCGAGCCTCCCGGCGATCAGCTCCCGGCGGGCGGCGGCGACGACGGCGGCCGCGGTCTGGACGCGGGCGGCCTTGTCCAGCGGGTTCGCGGCCAGTGCCTGCTTGCGAAGCGCCAGGGCGTCCGCGGCCCGGCCGGACCGCAGCAGGAGGGCGGCGAGCGCCGACGCGATGGCGATCGCGTGCGGGTTCGCGGCCAGCAGCCGCCGCGCGACGGCCTCGGCCTCGTCGAGGTTGCCCGCCTTCGCGAGTCGGTGGAACAGTTCGCCCGCCGGGTCCACCCAGTCCGGGGCGAGTTCGAGCGCCTTGCGGAAGAGCGGGGACGGGTCGGCGACCGGCTTCGTTTTCTTGGGCTTCGGCGCGGCGAAGAACCCGCCGTCGATCCCGTCCTCCCGGTCTTCCTCCAGCCCCGCGAGGTTCCTCCCCATGCGGTGCAGGACCATCGCGCGGATCCGGGCCCGGACGGCGTCCGGCCAGCCGGGGGGGGAGCCGGCGAGCCAGGTCTCGTAGGCCGCCCAGTGGCGGTTCGCCTCCTCGAAGTGCCGGCCGTCCTCGAAGATCATCGCCTCCAGGCGGTGGTAGCCGGGGTCGTCCGGCGGGGTGCCGAAGAGCCGGCGGTGCCTCTGCAGGTCCGCGGGCTCGCCGTGGTGCAGGATCGTCCGGTAGAAGACGTTCGCCAGCCGCGACACGAGGTGCGGCAGCGTGCGGGCGAGGGCGGGGACGACCCGTTCCGCGTGCTTGAACGCCGTCGCGAGCGGCTTGTCCCGGCCCAGGTGGGTGCGGACGTCGCGCAGCCCGGACACGACCGCGTCCGTGGTGAACGCCTGCGCCCGGGCGTCGAGCAGGGCGGCCGCCTCCGGGGACTGGGCGGCCCGGAACGCCGGGTCGAGGGCGGCCCGCAGCGGGGCGGCGAGCCGGAACGGGAGCCGCGACGGGGCGAGCCGGGAGAAGTTCTCGACGGCCCGCCCGTCCTCGCTCGCGGTGTAGGCCATCAGCCCGCGGAGGAGCACCTTCCACTCCAGGAACGGCGACCGCAGCCCGACCGCCTCCAGGGCGGCGCGGGCTTCGTCGTCCTTTCCCTTCTCGTACCGGTCGAACGCCGCCAGCACCGCGTCGAACCCCGCGTGCTGGTCGTCCGGCAGCGCGGACTTCGAGCGGAACCGCACCGCGCGGTCGGCCGTGTGGGCGAGGATCGCGGCGTGAACGGCGGGGTCGGCCAACGTCTCGGCGAGTTGCTTCGCCCTCGGCGCGTTCCCGGCGCGGGCGTGCAACACGGCCAGTTCCCCGGCCCAGGCGGGGTCCGCGGGCAGCCCCTCCGCGTGGCCGATCATCCGGACGAATTCCGGGACGCGGTCCGCGTCCGCGAAGTGAGCCGCCGCCGTGGCGATCGCCTGGCGCAGGACCGCGAGGTTCTCCGGCGTCGCCCCGGAGGCGTAGAGCTCCCGCGCGATCCCGACGGCGAGCGGGTAGTCCCCCCGCCGCAGGGCGTCCCGCACCCGGTCCGCGGTCGGCCCCGGCACGGTGCGCTTCGCCGTCGGTGTCGCGGACTTCCGGGGCACGGGGTTCTCCGGTCGGGGGCGGGGCTGTCTGTACTATATCCGAACCGGCGAGCCCCATCTCGGTCACGCCTCGTGGGACTGTTCTCGTCTTCCATTCCTCACTCTTTTCCCCACCAGGGACCGATGGAACCCGCCGGCCAACCGCCGTCGCGGGATCGGACGGACTCGTACCGTTCGACAAGGTGATGGGGTTGAGTGCCGAACCGGAATTGCGAGATGCCGATGTGATCGACCGCTTCACGGTCGTGCCAGACGACGTACCCGCTCCAGTTCGGGTGCGAGAGCTCCGAGCGATGTTGCACGAAAACGACGCACTTCTCGGAATCCATGCGGTAGACCCACGAACCCGGCCACGACGCTTGTAGTGTCTGGTGCTCATGCGCGAATGCCGCGAGGCCCATCCGCATCGCCCGACGTTTTCGAAATGAGAAGTACCAGAGCGGCGGCGGAACACAGAACCGCAGCAGTTTGGAAACCAACAAGATGACGCCGAGGACTACCCAGACGGTGCAAACCCAATCCATGATTGGTGCCTCCGCGGGCCATGGGGTTCTCCGGTCGGGGGCGGGGCTGTCTGTACTATATCCGAACGGCGAAACCGCGGTTAGCCGCGAGGCGAAGCCGAGCGGACCCCCGCGGAGGGATGACGATGATCGTGGGGTATCACGCCATCTGGAGCGCATACGGGTTCTGGCTGCCGAACGACCCGCGCGGCTCGTGGTCCGACTTCGTCGGCTCCTGGGAACTGTTCCGCACCGGCGGCCAGGCCACAAAGACGACGGAAACGCGGTCGCTGGCACGCAACACGCACGACCGGGCGGAACGTCTGGCGGTGAATGAACTCCTTCAACGGCCACCCGTCGTGTTCACCGGAACCCAGGCCCGAGCGGTGGCCCGCGGATTCGCCGGGTACGTGGAACGGTCCGGGGTCCCCGTGCGGGCGTGTGCGATCCTGCCGAACCACGTCCACCTCGTCGTGGGGCGGTCGAACGCGAGCATCGAGAACGTCGTGATCCAGTTGAAGATGCACGCCACGAACCGACTCGTTGCGGAGGGCATCCACCCCTTCCAACACCTGAAGCCGCCGAGCGGGCCGCCGCCGAAGTGCTGGGCGCAGGGGTGCTGGAAGGTGTTTCTGGACCCCGAGGACGTGGACCGTTCGATCCGGTACGTGGAGAACAACCCCGTGAAGGACGGGTTGCGTCCGCAGAAGTGGAATTTCGTCTCCCCGGTTAGCCGCGAGGCGAAGCCGAGCGCGGGACCGCCACCCACCCCGCAGGTTAGCCGCGAGGCGGAGCCGAGCGCGGGACCGCCACCGGCAAAACCGTCACTCCCTGGGTGAAGTCGTCGCGCTCGGCTTCGCCTCGCGGCTAACCCCCGCTCGGCTTCGCCTCGCGGCTAACCATTCTCATTCCGGACCACCATGACCCGCGACGCCTTCCTCCTCTCCCCGTACCGGCCGCCGACCTCGTACCCCGTCACGCTCACGCCGGACGAGGCCGCCGCGTGGCTGGCCGGGTATTTCGCGCTGTGGCACCCGGCCGTCCTCAAGGGCCTCGCCAAACCGCCGCAGATCGGGTCCACCTACGACCACGACCAGCCCACGGAAGGGGCGGTCTACGCCGTCCCGGACGGCCCGCACCTGTACCAGCCGGACGACTGGATGGACCGGGTGAAGGCCGCGTCCGCCGTCGCGTTCAAGCCGACCGCGGATCGGAAGGAGACGCACGCGCGGATGCTCGCCGGGTTCTGGGACACGCCCGCCGGGACCGCCGCCGGGAAGCTGCTCGACGTGTCGCCGGACGACGCCCGGTCGTTCGCCGGCGTCGGGTACGGCTACCTGCTCGTCGAGACGCTGTTCGACGCGGCCGACCACGAACACCTCCTGGACGCCGCCGGGTTCTGGGCGGACGTGTCGCAGGCGGTGGCTTCCCTCGAAGCCGGGGATTCCGCCGCGGTCCGGTCCAACCTCGTCGCCGCGGTGGAGAAGCTGCGGTCGGCCCGCGAGGTGTTGAACACGACGAAGATCCACCTGCTCGACTTCGCGATTCCCGAAAAGCCGGACCTCGAAGCCGGCTGGCCGGGGTCGCTGAAGGCGGGGCTGCCGCTGACGGTGCTGGCGTCCGCGGAGTTGCTGGAACGCATGGCCGCCGACTTCCCCGAGCGGTTCGCCGAGTTGAAGGCGAAGTTCGTCCCGGACCTGCCCGGCAGCGTGGACGTAGCGTGCGGGGCGTACCGCGAACGGGAAGACGCCCTGTTCCCCGCGGAATCCCAGTGGTGGAACCTCGGCAAAGCCCGCTCCGCGGTGCGGGCCTTGCTCGGGTACGAGCCGGCGGTCTATGGTCGCCGGCGGTCCGCGCTGCACCCGGACCTCCCCGGTTGGGTGAAGCACGCCGGGTTCGGCGGGGCGTTCGTGGCCGCCCTCGACGGCGCGATGAACCCGACCCGCAACGCCGCCCTCGTCAACTGGCCGGGGCCGGACGGCAAGTCCATCGACGGCTTCGCCCGCGAGCCGCACCCGGCGTCCGACGCGGCGACGTTCTTCAACCTCGCGTACCACGTCCACAAGGCGATGACCGGCGACTCGCAACCCACGGTGGCGTTCGCCCACAAGGGCACGGCCCCCGCCATCGGGTACGACGAGTTCCTCGCCCTCGGCGAACTCGGGGACGCCGTCGGCGAGTTCACCACCGTCGGCCGGTACCTCGCGGACCACCACTACGGCGACTACCTCGGCACCGCCGGGGCGGACGACTTCTTCACGGACTACCTCGACGACCGCGTCACGAACCTGCACCGGCCGGACGCCGTCAGCGGGTTCGCCCGGCACCTGCGGCTGCGTCGCCGGCTCGACGGGGCGCTCGCGGTCGCCGCCCTGCACCGGATGCTCACCCCCGCCGGGCCGGACGAACTCGCCGCGACGAAGGCCCTGGACGACCTCGAAGACGCCATCGAAACCCGCGGCGCGGACACGGGGACCGCGTCCCCGGACGAACTCGAAGCCAAACTGGTCGCCGCCGAAACCGACTGGGCGAAGCGCCTCGCCGACCGCATCCAGGCCCGCTCCGAACCGGGGAAGCCGGGGATTCTGGTGCTCAACCCGTGCGCGTTCACCCGCCGGGTGGCGCTGGAACTCGACGGCTTCGCCGGCCCCGTCGCACTCGCCGACCCCGTCAAGGCGTCCGAATTCGTCGACGGGAAGGCCCGGCTCGTCGTGGAAGTGCCCGCCCTCGGGTTCGCGTGGGTGCCGCGGACGCCCGGTGCCGTGCCGAAGGCCCGCATCAAAACCGCGGAGAACACGACCGTCCGCAACGAGTTCTTCGAGGCGGAACTCGACCCCGCCACGGGCTCGCTGCGGGCCTTCCGCGACGCCCGCACCCGCATCAACCGGTTCGGGATGCAGGTCGTGTACAACCCCGGCAGCAAGGCGCGGGCACGCTCCGTGAAGGTCACGCACGCCGGCCCCGCCCTCGGCGAAGTCACCGCGGAGGGGGACGTTCTCGACGAACACGATGTCGTGCTGGCCACCTTCAAACACCGCCTGCGGGCGTGGGTCGGCCGGCCGGCGCTGGAAGTGTCCCTGGAATTCGACGTGAAACACGCCCCGACCGGCTACCCGTGGCACAGCTACTACGCCGCCCGCTTCGCCTGGCGGGACGAGCGGGCCGCCCTGTTCCGCGGCGTCAACGGGGCGAACACCCAGACGAGCTACACCCGGCCCGTGTCGCCGGACTACCTCGAAGTCCGGCTCGCCGCGGAGCGGACGTTCGTCTTCACCGGCGGGCTGCCGTTCGTCCAGCGGCACGCCACCCGCATGGCGGACGTGGTGCTGATTCCCGAAGGCGAGCAGGCCCGGAAGTTCGACCTGCTGATCGCCGCCGACCGCGAATTCCCGATGCAAACCGCCGCCGGGTGGGTCGCGCCGTCGCCGGTGGTCGTGACGGAGAAGGGGCCGCCGCCGGTGGGTGCGAGCGGCTGGCTGGCCCACGTCGACTTGCCGAGCCTGCTGATGACTTCGTTGCGGCCGCACGGCGAAGGCCGCGCCGTGTCCGCCCGGTTCATCGAGTGCGCGGGCTTCGGCGGCACCGCGGACCTGCGGTTCGCAAAAGACCCGACCCACGCCGCCGGCATCGACGGCGAGGGGACCGAGCACCTCCCGATCACCCCCGCGGACGGCGCGATCCCGCTGGAGTTCTCCGCGAACGAGGCGTTCCGGGTGAAGGCCGAGTGGGCGTGACAGAGGCAGTCGCGAGTTCGCGGCGAGCCGCCCGCGCCAGTGGGCGGGTCAGGTACTCCCACCCGCGGACTCGCGTCCGCGGCTCGCCACGAACTCGCGACTGGCGGGGACGCTCCCGGTCCGGTCCGTAGGATGTTCCCCATCCCCTATCCATTCCTTTGCGCGGACCCGCACCGATGCCCGCCCCCTTGACGGTCGTCATCTTCGGGGCTTCCGGCGACCTCACGTCGCGGAAGCTCGTCCCGGCCCTGTTCAACCTCGCCATCAAGGGCCGGCTGCCCGAAGAGGCCCGCGTCCTCGGCGTGGCCCGGACGGACTACACCGACGCCGCCTTCCGCGACCACCTGAAGCCGAAGGTCCGCGAGACGTTCACGTCCGCCGGCGAGACGTGGCACGACGAGGACTGGACCAAGTTCGCCGCCCGCATCCACTACGCCGCCGCCGACGTGACCAAGCCCGGCGGGATGGCCCCGATCCAGAAGTGGTTCGACGCGAACGAGGGCAAGGACGGCGGCCGCCGGCTGTACTACCTCTCCGTCGCCCCGGAACTGTACCCGCAGCTCGGCACGACCCTCGGCGAGGCGGAGTTCAACAAGGAGACCGGCGGCTTCCGGCGCATCATCATCGAGAAGCCGTTCGGCCACGACCGGGCGACCGCGAAGGAACTCAACGACGTCCTCCACAAGCACTGGCGCGAGGACCAGCTCTACCGCATCGACCACTACCTCGGCAAGGAAACCGTCCAGAACATCCTGATCTTCCGGTTCGCGAACACGCTGTTCGAGCCGCTGTGGAACTACCAGTACATCGACCACGTCCAGATCACCGCGGCGGAGACCGTCACCGTCGGCCGGCGGGCCGGGTACTACGACACGAGCGGCGTGCTCCGCGACATGTTCCAGAGCCACATCCTGCAGGTGATGACGCTCGTCGCGATGGAGAACCCGCACCGGTACACGGCCGACAACCTCCGCAACGAGAAGATGAAGGTCCTCGACTCGATCCCCGTGCTGAGCGGCGCGGAGGCGAAGAAGGCGGTCGTCGCCGGGCAGTACGAGGGCTACCTGCGCGAGCCGAACGTCCCGCAGACGTCGAAGACGCCGACCTACGCGGCGGTCAAACTCAACATCGCGAACGGCCGGTGGAAGAACGTGCCGTTCTACCTGCGGTCCGGGAAGGGGCTGAAGGCCCGGTACAGCGAGATCATGATCCAGTTCCACTGCCCGCCGCACCTGATGTTCCCGCTGCCGAAGGGGGAGGTGCTGCAGTGCAACCGGATGACGCTCGTCATCCAGCCGAACGAGGGGATCAAGCTCAACTTCCAGACGAAGGTGCCCGACGTGGACGGCGTCCGCCTCCAGCCGCGCGACCTGGCGTTCGACTACAAGGGGGCGTACTCCGAGAAGCCGATGCCGGAAGCCTACGAGCGGCTGCTGCTCGACGCGATCCAGGGGGATGCGTCGCTGTTCATGCGGGCGGACGAGATCGAGCGGGCGTGGGAGATCATGGACCCGCTCATCGCCGCCGTCAGCGACCCGAGCGCCCCGACCCCGGACGAGTACCCGATCGGCTCGCAGGGTCCGGAGTGCGCCGCGAAGCTGCTGGCCGACGACGGCCGCAAGTGGCAGCCGATCGGGTGACGTGTCGATCGCACCATCCGGGAAAATTCCGGCTCGTGTCTGCCGCCGCATCGCGGCGTTCGTGTGTAGCCCCACGCGGCAGCGTGGGGTCCGTCCAGCAAAACAATCCGAGCCCCGTAGGGGCGTTCGTTGTCGTGACGAACGCCCCTACGGGGCTCGGGCATTCTCTGATCTCGAACCCCACGCTGCCGCGTGGGGCTACGGACGGATGCCGCGATGCGGCCAAATCGTCACGGAATCCCCCGCACGATGCGGGGGCCGAGGACGCGGGTCACCCCCAGCGGCAGCCGCCGCCACAGGCCGATGAGCCGGGCGTACCGCGGGTTTTCCGGCCGCATCTCCCCGAGTCGCCCGCGGCGGATGTGGTACTGCCACGTCGCCGGGAACGTCTCCGCGCCCCACTGCTTCTTGAACTTGAACGTCGGCCCGTCGACCGTGGACCGGCCGAAGTCGAACACGTCTTGCCGCCGTTCGATCGCGCGGTCCAGCAGGTGCCGATACATGAGCATGTTTGCACACGTGGAGTTGTACGCCCGCAGCGACGACGCCACCGGCACCTCCGTGACCCCCGGCCCGTGCAGCAGCAGCGCGGCCGCGACCGGCGTCTCGCCGGATCGCACGACGCACAGTTCCGCTTCGCCGGCGAACGCCGTCACGATCTCGCGGAACAGCGGCTTGCCGTACACCGGCGAACCGAGGTCGCGCATGTTGCGCGCGATCACGTCGTGGAACGCATCGAGCTTGTCGAGCCCGCCCCACTCGACCGCGAGCCCGGACTTCTCGCCCTTCCGCACCTGGTTCCGCACCTTCGCGTCGAGGGCCTTCCACAGCTTCTCCGGCCCGTCGGGCAGCGCGAGCCGCATGTGGACCTTGTGCGTGACCGCGTCCGGGATCGCCGGGTGGTCGGTCGGCCGCTCGTGACGCAGTTCGAGGTAACGCACGCCGAGTTCCCGCGCCAGGGTGACAGCCCGGTCGATCAGCGCGGCCTCGGCCTCGTCCGTTTCCGCCTGCACGCCGTTGCTGCTGAGGAACGGCAGGCTCACCAGGAACCGCCCGAACAGCAGGCTGGAGACGTGCGCGAGCGGCAGGTATCCCGTCGTGACGCCCGCTTCGACCGCTTCCAGCGCGAACGCGTCGTACCCCAGGCCGTCGCGCAGCACCGGCAGCCAGCGCGGGTGCCGGCTGAGTGACGACGGGGTGTCACCGAGGGCGAACGCCGCCAGCCGGTCGACGTTCGCGTCGACCTCGCGGCCGGCGTGGACTTGGACCGTCAGTCTCGGAACAGCAGGGGCGACGGGCGAATGCAGCATCATCGGGGCGGCTCCGGGAGGCGGGGGGCGGGTCCGGCCAACAGTTCGTCGTACACCTGGGAGATTCGCGTCATGCGGGCGGCGAACCCGTAGCGGGCCTCGATCGTCGAGCGGCCCGCGTCCGCGAGTTCGCTCCGCAGCGTGGAACTCGACAGCAAGCCGGCCAGGCACGCCGTCGTGCCGGCCACGTCGCCGGGCCGAACCAGGAAGCCGTTGCGGCCAGACTCGATCACCCGCGGAATGCCCGCAATTCGGGTCGCGACCACGGGCACGCGCAGGGCCATCGCTTCGAGCAAAGCGTTCGGCAACCCTTCCCGCAAACTGCTGAGTGCGAACACGTCCATCGCCTCGAAGTAGCCGCGGACGTCGCTTTGCCAGCCGGGAAGCCGGACGCGGTCGGCGACGCCGAGGTCCCGCGCCAGGGCTTCGAGTCGGGGCCGGTCGTCGCCTTCCCCGATGATGACCAGCGTCGCATCGAGACCGCGGCGGGTCAGTTCCGGCAGCGCGCGGACGAGCACGTCGAACGCCTTCTCCGGCGAGAGGCGGCCGACCGAGCCGATGACCGCTCGATCCGGCCGGAACCCGAGCGCGGCCTTCGCCGCGTCCACCGTGCGGCGGCGGGTGAACTCGGCGGTGTCGATGCCGTTCTCCAGCAGTTCGCAATTCCCCGCCGGAACCCCGGCCTTCAGGCACTCGGCGAGCAAGTCGTCCGACACGCAAATCACCCTCTCGTACCGCGGCAGGCAGAACCGGTCGACGCGGTAGTACAGCGGCGTGCGGGCCGTGTGCCTCACCCACCCGTGGACCGTCGTGACCAGCCGCATCGGGTGGAAGCGGTTCAGCAGCAGGCCGAGGGCGTTCGTCTTGTAGTCGTGGCCGTGCCAGATTTGCACGCCTTCCCGGCGGCACACGTCCAGCAGTTCCGATACGACGCGCCAGTCCCACGGCCCGCGGTCGGGGATGGAGACCAGCGGGGCGCGATAGCGCTCGGCCTTGCGGACGATCTCCGCGTACCCCGGATCGCCGGGGGGGTGCAGGTAGCCGCAGACGTTCCGATAGCCGAGCGGTTCGAGAAACCGCGGCGAGTTCAGGATCGTCTTGTCCGGCCCGCCGCCGGAACCGGTCACGACGCGGGTGTCCAACACGACCGGCAACCGCGACGGGGCGGGGCGCGACCGGCGGCGGGGTAGCAGGGAGGTCAGGGTGCTCATCATGGTGTCCCAGGAAACAGTCAACGTGTAGCCGCGACGCGAAGCGGAGCGCGAGGGACTTCACGAGTCGCGGGAACGACCCGTTCCACCAGCGGTTCCAGGCACCGGTCCCAGTGGTGGTGCGCTTCCACGAACGCCCGTCCCGCGGTGCCGAGGTCACGTCGCGCCGCCGGGTTCGCCAGCAAGTGACACACCGCTGTCACCCACTCGTCGGCCGTCGTCGCGGAGAGCAGGTGCCGGCCGCGGACGGTGCCGAGGGCCGCCAGCGCCGGCGGGGCGGCGACGGTCGCCTTGCCCATCGCCAGGGCTTCGAGCACCTTGTTCTGCACGCCGCGGGCGAGCCGGATCGGCACGACGGCGACGGCCGATGACTCGACGAACGGCCGTACGTCCGGGACGGTGCCCAGCACGCAAACGCCGGGAATTCCCGCGAGTTCCCGCACGGCCGCGGTCGGGTTGCGACCGACGATGCGAAACTCGGCATCCGAGAATTTAGCCCGCACCCGCGGCCACACGTCCCGCGCGAACCACCGGGCGGCGTCCTCGTTCGGCAGGTAGTCCATCGCCCCGACGAACACGCACGCGGGGTCGTCGTGTACTTCTCTTGCGCGAAAGTAATCCAGGTCGACGCCGTTCGTCGCGGCGAAGGCGGTCCCCGGCCCGGCGAAGGATTCGTACACCGCGACCTCGGCGTCGCTCACGAAACAGACGTCGGCCCATGCGGGCAGCGACCGTTCCAGCTTGCGGACGCGGCCCGCCTCGAAGCCGTAGACCCAGCGTTTCGGGGCACGGCTCGCGCCGGCGAAGTCGAGCCACTTCTGGCTGTCCACGTCCATCGCGTCGAAGAACGCGGGGACGCCGGCCACGCTTCGCAGGTACCCGGCCAACCCCGACGACGACGCGACGGCGGCCGAGAAGTTCGCCTCCGCGGCGAACCGGCGAACCACTTTCATCGCGGCGGGTTCGTGGAACAGTCCTTCGGTGAGGCTCCGCCCCGACGCGGCGGACAGGGCGGCGCGGACCCAGCGGTAGCGGCGGGCCGTCGGCACGATCGCGACGCGCTCGCACAGTTCGCCGAGCACTCGGTCGGTTTCCGGTGCGACGGGTTCGTCGGCCAGGGCGACGAGCCAGACCTTCGCCCGGCGGGAGAGTTGCCGCAGCAGGTGGACGTTGCGGATGCGGTCGCCCTTGTCCGGCGGGTATGGGACGCGGTGCGTCACGTACAGGACGCGGTCGGTCGGGCTCGGTCGGGGCGGCGTCATGGTGTGCAATTTCTTTCTCCCCTCTCCCCTTGGGGGAGAGGGGTCGGGGGTGAGGGGAACGCTTCCTCCCGGAAGGGTTTCCCGCCCTCGGTCTGAGCGACTTTCCTCGTGGGGGTCTTCCCCTCACCCGGCCTGCGGCCGCCCTCTCCCCCAAGGGGAGAGGGTCAGTACTCACGCCGCCGCGAGGCGGCGCTTCCGCGGGGTTTCGTGCGGCTCCGCGGGCTTCCCACTCACGCGCAGTTCCAGCACCGCGACCGGCTCGTCCGCCGCGATCGCGTCCGCACTCGGGAGGAAGAACACCTTCCGCAGCGCGTCCGGGCCGAGCCCGGCGGCCTTGAACGCGGTGGCGACGACGATCCGCACGTCGAGCCAGAAGCTGCGGTTGCGGATGGAATAGAGGTCGTAGGCGACCTTCGCGCGGACGCTGTCGAGGTCCGTGTCGGCGGGCAGTTGAACCTGGGCGAGCCCCGTCACGCCGGGCAGCACGTCCATCCGGGCGGCGTAGTTCGGGACGTGCTCGCACAGGCCCTTCGCGCGGATCACCTCGGGCCGTTCCGGCCGCGGGCCGACGAGGCTCATCTCGCCGCGGAGGACGTTGAACAGTTGCGGCAGTTCGTCCAGGTGCGTCGTGCGGAGGACTTTGCCGACCAGTGTCACCCGGCTGTCGCGCTTGGTGGCCCACTGGATGCCCGAGACCTTTTCGCAGTCGTGCCGCATGGTGCGGAGCTTGACGATGGTGTAATCCCGGCCGCCGCGGCCGCTGCGGGTCTGGGTGTAGAAGCCGGGGCCGGGGGACGACAGCCGCACGGCCAGCCAGCAGACGCCGATGACCGGCAGGGCGGCGACCAGCATGACGGCGGCGGCGGCGCGGTCGAGGGCGGGGCGGACGCGCTCGTAGGTTCCCACGCGCCGGCGCGGGGCGGGCGCGTCGAGGCGGGCGATCTGCGGCCAGCGGGAGGTCGGCTTCGGCGTATGAATCATCGGCGTCCTGCCCGTTACGAACCAGGGGTCACGGGGGCCGTCCTGGCACCCGATGGCGGAGAGTCGGAGGTCTCAGTGAACTTTCTTCCCTCTCCCCGCTGGGGAGAGGGGCCGGGGGTGAGGGGTGAACCCGAAGCCCTCGCGAGCGACCGAACGTGGGTGGAGCGAATCCCCTCACCCCTAACCCCCCTCCCCAGCGGGGAGAGGGGAACCGTGTGTTGCTCGAATTCCTTCAGAAACAAGCGGAGAAACTCGGCGTCCGGGTCGGGGTTTCGGTCGCCGGTCGGGGCGATCGAACGGGCGAGGTACAGCTTGAAGATGCCGGCGTGCCCCGCGAACGCGACCCGCGGGTTGTCGGCGGCGACCCACTTCCCGCCGGCGGTCCAGCCCCACGAAACCTGCAAGGCGGCGGCCGGGACGCCGGGGCCGTCGAACCGCGCGGTCCAGAGTTCCGCGTCGGCTCCGGGCACCGTTCGCCGCGATTCGCGGCCCACCTGTTGGAAGCCGGCGGAGCGGTAGCACACGTCCGGCGTGTGCGCCCCGAGCGGGCCGGGCTCGCCGTAGAGCAGCAGCACGTTCACGGCCGTCGCGCCCTTGCGGTACGTCCGCGACAGGTGGGCTTTCGCTTCCGCGACCCGCAGGTGTCCGGGGTCGATCGCGGTCGGCGCACCCTCCCATTCGCCGAGTCGCGTCGGAACGGAATCGAGTTTCGCTTGAACCGTGCCCGCGTCGGCGGCCGTGCGCGGCGCGTCCCAGCGGTTCGCCAGCCCGAGGGCCGCGAACGCCGCGAGAACGCCGCCGATGGTGAGCCCGCCGCGCATCGGAAAACCACCCCTCCCCCAACCCCTCCCCGAAGCGGAGAGGGGAGCCAGAACCCACTCTTCCTCCCCCTCTCCGTTTCGGGGAGGGGGCCGGGGGGAGGGGTTCTTCGGAATCTCACGCCGGCAACTGCTTGACGTAGTTGTACCCGTACACCGCGTGGTCCGCCTTCGTGCCGCTGACGACCGCGCCGAGCAGCGGGATGTTCAGCTGCACCAGCTTTTCGGACGCGGTCACGACCTTCGGCAGCTGGCTGACGTTCTGCATGATGCTCATCAGCACGCCGTCGACGTGCTGGCCGACGAGCAGGGCGTCCGCGACCGGGAGGATCGGGCACGAGTCGACGATGATGATGTCGAACTGCCCGCGGAGGCGGTCGAACAGGCCCTCGACGGTGCTGCCCTGGGCGAGGGCGGCCAGCACGCGGGTCGTGCAATTCCCGGCGGGGATGAGCCACAGGTCGGGGACGGATGTTTGCACGATCGCGTCGGTCAGGTCCGCGTCGCGGCTCAGGACCTCGGCACAGCCGGGGGTCAGCGGCACGTCGAAGAGCTGGTGCGCGGTCGGGTTCCGCATGTCGCTGTCGAGGACGAGCGTCCGCAACCCGGTCGACGCGAGGCTGGTCCCGAGCTGGCACGCGAGCGAAGTCTTGCCTTCCCCCTCGGTGGCGCTCGTGACCATGATGACCTGCATCCCGTTCGCCTTCGCCGTGTGCAGCAGCATCGTCCGGGCGGCGCTGACGCACTCGTTCATCGCACACCGCCAGGGCTGGCCGGTGTCGGCCTCGCGGAGGGCGTTCTTCGTGGGGAACGCCGGGATCGTGCCGAGGACGCGCATCCCCATTTCGTTCACGACGAGGTCGACCGAGTCCACCCGGCGGGTCCGCCATTCGAGCAAGGCCACGACGACCAGCACGAGCCCGAGCCCGCCGAACCCGGCGACGCCGGACATCAGCATCTTCCGCTGCAAGTTTTGGTTCAGCGACACGACCGCTTCTTCGCGGAGTTGCAGCCGGGAGTCGGCCCGCTGTTCGAGCTGCAGTTGCAGGATCTCGCGGGAAATCGTGTCCCGGCGCTCGGTCAGCGGCTTGAGTTCGTCCGTCTCCAGCATCGCCCCGAAGCTGCCCTTCCGCATGGACTGGATCTGCCCTTCGAGCCGCTTCTTGTCGTCCTCGTCCGCGGCCACCTGCCGGTTCAGGTACTTCAGCTTCTCGGCGGTCTGCTCCAGCTTCGCGACGAGTTCGCGGCGGCGGTGCGTGCGGATCAGGCCCTCCACTTCCGGGCGGACCTCCTGCACGGCGGCCTGGTACTCCTTGTCGAGCTTCTTGATTTCTTCGAGGCTCTTCGCGAACAGCGGGTGGTCCGTCGTCACCTGGGATTCGAGCCGCTTGTGCTCGACCTTGGCGCGGGCGAGGGCCTCGGCCCGGTCGCGGACCTGCGGGGCGTCGGCCGCGGTGCGCTGGAGCACGTCCGGCTCGATCGGCAGCTGGTCGACGTTCTTCAGTTGCGTGTCGAGGTCGGTCCGCTCGGTTTCGAGGAGGCGGACTTCCTTCTGGAGCCGGCCGATCTCCGCGAGCATCCGGGTGAACTCGGAGACGTACAGGTTCAGCGTGACGCTGTTCGTGTGGGCGTCCGGGGAGTTGCCGGTCTGCGCGAGCGCCTGCAGGTTCGCCTGCTTCGCGGCGATCTGCTTGACGAGGTCCGCCTTCGTCGCCTCCAGCAGTTTGAGCTTCGTCTCGCGGAGCTGCTTCTCGTCCGACTGGGCGTCTTCCAGGTACTCGGTCACGAGCGTGTCGAGCACGGTCTTCAGCGCGACGGCGTCGTCGCCGGTCATGGTGACGGCCATGATCTCGGGGGATTCCCACTTCACCAGGATGGACGTTTCGATGGCCTTGGCCGGGTCCGGGCTGTCCTGAATCTGCGGCAGGGCGGCGACCTTCGGCTTCGCCACCACGCGGTTGAGCAGCAGGCGGGTTTTCAGCAAGATCGCCTGGTTCTGCTTGAAGCCGTCGCTGTCGAGCTCGTTCGTCCCCTTCCCGAGGTAGGACGCCTGGTTCTTGCGGACCTGCACGAGCGCCCGGGCCTGGTGCTTGCCGCTGGGCAGGGCGAACCAGACGGCGGCGACGGCGGTGACGGCCAGCAGCGCGCCGACGCCGAGGGCGACGGCCCACCGGCGCTTCAGGGCGACGAGGAGTTCGAGCGGGGTCGGGAAGGCCCGGGGCGGCTGGCCCGGCAGGGACACGGCCGGGGGGCGGTCCACGGCGAGCGCGGTCGCGACCGGCGGCAGCAGGAGGGCAGGGGTGGCGGTGCCACTGTTCGTTCGCATCGTGCGACTCCCGGTGTACCCGGCGCTAGCCCCGATCCGTGGGTGCGAGCAGCGTGCAGGGCAAGAAGGTAACAAATACAAAATGCGGTTGCGAGGCGGATTCGGAAGAAATTTCAAACCCCGGTCGCCATGCACGCCCCGTGCCGATTCCGGAACCGTCCGTGCTCGTTCGAGTTCGGCCCGGCAAGCTGCGGGGTTCGGCCCCGCCCGACGGACCCCGCGGTCCGGGGGATTTTCGCTGATGCGCGGGGATGGGAATGACGATTCTTCTGGCAGGGACGGGTCCGCCGGTGGTGCCGGCGAGTTTCGATGTGCGGCCCCCCGCCCCGACGCCGGAGGACGCGGACATGACCCGAGACACCCTGCGAACGAGCCTCTTCGGGGCGGTCGCGGTCGCCCTCGCCCTCGCCGGCACCGGCTGCCGTTCCGCCGGCGGCCTCCACGACGACCCGCACCCCGGCATGGAGCAACTCACGGACTTTCAGGTCCCGAAGGAGTTGAACAAGGTCACGCACCCGCCGTACACGGTGGAAGCCCCGGACGTCCTGCTCATCGACGCCCAGCGGTTGATCCCGCTGCCCCCCTACAAGGTGGAGCCGCTCGACGTGCTCTACCTGTTCGCGCCGGGGGCACCCGAGAAAGACCCGATCAACGGCCTGTACCCGGTCGACCCGGACGGCACGATCAACCTCGGGCCGACCTACGGCGGCGCGGTCCGCGTCGTCGACCTGACCGTGTCCGAGATCGAAAAGGTGCTCGGCAAGCAACTGAAGGCGTTCCTGAAGGAACCCGCGGTGACGGTCTCCCTCGCCCAGTCGCGCGGCGTCCAGCAAGTTCGCGGCGAGCACCTCGTCCGCCCGGACGGGACCGTCGGCCTCGGCGGGTACGGCAGCGTGTACGTCGCGGGGATGACGCTGCCGCAGGTGAAACTCGCCGTCGAACAGCACCTGTCAAAATACCTGTTCAAGCCGGAAGTGGCGGTGGACGTGCTCGCGTACAACAGCAAGTACTACTACGTCATCACGGACTTCGCCGGGAACGGCGAGCAGGTGCAGCGGCTGCCGAACACCGGGAACGAGACCGTCCTCGACGCGATCGCCCTCATCGGCGGGCTGTCCCCGGTGTCGAGCAAGCGGGTGTGGGTCGCCCGGCCCGCCCCGGACGGCTGCGGGGACCAGATCCTCCCCGTGGACTGGAAGGCCATTACCCGCCGCGGGCAGGCGAAGACGAACTACCAGGTCCTCCCCGGCGACCGCGTGTTCGTGATGTCCCAGCCGCTCACGAAGGTCGACACCTACTTGGGCCGGGTCATCGCCCCGGTGGAGCGGGTGTTCGGCGTGACCCTGCTCGGGGCGTCCACGGTGCAGACGGTCCAGGGGAACAACAACGTGTTCGGGAACAACACCGGCGGCACGGTGGTGAACGTGGTGCCGTAAACCGAAAC
>ERZ1066121.1113-NODE-1113-length-21152-cov-12.415841_pt1 | contig 21152 bp, 18 predicted proteins | sample MGYA00382768_ERZ1066121 | MGnify/ENA primary metagenome ERZ1066121 (study PRJEB33369, sample SAMEA5778351) | biofilm metagenome | biome: Industrial cooling water; feature: Water cooling tower basin; material: Biofilm | place: United Arab Emirates | collected... | reverse complement strand
AAGGGCTTTACCGCGCTGGTCGACAAGGCGAAGAGCGCGCTCGCGGCATAATCCGGCGTCTCCCGCGCAGGCCCGTGCATCCGTGCACGTGCCGCGCAGGTCGAGGTCAACGATCCATGCATGGGGAAGGGCGCAAGTCCTTCCCCATGTGCGTTTTGGACGCACGTTTTCTGGCTGCGGGTTTCAGGCAGCGCATTCTGGAAGCCCATTTCAGGAAGCGTCTGGAAGCCCGCTTCAGGAAGCCCGTCTCAGGAAGCGCGCTTCAGGAAGCGCACTTCTGGAAGTCGCGTCACCGGGCGTGCGTTTCAGGACCACCTCGAGTCGCGATGCGCCCCTCGCGCACGCCTTCGAGTTTCATTCGATCTGGCCTGCCGGGTCTTTCCTCCCTGACCTGGCCTGCTCGACCCGCCTCCCGCTTTCCGATGTCGTCCCGAGCGCAGCGAGGGACCTGCTTTCCCGCCGCCTAGGCGATGGCCCGCAACCGCCGTCGCCGCTCACCCGCAGCGGCCACCCAGGGCACGAACACATGAGCGATATCCAACAGATTGCGAACCAGGCGCTGGCCGACATCGCCGCCGCCGAGACTCCCGATGCGCTGGAAGCGCTGCGCGTGGGCCTGCTCGGCAAGAGCGGCAGCATCACCGCGCAGCTGAAATCGCTGGGCGCGCTGCCGCCGGACCAGCGCAAGAGCGCGGGCGAAGCCATCAACCGCGCCCGCGACGCCATCGGCGACGCCCTGGCTGCGCGCAGAGCCGAGGTGGAATCCGCGGCCCTCGATGCCCGCCTCGCCGGCGAAGCCATCGACGTCACGCTCCCCGGGCGCGACGCCGGACGTGGCGGCCTGCACCCGGTCTCGCGCACGCTCGAGCGCATCGCCGACATCTTCGGCCGGCTCGGCTACGCAGTGGCGGACGGCCCGGAAATCGAGGACGACTGGCACAATTTCGAGGCGCTGAACTTCCCGCCGCACCATCCCGCGCGTGCGATGCACGACACCTTCTACATGCGCGCCGACCAGTGCGGCGAAGGCCGCCTGCTGCGCACGCACACCTCCGGCGTGCAGGTGCGCTACATGCTGGACGCCGTCGCCAGGCAGAGCGGTCCGCCGCTGCGCATGATCGCCGCCGGCAAGGTGTACCGCAGCGACAGCGACCAGACGCACACACCGATGTTCCATCAGGTCGAAGGCCTGCTGGTGGACGAGCACGCCAGCTTCGCCGACCTCAAGGGCACGCTGTCCGAATTCGTGCGCGCGTTCTTCGAGCGCGATTTCGACATGCGTTTCCGCCCCAGCTACTTCCCCTTCACCGAACCGTCCGCCGAAGTGGACATCGCCTGGCAGCAGCCCGACGGCAGCACGCGCTGGCTGGAGGTGCTGGGCTGCGGCATGGTCCATCCCAATGTGCTGCGCAACGTCGGCATCGACCCCGAGCGGTACACCGGCTTCGCCTTCGGCCTGGGCGTGGAGCGTTTCGCGATGCTGCGTTACGGCGTGAACGATCTGCGCGAGTTCTTCGAGAACGACGTGCGCTTCCTGCGCCGGTTCGCCTGATCCGGAAGGCGTCCGCCACCGTTGTCGTCCCGGGTGATGCCCGGGACCTGCACTTCAATCCGCACACTCGAACGGCAGAGTCCCCGCTGCGTTCGGAACGACCAACGCGAGATCTCCCATGAAATTCTCCGAACTCTGGCTCCGCCAACACGTGAAGACCGACGCCTCGCGGGAGCGGCTTGCGGCGACGCTCACGGCCATCGGTCTGGAAGTCGAGGAACTGACCGTGCTGGGCGCGGCGCTCGACGGCGTGGTCGTCGCACGCATCGTCGAATGCGCGAAGCATCCCGAAGCCGACCGCCTGCAGGTGTGCCAGGTCGATGCCGGCGCGCACGGCCGCCTGCAGATCGTGTGCGGTGCGCCAAACGCACGTCCGGGACTGGTCGCGCCGCTGGCCACCATCGGCACCCAGGTAGGCACGCTGACGATCAAGGCCGCCAAGCTGCGTGGGGTGGACTCCAACGGCATGCTGTGCTCGGCGAAGGAGCTGGGCATCGACGCCGACGCCTCCGGGCTGCTGGAACTGCCCGACGACGCACCGGTCGGTGCGGCACTGGCCGACTATCTCGGCCTGCCCGATGCGGCGATCGAACTCAAGCTGACCCCCAACCGCGCCGACTGCTTCGGCGTGCGCGGCATCGCCTTCGACGTGGCCGCCGCGCTGGGCAGCACGGTCGAACCGCTGCAGGCGGACCCCGTGCCGGCGCAGAGCGAGGCGACGCTGGCGGTGGAACTGAACGCCGGTGCCGACGCGCCGCGCTACTGCGGTCGCGTGATCGAAGGCGTGAACGCCGCCGCGGTCACGCCGCTGTGGATGGCCGAGCGGCTGCGTCGCAGCGGCGTGCGCCCGATCAGCCTGCTGGTGGACGTGACCCAGTACGTGATGCTGGAGCTGGGCCAGCCCATGCATGCCTTCGACCGCACGCGGCTGCAGGGCCCGGTGGGCGTGCGCCTCGCGCGCGCGGGCGAGCAGGTGGTGCTGCTCGACGGCCGCGAAGTGGCGCTCGACGAGGGCTTCCTGGCGATCACCGATGCCGACCGCGTGGTCGCGCTCGCCGGCATCATGGGCGGACAGGACACCCGCGTCACCGAGACCACGCGCGACGTGTTCCTGGAGGCCGCGCATTTCGCGCCGGCCGCGATCATCGGCCGCAGCCGCAGGCTCGGCCTGCACACCGATGCCGGCCATCGCTTCGAGCGCGGCGTCGACCCGGAACTGCCCCGCATCGCCATCGAATACGCCACCCGGCTCATTCTCGACATCGCGGGCGGCATCCCCGGCCCGGTGGTCGAGGCCGTGCGCGAGGGCGACCTGCCGCAGCCGCGCACCATCGCCCTGCGCCGCACACGTCTGGCGCGCGTGCTCGGCACCCAGGTGGCCGACGCCGAGGTCGCGCGCATCCTGACCGCGCTCGGCCTGGAGGTGGACGCCACCGCCGACGGCTGGACCGTGCGCGCGCCGACCCGGCGCTTCGACCTGGCGATCGAGGAAGACCTGATCGAGGAAGTGGCCCGCATCCACGGTTACGACAACATCCCCACCACGCTGCCGGGCGGCGCCACGCGCATCGCCGCACCCAGCGAGACTGTGCTCGACGAGGCCGCCGTCCGCCGCCAGCTGGTGGCGCGCGACTGCCTGGAGACCATCAACTACGCCTTCGTCGACCCCGCGCTGCTCGCCGCCTGGCAGGCCGAGGCCGGCCTGGTGCCGCTGGCCAACCCGCTGAGCGCGGAACTGGCGGTGATGCGCCCGATGCTGCTGCCCGGTCTGGTGGCGGCGCTCGGCCGCAACGTGGCCCGCCAGCAGGACCGCGTGCGGCTGTTCGAGATCGGCAAGGCCTTCGCCGCCCCGTCGGCACCGGGCGAAGCCCCCGTGGAGACCCGCCGCATCGCGGCTGCGGTCTGCGGCGATGCGCATGCCGAGCAGTGGGGCGTCGCCGCGCGTCCGCTCGACTTCCACGATCTCAAGGGCGACCTCGACAGCCTGGCCGCCGCCGCAGGCGCCACCCTCGAGTACCGCCCGGCGCAACCCGCCTGGGGGCATCCGGGGCGCTCGGCCGCGGTGTTCCGCGACGCTGCCTGCCTGGGCTGGATCGCCGAGCTGCACCCCCGTCTGCTGCAGGCCCTGGGCCTGGAGCGGGCCGTCGTGGCCTTCGAACTCGACCTGGTCCCCCTGCTGCGTCGGCCGCTGGTCCGCGCCGGCGGGTCCAGCCGCTATCCGTCCGTCCGCCGGGATCTCGCGTTCGTCGTCGCGGACGGTGTGTCCTGGGAGGCCGTCCGGGCGACCGCGGAGCGTGCCGCAGGCCCGTCGCTGCGGGAGGTTCGGCTGTTCGACCGCTATGTGGGCAAGGGGGTCGAAACCGGGTGCAAGAGCCTCGCTATGGGCTTGATTCTGCAAGAAGAATCACGCACTCTGACTGACCGTGAGGTGGACGCGTCCGTGGCCGAAGTGGTCGCCGCCCTGCGCGCCGAACACGGTGCGGAGCTGCGAGGCTGAATCCGCACGCGCTCCGGCCGCGGCAGCGACAGGGCGCCTGCCCTGCGCGCTGCCGGCCACGTCGGGGGCATGGCATACGGCCCGCACAGGCGCATCGCATACGCGGCATGGCAAGACTGGCTCGTTTTGGGGGAAACGGATGGCATTGACCAAGGCTGAAATGGCCGAGCGCCTGTTCGACGAAGTCGGACTGAACAAGCGCGAAGCGAAGGAGTTCGTCGACGCATTCTTCGATGCGTTGCGCGAAGCGCTGGAACAGGGCCGCCAGGTCAAGCTGTCCGGCTTCGGCAATTTCGACCTGCGCCGCAAGAACGAGCGCCCGGGCCGCAACCCCAAGACCGGCGAGGAGATCCCGATCTCCGCCCGCACCGTCGTCACCTTCCGCCCGGGCCAGAAGCTCAAGGAGCGGGTCGAGGCCTACAGCGGAGGCGCCGATGCTGGATCCGGGCAGTAATCGCGAACTCCCGCCGATCCCGGCCAAGCGCTACTTCACCATCGGTGAGGTCAGCGAGCTGTGCGACGTCAAACCGCACGTGCTGCGCTACTGGGAAACCGAGTTCCCCAGCCTCAAGCCGGTCAAGCGCCGCGGCAACCGCCGCTACTACCAGCGCCACGACGTGCTGATGGTCCGCCAGATCCGCAGCCTGCTCTACGAACAGGGCTACACCATCGGCGGCGCCCGCCTGCGCCTCGACGGCGAAGGCGCCAAACAGGAATCCACCCTCAGCGTCCAGATCGTCCGCCAGGTGCGGATGGAGCTGGAAGAAGTCCTGCAACTGCTCAAACGCTGACCCGGGCCATCCGCTGGGTGCGGGTCCCAGGCCACGGCAAGACCCATGGCCGCGGCGGGCTGGCCCAAGCCCGGCTTCAGCGGGTACAATGTCAGACCTGACTCGGGGTATAGCGCAGCCTGGTAGCGCACTTGTCTGGGGGACAAGTGGTCGTCGGTTCAAATCCGGCTACCCCGACCAATGCATGACGGCAAACCCTCTCTGCCGTATCCCGAAAACCCCGCATTTTGCGGGGTTTTCGCGTTTTGGCTGTGGACTTCAGTCCCGCACCCTTCGCCCCTGTTTGGCGAAAAATTCGCCAAATTCTCTCTCTCTTTCTCCGGCCCTGTGGACTTCACGATTGTCAAGTCCACAGGATGATTTTCGGAATTCCTTGCAGGTCAACGAGTTACGCGTGGTCTCGGGAGAGCGATTTTATGGCGTCAATGCCTGCCCAACGGGATGCCAACGGCTTGCGATTTCCCCTGCGATATCGCAATCGCGCGCAATGCGCAGTAGCCGGAGAGTCGTCGTCGCACTGATCTGTCTCGATGCTATGAAATTGCACTCACTCGGGCTTGTTGTCGCGCCTGTCGCGCGTCCTTGAGAATTTCCGCGGATTCCTTGATGACGTACAAGCCGATCAATGCGCCGATGACGAAGTCGGGGTACGGCGAGCCCAGCCACAGCACCAGAAGGCCGGCGAGGATCACGCCGAGGTTGGCCACCACGTCGGCGCGGGTGAACAGCCAGGTTGCGCGCAGATGCACCTCGCCAGACTTCAACGGCGCCAGCATGCGCAACACCGTAACATTGACGACCAGCGACAACAACGCGGTGCCGATCATCCAGCCGCTCTGCGGTTCGGCGCCGCCCATGATGCGTCGACCGACTTCGACCAGCACGCCGATGCCCAATACCAGCAGCACGCTGCCGCTGAGCCAGGCGGCATTGGCCTTGAAGCGCGCCGTGCGCCCGATCGCAATCAGGCCGATCGTGTAGGCGGTGGCATCGGAGAGCATGTCCAGCGCGTCGGCCAGCAGGCCGGTCGATTGCGCGAACCAGCCGGCGACGCCGCCAATGACCGCCATCGCGGCGTTGAGTAGCAGGGCAATCGACAGCACGCGGCGCTCGCGGGCGTTCCTGGCTTCGTGATGGCAACCACAATCAGTCATCGGGATGTCCCTCCTGCTCAGGTCTTGGGGGCGGGTGCCGGTACGGGTGCCGGTACGGGGGCCGACCGGGTATTGACCATGAATCCGATCACCGCGATGGCGGCCACAGCCACCTGCGCCAGCAGCGACTGCCAGGACGGATACATGCCCAGCCATTCGATGCGCGGCGCCTGGACCAGGGCTTGGGGCACCCAGCCGGCTTCCTGCAGGGCGGCCACGCCCTTGCCGACGAGAATGACCGCCAGTACCGCGATCAGGATCGAGCTGATCGAGAAGAACCGGCCGATCGGCAAGCGCTTGCTCACGCGCAGCATCCAGTACGCCACCGCGGCCAGGACCACGCTCCCGGCCGCGAGGCCTGCGAGAATGGCGCCGGACGCCTGCTCGCTCCACATTGCGATGTAGAACAGGATCGTCTCGAACACCTCGCGGTAGACGGCAACGAAGGCCAGCACAAACAGGAAGATCGCCGAGCGCCGCGTCAGCGCTGCCGACAGCTTCGCGTGCAGGTACTGCTGCCAGCGACCGGCCAAGCTCTTCTGGTGCATCCAGATGCCCACGCTGAGCAGCACGGCGGCGGCGAACAACGCCGACACGCCTTCGGTCACTTCGCGATTGGCGCCGCTGATGTCGACCAGGTAGGTCGCCACCGCCCATGTCGCCGCACCGGCCAGCAAGGCGCCGACCCAACCGGCATGCACATAGGGCAGCACTTCGCGGCGCTCGGCCTTGCGCAGGAACGCGATCATGCCGATCACGATCAGCAACGCTTCCAGCCCCTCGCGCACCAGGATGGTGAAGCTGCCGAGGAACGCTGTGGTCGTGTCCGTATGCGAATCCTGCAGCACCACCTCGGCGCGATCGAACAAGGCGTTGATCTGTGTTGCCTGCGCGGCGACGTCCGCCCGCGCCGTGCCGCGGCCCAGCTGGGTGCGGTAACGGGCCATGGCGGTTTCGATCTCGCGCAGTAGCGCTGCGTTGCGCGTGGCCAGCGTCGGTTCGATCGGCTCCACGCCATCCAGATAGGCCGACAACGCCAACGTCGTGGCGTGCGTGGTATCGCCGACGGCGTAGGCACGCTGGCTGTCGGCCAGGCGCTGCCGCGCCAGCGCCAAGGGACCGGCACCCGCCACCGCTTCGTTGACGGCCTGCGGCCGGGAACGCAGGTAGGCGACGATGGCGTGGGCCTGGTTGGCGGACAGCGTCGCCGCGAGGTCGGCTTCACCGGTGCGGGTCAGCGCTTCCAGCGTGGGGATGCGGGCATGCGCGTCGGCGTTCTGGCGCCAGAGCGCCTCGCCTTCGGTGCGGGCTTGCGGCGAATACGCCAGGCTGCCCACGTAGAACGCCAGCGCCCAACGGTCGGCTTCGGACAATCCAGCAAAGCTGGCCATGCCGGTGCCCGGCACGCCCTGCGAGATCACTTCGTACAACGCCAAGGGCGTGCGCTGGGCGGCACGCGCGGCATCGGTGAAGGCGATGGGCGGCGGATCCAGACTGGCGGCCGCCGGACCGTCGCCGTGTCCGCTTGGGCCGTGGCAGGCCGCGCACTGTTGAGCGTAGAGCGCTACAGCCCGGCTCGGTTCCGGCGGTGAGGCCGGCACGGCCCCGATGGGATAGCTGGCCAGCAGGTCGTCGGCCAGCCTGCGCGCCAGCGTCGCCACTTCCGTGGGCTCGGCCTTGGCGGCCACCGCCGTAACCAACTGGTCGGCTTGGGCCAGCAGGGCCGGCTGCTTCGAGCTGGCGGGCAACCCTGACAGTTGCGTGCGCACCGTCCCGGCGAACTCCTGCATCTCGGCGTATTCACCCGGGGCGACGATGCGGCCACCGTGGACGGCACCGGCGTAGTCGACCGCGATGTAGTCGAGCATCTGCCAAGTCTGGCGTGGATTGGCCTCAGGTGGCTCGGCATGGGCGGTTGGCAGTGCGGTCCACCCGATCAGAAGGGCGATGAGGCTGGATCGGATCGGAGCAATCAGTAGGGACATAGGGTTCAACCACAGTCAGGTCACTGCCAGTTGGCAGCGGAAGCATCCCGAGCTTAAAGTCCGTAGCCACTACAGGGTCAAGTTGAATGAGAATGAAAATCAGTGAAGCTGCTGTCGCCAGCGGTTGCCACCTGGAAACCATCCGCTACTACGAGCGCGTGGGATTGATGCCACCCCCGGCCCGGACCAGTAGCGGTTACCGTGTCTATACATTGGCCGATGTCGAACGGCTGCACTTCATCGCCCGCGGACGCGAGTTGGGGTTCAATCTGGAGGAAATCCGCAGTTTGCTGAGCTTGAGCGACGATCCGAAGCTGTCATGCCATGACGTCGATGTGCTGGCCCGCGCACACTTGGCTGACATTCATCAACGGATAGAGGCGCTGACCCGGATGGCGGGCGAAATGGAACGGGTGATTGTCCAGTGTGTTGGCGGCGAGCGCGGAACCTGCACCATCCTGGGGGCACTGCGGCGTACAGCATAATGGCCCTCTGTCCGAGGTATTGCGCGCTGCTGTATACCAAGCCTATTCGATATTGACTATGCCGAAATACGGATTGCAGTCTAACTCCGTCCCCCTGCTCGCTTACCAGCAGGTCGCTCAAAGAGCTCGACCATCGTCCTGAGCCGGTCCTTGTCGGCCACGGTCAAGTTAGGGGAGTGCCGAGGGCATGATCCGTTGGTGTAGATCGCTGCACCAGCTCGGTGCGGCTCAGAAGTGTGATGGTGTAACGATTTAACGAAATGTTGACAATGGCGGTGGTCGTTCTAGAATCACCACCTGTTCAACAACAAGATGAAGCGTGGATCTGCGGTACGCCGCGTCGGCGAAGGGGATCGTCGATACGAAATCGAGGTTTGCGCTGGAGACGACTCGTGTCCAGCCCTGTGATGTATTTGGATTTGCTCCTGAAACTTCCGCCGGATGAGGTCTTTTTCGACTTCCTGGCCCAGTGTGGCCTGGCGCTGCACACCCTTGATGCCGACGACGACGCCTGCGAGCGGCTGCGGATTGCGGTCGAGATCGAGCGCGCGCCGGTGATGGTCCGCGAGAGCATCCTTGCGGCCTTCCACCACATCGCCCTGCTGGCCGACGAGACCGGCCTCGATGCCCTGCGTGAGGCCGCCGCCGCGGCGCCGGGGCGCGTCAGACCCTTGCACCTCGCGGACGCGCCGGCCCAGTGCGCGCTGTGGATGTACCTGCGTCACCGCGATCTTTTCGATGCGGCCTGCCGGGTGCGCGGGCGGCTTGTTCCGCCTGCCGAACCGATGGCGCTGGACTTCCTGCGCCATCCCTTGTCCCTGCCTGATGATCCGAGTGTCGGCAGCGTGCGCCTGCGCGAAATCACGCTGCTCGATGAAACGACCGGTGGCGAGATCACCGTGAAGGCGCCGACGGCACAGGCCCAGATCGACATCCTCGACCTGCTGACGGCATGGATGCCGACCGACAATCCCGTGCAGCAGGAGCGGTTCCGGATCATCGCCGCGAAGGTCGACCTCGCATTCCTGCCCGGCGCATCGGAAGGGCTGGATGGCGATATCGCACAACTGATCCTCAAGCGACGGGGTGGCCACAATCTGGCCGACTTCGCCGATGCCCTGCAGGGACGACTCGAAGTCTTGCTTTCGCACTGGCAATCCGCCATCGGCCTTGAGCCGAATGTCGGCCAACCGCAGCGGATGATCTGAGTGCGAACCTCATGGATTCCCTGTTGTGGTTGGCCTCCTGCCTGGAGCAGGGGCGGACCGCCATTGCGCCGGCCCTGGCGGATGCAGGGCAGCGCGGGCGGATAGAACGTCTGAAACACATCGGCGCCTTGGCCGAGACCCGGGCGCGCACGGTGATTTGTCCGTGGTGCGAGGCGCACGGCGTCGCAGTTATCGCCGTGGACAAGGCGGTCTGTGAGGACTGCGGCCCGATCCCACTGACGGTGGAGCATTTTCGGCGACTGACGCCCGACGGCGACTGGTTGCGTCGCCGCATGTCACAGGCGCTGGGGCTGGTCGACGAGTCCGCATGGTCATTGGTGCCTAGCCGCGTTTGGCGGCTGGGCGATGTAGGGCGAGCAGGGCGACGCCATCGGGTGTTGTTCGGGCAGCGACTGGGCGAGGTGGCCGTGCAGCGCGCGCTGCTGGCACTGTGGTCGACGCATATCGGCGACATTCCGACGATACTGGTCGCGACAACGGCGCCGGAACGGGTGTACCTGCCTGGCGTGGAGGTGCAACTGGTGCCGCTTCCGGCGGCATTCCGGGTGCGCGGAGACGGACTGGTGGCCGATGATGCGGTGTGGGCCGGCATGCAGTCCCACGTGCCATCGAACGCCGGTCTCTCGCGGCGCGGCCCTTTCTCGCAGGATTACAGCAATGTCATGCTTCCGGGGGAGGCCGAACCGATTCTACTGACCCGGTCTCAGGCGTCGCTTCTGCGGGTGCTGTGGGAGCAGAGTGGTGTGCCGATCCATCGTGAGGCACTGATTGCCCGGTCAAAACTCGACCTGGACAAGCCGGTACAGGCTTTCCCACGCCCAAAATATCCCGACGCGAATCGCGCATACCATATCCTGGTCCGCTCGAATCGTCAGGGTTACTACTGGTGGGCACATGAAGCCATCAGCGGCTCAGCTCATCCGGGCCGCTGAATTCTGCGTCGACTACGATCCCTGATTTGCTATTGAGCCAATCATGCTCTTCGCAACAGCGCGTAAGCGAACGATTGCGCGTCACCGCCTGGCGTGACATGCGCCTCCGCGGCGGCTGTGACCAGTTGGAACGCCGGGCCGAGCGCAGCTGCGATGTCTTCAGCAGATCGTCTGGCCACAGGCAGGCCCGAGCAACGTTCCGGACCGTCGGGCGCGAAACCACCGATCACGGCATGGCCGCCCGGGGCGACCGCACGGGTGGCTTGTGCTGCGTATGCGCGGACGTCCTGCTCATCCGTCAGGAAATGCATCACTGCGCGATCGTGCCAGTGGGTAAATCCCGCCTCCGGTAGCGCGTTCTGTGAGGCGTCGCCGGTCAGCCACGCAACCCGTTCGGCACGTGGACCAAGACGCGCCCGTGCTACTTGCAACGACGCGGCCGATAGATCCAGGACTGTGATGGTGCCGACGCCGAGATCGAGCAGATCATCCACCAGGGTCGATGCGCCGCCGCCGACATCGATCACGCGACTGGAAGCATCCAGCCCACCCTTTGTAAGCAAACGCAATGATGTCTCCAAATGGCTGCGATACCAGCTCACGGCGGTCGAAGACTTTTGCTGATAGACATTGTTCCAATGCGCGGAGCGGTCGTTCGGTTCGGACATGCTCATCTGGCAGCTTTCTCCATGCTCGACATATGGATGTTAGGGCGTCCGCGGAGCGAATGCGATCACACCCATGCCGGCAGGTGCCAGGGCGCCTCCAAGGACATACCAATGGTCGGGACGAATGCCCTCAATGGCCCACGGCCACAGCAAGGCGGTGCCACCACGATCAGTGCAGTGAGGGCGACCCTCACCATCATGGTCTACCTCCGAGATATCACGACGGCATGGCGCGCAACCGCCGCCGTATCGCCACACAAGGGTATGGGAGCTTCACTGGACGCTGGATTGCTCCTTGCCAAGATGCGCTTCATAAGCGAGTAACCGCAACGCATTCGCCACAACCAGCAGTGTCGAGCCTTCATGAAACAACACGGCGATCCCCATTTTCAATCCGAATATCGTTGCGGGGATCAGGATCACCACCATGCCCAGACTTGCCCAGAGGTTCTGACGAATGATGCGGCGGGTTTGACGGCTCAGACCGATCACGAACGGCAGTTTCGACAGATCGTCGCCCATCAGCGCGACATCGGCGGTTTCCAAGGCCACGTCGGAGCCCGCTGCTCCCATCGCGATGCCAACCGATGCCATCGCCAAGGCCGGAGCGTCGTTGACACCATCGCCGATCATCGCGACATCGCCGGCGGCCTGCAACTCGCGTATGGTCGTCACTTTATCTTCGGGCATGAGATTGCCGTGCGCACGGTCGATGCCGACGCCCTTGGCTACCGCATCGGCTACCTGCTGGTTGTCGCCCGACAACATCACCATCTGGCGCATGCCCAACGTCCGCAATTGCGCGATCACCAGCGCAGCCGTTGTCCGCGGTGTGTCCATCAATCCGATCGCGCCGAGGTAACGCTCACCGTGTTTGACTGCGAAGGTGGTGCGACCTTCGGATTCGAGCGTCTGCATGCGCGCATCGAGGTCCGGCGGCAGCCTGGCGGTGTCGATCTCGGCAAACAGCGTGCGTTTGCCGATGTACACGGTTTCGCCATCGACCTCCGCACGCAGCCCTTTGCCGGTCAGGCTTTGCAGATTGTTGGCGGTCGGCAGCAATACACTGCCAAGGCGCTCGCCTCCATCGCGGACGACCGCTGCCGCCAAGGGATGGTCGCTCAGGCGTTCGACGGCAACTGCCACACCCAGAAGGGTCTCTTCACGGACACCTTCATTGGGCAATACATCGGTCACGCGCGGCTGACCTTCGGTCAGAGTGCCGGTTTTGTCGAAAGCGAGGGCATGCAGCACGCCAAGTCGCTCAAGTGGGGCGCCGCCTTTGATCAGCACGCCTGCCCGCGCCGCCCGTGCAACGCCGCTGAGCACCGCGCTGGGCGTGGAGATTGCCAGTGCGCAAGGGCTGGCGGCCACCAGTACGGCCATCGCTCGATAGAACGACGCGCTGAACGGCTCATCGATCACAAGCCACGCGAACAGCAGCACAAAGGCCAGAGCCAGCACCGCCGGGACAAAAAAGCGCTGGAAGCGGTCGGTGAACAATTGCGTGGGCGACTTGTGGTTTTCGGCGGATCGCACCATCTCGACGACACGCGACAGTGTGCTCTGGTCGGCGCGGCGGCTGACTTCGATCTCGACGACATGCGCCCGGTTGAGGGTCCCGGCGAAGACGCGATGATCGGCACTCACGGCGTCCGGAGTCGCGCGAGCGGCGGCGAGGTCCACGACCGGTCGTTTGTCCACCGGAACGCTTTCGCCGGTAATCGCGGATTGATCGATGCTGGTTTCTCCGACGACCACAAAACCGTCCGCAGCGATCCGCTCGTCCGGTTTGATCACAACGATGTCGCCCACCTGCAGGGATTCGACGGCGGTCTCGACCAGTTCCTGGCCGCGTCGCACCAATGCGGTTTCAGGCCGTAGTTGCGCCAACGCCTCGATCGCGCGACGGGCCCGGCCCATTGCGTAGTTTTCCAGGGCATGCCCCAGGCTGAACAGGAAGAGCAGCAAGCCGGCCTCTCCCCAGTGGCCCAGTGCGATCGCGCCGGCGGCGGCGACGAGCATCAAGGTGTCGATTTGCAAGCGTCGGCTGCGAAGGTTCTCGATCGCCTCCCGCACGGTGAACCATGCGCCCGCCAGGCAGGCGGCGGCATACAACACGCGCACGATCGTTGCATCCTCGCCCATCGACCGGGCGCCGATCCAGCCGACCAGCAACAGCGCGCCGCTGAGCAGCGACAACCACAGCTCTAGGTTACCGGTGCTGTGTGCATGACTATCGTGTTCGGGTTTGTCCTGCCCGGGTTCCTGGTGAGGCCCGCCTCCGTGTGATGCGTGCGTGTGTGCTGACATGGTCGTATCCCCGTGGTCGAGTGTCTCTCGCAACACGGACAATGATCCTTGGGTCATTGCAGCAAAGCCCGCGTTGCCGTCTGTCGCCTCATTCCATTCCTCACCGCGCCGCTTTCCGACAGTGTGGGTCTCGGCGCGGTGAAGGAGTGGGCTCTGCTATTTAGCTGTGCAGCACCTGTTCCTTGGTTTCCGTCTCGTGGTGCAGCCAGCGATACAGTGCAGGCAGCACCACCAACGTCAGCAGCGTCGAGGACATGATGCCGCCGATCACCACAGTCGCCAGCGGCCGCTGCACTTCGGAGCCGGCACCGACGTTGAACGCCATCGGGATAAAGCCCAGCGACGCGACCAGCGCGGTCATCAGCACCGGACGTAAGCGGCCAAGCGCGCCATCGACGATGGCATCGTCGAGCCGGTCGCCCTGTTCGCGCAGTTTTCGGATGAAGGCAATCATCACCAGCCCATTGAGCACCGCCACGCCGGAGAGAGCAATGAAGCCGACACCGGCCGAGATCGATAGCGGAATACCGCGCAGCGCCAAGGCAAGCACGCCGCCGGTCAGCGCCAGCGGCACACCGCTGAACACGATCGCCGCATCTTTCGCCGAACCGAAAGCCCAGAACAGCAACGCGAAGATGATCGCCAGCGTCACCGGCACCACGACGGACAGGCGCTGCGTGGCCGAGATCAGTTGCTCGAACGTGCCGCCGTAGTCGATCCAGTAGCCGGTCGGCACCTCGACCTCACTGTCCAGGCGGTTCTGCAACTCCGCCACGAAACCGCCGAGATCGCGGCCACGCACGTTCGCAGTGATCACCACTCGGCGCTTGCCGTTCTCGCGATTGATCTGATTTGGTCCCAGCGTAGTCTCGATCTTCGCCACTTCTCTAAGCGGCACGGTCTGTGGTGCGCCGGATCGCCAGGCTGCGGCGCGGCTTGACTCATCGATGTTGACACTGCCGCGCAGCGGGATGGGTAGATCGTGCAACGCAGCAGGATCCTGACGGATACGCTCGGGTAGACGGATGACGATGTCGAAACGCCTGTCTCCCTCGAACAGTTGCCCGGCGACTTCGCCTCCAACCGCTGTCGCCACCGTCTCCTGCACATCACCGGGATTCAATCCATAGCGCACGAGTGCTTCGCGATCTGTCGTGATCGTGAGCAGCGGCAGGCCGGTCGCCTGCTCCAACTTCACGTCAGCCGCGCCGGGCACCGCTTTGGCGACCGCTTCGATTTTCTCCCCGACTTCGACCAGTTGTTCCAGGTCGTCACCATAGAGTTTGATCGCGACATCGGCGCGCACACCCGAGATCAATTCGTTCGTGCGCATCTGGATAGGCTGGGTGAACTCGTAGTTGTTGCCGGGGAGTTCTTTGACGGCCTTTTCGATCTCGGCAACCAACTGTGCTTTGGACTTGCGGGGGTCCGGCCACTGCTCACGCGGTTTGAGCATCAGAAAGGTATCCGCTACCGATGGTGGCATAGGATCGGTCGCCACCTCGGCGGTGCCGAGCTTGCCGAAGACGCGCTCGACCTCCGGAAACTGCTTGATCCGCCCTTCCAGCGTCGACTGCATCTTGATGGCTTGATCCAGGCTGGTGCCGGGAATGCGCAGCGCATGCAGTGCGATATCGCCTTCGTCCAGGCTGGGAATGAACTCCGAGCCCAAGCGCGTGGCGAGCAGGCTGCACAGCGTCAGCAGCGCGAGTGCGCCGGCGATCACCCAACCGCGCCGACGCAGCGCCCAGTCCAGCACCGGGGTGTAGGCCTGCCGGGCCCAGCGCATGACGCGGGTCTCTTTTTCCTCGACTTTACCGCTGAGGAACATCGCGATCGCTGCAGGCACGAAGGTCAGCGACAGCACCATCGCGCCGGTGAGCGCCAGCACCACGGTGATCGCCATTGGGTGAAACATTTTTCCCTCGACGCCGGTCAGCGCGAAGATCGGCAGATACACCGCGGTGATAATCCCAAGGCCGAACAGGCTAGGGCGGATGACCTCGGCAGTCGCCGAGGCGGTGATCTCCAAACGTTCCTCATCCGTCATGGTTCGCCCGAGCGAATGCTGCGATTCGCCGAAGCGGCGCAGGCAGTTTTCGATGATGATGACCGCGCCATCGACGATTAGCCCGAAATCCAGCGCGCCCAGACTCATCAGATTGCCGGACACACCACCGCGCACCATGCCGGTGAGCGTAAACAGCATCGCCAGCGGAATGACGGCTGCAGTGATAAGTGCGGCGCGGAAGTTGCCCAGCAGAAGGAACAGCACCACGATCACCAGCAATGCACCTTCGACCAAATTCTTGGCGACTGTTTTGATGGTGCGATCGACTAAAGTCGTGCGGTCGTAGACGGCATTGGCCGAGACACCTGCCGGCAGACTCTTGTTGGCCTCGGCGAGTTTGGTGGCCGAGGCCTGCGCGACCTCGCGGCTGTTGGAGCCGATCAGCATGAACACGGTGCCCAGCACCACTTCGCGACCGTTTTGAGTTGCGGCGCCGTTACGCAGTTCCGGACCTTCGCTCACATCCGCCACATCGCGCACGCGGATTGGTACGCCGTCGCGGCGGTCCAGCACGATGTCGCGGATGGCGTCGAGATCCGCAACTTGTCCCGGTGCGCGTACCAGAAATTGCTGACCGTTGCGTTCGATATAACCGGCACCGACGTTCTGATTGTTCGCAGCGACGGCCGTGACGACATCGTGCAACGTGAACCCCAGCGCGACCAGCTTCGCCGGATCGGGCGTGATGTGGATCTGCCGCGCAAAGCCGCCGATGGTGTTGACTTCGGTGACCCCTGGCGTGTTGCGCAACTGCGGCCGCACCACCCAATCCTGCAAGGTGCGCAGATCGGTCGCGGTCCACGGCGTCCCGTCTGGCTTGCGCGCATCCGGTTTGGCATCGACGGTGTACATGAAAATCTCGCCCATGCCGGTGGCAATGGGACCCATTTCCGGTTCCAGGCCTGCGGGTAGCTGCGACTTGACCTGTTGGATGCGTTCGGCCACTTGCTGTCGCGCGAAGTACAGATCGGTGCCGTCTTTGAACACCACGGTCACCTGCGATAGCCCGTAGCGCGAAATCGATCGCGTGTAGTCCAGCCCCGGCAAACCCGCGAGAGCGGTTTCGATGGTGAATGTCACCCGCTGTTCGGATTCCAGCGGCGAATATCCTGACGCCTCGGTGTTGATTTGTACCTGGACGTTGGTGATGTCCGGCGTAGCATCGATCGGCAGTTTGGTGAAACTCCAGACGCCCACGGCCACAAGCACCAGTGTCAGCGCCAGCATCAGCCAGCGGTGCGCGATGGCGAAACGAATAATGCCGTACAGCGCGCCGCCGTTTTCGTTCGCACGGTCGTCAGTGGTCATGGGAGGCCCCGGACTTTTCGATGTCGGCCTTGACCAGATAGCTCTGCTCGACCACGACCTGATCGCCGGGCTTCAGTCCGGACATCACTTCGACCCGCGTTGCGTCGCGCTTGCCCAGTTCGAGCGGACGAACCTCGTAGGTGTCGCCGACGCGCACGAAAGCCACTGTCCAATCGCGGAAGCTCTGTAGTGCGGACAATGGAACCACCAGCGCAGCCGGCTGCTGTTCGACCGTGATCCGCGCTTTGACGGCAGAACCGGGGCGCCACAGGCCGTCCGCATTCGCGATCGTGGCGCGCGCAACGGTGCTCTGACTGGCGGTGGCGGTGCCGGGCAGCACGCGTTCGAGCGTGGTGTCGATGGCGACGCCATCGCTCATGCGTGTCACTGTGACCGGCACGCCCGGGCGGATGTGCTGCGCATCTGCACCGAAGATATGCAGGTCGACCCATAGCGACGAAAGGTCGGCAATCTCGAACAAGGGCGCCCCTTCGACCGCAACTGTGCCGACCGATGCGTTGCGGGCAAGCACGACACCGGAGATCGGCGAGGTCACCGAATAGTTCGTGAGGCTGAGGTTGCTTTCCACCGAAGCCAGCGTTTGGCCCGCACGGACCTGATCGCCGACGTTCACGTTCAACCGTTGGACCGGGCCGGGGAAGCGCGCTGCAACTTTGGCGATACGGCCCTCGACCGGTGTCAGCAGGCCCTGCACTTCGTGTTCGTCGGCGATGGTGCCGGCCGTTGCAGACGCGACACGTATCCCTGCTTCCTGCGCGATCTTCGCCGTGATCTCAGTGCGGCCTTCATAGCTTTCATACGCCCAGCGCACAGCCTTACCATCGACCTTCGCCACGACTTCGACATCGAAGGAATGCGGCTCGCCGACGATGGTCGTCGCCATCAGGCTGCCGTCGGCTTGCGCTTTGAGCGTATGGTTTTCGGCGATGTTACCCAAGCGCTTCAGGCGGACTTCGACCGTGCCGCTGGCGGGCGCCAGCGGTTTGCCGTCGCGATACAGCCACGCCTGATATTTCGGCGGCGTGCCGTCTTCGGCGATGGCCAGTTCGACGGTGATACCGTCCTGCTCCAACAGACGACCGCCGTGTTCGCCCTTGCGTGGTGCTTCGGCTTCGGTGTGGTCGTCGCCTTCTTCATGGCCGTGCTCGGCTTCGGCATCGGGTTTGCTGCCGCAGGCGACCAGCAGGAAGGACAGCGACACGGCGCCGATCAATATACGAAACGTCATGGTGTGATTCCCTGTTCAGTGGCGGCGACGAACGCCTGCCCGGTAAGTCGCTGGATTTCGATCAGCGCGCGCTGGGCGTCCAGCGCGGCATCGAGTTGTTGTTTGCGGCTGGCAGTGCGCTCGGATTGCAGTTGCGCCCATTCCAGATAACTGATCGCACCGGCTCGATAGGCACGCTCAGCAGCGGCCTCGGCCCGACCCAGCTTCGGCAGTATGTTGTTCTGCAGTTGCTGCACTTCAACTTGCGCCACGCGATAGCGCCCATGCGCTTCGGCCAGTGTCGAATACAGCGCAACGCCTTTCGCTTCACGTTCGATCTCAAGTGAGGTCAGTTCGGCTTCGGCCATGCGAATCTCGGGCTGCGCACGAGATCGAGTTCCCAGCGGCATCGAGACACTGCCGATCAGGCCGACATCGTCCGTCGCCTGCAGCCGGCGCACGCCGACCTGCCAGTCCAGATCCGCCGTTTCGCTACTGCGCGCCAACTGCAGACGTGCTTCGCGGATGCGTCGCTCATCGGCGAACTGGGCCAACTCCGGCGTCTTCCCGATCAACTCGGACATGGTGGCAAAGTCGTCGATGGCCGGGAGTTGCAGCGGATCGTGTGCGACGACATCGAAGTCCGGGTTGCGTTCGCCCCACAGCGCCGCCAAATGCTGACGTGCGGCGCCCAACCGCTGTTCGGCGCGTGCGCGATCCAGTTCGGCGCGTGCAAGCGCCGCCTGCGCGGTCAGCACCACGGATTCAGGCGACGCCCCGGCCTGCAGGCGTTGGCGCGCACCGGCGACCGTGCGCTGCCGCTGGGCGATATCCAACTGCGCGATCTCCCGCTGCTCATGCGCTGCCACGATGGCGAGATAGCGCCGCGCGACTTCGGCCAGTAGATCGAGGCGACGGGTTTCGCGTTCGACGGCCAGGGCATCGATCCGGCTTTGCGCCAGAGTTCGACGCGCGTCGAGCTTGCCGCCGCGCTCCAGTACCGACGCCAGGGTCAAACTGAGTTCCGCACCCTGCAGGCTGCTTGCCTCGCCAGTGCCAAGGGCGTTTTCGACTGCGGCGCTCGCCACCAGTGCGGGGTGTAATGCGGCGCGGTCGCGTTCGGCAGCCAACACATCGCTGCGCGCACCGAACAGGCGCAATTCAGGGTGGGCATTGGCGACACGCGCAAACGCATCGTCCAAGGTCAAGATTCGATCAGGAACAGCAGGATCTACGGCGGTCGCGGGCCAAGCCACGACAAACGCCACGATACACGCGGCGAACGCCGCGAGTCGCATACGCATGGGAACACTCCGATGGAAAGGTTTGGACGAACAGCCGCAATATGGCTGGCGGGTCTCAAGCCTGAATCGGAGGTCGGAAGGGAGTCGCGGCGTGCGCGTCGTCGGCGATGGCGTTGGTCGGCGCCCAGTGCGTCTTAGTGACGGGCTTGAACGCCGGCAGCTGCCATTGCGCGGGGACCGGGAGTTGGGGTTGCGCGCAACAGTGCGCGTGATGCATCAACTGGTGCGAGGCGTCGGTCTCGTCACCTGTCTCGGTCGAGTCCGCCTGCCAGTGCGTGGTATGCAGATCAGCGTGAGTTTCCGAAGACCCCGCATGGCCGATGGCCTCGTGGAGCGCTCCCCGGCCCGCGATCACCGGCTGTACGATCAGGCACAGCATCAAAAGCGCCCAAAAGAACTGGCGGCACAGGGTGCTGATCCGGCGGGGATTACTCTTCTTCACAGCGCTGAAGTGTAGCCCAATCGAAAATGGTTAGACAATTACAGGGTGGGTGACGAAAAGCCTCAGTTTTCATTGACTTAGCGCCGATGCGGCGAGATTGAGCCGCATTTTTTTCCTTGTGAGGGTCGGGTGCGGCACGCGCAGGATATGGCCCTGCATGCAGACGGGTGGAAATTAAACGGTCGGTTTTCCACCCGTCCTTCCACCTGTATTCCAACCGTCCGATGCATAGTCTGTGTGTCGCCCGCTGCTACCGCAGCACGACGAGAAGCACGACATGCAAGACCGCACCCACGCGCAAGGCGTCTCCGACGACGCTCGCGCCTTCGATGAGAACCAGCTCGCCCGGCGCTGGGACATCTCCCACCGCACGCTGCAGCAGTGGCGCCGGATGGGGATCGGCCCCGTCTATCTGAAACTCGGCAACCGCGTCAGCTACCGCCGGGAGGACGTCGAGGCCTACGAACGCCAGGCGCTGCGCCGCGGCACCGGCGAACGCGCGTTCGCGTGAGGACGACGATCATGACCGACCTCACCCTCCTGCCGGCGGAACTCGCCGAACTGTCCGTCGCCCAACTGGCGGCGCTCTCCCCCCAACAGAAGATCCTCCTCGCCCGGCAACTGGAGCAGGCCGGCGACTGGCTCAAGCAGGTCAAGGCCCGCTTCGATGCCGCGCTGGAGCAGACCTACGGTGACCGCATCCGCACCGCGCGCAGCGATGGCGGCAAGGACTTCGGCGTCGTCCACGTCGCAGACGGCGATCTGCGCCTAACCGTGGACGTGTCCAAGCGCGTGACCTGGGATCAGACGCAGTTGGCGACGATCGCAAAGCGCATCGACGCCGCAGGTGAGTCCGTCGAGGAATTCATCGACGTGAGCTACAGCATTTCCGAGTCGCGTTTCCAGAACTGGCCGTCGACGCTGCGCTCGCAGTTCGAGGCCGCGCGCACCGTCAAGCCCGGCAAGCCGACGTACCGGCTGACGCCGAACGAGGAGACCTGACATGCCCCTTCCCATCATCGGCGCCGATCAGCGCATGTCCGAGCGCCGCGGCGTGAAGGGCGTGCTGATCGGCAAATCCGGCATCGGCAAGACCTCGCAACTGTGGACGCTCGACGCGGGCTCGACCCTGTTCCTTGATCTGGAGGCGGGCGACCTCGCGGTCGAGGACTGGGCCGGCGACAGCCTGCGCC
>ERZ1066121.1110-NODE-1110-length-21194-cov-30.531056_pt1 | contig 21194 bp, 12 predicted proteins | sample MGYA00382768_ERZ1066121 | MGnify/ENA primary metagenome ERZ1066121 (study PRJEB33369, sample SAMEA5778351) | biofilm metagenome | biome: Industrial cooling water; feature: Water cooling tower basin; material: Biofilm | place: United Arab Emirates | collected... | reverse complement strand
AAGCCGGTTTGTGGACTTCAAGAACGAAGGTCTCACCATGGAAGTCCGCAAATCTCATGAAGGCGAGCCGCTTGTCCTGAATGCGCCTGCACAGGGCTTTCAGTACCGCAGCGCTAACCTCAGTGCCCATTTTCGGAACACCAATCTGGTCCTCGTCACTGGCGAAGGGGCCAAGGTTGTTTGCGAGCGAGGACGAAAAAGATGAGATTCTTTTCGATCATGAAGCAAGGCGACCTTGGTGCACTCAAGCACCGCCGGGATCGTCTGCTCCCCCAAGATAGCACGTTGTCCGGCTGCCCCGCCCCTTGCGTACTCCAGAGCCTTGCGAGCCGCGTGGTTGGGGAGAGAAAGCCGTGATTGCCGTGAACGACAATGACAATTCGCAGGAGCGCCGCACGCTCTGGATCGTGCTGATGCTCAATGCGGCAATCGCGGGGGGCTTCTTTGTTACCGGCGCTGTTGCAGATTCGAGTGCGCTGATCGCCAATGGCGTCGATAACCTGTCCGATACGGCCGTTTACGCGCTGAGCCTTGTAGCACTGACCCGGGGCCAGACATGGAAGACCCGCGCAGCGATGGCTTCAGGCGTCATGCTGCTGCTGTTTGCCGGTGGCATCCTGCTCGATGTCGGGCGGCGCTTCATCCAGGGGAGCGAGCCCATCGGGCCCACCATGATGGTGATGTCCGCGATTGCTGGCGCGGTAAACTACCTCTGCCTTCGGCTGCTTCAACGCATCAAGGAACCGGACGTCAATCTCCGGGCCGCGACCACCTTCAGCTACAACGACTTCATCTCCAACGGCGGCATCCTGATTGCCGGCGTGCTGGTGTTCTGGCTGGGTACGAACTGGCCGGACTTGCTCGTCGGTTTCGCTACCGCCCTCATCGCCATCAAGGGCGGCGTCGAAATCCTGCGCGACGCACGCACCGAACCCAATACAACGACGGGAGGTCGTCATGAATGACAAGCTCGAACTCGACATTCCGGTGCTATTGCCCGACCTTCCCGACGCAGCTGACGCATGTCTCGATCGTCTCGTAGCAACGCTGACGAAGCGCGAAGGCGTCGAGCGGGCGCATGTCATCTGTGTCGACGACGATACGCCAGCAGCGCTGTGCATTCATTTCGACGCTGCCAAGCTGCCTTTGCCGCGTTTGCGCGAAATCGTGCGCGCGGCCGGCGCTGAAATCACCGAGCGCTATGGCCATGCGATCTGGCAAGCAACGGGGATCAACCATGAGCGTCGCGCTCGAACGATCAGCGATGCGCTGTGCGCCTTGCCCGGCGTGGTACAGGCCAGCGCCAGTTCAGGTGGGTCTGTGCGGGTCGAATATGATCGCCGCATGACCACCGAAGAGGAAGTGCTTTCGGCCCTTCGCAAACTCAAGGTTGGCATCGAAAAGCGGGTCAGTGCCGATGGCCATGCCGGTCATGATCATGGGGCTGGTAGCCATGGTGCGGCCGAGGAACGGCATAGCTCCGGTGATGGTCACGATCACAGCCACGCTAATTTTCTGGGCCCCAACACTGAACTGATCTTTGCCCTCGCCTGCGGCGCGCTGCTGGGAATCGGCTTCGCAATTGAGAAGCTGATAGCTGGTCCGCCCGCTTGGCTCCCGACCGCCTGCTATATGGCAGCCTATTTTTTCGGTGGTTTCTTCACGCTGCGCGAGGCGATTGACAACCTTCGGTTGAAGAAGTTCGAGATCGACACCCTGATGCTGGTCGCCGCCGCCGGGGCAGCCGCCTTGGGGGCGTGGGCCGAAGGCGCACTACTTCTGTTCCTGTTCAGTCTCGGACACGCGCTGGAGCATTATGCCATGGGCCGTGCCAAGAAGGCAATTGAAGCCTTGGCGAAGCTCGCACCTGAGACCGCAACGGTGCGCCGCGATGGGGCGACCAGTGAAATCGACGTCGAACAATTGGTGGTCGGCGACATAGTCATCGTGCGTCCGAACGAGCGCTTGTCCGCCGACGGCTTCGTTCTGAAGGGATCGAGCGCGATCAACCAGGCGCCCGTCACCGGCGAAAGTATCCCGGTCGACAAGATACCGGTAGCTGACGTGGTCGCCGCACGCGTCAAGCCCGACATGGTTGATCCGCAAAGCCGGGTATTTGCCGGCACGATCAATGGCAGCGGCGCGATCGAGATTGAGGTGACGCGCCGCTCCAGTGAAAGCGCGCTCGCGAAAGTCGTGAAGATGGTGAGCGAAGCGGAGACGCAAAAATCCCCGACGCAGCGCTTTACCGACCGGTTCGAACGGGTCTTCGTCCCCGCTGTCCTGATCGTGTCGGTCGTGCTGCTGTTTGCCTGGACCGTGGTGGACGAGCCGTTCCGCGACAGCTTCTACCGCGCAATGGCGGTGCTGGTTGCGGCGAGTCCCTGCGCGCTTGCCATTGCGACGCCAAGCGCGGTTTTATCGGGTGTGGCGCGAGCAGCGCGCGGCGGTGTACTCATCAAGGGCGGCGCACCTTTGGAAAATCTCGGTTCGCTCAAGGCAATAGCATTCGACAAGACCGGCACTTTGACCGAAGGCCGCCCGCGCATTACCGACATCGTCCCTCTGGGAAGCACTGATGAAAGTGAACTGCTTGCGACTGCGGTCGCTGTCGAAGCATTGAGCGATCATCCACTGGCCCAGGCGATCGTCAGGGATGGTAGCGCACGTCTGGCGGGGCGCGCCCTGCCCCATGCCGCCGATCTCAAGAGCCTTACCGGTCGGGGCGTTACTGCGACCGTGGACGGCGAGACAGTGTGGATCGGCAAATCCGAAATGTTCGGTAAGGACGCAATTCCGGCGCTGGGGCAGGAGGCACAGGACGCGATAGCGTCACTGCGCGAAAACGGACGAACGACGATGCTGGTCAGGAAAGGGAACCGTGACCTCGGCGCGATCGGTCTGCTCGATACGCCTCGCGAAGCGGCCAAATCCGCGCTGCTTCGCTTGCGTGAGTTGGGCATCACCCGGATGATCATGATCTCGGGGGACCACCAAAAGGTTGCCGAAGCGATCGCCAAGGACGTCGGGATTGATGAAGCATGGGGCGATCTCATGCCGGAGGATAAAGTTGTCGCGATCAAGAAGCTCGCGGGTGAAGACAGGGTCGCGATGGTTGGCGACGGCGTCAATGATGCACCGGCCATGGCGAGTGCTACGGTCGGCATCGCCATGGGGGCGGCAGGATCGGACGTGGCGCTGGAGACAGCCGACGTTGCCCTCATGGCCGACGACCTGGCGCACTTGCCATTCGCAGTGGGCCTAAGCCGGCATACCCGCGGGATCATCCGGCAGAACGTGTTTGTGAGCCTCGGCGTTGTAGGGTTCCTGGTTCCCGCCACGATCATGGGACTCGGCATCGGTCCAGCGGTGGCCGTGCATGAAGGCTCAACCATCATTGTAGTGGTCAATGCACTCAGGCTCTTGGCGTACCGCGCCTGACCAATTGACGGTTCTAACCGTAAGGCAGCGCACGCTCTGACAATCAATCACGGCCCGCATTCACGATCTGCGCAATATCCGCCGGTATTGGCATAGAGGCAAAAGCACTGACGTCCGATCGCCCGGTATTTCCCATCGGCGTGCGACCGGTCAGTGTGCCCAATGGCGCTAGAAACAGACGCAGCACCTGGCCTGCAACCTCGGCCCATTCTCGCCGCGACACCGCGAATGCCAGCATCACGCCGTGCGAGTGGAGATGCAGCGGCAGACTACCCTGAGCAATGATGTGCCCGCGTTCGAGCCTTTGCCACGCGCCAACATAATCGCCGCTGGCACGCGCAGCGCGGAATTCTGCCAGTTCATTTCGATAGGCTGTCCGAATAATGCTCATCGCACCAATCTTCATTTTGTTTTCGACATACCAATGCTTGTGCGCGGGGTAGCAAGTACCAGGTAAAGCTGTTCCACCAAATAAGGAAGGTCTATCGCCTGCTTCTCAAGTGCCGTAGCGGCGAGGCAGACAAGCATCGCAACTACGGGTGCTAGGCATCGATACCCGCAATATGTCATGGTCCTCTGACAAACACCAGATTGGCTGCGACACAGGCGGCAAGGTGCGGGCTGCCTTTTCTCTCGGCCGCTACGATCGCGGAATGATAGGCTTCGTCGCCACCACTGCCGGCATACACGTTGAAAACGTGCACAATTTTACTGCAGCCACCGAGCTACCCGTAATCCAAAGGCACGGCCAGAACGGTTGTACTACACCAACTCCGTTCATCCGCTTCAGGCACTTGGAGTAGAGAACTCACCCTGCGCGAACACATCAACTATCCAACCGATGCGGAACTGACCGGCAAGCAAAAAAGCGACGCTACCTTTTGGTATCAGAACGTTTGCCGCGCAGTCACGCCAAAGGTGCGTGGCTGGCCGATGTTGAAGCCGAGCCGCGCCCGACCGCCACGCTCGCGGTCAAACGAAAGCAGCGGGTTCTCATCAAACAGGTTGTTGACATAGGCCGTAAGCGACAGTCCATTATCCAGTTCAACCCCGGCGCTGAGATTGACCAACTGGTAGTCCGGCAGCTCCAGATCGACCGTGGTCGACGCACTCGCCGGGGCGCCGCCGAAGGGCAAACCGTGGACGAAGGTGCGCGGGTTGTTCTCCTGATCGGCGGGCTGGGTGTAGCGCGAACCGACGTGCTGGAACGAACCGTTCAGGAAGGCCGTGGTCCCCTCGTTCAGCTCCCACTCGTAGCTGCCGCTCGCCGAAAGCTGGAATTCGGGCACCGAGGGCAGGCGATTGCCGTCGCGGATGCCGGTGGCGCTGGCGAGGGCACCGGGCAGCGTGCTGTTGAATTCCGACTTCACGTAGCTGCCCGAAAGGTTGAAGTTGAGGCCCGGCGAAGGCTCGAAGCCCAGCTCTGCCTCGACCCCGGCGGCGAAGGCTTCGGGCACGTTGAAGACGATGCGCGAGGAGCAGCTGCCGGCATCGAGCGTCACCTGAAGGTTGCTGATGTCGTTGTAGAAGGCGGCGGCGTTGAAGGTGAAGCCGGAACCTTGGGTCTTCACGCCCAGTTCGTAGTTCCACAGCTTTTCATCGCCATAGTCCTGAAAGCCGCCAAACAGCGCGAGGTCCTGCGCGTTGCACAGCGGGGTGTTGAGCGGATCGTTGACCCCGCCAAGCCGGAAGCCCTGCGCAGCCTGCGCGTTGATCGTGAAATCATCGCTCGCCTTGTAGCTGACGAGGAAACGCGGGGTGAAGCCATCCGACTTGGTGGTATCGACCACGCCCCGATCGCCATTGGCGAACAGGCCGCCGGTTGTGATGGTGCGCGATTCCTCGAAGTCGTAATAGCGCCCGCCTGCGGTGAAGGTCAGCCTGTCGGTCAGCTCGTAGCTGGCTTCGCCGAAGATCGCGAACTGCTTGATGTCGAAGGGCAGATCGGAGTTGAACGGCGAGTTGGCCGGGAAGCCATTGGCGACCGCCGCCGAAGTGCCAGCGCCCAGCGTCGCATCGGTAAAGGCGTCATAGCCCGGGGTGGGCAGGCGCTGGCGATAATCGCGCTGCACATCGGAGTAGAAGCCGCCGATCAGCCACTGGAACGGGCCAACATAGTCCGAGGCGAAGCGCAGTTCCTGCGTGAAGGTCGAAAGGTCGGTGGTGTCACGCAGGTTCGAGGGCAGCAGCACCGCCGCCGCCGGGAAGCCGAGATCGACCGAGACCGAGCCGGTCAGCGCGCTCGCATCTCGGCTGACGAGAATGTCGCGGTTGATGTAGGACGACACCGAGGTCAGCTCGTGCGCGCCGATCCCGACCTTGACCGTCAGGTCGGCGATGAAGGTCTCGTCCTCGAAGGCTTCGGGCAGCAGCAGGAACTGCTCGCGCTCGCCCAGCTGCACCGGCGGCCGGGTGGTGGTGAACCGGTTGGCGAAGAGGTTGTAGGTCTCCTGCCGGTTGAACCCGTTCGCGGTGATCTTCTGGTAGATGATGCGCGGGGTGATCGAGAAGGTGTCGGACGGCGCGAAGGTCAGCGCGATGCGGCCGCCGTAGCGCTCGCCATCGTTGACGTTCTGGCCGCCGCCGGGGCCCTGTGCGTCGATGAAGCCTGCATAGCGGGTGTAGTAGCCCACCGCGCGGATTGCGGCGGTATCACCCAGCGGTACGTTGACAGCGCCCTTGAGATGCCCGCCGACATTGCCGCCGTCGGTTACATTGACGTTCGCTTCCACCTGCCCCTCGGTCACTCCAAGGGTCGGTTGGTTGGTGATGTAGCGGATCGTGCCGCCGACGGAGCCCGAACCGAACAGCGTGCCTTGCGGCCCGCGCAGGGTTTCCACGCGGTTCAAGTCGAACAGGTCGATATCTGGCGTGAACAGCGACAGCGAGATCACGGATTCGTCGAGATAGACGCCGACCTGCTCCTTCACCCCCGGCTGATCGCGCACGACCTGCCCGGCGGAAATACCGCGCACCGAGACCTGGCTCTGGCCCGGCCCGAGGTTCTGGATCGTGAGCCCTGCGACATTGCGCGACAGATCCTCAAGCGTCACCGCGCCCGAACGCTGGATGTCTTCCTGCGTCTGCGCGTTGATCGAAAACGGCACGTCCTGGATTGTCGTGTCGCGCTTGGTCGCGGTGACGATGATGACATTTCCCTCATCAGCTTGAACATCGTCAGTCGCAGCATCTTGCGCCAGAGCGGGATTTGCGATCAAAATGGCTGCGGTCCCTACCAGCAACTGGCTGATGTAGGTCGAACGATTTGTAGCACCCATCTTCATTTGCCTCTCTCCCGTCACGCAACTTTTTTGGTTAGATCTTCTCACAGCGCGTGCATCGCTCGCACAAGGCGCTCACTACAACAAGGTGGCTCTCGACGTGGTTTAACGTTGAGTGAAATGGTCGTTGCAATCATGCAACAGTGGGCGAATGCTGCTAGTACTTTGGCAGAAGCGCATTTTTCGGACTCCCATGAGTCGCTTATGTGGGTTCATATGTCGTCAGCTTTTGGAAGTGGGCATGCCGAAGGCTTGGCGAGACGATCTATCGGTGTGACTTGTGCCATTTGTGGGGCTGCTGGGTGACCGGTGTCCGGCGCGGATGTGCCCTGCTGATGTCGAGGGGCTGATTGGCCCTGGCGACCGCAAGAGCGTGCAGCCGATGGCGATGCGCTCGCCCGGGATTGGCTACGATCAGCTGCACCATTTCATCGGCGGTGCCCTGTGGGACAGCGCTTCATCAGAAGAGGAGCTAGCCAGACAGCCAGATTGCTAGTTCGCGGCACCGATGCCTAGCTGATTATCGATGACACGGCTTTACCCAAAATTGGGGAGGTCCTCGGTGGACGTGGCGCCGCAATATGCATGGACTCTGGGTATGAACGCCAACTGCAAGACGCTCGTTTCGCTAACGCTGGCATCGAGCGACGTGCCGGTCATGATCGGCCTTTACCTGTCCATGCCTGAGAGCTGGACCAGCGATGTGGTGCGGATGAGCCGTGCCAGGTTACTAAAGTGGTGCGAAAGGCTTGCGGCCAATCTACCCGGCGACATGTCGTCCAAGAAGGTCGCAGTGCAATCGAGGCAAAGCGGATCAGTGAGCAGGCTTGCAATTGCAACGCACTTGCATTAGCAATCCGTGCGGATTTCAGCAACAGAGGCGATCAAATGATAAACGTTTTTCGGACCGGTCTTTTGCTCGGCTGTTCAGCTATAGCTGTTCCCGCCGCTGCGGACGTCGCAAGTGCACGAGCTGGGATAACTGAGTATGGAATGGTCGACGCTGCGACAGCTACCGAAACCCAGCCAGCGACGGACATTGTCGTCGTCGGGAGCCCGGAAGAGGCCGACTTAATTTCCGGGTCCTTTGCGACTGTAACCAATGACGACCTGCGCCGCACCCGCGTACTGAACGTCAACGACGCATTGCGGCAGGTAACCGGGGTGTTCGTGCGGGACGAGGAAGGCGCGGGGATGCGACCCAATATCGGCATTCGCGGGCTCAACCCGATCCGATCAACTAAAGTGCTGCTGCTCGAAGACGGCGTGCCGCTGAGCTTTGCGCCATATGGCGACAACGCTTCCTATTATCACCCGCCGATCCAGCGCTTTAGCTCGGTCGAGGTGCTCAAGGGCGCGGGCCAGATCCGCTTTGGCCCCCAGACCATCGGCGGCGTGGTGAATTACATTACCCCGGAAGTGCCTGATGATTTTATGGCAAGCGGCACGGTCTCCGCGGGCAATCGCGATATGCTAATGCTTGACGGGCAGGTTGGCGGCAAGCTGCTCGGCGGCGGGGTGCTGGTGCACGTCAACCACAACCAGACCGATGGCAACCGCGACAATCAGGCGCTGCGCTTTACCGACATCTTCATCAAGGGCGCTTGGGAGCTTGGCCCCGATCACGGCCTGACCGTGAAATTGTCGCGCTTCCGCGAGGACAGCCAGGTCGGCTATTCGGGCCTGCGCCGTGACGAATTTGCCGCCGATCCGCGCGGCAATGTGTTCGTCAATGATGATTTCCAAACCGAGCGGCTGAACGCGACAATCGCCCACCGCTGGGATCTGGATGAGAACCTGCGCCTGCTGACCACCGGCTATTACCACTACTTCACGCGGGACTGGTGGCGGCAGTCTTCCAACAGCGGACAGCGCCCCAATGATGCGAGCGATCCCACCTGCGGCGGGCTGGCCAATCTGCTCACCACCTGCGGCAATGAAGGCCGGCTGCGCGATTACGATACCTACGGCGTCGAATCCCGTCTCAGCCTCGATCACGCCCTGCTCGGCTTCGGCGGCGAGACCGAAATCGGCGTCCGCTATCACGAGGAACGCCAGCGCCGGCGTCAGCTCAATGGCGACACCCCGAACGCCCGCTTCGCCGGCACGGGCGTGAACGCCGGGGTGCGCGAGAACAACGAGCGCGACACCACCGCCTTTGCAGCGTTCATCCAGTCGCGGTTCGAATATGGCGCGCTGTCGCTGACCCCCGGCGTGCGCGCCGAGTTCATCGACCTGACCCGCCGCAACCTGCCGATCGATGTGCTGGTGAGCGGACGCCCCTCGGGCGCGGTCACGGCGGCCACCAGCGGCAGCAGCAGCCTCGACAAGGTGCTGACCGGCATGGGCGCGACCTTCGCCGTCACCGACAGCATCACGCTTTACGGCGGTGTGCACCGCGGCTTTGCTCCGCCGCGGGTGGAGGACATCATCACGGCGGCGGGCGGCTCGGTCGATCTCGATCCGGAACTCAGCTGGAACTACGAAATCGGTGTCCGCGGTGACATCGTGCGCGGCATCAACGCCGATGCGACGTTCTTCGTAATGGATTTCGAAAACCAGATCATTGCGCAGTCGGTTGCCGGCGGGATCGGCACGCAGCTGACCTCGGCCGGACGCACCCTGCACCGCGGTGGCGAGTTCGCGCTCAACGCCTCATCCCGCGATGCCGGTTGGACCGAGAGCGAGATCGACGTGTTCGCTCGACTGGCGGTGACATGGGTGGCCGATGCCAAATTCAACAGCACGCGAATCGCTACTGCCCCCTGCTTCGACGGTGCGGCCGCCGGCACGCAGGTCGCAACCGGCTCCGGCCCGGCCGCTTGCGGCGTGGCGCGCAATGTCAAAGGCAACCGCCTGCCCTACTCGCCGCAATGGCTGGTATCGGGCGCGCTTGGGGTCGAGCACAAGGGCTTCACCGGGCAGCTGGAAGTGGTCAGCCAGTCTTCGATCTTTGCCGATGATGTAAACCTGATCCCGGTCACGCCCGATGGCCAGCGCGGGCTGATCGAGGGCTGGACGCAGGTCAATGCGGCGGTGTCCTATGGCCCTCCGGGCGGCAAGTGGGAGGTGTTTACCACGGCCCGCAACCTGTTCGATCGGCTCTACACCGTCGACCGGGCGCGCGGCGTTCTTCCGGGCCAACCCTTCACGATCCAGGTGGGGGTGACGCTACGATATTGATGAAACTATGGTGATCGACCTTGGCAGATGTTGTCGGATAGCGGATTTCGGGGACGCGGCTACTGCGTCCCCACCGCAGACAAAGGTTCGGACGCCTACCCGTCACGATTAATTGCTAAGTCTATCTTTACGGGGTGTTTCTCAGAATCTTGCAAAGCGTTTCAGGGGCTGCTGCTTCAGTTTGTAGATTCAGTTTGCCGTTCGATGAAAGGTCGCTGCCGCCTGCTTGACGAAGCCCGTCCTCCCAACTGCTTCTAGAACATGTAGATAGACAATGCTGCGATTGCTTATGCTGCGTCAGCTTCTTTTGAAATTACTTGATAATATGCTGTCGCCGGGGGCAGAGTTACTTTCAAACTGTCACTCAGTGATGCGGCAGATAGCGCAAACTTCGATTCTCTCGCTGATAAGCGTCTGCGCGGCTTAAGTCATTCTGATCTCGCTGCAGCTTTTTGCTTTTGGAGATGTCTCCCAACACAGTCCTATCTTCGACAAATCGCGATCTTTGCGGGACTACCTTCTGCAATTGTATTGCGAATTGTTCGCGGAAAGTTTAACGGGGAGCACCCGTACAGGAGAGGCTATCGTGAAGCTCGAGGCGACGAATGCCGCATCTGAACGCGTCATCGAGCAATCTCCGGCTCAGCCCAATGGCGCCTCGCCTATTGCCAGTAACCCTACATCCGCTGGCTTCGAGACAACCATCATTCTCTGCGAGGCACTGCGGGTCTGGCACCATCAGCGGACTGAGGGCGATCCGGTACAGCCTGCGCTCTACACCCTCCTTGCTTCCAGAGGCTTTTGCATCTTGGCGCCCGTGTTGGATGGGCTCTTCCGCTGCGCAGAAATGGCGCTGGGGCGACAACTCATCGTCGGCGCAGGCTGCACGATGTCAGCCGACGAAGCATGGCTGGCCAGCCTCATTGGGCTGGCACGCCGCGACGCATCGGGATGGACCATCACCGATCCGCAGCGAGCGGCACTGCTGGAAGGCGCAGCACGCTCGGCCAGGATCATGCTGCGTGAAGCCCTTATCTGAGAACAACCTTCCTCAATGACGCCCTGACAATGACGCGGTGATCCCCATTGCGGCGAGCGCGACAAGGATATTCGAGCAAGCCAGGCCGACCCTCAGAGATGTCAGATACCCTCCCTTTCCCGCTCAAAAGCGGGAAGTCAGCGTTAGAGCCCCCACCCGGCCGGGCCCGGCAAAGCGGCGATCGGCAGTGGCACCGAAGCGGCTCTGGCTTTCGACCGGCAGGTAGAAATCGTTGAGCAGATTGGTGATGTTGAGCGCGATGCTTCCCCAGCCAAGGTCGTAGGCCGCGCCAAGATCGATCGTCGTGTAGGATTGCAGCTCGAAGTTATCGACCCGCGCGGCCCGCGCGCGATCACGATCACCAGCGAACAGCAATTGCCCGGTCAGCTCCAAGCCATCGATCGGTCGCCATGCACTGGTAAGCGAGACCTTGAGCGGCGGGATTTGCACGGATCCAAGCGGCAGGAACACGCCATCGTTGTTGGCGTCGTTCTCACCGTCGTTCCAGCCAATTGCCACCCCCGCATCGAACCGCGGTGAAGGTGCGACATCGACGCTCGCTTCGAAGCCGTAATTGCGCTGCGGCGCGCGGACCAGATCGGCAATGCCGGTGGCCGGATTGACTACTGCCGATGCGCCATTGTCGGACCGGGCATAGAACCCGGAAAGTGCATAGCGCACCGCGCCGCGCCGGCCGCGCACCCCGCCCTCGAAGCTTTCGACCAGAATGGGTGCGACGAATTCTGATCCGCCGATGGCAACGCCGGGCCTGATGCTGTTGGCGGCAAAGCCCAGTTCAGGGATCGAGAAGCCCTGTGCGTAGCTGACGAACAGGTTATGATCCTCGGCAACGGCGAGGGTTGCGCCGATGTTCCAGGACTCACCCTCCGATTGCCCGCGGCCGCCAGGTCGCAAACCCTGCACGCCGAACACCACGTTATAGGGCTCCACGTCATAGCGGAACCGATCCCACCGCAGCCCGCCTTCGATGGTAAGGCCGTCGACCGGCTTCCAGCGCGCTTGGGCAAAGCCGCCTAGACTGTCGAGATCGAAGCGCGGGGTCTGCACTGTCTCGACGGCGCCATCGAACAACCCCTGCGATTCAAGCACCGCAACCGTCGAAATCAGCAGCGGACGGGCATTGAACTGGGTGCTCCAGTCCCCGCCCAGCGTAACCTCGAAGCGATCGGACACCGGGATTGCAAGGTCGAGCCGCACTCCCTGTTCATGGCTGTCGAGATTGGTCTGGAACAGGCGCGGGAAAGCGGGCAGTAGCGGCAGCCCGCGAATGTCCGAGCCGACCTGCACGAACTCGCTGTCGCGGTGATAGGCCTGCACATTGAGGCGCAGGCCGAAAAGGTCGTCATGCCGAAAGCGCAGCGATGTGGCGAAGGTGCTTTGCCCCGGCTGCGCCGCATACCGAATCGGACGCGCCACCGGCACCGCCAAAGCGGCCCCATCGATCACCGTGGCGCGAAAATCGAAATTACGGTTATCGGTCTGCGTGCGCAGCACCCAGGCTTCTATGCGCCCGGTCTCGGCCTCGCCATAACCGGCCTTGGCGAGCAGCGACCAGCGGTCGCTCTCGTCAATATTGGTGGGGGCGATGCGGCGTCCATCAGGCTGGAACGTGCCATTGAGCCGCTCCGCGCCGAACCGGACCACCGCATCAAATTTGCCCTCGCGCAGTGAAAGCCCGCCAGCGACGCGGGCCGAAAGGGTATCATCGCCAAGCACCCGGTTGCCGAGATCGCCCCGCCCGGTTAGCGCAAAATCGCCTGACAGCCCCTCTCGCCCTGCCTCGCGAGTGAAGAACTGGATGATCCCGCCGGTTGCCCCGCGTCCGTAAAGCGCGGTCGGACCATAGAGCACTTCGATGCGTCCGATGGTGGCCGGATCGACAGCACCCAGCTCGGCAAAGAAGCCGCTGTTCGATTGCAGCGGCACCCCATCGAGCAGCAGCAGTGCCTCACGCCCGCGCAGGGTCTGGCTGCGCAGGCTGTTCTGGAAAACCGGGAAACCGAAGCCGGGGATCACCTTGCCCAGAGTTTCGGAAAGGTTCCCTGATTGGCGGGTGTAGAAATCGATGGTCTCCTCGCCGATCACCCGCACCGCGCGCGGGGTTTCTGCCAGGCTCCCGGCATCGCGCCGGGCGGTGACGATGATACCGTCGGTAGCATTGGAAGAGAGGATTGCGCCATCGTCCTGCGCTTCCTCCACCGGCGCCTGTTCTTGCGCCCACGTGGTTGCGGGCAGACAAAGGGCGGTGGTTGCAAGCAGAAGGGACAGGCGCATCGAATGAGTCTCCGTCGGCATGGCGAGGCTTGCCAGCGTCAGGTGGGCCGACTAATGAGACAGGATATTAATTGCAAGTGACTCTCAAACGCAAATGAAAACACTTCGCATGATTCATCGCTGGGGAGGCGCAGTCATCGGCGTGTTCCTGATGCTCATAGGGCTCACCGGGGCAGTGCTGCTGCATCGCGATGCATGGATCAGCGTCAGCCTGCCGGATGCGCGCTCCGCAGCGGCATTGGACGTAGCGACGCTGCTGCAGCAAGTCAGTTCGGACCCGGCGCTCGATGCCCGATTTATCATCCTGCCAAGCGATCGGTTCGGATATGTCGAGGTGCGCAGCGGCACTGATGCGGGCGCCTATCTCGATCCGTCAGGCAGGATCGTTGCGCAATGGGAAAGCCGGTGGGAACGCCCGGAACATTGGCTGTTCGATCTTCACGCCACGCTTCTTGCGGGCAAGCCGGGTGAGATCATTGCGGGGGTGTTCGCGCTGGCGGGGTTGGTATTCGTCATCACCGGCGTCATTCTGTGGTGGCCGACGCGCAAGACCTTCGAATGGCGATTGTGGCCGCGTCGCATGACCCGTCCGTCCATCATCCGCCATCACCGCGATCTGGGTGTGGTGGTTGCTCCTCTGGTGTTCCTCTCGCTGCTGACGGGCGCTGCCATGGCAATCAAGCCGGTCGGAGCCATTCTGGTGATGCCGCTCAATACACCCGCTGAATTGCAGGCGTCGATCAAGCCGCCGGTCGCAGATGGGGCCAAACCAGACGGCAAATATGCATGGGAAAGCATGCTCGCCAGCGCGCGAGCAGCTTACCCTGAAGCCCGGCTTGCCATCATCGGCCTGCCGAGCGAACCGGGCAAACCGATGTTTCTGCGGCTCGCTCAGCCCAGCGAGTGGACCGAAAACGGGCGCACCATGCTGTGGTATCACCCGAACACGGGCGCACTGCTCCAGAACGACAATGGTCTCAAGCTTATCCCCGGCATGCAGGCGTATTTTTCGTTCTATCCGCTTCACACCGGCGAAGCGGGCGGGATTGTTCATCGCTGGCTGATGACCTTGTCGGGCATTGCTTTGGCGCTCCTGGGCGCGCTTGCAGTCTGGAGCTTTTGGCGGGATCAGTTTGGGCCCGCACGTCGAAGTCGCGCCAGCCACCAGCGGACATCCTCCACTTAAGACGAATTCAATCGAGATCTAACATTACCGCCCGTGCCAATGTGTTGCGCTCGGTTCTGAGGTACCGGTCTGACTTGCCAACCAGCACGGCACCCCAGGTATGTAATCCAGCTTAACGAAATAACCGCTGTCCCTCTGTGTAGCAATTCATCAGCGTGTTATCGCAGCGTCGAGTAGCGATAAATGTCACGTCGCAAAAGAAACGCCAGCAATGCAGCTTTCAAAAGGACCATGCTGTCCGTAAAGTTCGCTCCGATGTTCGGCAATCTGATTTTCTCAATCAGAACCGCACCGTTGTACCCACCCCCCACGTCAGGGGCGCACCAACCAGCCGCGCCGCGCCATTGAGTTCCGGGAAGTAAACGGCGTTCGTCAGGTTGCGCCCATAGGCATAAATGTCGAACCCGGCAGGCGTGGTCAGATCGACCCTCAGATTGATGAGGGTATAGGCCGGCGAGATATTATTGGGTTGGGCATTCAGTCGGTTCGATTCCTCGTCCCGATACGTAATCGTCAGCCGGGCCCGGCTGCGCCAGCCATTGCCGAAATCGTTCATCGCCTCGACGCCTGCGTTAAGCGTCCATTCTGGCGCGCCAGGGAGCGGATCGCCCACCGTCGATGTCACATCGGCCACGCGGTTGGAGATGAACGAGAGGATCTGCGTATCGAGATAAGTCACCCCGACGTTGAGATCGAGCGACTGCGTGCTGCTGCGGAACAAGCTGGCCGCGATGCTGCCTTCCAGTCCGCGCACCAGCGCGCGCCCCACATTGGTTCGCCCGTTGGTATCGTTGGAAAGCCGGGTTGTGGCCTGGAGATCGCGGAACCGGTAATCGAAGGCGTCGAACGAAAGCCGCAGCCGGTCAATAGTATAGCGTGCACCCGCTTCGAACGCTCGGACCCGTTCCGAGCGGAAGGGCAAGGTTTCCTCGCGCGTGAAGATCGAGGTGCCATCGAAACCGCCCCCGCGATAACCATTGCCCGCCGATGCGAACAGGCGAATGGTATCGGTGGGCCTGAGCTGAATGTTGCCCCGGCCTGACAGATCGTCATCGGCGAAACGCTCGCTCCAGCGGAACGGGCTGGTCGTGGCGAAAGTGGTGTTGAAGGTGCTGATCCGCCACGGGTTGAGATCGATGTTCGCACCGTCAAAGGTCGCACGGTCGCGGGTGTAGCGCAGGCCGCCGCCCACCCCAAGCCAATCGGTTATTTCGGCATCAATCTGGCCAAAGACCGCGCTGCTTTGCCGGGTCTGGCGATAAGGCGAAGTGTAGATCGACCGAACCGAAAAGCTGGTCCACAGGCTGTCGAAATCAATCGAGTCGTCGACATGGAACACCCCGGCGACCCAGTCGATGGGCCCGCGGCCGCGATTGGAAAGCCGGGCCTCGATCGATGACTGGCGCAGCCGCTCGTCGAAATCGAACTGGAACTGCGGAAACGGCGTGCCATCGCCATTGCCGCCCGATTGCTGTTCTGCACGCTGGATGTTGGCCAGCACGGTCAAAAGCACATTGCCCCCGATCGTTTGCTCTACCGTGCCAGAAGCACCATAGATGTCGATCGCATGGCGCACGTAGCGATTGGTGAAAAAAGCGAAGGGATCGCCATTTTCGCCCGCGTTGAAGATGGTCGCATCGCGGGCGCGCTCGATCCGGTCATAAGGCTGGGTTTCGCCCCGGTTGCGGCTGCCGAACAGTCGCAGCGTGACAAGCGTGCTGTCGGTGATCTGCGCATCAAGCGTGACGCGCCCTGCGAAGATGTCGGTATCACCCCAACCTGAACGGCGGCCGGGATCGGTGATGCGGGGCACCTGCAATTGCGGCACACCGCCCACAGCAAGCTGGAACCCGCTCAGCAGTCCTGCCCCTTGTCCCTCCATAAAGCCGCCGCCGCCCTGCGCCAGCACGGCCACGCGCAGACCGATGCGATCGGTAACGGGGCCGCCTGCCGCAGCCCGAACGCTCCAGAAATCGAAACGACCGCCTTCGGCCTGAAGCTCACCTTCAAAGGTGTCGCCGGCTGTGCGGGTGATCGCGTTGATCACCCCTGCCGTGGTGTTGCGACCATAAAGCGTCCCCTGCGGGCCCTTGAGTACTTCGACCCGCTCCAGATCGAACAGCGGTGTCGAAAGATAGAGGTTCGACGTCTGGTAAACCCCGTCGACATGCAGCGCCACCGAAGGATTGCCGTTGGGCTTGTAATCATCCGCGCCCCCGATGCCGCGGATGGTAAGCAGCCCGTAGTTGACCCCGCCGAAGGCATAGTTGATCGACAGACCGGGGATTTCGTTGACCAGATCGGAAAAATTGGCGACGCCGCGATCAGCTGCTTCGCGCCCGTCGAGCACGCTGACAGCCAGCGGCACATCCTCAATCCGCTGTTCGCGTTTTTCAGCGGTGACGATGATTTCGCCGACTTCTGCGATATTGGCACTCACCGGGCTGGCCTCGGCCTTTACCAGTACGAATGTCCGGTCGCCGGTCTTGCGCGCTTGCAGCCCGGTTCCGGCGAGCAGACGCGAGAGCGCCTGTTCCACGCCCATGGTGCCGACAATTGCGTTGCTCGTCTTCCCGCGCGCCAGATCGCCCGACACGATGATTTGAACGCCTGCCTGCTGGCCGAGCGTGCGGATCGCGCGCGAAACGGGTTCGCGCGGTACGTTGAACTCGGCGGTTTGGGCTGCGGCGATGGCGGGCGTGGCGCAAACGACGACTGCAACGCTGGCAGACAGCGCGCGGGCAAGGCTGTTCATGTTTCCCCCTTTGGTGGCAGAGACAAACGGTCTCGCCAACCTGACGCGCGCAGTCGTTATTTCCGTATGCGTCGCTGCAAAAAATCAGGAACCGATCACGATCACGCCGCCGCGCTCGGTGATTGACGTATCCAGGCTGACCGCGATCGCCTGAGCGAAGCCGCGCGGATCGCTTGTCTGGAAGGTGCCAAACAACTCCTTTGATCCGAGCGCGGGGTCGGCGATGACAATCTGCAATTGATTGGTGCGATTCAATTGCGCCACCGCTTCGCTCAGAGTCTCGCCGTCGAGTTCAAGACGGCCCTCTCGCCAGGCGGTTGTGCGGAGCATATCGCGGGTAGGGAGCAGCTCTGGCTTCAGATGGACGGTCTGCACTCCGCTGCGGCTGACCTTCAGGCGCTGCCCTGCCGTCATTCTTAGACGTTCTGAACCAGTAGCGACCTCCACCACACCTTCGGTCACCAGCACTTCAATCGCATCGCTGGCAGGATCATCGAAAACCTGGAACTCCGTGCCGATATCGGTGATCGTGACCGCGCCCACCTCGACCACGAATGGCCGCGGATCGGCTTTGGCCGCACGGAAAATCACGCGGCCGTTTTCCATGCGGATCCGGCGGGCGCTGCTGTCGTAATCCACTTCGAGGCGCGAGCGAGCATCAATCGACATGGCCGATCCATCGGCAAGCGCGATCTGTTTGATTTCGCCGGTTTGCGTTTCGTAGACCTGCCCCGCGTCGTCCAAGCTAAAGAACAACGCCACAGCCGCAGCAATCGTCGCCAGTGCACCACTTGACGCCATTCGCCATCGCCGAGCGGAGGATAGCGACATCGCGATAGAAAGGATCGTGTCACGGCTCTGGCCAGCAGGTTCGCCCGTTTCTGTGCCTTCTCCGCCAAGCGCGTCAAGGATCGCCTGTGCACGCAGCAGCGCGCCTGATCGGCGCGGGTCGCGGGCCAGCCAATCATCCAGATCGGGCATGGGTTCGCCTGGGCGCGCATCAAGGCGCGCTGCCCATGCGGCGGCCTCGCTGTCCACGTCCCTAACCTGCTCGTTCTCGGTCGGCTGCACGGCGTTGTCCGCTTTCATCCTTCATGTCATAACCGCGTAGCGCCGCCTGCAAGGCCTTCACCGCCTTGCGCACGTCATTCTCCACGATCGTTTCGGTCACATGCAAAATCCGGGCAATCTCCTTCTGGCTTAGCCCTTCGATCCGTTTGAGCCGGAAAATCTCGCGGCACCTCTCCGGCAGGGAATGCAGAACGTCATCGACCATCTGTAGTTCGCGGCGTGCGCCGACTTCAGCCTCAATTTCCGAGCCAAAGGGTATGACGAACGGATCGGTGGTTTCCGTAAACTGTTCGAAACGGATGATCCTCTCTCGCCTCAAACGATCGCGGTGCAAGTTCTTGACGGTTTGCATGAAGTAGGCGGCCGGGCGTTCGATCTGCACGAAATCTGCAAGGCCCGCTATCCGGCAATAAGCGTCCTGAATCAAATCGTCGATCACATCCGGCGCTGCGCCCGACGCCCTGAGACTGGCGCGCACCTGCGGCTCGGCCGGGATGATGTAACGGGCGACCCATTTGATCCGATCTTGAAGGTGTGCGGACAAAGCGAATGCCTCCGCGCACGCAAATGTAACGGTCGAGCGAACATTTCATGACAGCATCCAAAATTGTCCCTTAATGGCCACAGGCGGTCAGCTTTAGAGTTCCTTCATTTGGCAAGAACGAGGCTTAAGCTACTGATCAAGTTTTTGGGCACGAGCATAGCAACGGCAGGCGGCAGGCGGCAGGACTTTGGGTAGGTAATGAAATGCTGGTTTTTTCTGCCATCCGGGGGCCCTGCCTCCGTAGTCTGCAATTTGATAAGGGCGGCTTCAGTCCACCGGATTAATGACTCTCTTTGCGGCTGAAGCTGGAAGCCAGAATGCCGACGAGCCCGTTCATCACATTCTCGTAGTATGCTCTGCGGAAATGCTGGCCGTAACTCCTTACCGCCGCTTCAATCTGTCCGCGCTCATACATTCGTGCGACGACCATCAGGAACGACCAGTCTTTCACCGCTGCCAGATCGGAGCGCGGGTCCCTTCGCAGGATCAGCAGGTTGGCGAAATGGCCGACAGCGATCCGGCCGATTCTGCCCCGATCGACATGACGGCCGTTGACCTGCGTCGCAGCGGCGAGCGCAGCTTCGTTGCTGCCAAAGGCGTCGGACAACATCGCGAGCTGGAGGTGCAAGGACTCACCCGGCACGACATAGGGCATGACCACGTCTGTTCCCGCCAGCACATCGAACCCCGCCCGGCGAGCCTTGTCTGAAAAGGCCAGTTCCGCTGCAATGCCATCAAGATCATCTGAAATGGCTTCGTCGTTTCGGGGTGCGCGACAATCAACGGCCAGGCCTTCTCCCAGAATGCCGGGAGATGCCTGAGGCCTTCTGTCGGCGGGAAGCGCTGCCGGTTAGTTGCCGTCAGCCGGGCTTTCTGGTTCGCCTGCGTCGGCAAGATCGTTATGCGGTTCGCCTTCATCAGCGCGATCACCTCGACACTGTCGGCCTCAGTCATGGCGGTCACATCCTGACTGCGATAATCGGCATCCTCCGGCAGCGGCTTGTGGAGATAGGGAATGCCGTTGAAGTGCTGGACCTCGAAGCCGGACGCATCGCGCAGATTGACCGCATGCGGCGTGTGGCCGAGCAGCGGCAGGCCTTGCCGCTTTGCTTCGGCAGCGGCGGCCCTGAAGGCTTCCTCCGAAAGGCCTGTGTAAGCCTTGATGCAACTAGCACTGCCCGCCTTGAGAGTCTTCACGGCGCTGATCGCCTGCGGCCCGTCAACGATCCGCAAGGCGCTGGGCCAGCTTGGCTGCTCGCCATCCAGCACCGGACCGCAGCGACACATCCTAGCGCCTGCGATCTGTCCTTCCGCAATATCGGCTTGCAGACCGGCAATGCTGTCATCGGTCTGGCCAAGGTCGCGCACGGTCGTCACACCGTATTTCGGGTAGTGCAGCGAAAACAGACGCTGGTTGCCGATCGCGAGCTGCGGCGGCGTGTGGACGTGAGCGTCGATCAGACCCGGCATCGCGATACAGCCCGGGTCTGATCGGCGGATCGTCCTCTGGCCTACTGGCCTGACTTCGGCGATGCGCCCGTCTGCAATGCCAATGGTCTGATTGGGCTGCAACGGCTCGCCAGGGTTCCAAATTGTGACGTTCGCAATCATTCGGTCGGAGCGCTGAGGCACCGGAATCTTCGGAGCCAGTAGCATCCAGATGCTCAACCACAAGGCAAGGGAAAAAGCCCCAAAGATGCTTAGCGACCAAAGGCGAACCCGTCTAACCATCTGGTCCCTCTGTGAGAAACTGGGAAGTCCTGCCAGTTTCGGATGGTTTTCGCAGCATCAGCGACTGAAAGGATGGTGCCACCGCAAGGGCCCGAAACGAGATCGGTTTGAGCATTTCAGCCTTCGGCAAGAAGCTCGTCGAAGCTGCCAAGCAGATTTCAAGCGGCGCAACACCACTGAGATCGCCTCATCGGCCGGTCCGGTTCGACCACCGTTTTGCCATGTACCCATTCAACATCGAATGGCGACGAAGCAATCTAAACTGCATCGGCGACCGCCTTCCAGCGCTGGTCGCCGTTCCATACTGGATGACCATCACGCTGCGCCAGCGCAAGATAAAAGCGATTGCCGAGCGATAGCTCCTGAACGGCAGTAATAGCCCGCAATCACGCAGACATCTTGGTCAACGAACTGCCGTCGCTCAACTGCACTTTAAATCTTTCGGTATTCGACATTCGATAAAGGCAGAATTCGGGTCCTTCCAATCACTGTTGGACAAAGATCAGACGGCCATGGCAGAACCCGAAGGCACAGGCCGCGAAGCTAAGTTCAAGTTGACTGGTGTCACAGCCAGTTCGTAGGCCTGCCCCTGCGCCAAGTCGATAGCCAGAAGATGACTGTTCCGACTCCCACAACGAGCCCTGCAATAGAGAAATTTTCAAGCGTAG
>ERZ1066121.1107-NODE-1107-length-21227-cov-10.824627_pt1 | contig 21227 bp, 20 predicted proteins | sample MGYA00382768_ERZ1066121 | MGnify/ENA primary metagenome ERZ1066121 (study PRJEB33369, sample SAMEA5778351) | biofilm metagenome | biome: Industrial cooling water; feature: Water cooling tower basin; material: Biofilm | place: United Arab Emirates | collected... | reverse complement strand
TGATGCGCTCCTGCAGGGCGCCCATGTCGGTGGCCAGCGTCGGCTGGTAGCCCACCGCCGAAGGAATGCGGCCCAGCAGCGCCGACACTTCGGAACCGGCCTGGGTGAAGCGGAAGATGTTGTCCACGAAGAACAGCACGTCCTGGCCTTCGACGTCGCGGAAATATTCGGCGATGGTCAGGCCGGACAGGGCGACGCGGGCGCGGGCGCCGGGCGGCTCGTTCATCTGGCCATAGACCAGGGCGACCTTGGAACCTTCCGAGATGGCGTTGCCATCGGCATCCGACGCGATGACGCCGGCTTCCAGGAATTCGTGATAAAGATCATTGCCTTCGCGGGTGCGTTCACCCACGCCGGCGAACACCGAGGTGCCGCCGTGGCCCTTGGCGATATTGTTGATCAGTTCCTGGATCAGCACGGTCTTGCCGACGCCGGCGCCGCCGAACAGGCCGATCTTGCCGCCCTTGGCATAAGGCGCGAGCAGGTCGATGACCTTGATGCCGGTGACGAGGATGCTGGCCTCGGTCGACTGGTCGACGAATTCCGGGGCCGGGGCGTGGATCGGGGCGGTGTTGGTCTGATCAATGGGGCCGCGCTCGTCGATCGGCTCACCGATGACGTTCATGATGCGGCCGAGCGTGGCCGGGCCAACGGGCACGCGGATCTGGCTGCCGGTGTCGGTCACTTCCTGGCCGCGCACCAGGCCATCGGTGGCGTCCATGGCGATGGTGCGCACGGCGTTTTCACCCAGGTGCTGGGCGACTTCGAGGACGAGGCGGACGTCGCCGACGCGGGTTTCCAGCGCCGAGAGGATGGGCGGCAGCTCGCCTTCGAAGGTCACGTCGACAACGGCGCCGATGACCTGGCTGATGCGCCCGACATTGTTGGTGGTCTTTGCCATGTGGCCTGCTCCTTAAAGCGCTTCGGCGCCCGAGATGATCTCGATCAGTTCCTTGGTGATCGCGGCCTGTCTCGTGCGGTTGTAGGTGATGGTGAGGCGGTTGATCATGTCGCCGGCGTTGCGCGTGGCGTTGTCCATCGCGGTCATGCGGCTGCCCTGTTCGGACGCGGCATTTTCCAGCAGGGCGCGGAACAGCTGCACGGCGAGATTCTTCGGCAGCAGGTCGGCCAGGATGGCCTCCTCGTCCGGCTCATACTCCACGCTGGCGTCAGCGCCGGCGGTCGCCTCGCCGGCAGCGGGAAGCGCGGCCGGGATGATCTGCAGCCGCGTCGGCTCCTGGTTCAGGGCCGAGCGGAAGGTGGAGAAGAACAGGTGGGCGACATCGAATTCGCCGGCCTCGAAGCGGGCAACCAGATCATCGGCCACCGCTTTGGCGTCGCTGAACGCCACGCTCTTGATGTGGCTCATGTCGACGGTGTCGACGATCAGCTCCTTGTGGGTGCGGGCGAAGGGCGCGCGCGCCTTCTTGCCGACGAACAGCAGCTTCACCGTCTTGCCTTGGCTTGCCAACTCTTCCAGCGTGCGGCGCGCCAGCTTGGCGATGTTGCTGTTGAAGCCGCCGGCAAGGCCCCGCTCCGACGAGCAGACCACCAGCAGGTGCACCTTGTCATTGCCGGTGCCGGCGAGCAGCTTCGGGCTTTCCGGGCCCACGGTCACGCGGCTGGCCAGCGACGCCATCACCGCGGCCATGCGCTCCGAATAGGGGCGCGCGGCTTCGGCGGCTTCCTGCGCGCGGCGCAGCTTGGCCGCAGCGACCATCTTCATCGCCTTGGTGATCTTCTGCGTCGACTTCACCGAGGTGATGCGGGTCTTCAGGGACTTCAATGATGGCATCGGAGTCTTTCGGTCATACTGCCTTCTTTACCGTCACCCCGGACTTGATCCGGGGTCCCGCTGTTCGGAAAAAAGCGGGGCCCCGGGTCAAGCCCGGGGCGACGATGGTGGTGTTATGCAAACGTCTTCACAAACGCGCCGATGACGTCCTTCAGCTTGGCGGTGGTGTCGGCGCTCAGATCCTTCTTGTCGCGAATGTCGGCCAGCAGATCGGCATGGGCCGATTTCACATGGCTGAGCAGGCCGGCTTCGAAGCGGGTCACGGCATTGGCGTCCACGCTGTCGATGAAGCCGTTCACGCCGGCGAAGATCGACACCACCTGCTCTTCGAACGGCATCGGCGCGAACTGGGCCTGCTTCAGCAGTTCCGTCAGGCGCTTGCCGCGGTTCAGCAGCTTCTGGGTCGAGGCGTCGAGGTCCGAACCGAACTGGGCGAAGGCGGCCATTTCGCGATACTGGGCGAGCTCCAGCTTGATGGAACCCGCCACCTTCTTCATCGCCTTGGTCTGCGCGGCGGAGCCGACGCGCGACACCGAAAGGCCGACGTTGATGGCCGGACGGATGCCCTGGTAGAACAGCTCGGTTTCCAGGAAGATCTGGCCGTCGGTGATCGAGATCACGTTGGTCGGGATATAGGCCGACACGTCGCCGGCCTGGGTTTCGATCACCGGCAGCGCGGTCAGCGAACCGTTGCCGTTCTCGTCGTTCATCTTGGCTGCACGCTCGAGCAGGCGGCTGTGGAGATAGAACACGTCGCCCGGATAGGCTTCGCGGCCCGGCGGGCGGCGCAGCAGCAGCGACATCTGGCGATAGGCGACGGCCTGCTTGGAAAGGTCGTCATACACGATCACGGCGTGCATGCCGTTGTCGCGGAAATATTCACCCATGGTGCAGCCGGTGTAGGGCGCCAGGAACTGCAGCGGGGCCGGTTCCGACGCGGTGGCGGCCACCACGATACTATACTCCATCGCGCCATTCTCTTCGAGCTGGCGAACGATCTGCGCCACGGTCGAGCGCTTCTGGCCGATGGCGACGTAGATGCAATAGAGCTTCTTCGACTCATCATCGCCGGCGTTGATGCCCTTCTGGTTGATGAAGGTATCGATGGCGACGGCGGTCTTGCCGGTCTGGCGGTCACCGATGATCAGCTCGCGCTGGCCGCGGCCGACGGGCACGAGGGCATCGAGCGCCTTCAGGCCGGTCTGCATCGGTTCGTGCACCGACTTGCGCGGGATGATACCCGGGGCCTTCACCTCAACGCGGCGGCGTTCGGTGGCCACGATCGGCCCCTTGCCGTCGATCGGGTTGCCCAGGCCATCAACGACGCGGCCGAGCAGGCCACGGCCCACGGGCACGTCCACGATGGTGCCGGTGCGCTTGACGGTGTCGCCTTCCTTGATCTGGCTGTCGGACCCGAAGATCACGATGCCGACATTGTCGGTTTCCAGGTTCAGGGCCATGCCCTTGATGCCGCCGGGAAACTCCACCATTTCGCCGGCCTGCACGTTGTCGAGGCCGTGGACGCGGGCGATGCCGTCACCCACGCTCAGCACCTGGCCGACTTCCGAGACCTGCGCCTCGGTGCCGAAGTTGGCGATCTGATCCTTGATGATCCGCGAGATTTCGGCGGCGTTGATGTCCATCGTGCAGGTCCTTCTTAAGCCTTCAGCGCCTGGCCGAGATTGTCGAGCCGGGTCTTCAACGAGTTATCGATCATGCGGCTGCCCACGCGCACCACGAGGCCGCCCAGGATCGAGGGGTCTACGGTCACATCCAGCGCCACGTCGCGGCCGATGCCGGCCTTCAGCTTGGCGGCCAGCGCCTTCTGTTGCGCGGCCGAAAGCTTGTGGGCGCTGGTCACGCTGGCGGTCACCTCGCCCTTTCGGGCAGCGGTGAGCGCCGCGAAATCGCGGGTGATGGCGGGCAGCAGGGCGAGGCGCCGGTTGCCGGCCAGCACGCCGAGGAAATTCTTCGTCAGCGTGTCGAGCTTGAGACCATCAGCCACGCCGGCGATGGCGGCGCCGGCGGCGCCGCGGCCGATCAGCGGCGAGGAAATCAGCGCCTTCAGGTCAGCCGATTCGGCCAGTGCATCAGTGAGCGCCTTAAGGCTGGCTTCCACCTTGGCGAGCGATTTCCCCTCGATCGCCAGATCGAACAGGGCACGGGCATAGCGACCGGAAAGGCCGGTGGCCACGCTGGAGGAGATTTGTGCGTCCAAGGCTATAGCCCCGCGTTGAATCGGATATGACAAAGGGCGCGGCAGGCGATGCCCGCCGTTTGACGCGGCGCGGCTAGCATGGGGGCTGCAATGTTGCAAGGCAGCATCGCGGCATCGCGCCGCTATTTGCTGCGGATCAGCACCGGCAGGGCAGCAAACAGCAATTGCCCCGCCAAACCGAGCAGGCCGGCGGGCGTCAGCAGGCCCGCGAGATGCTCGGCCAGCGTGCGCCCGAACGCCAGTGACAGCGCCAATTCCGCCAGCATCAACCACAGGAACGCGCTGCCACCCATCACCGCCCGCTGCCCGACCGAAAGCCGGCCCCCCGCCAGCAAGCGCCGACACCACCACCAGCTGAAGCCCAGCATGAACGGCAGTTCCACCGCCACCGCCGCAGTATCGCCGATCGCTGCCGCCAGCCACAGCGTGCGGACGGTGCCCAGCGCGAACCCGACGGCAAACACACCGGCGAAATAGCGCAAACCGAGGCCGAGCGCGGTCATTCCCATGTTGCCATCATAATCAACTTGCCAAAGCGCTGTCGCCACGCAAAAGCCCGTGCAGGAACAACCGAAGCCCGCCCATCCATGCCCTGGCTGTTCAACATCTTCCTTGCCATCCATGTCGGTGCCGGCGTGGTGGCGCTCACCAGTTTCTGGGGGGCGGTGCTGACCCGCAAGGGCGGGCCGGCGCATCGGCGCTGGGGCTTCGTCTTCTCGGCCGCCATCTATACGGCCGCCGCGCAGGCGCTCGGAATGGGGGCGTTGAGCCTGGTGTGGCCGCTGGCCATGCACCCGCAACTGACTGACGAGGTTCTCTATCGCGGCATGTTCGGCACGATGATGGTCTATCTTGGCCTGCTCGCCATCTCGATGACACGCTATGGCCTCGTGATGGTGACGAACCGGCGCAACCACCCGGGCAACCGCCACTGGACGATGCTGATGGTGCAGGGCGTCACCATGGCGGCGGCCGGCATCTGCCTCGTCCATGGCCTCTATCTGCTGGATCGCAACGGGCCGGTGATGGAGCCGATCCTGATGGTGATGGTCTCGCTGCTCGGCTTCGGCACCACCATCACCTATTTCCGCTACATCTTCAGCGCGCCGGCTTCCCCCCGCGCCTATATCCCCGAACATTTCAAGGCGATGGTGGCGACCGGCATCGCCGCCTACACGGCCTTCCTGAGTGTGGGCCTGATCGAGATGTTCCCCACCCACGCCTTCAACCCGGTGATCTGGGCGATCCCGTCCATGTTCGGCATGGCGATCATCATCCATTATCTGCGCCAGTATCGCCCGCAGGCGAAGGCCCAGCCGGCGGAATAGTCAGTCCGCCGCAAGTGCCGCATCGAGCGCGGCGAACGTGTCCGGAATGTCGGTCAACTGGCTGCGCTCCGCCGCGATGATGGCACGGAAGGCTTCGCGGCGGATCTCGCCCAGTTCGTGCGGTTCGGGCCGCGCTGCTGGCGGCAGGCTGGACACCACCAGATCGATCAGCCGTTCCGCGCCGTGCAAGCGGCCCCACAGATAATCATGCTCACGATAGGCGCGGCTGAAGAAGGCGCCAAAGGCATTGAACAGCGCACCTTTCAGTCGCTGCCCGCCAGCTGCTGCCAATGCCGCGCAATCCTCGGGGCTGATGCGGTCAACCTTGATCTCGTCCAGCTCGTCGATGCTGCCATCGGCAATCAGGGGCAGGATGGCGATATCGAAGAAGGGGAAACCCAGATAGGCGGCCACCAGATCGCGCCGCAGCCGCCGCGGCAGCCCGCCGGCCAGCAGCGTCACCAGCGCGGCATCGCTGGCATCGTCCAGCCGCTTGAGATCAAGCGCCGCCGCCATGGCGGCAAGGGCGCCGCCGGCGTCCCCCAGAACGTCACCCATGCCAGCGGGCGCGCTGCCGGGCCAGCACATCAGATGTGGCCCCAGAATGGCATAAAGCCCGGCCTTCACGGCCCCGAGCGCGCGGGCGGTGTCCTCGTCTGCGCCGGCCAGCGCCATGTTGACCCGCCGGATCAGGAACCGCAGGCGGCGGATGCGGAAATCGACATCGAACTGGCGCAGGAACAGCACGTAGGAAGAGGTGGCCCCGGTCTTGCCCAGCGCCTCTTCCGGCCGGTTGAGGCCGTTGGCGTTGATGTGACGCCACAGGCTGGCGCGAACGGCGCCGACATCCTGGCCGCCAAGCGCCGCCATGCGCTCTGCCAGCCGCTCCGTGACCATCGCGAACTTCAGCCGGCCATAGGCGCCATAGGCAAAACCGGTGGCCCTGGCCGCTTCGCTGTTCATGCGGCTGCGCCAGGCTGCCAGCCGCTCCAGACTCGGCGAGAACAGCAGCAGGCGCATGCCGATGGCGGCATCAATGGCGGCATCCACGGCCGGCATCATGCCAATCACGATATGGCGCATCCGCCGCGCGCGCTGCGAGATCGCCTCGATGGCGCCAACGCTGTCGCGGATCGGCTGCTGGCGCGGGATGTCGGCAAGGCTGCGCAGGATCGTGGCGAAGAAGCCCGGCGGCTCCACGCTGCTTTCGCCATCGTCGTGCATGCCCGGCTTGGGGTCGAGATAGACGAAGCGACGATCCACCTCCCGTGTGGCCGGGCGGCGCTCCAATGCCGCCAGTGCCGGACCGAAGGGCCGGTTGTCCAACACGGCGCCGTCGATCAGGTCCACCTGCTCGGGGTGGGCGCGGCCTGGCAGGATCCGGTTGATGAAGGCCTGCCGTCCCGGCCAGGCCTCGCCCCGGCTGTTGAGCAGGTTGTCGATTTCGGCAAGACGCGCCGGCGGAAAGGCGCCAGGAAAACTGGCCGTGGCCCGCGCCGCAAACACCAGATCGGGCGTCGGCCCCATGTGGCGATGGGCGCCGTCGCCCGGGCAGGTGAAGCCGATCACCAGCCGATGTTCGGGTTCGATTACTTCTGCCGGCGTGTTCAGCCGCAGCCGTTGCGGGGCGCCAGCATAATCGGTGACCGTTACGAACAGATCGAAGGGGTGCAATCTTGGCACCAGCGGCGGCGTGCGTTCGCCCTTTTCCATGGCGGCGAAGGCATCGGCCAGCAGTTCCGAAAAGGCCGGGCCGGAAAACGGCGGCTGGAACCAGCGGCTGCGCATGAAGCGGGACAATTTGCGCTTCACTTCCGAATGCGCGGCAACCTCGGCCTTGTCCTCGGCCTCCAGCCCGCGGCGGCGCACCCACCAGACCAGGGGGATCGCCCACAGTTTCGACAGCGGGCGGGAGGCGGCCGCCTTGTCGAGCAGCACATCGCTGTCGGCGCCTTCCAGCCACAGGCTGCGGATGGCATCAAGATCATGGCCTTCCACGATGGCGCGGGCCAGCAGCACGCCGTTGATGCCGCCCGCCGAGGCGCCGGCGACGATGTCGCAGATCACCCTGAGGTCAAGGCCGGGAATGGTGTCGAGCAGCGCCTGGTAGACGATCTCGCTGTCCCGCGCCGGCAGCAGGCCCGCATCGGGGCTGTGCCGCCGCATCGAGGCGCGGGTGAGCTTCCAGACCTCCTTGGTAAGGCCGTGCATGTAGACTGCCAGGCTCACCCCGCCGTAACAGACCAGTGCGAGGCGCAACTCCTTCGTCTGCAAAACCAACACCTCCGCCCGGCAGCCTAGCGGAGCAGTGTGCCTTGCTCAAATCCAGTCAGGCCCGGTCAACAACATCAAAACTGTGGTGTTGGCCAAAGGCTCGCACCGTGACGCTCTTGTATTGGTCGTAATCAATCGGGCCAGACCGATAGACCGCTTCCTTCCACGTCATCACCTGCGGCCACATGCCGGGGCGCTGAACGAGGTTGGCTTCAAGGATAAGAATTGTGGGGTTAATGCCCTGGGGAATGGCATAGGTGAGCTCAACGGTGATCCCCGGGTTGCTGACCAGAAGCTTGCCAGCCACGCTCAAAAAGAGCGTCTTCTGCGGAGGCACATCTTGGATGGCAACAAAATCCCGAAATCGGCTTTCGCCGCTCTCAGCGCCCAAGTCCGTTGCTATTCCAGATTGAAACATTGCCAAATTCATCGCGAATCTCCCCACCAATGGTGAGAGTTTATATAAAGGAGTTCTCCATTCAAGCTTCTTCTGCAATCGAATCACTGGGAAAAATAAAAACGCAAGACTGGACGGTTCGTAGTCTGATCAACGATCAGGCATCGCCAGCATCCTGATTTACGCCTTTGGCGTTTGGTGGCTCCTTCGGCGATCGCTGCTGTTGCACGGGCCTTGCGGTCGCCGCCAGGCGCGCCTAATGTTCCATATCTGTTCCTTGAAGGTGAGCGATGGCGAAGGGCAAGACGCGCTATGTATGCCAGGCGTGCGGCGCGGTGGCGGCGCGCTGGGCGGGCCAGTGCGCCGACTGCAAGGAATGGAACACGCTGGCGGAAGAAGCCGCACCGGTGTTCACGCCTTTCGCGGCGAAACAGTCATTGCAGACGGGTGGCCGCCGCATCGCCATGGAGAGCCTGGCCGATGATGTCGCCCTGCCGGCGCGGCTTTCGACCGGCATTGCCGAGCTGGACCGGGCGCTGGGCGGCGGGCTGGTGCCAGGCAGCGTCACGCTGATCGGCGGCGATCCCGGCATCGGCAAGTCCACCCTGCTGCTGCAGGCGGCGGGCAAGATGGCCAGGAGCGGCACCGGTGTTGCCTATGTTTCGGGGGAGGAAGCAGCAGACCAGGTGCGGCTGCGCGCCCGCCGGCTGGGACTGGCGAAAGCGGATGTGGCGCTGGCTGCCGAGACCAACGTGCGCGACATTCTCACCACGCTCGGCAGCCAGAAGGCGCCGCCGGGGCTGCTGGTGATCGACTCCATCCAGACCATGCATTCGGACACGCTGGAGGGCGCGCCGGGCACTGTCTCCCAGGTCAGGGCGAGCGCGCAGGAGCTGATCCGCTTTGCCAAGCTGTCGGGCAGCGCGCTGATCCTGGTCGGCCATGTCACCAAGGATGGCCAGCTCGCCGGGCCGCGCGTGCTGGAGCATATGGTGGATACCGTGCTCTATTTCGAAGGCGAGCGCAGCCACCAGTATCGCATCCTGAGGGCGGTGAAGAACCGCTTCGGCGGGACAGACGAGATAGGTGTGTTCGCCATGGGCAGCGATGGCCTGGAGGAAGTGGCCAACCCGTCCAGCCTGTTCCTCACCAGCCGTGCCGAGGGTGCCAGCGTGACCGGCGCCGTGGTGTTCCCAGCGCTGGAAGGCACCCGGCCGGTGCTGTGCGAGATCCAGGCGCTGGTGGTCAGGGTGCCATCGGGCGCCACACCGCGCCGGGCGGTGGTGGGCTGGGACAGCGGTCGGCTGGCCATGCTGCTGGCCGTGCTGGAGGCGCGCTGCGGCCTCGCCTTCGGCGGCCATGAAGTCTATCTCAATGTCGCCGGGGGCCTCAGGATCGCCGATCCCGCCGCCGATCTCGCCGTGGCGTGCGCGCTGGTCTCGGCGCTGACCGACAGGCCGCTGCCGGGCGACTGTGTGGCCTTCGGGGAAGTGGCCCTGTCGGGCGAGCTGCGCGCCGCGGGCCTCGCCTCCCTGCGCCTCAAGGAAGCCGCCAAGCTGGGCTTCGGCCGCGGTTTCGTGCCGGAAGGCACGCAGGGTCCGGGCGCGCTCAGGGTGGCGGGGTTCCGCACCTTGAATGCGCTGGTCGATCATCTGGGCCGGCCTGATTGATATTTGCAACACACCCGGCTTCGGGGTAGGCGCTGGAGCCATGGAGATATTCGCCGATCTTGCCGCCTTCGACTGGCTGGTGCTGCTGATCGTGGGCGTCACCGCCGTGTTCGGGCTGATGCGCGGCTTCATTGCCGAAGTCGCCAGCCTTGCCGCCTGGGTGGCCGGCTTTGCCGCCGTGCGCTTTTTCTATCGCCCGGCGCGCGCCTTCCTCGAAGCCAGCGGCAGCGGCGAGACTCTGGCTGCCATCGCCGCGGTGATCGGCCCGTTCCTGCTCGCCCTGCTGGCCGTGAAGCTAATCGGCGCGCTGCTGTCGAAAACCGCAAAGGATTCGATCATCGGCCCGTTCGACCGGCTGCTCGGCCTCGGCTTCGGCCTCCTGAAGGGCGTGCTGGCCGCCGGCCTCTTGTTCCTCATCATCACGCTGGCGCTGAAGCTGGTGCCCGGCGAGGAGGGGCGGCCCGCGTGGCTGGCCAAGGCGAAGACCACGCCCACGCTGGCGCTGGTGGCCAGCGCCATGGTCAGTTATGCTGGCGATGTCTGGCGCGAACAGGCCGAGGGCGCGGCATCGGAAGATCCGCACGCCGGCCTGCCCGGTTTCGGTGGCGACGCTGCAGATGACGGCCGGCGCGAACCCGGCTATGGCAGAGGCGACCGCCGTTCCCTCGACAAGCTGCTCGACGAGCAGGAAAAGCAGACGCCTTCCACACCGATATGAGCATCCGCCTCTACAACAGCGCCGCGCGCGCCAAGCAGGATTTCGAGCCGCTGAACCCCGACCGGGTGACGATGTATGTCTGCGGCCCCACCGTCTATGGCCGCGCCCATATCGGCAATTTCCGCCCCGCCGTGGTGTTCGACGTGCTGCAACGGCTGCTGCGCCACCGCTATGGGCCGGACAAGGTCATCTATGCCCGCAACATCACCGACATCGATGACAAGATCATCGAGAAGGCCAACGAAGAGGGCGTCTCGATCGAGGTGATCACCCAGCGTTACGAAGCGCTCTATCTCGAGGACGCGGCGACACTGGGGGTGGAGCGGCCCGATCTGCATCCGCACGCCACCACCTCGATCCCGGCCATGGTGGCGATGATCGAAGGCCTGATCGCGAAGGGCCACGCCTATGCGGCGGAAGGCCATGTGCTGTTCGATGTGGCCAGTCATGCCGGTTATGGCAGCCTGTCACGCCGGCCGCTCGATGAAATGATCGCCGGCGCCCGTGTCGAGGTGGCGCCCTTCAAGAAGAACCCGGCCGATTTCGTGCTTTGGAAACCATCGGACCGCAGCCAGCCGGGCTGGCCGAGCCCGTGGGGCAAGGGCCGGCCGGGCTGGCACATCGAATGCTCCGCGATGATCGCCGAAAGCCTGGGCGAGACGATCGACATTCACGGCGGCGGCATCGATCTGATGTTCCCGCATCACGAGAATGAATGCGCGCAGAGCGCCTGCGCGCATGGCGGCGCCCCGCTGGCCCGGGTGTGGATGCACAACGGCTTCCTGAACTTCGGCGGCGGCGAGAAGATGTCAAAGTCGCTGGGCAATGTGCAGAGCGTGGGTGACCTGATCGAGGCGGGCTGGACCGGTGACGAGCTGCGCCTTGGCCTGCTCAGCGCCCAGTATCGCCAGCCGCTGACCTGGGATGACGCGCTGCTGACACAAATGCGGGCCCGGCTGGACAAGTGGCTCAGGAAGCTGGGCGACGTGCCGAAGGGCGCGCGCCCGCCGCCGCCGGCGGCCGTCGTCGAGGCGCTGTCGGACGATCTCAACACGCCGGCCGCGCTGGCCGCCATCGCTGGCATCGAGCATGATCGCGACGCGCTGCTCGGTGCGCTGGCCTTTCTCGGCCTGCCGTCGCTTGGGCCCGAACGCAGCCGCAACGCGGCCGATCTGCGCGGGCTTGGCGCCGCTGACGATGCCGCGCGCATCGAGGCGCTGATGGCCGAGCGTGTGGCAGCCCGAAAGGCGAAGAACTGGGCGGAATCCGATCGCATCCGCGACATGCTGGCGGCGGAAGGCATCGTGCTGGAGGATGGCCCGGCCGGCACGACGTGGCGGCGCGCCTGACGGGGCGTTTCGCCGCTATCGCCGCTGCCCCGCGGCCGGTAGAGTGGATACAATGTCTGAAGCCCTCTATTCCGCTGCCATTCTGCGTCTGAAACTGGCGGGCGAGGTGCCGGCGCGTTTGCCGTCGCCAGACGCCACCGCCACGCGTGTCTCGCCGGTGTGCGGCAGCAAGGTCATCGCCGATGTTCAGCTCGCGGGTCATCAGCTGACCGCCGTTGGGCTTGATGCCACCAGGGCCTGCACGCTCGGACAGGCGTCGGCAGCGGTCACGGCCAGCATTGTGCCGGGCATGGACGCCGCCGCCGTGGCCGCCACCCGCAGCGCACTCGCCGATTTCCTCGCCAGCCGCACGGAACAGCCGCCCGCCGGCTGGGACGCCTTTGCCCCGGCCCGCGCCCACCGCGCCCGCCATCCGTCCATCCTGCTGCCGCTGGATGCCGTGCTGGCCGCACTGGCTGCGGCCGGTCAGGTGGCTGCTTGAACGAAGCTGCGCCCACCCTGCTCCGCGATGTGGTGGTCTATCTCGCCGCCGCCGTCGTGCTGGTGCCGCTGTTCGTGCGCTTCAAGCTGGGCGCGGTGCTGGGTTATCTGGCGGCCGGCATCCTGATCGGGCCATCCGTGCTCGGCCTTGTCGGCAATGCCGAGGCGACGCTGCACTTCGCCGAATTCGGCGTCGTGCTGCTGCTGTTCGTGATCGGGCTGGAGTTGCAGCCGTCGCGGCTGTGGGCGCTGCGGCGCGACATCTTTGGACTGGGTGCCGCGCAGGTGATCCTGTGCGGGCTGGCGCTCACCGGGCTGCTGCTTGTGATGACGCGCTTCACCTGGGCGGCGGCTCTGGTCGTCGGCCTGCCGCTGGGTCTCTCCTCCACGGCGCTGGTCATGCAACTACTCAACGAGCGCCAGCTCGCTGCCACCCCCTTTGGCGAGCGCAGTTTCTCGATGCTGCTGTTTCAGGATCTGGCGATCGTGCCGCTGCTGACCGTGATCGCCGCCCTGTCGCGCGCGCCGGTGGCCAATCCGGAGCCCGGCTGGGTGATGGCGGCCAAGACCGTTGGCGCGCTCGCCTTCCTGGTGGCGGTGGGGCGCTGGGTGCTGCCGCGCGTCTTCCGCATCATCGGCACGCTGGGCGCGCGGGAGGCGTTCGTGGCGGCCGCCCTGCTCTCGGTGCTGGGCAGCGCGCTCTTGATGGCCAGCCTCGGCCTGTCGATGGCGCTGGGTGCCTTTGTCGCCGGGGTGATGCTGGCCGAATCGCCCTATCGCCACGCGCTCGAAACCGACATCGAGCCGTTTCGCGGGCTGATGCTCGGCCTGTTTTTCATCGCCATCGGCATGAGCCTCGATCTCAGCGTGGTGGCGCGCAACTGGGGGCTGATCCTGGCGCTGGTGGTGGGCGTGATGGCGGTGAAGACGGCGGTGATCGCCGCGCTGGCCCGGGCCTTCGGCAGCGACTGGCGCCGCGCCGCGCAGATGGGCCTGCTGCTCGCGCAAGGCGGCGAGTTCGGCTTCGTGCTGTTCGGCGAGGCGGAGCGCGGCCTGCTGATCACCCATGGCGCGGCGCAATTGTTCGGCGCGGTCGTCACCATCTCGATGGCACTGACGCCCCTGCTCTTCCGCCTTTCCGCCCGGCTGTTCGAACGCGAGGAGGAAGCCGGCAGCCGCGATGGCCCGGAAACCGCCGGAGACGACAGCCATGGCGGCCATGTCGTGCTGGTCGGCAGCGGACGCATGGGCCAGGTGATCGCCCAGATGCTGCGGGCGCGCGGCGTGGCGCTCACCGCCATCGATCTCGATGCCGAGCTCATCGATGTCACCGCGCGCTTCGGCAACCAGGTGTTCTGGGGCGACGGCACCAGGCTCGACATCCTGCGCACTGCCGGCATCGACAGTGCATCGGCGCTGGTGTTCGCCATCGACGGCCAGTGGGACCCGAAGGGCGTCATCGATCCCATCCGCATGGAATGGCCCGATCTGCCGATCATCGCCCGCGCCTATGATCGCACCCACAGCATCGCCCTGCGCCAGGCGGGCGTGGAACAGGTGATCCGCGAGACCTGGGAAAGCGCCATCCAGATGGGCCGCGAGGTGCTGACCACCCTGGGCACGCCAGACACCATCATTGATGCCATCGAAGCCGAATATCGCCGCCGCGACCTCGAACGGCTGGACCTGCAGATCTGCAGCGGCGACATGATGACGGGCGCAGAGAACATCATCCGCAGCGCGATCGACCTCAACGCCGCGCCCGACCCGGCGTCGCTCGGCGAAATTCCGCCAGCCTAGATGCCGGCATACCATTCATAGCCGCGATCCGGCCAGTAACCGCCCTTGCCGCTGCCGAACGGGGTGAGGCTGTCGGCCACCACGATCTGCATCAGATATTTGGCCTGCTTGTAGCCCAGCTGGCGCTCGACGCGCAGGCGCAGGGGTGCGCCGTGGCCGGCGTCGAGTGCGGTGCCGTTGAGGCTGTGGGCCAGGATGGTCTGGGGGTGGAAGGCGTCGGCAAGGTCGATGCTTTCATAATAGCGGCTGGTGGATTGCAGGCCGCCTTTCGAGGCCTCGCCGCCATAATCATCGGCGCACAGGAAGACGATGTAGCGGGCGCCATCGCGCAGGCCGGCGGCCTTGAGGACATGGGCAAGCTGCGGCCCGGTCCACTGGCCGATGGCGCTCCACCCCTCCACGCAGTCGTGCCGGGTGATCTGAGTGCGCTGGGGCAGGCGCTGCAGTTCGGCAAGGCTGAGCGAGAGTTCGCGGGTGACCAGCCCCGTCACCTTCAGCCGCCAGTCCGCAAAGCCGACCGCCTCCAGCGCCTGCCACTCGGGGTTGGTCGGCCGCCTGGTGCCGTTCACCTTGAAGACGGGTGACAGATCGGCGGCGCTGAACTCGCGCGCCAGCCCGTCGCGGCCAACCAGGCGCTGCCAGCGATAGGTCGCCTGTTCGCCCGATTGCACGATGGCCTTCAGCGTATCGTTCTTCGTCAGCGCGTCGCAGCCCGACAGCATCAGGCCGGCGGGCAGGGCACTGAGCAACTGGCGGCGAACGATCATGTCCCGCCCCCGATGGTCATGCGCCCGGTGATCATCGCGCCGATCTGCCGGATCGGGCCAGACAGCAGCACCAGCGCCAGGTGCAGCGCGAGGAAACCGGCGATGCCGCTCATGGCGAGGAAATGCAGCGAGCGCGCCGATTGCCGCCCGCCCCACAGCGCGTCGAGCCACGGGAAGGCGGCGTTGAGGCCGGGAGACATCGCCATGCCGGTGAGGATGAGAATCGGGATCAGCAGCAGTGTCACCCCGGCATAGGCGAGGCGCTGCAGCACTTCATAGGAGAGCGCCGCCTCGCCTTTGGGGAAGTTGAGCTTCGCGTGCTCCACGATGTCGTGCCACAGATACGCCGGGCGCAGGTGCGCGCGGCTGGGCAGGATTTCGCGGAACAGGCGCCCGGTCACCACGCCGTGCCCGAGCCAGACGAGGCCATTGAGGATCAGCACCCAGGCAAAGAAGAAATGCCAGGTCCGCGCCGTGGCGAGATCGCGCATCGAAGGCAGGGTGGCCCAGTGCGGGAAGGCAACGATGTTGGGGGCGCCCTTCGGCCCGGTGGAGGCGCCGAGCAGGCCCGAGGTATCGAAACGCCTGTCACTCACCTCCAGCCAGCCCTGCGGCGCCGCCACCGTGCCGGACACGCCGATGCGCAGCCATTGCCGCTCCACCTCGTCCACCGAGCCGGCGTTGCCCCAGTAGAGCCGCGGGTGGGCGCCGAAGATGTTGAGGCCGGTCATGATGAGCAGGATGATCGCCAGCGCGTTGAGCCAGTGCGTCACGCGCACGATCGCGCGGTGCCGCAGCACGCGCCGTGATTGCGGAGCGAGGGGCGGTTGTGGCGCGGCCGGCGCCGGCACTGGTGGGGCAAGACTTGCCATGGCCAATCATCCCCTGTTCGCCGGCCAGCGCCAAGGGGTTACATCGGCGCGGCAAATTCGCCATCATCGCCGCCATGCTCCGCCTGTTCACTGCCAGCGGCAACCGCATCCTCGGCTCTGGCGAGGCGCTGCCGGCTGATGTCGTGTGGATCGATCTGATGAACCCCAGCGAGGCCGAGGAGGCGCTGGTCGAGGCGCTGCTCGGCATCGACATCCCCACCGCCGAGGACATGGCAGAGATCGAGACCTCCAGCCGGCTCTATCTCGACAATGGCGTGACCGTGATGACGGCGACGCTGGCTACCGGCATCATCACCGAAACGCCGGAAACGGTGCCGGTGAGCTTCGTGCTCGGCCCGCGCCACCTGGTGACGGTGCGCTATGCCGAGATCCGCAGCTTCGACCGCTATGCCGCCCAGCTCGACAAGCTGCCCGCGCAGTGCGGTTCGGCACCGGGCGCCCTGATGGGGCTGATCGATGCCATTGTCGATCGACTGGCCGACGGGCTGGAGCATGTCGGCCGCGAGGTGGACCAGATCAGCCGCGCTGCCTTCCGCCGTGCCGATGCCAGGAGCCGTCAGCAGCGCCGCTCCAATCTGGCCCTGCAGGCGCTGCTCAGCCGGCTGGGCGCAGCGCAGGATGCGCTGTCAAAGGCGCGCGAATCGGCGGTGTCGCTCAGTCGGGCGCTGTCGTTCCTGCAGTTCGCCGCGCCGAAGGACGCCGGCCTGTCGGCGCAGATCAAGACGCAGCTCAGGGATCTGGCCAGCCTCACCGATCAGGCCAGCTTCATCGGCAGCAACCTGACCTTCCTGCTCGATGCCACGCTGGGGCTGATTTCCATCGAGCAGACGGCGGTGCAGAAGATCTTTTCTGTGGCCAGCCTGGTGTTCCTGCCACCCACGCTCGTGGCCGGCATCTATGGCATGAACTTCGCGCACATGCCGGAACTGGAATGGCTGTGGGGCTATCCGATGGCGCTGGTGGTGATGCTGCTGGCCGCCGTGCTGCCCTATGCCGTGTTCCGCTGGCGCGGGTGGCTTTAGGGCGGGTCCAGCGTGCAGCCATATTCGGGATCGAAGCGGGCGGTGCGCTTCGCCAGCAAGGGCACCTTCGCCGTGATCGTTCGCCTGGCGCTGTCCTCGCTCACGTCCACCACCTCAGTGCCGGGCTCGCGATCGGTATCGCAACTTGCCATATCGCGACCGCCAACAAAGCGGCACGAACAGGTGACATGGGCGATATAGCCGGCTGCCAGCTGCGCCTGCCGGCCGGTGGCGGAATAGCGCAGGCCCAGCCAGGCGCCGGCGGCAAGGCACAGGATCAGCACCGGCGCCCAGATCAGCCAGCGGCGCCTGGAGGGGCCGGGTAGCGGCGGCTGGGCCGGGGGTGGGTCAAGCGTCTCACTTGCCAGCATGGGGGCAGGGCCTTTAGCAGGGTGGATGATGCAAGGGTGGCGGAAGAGAGTGGCGCTCGCAAGCCTGTTGCCGGCCATGGTGCCGGTGGTGGCAGCGTGCGCGCAACCGGCAACGGCGACTTCCTCGGTCCCGGCGCGCATCCCCGCCGCCGCGCCAGCCTCCGCGCTGCCGGCGGCCGATGCCTTCTTCACCGATCCGGCGCTCGCTGAAACCCGCGCGCTCATCGTGCTGCAGGATGGCAAGCGCATCTATGAACGCTATGCCCCCGGCTATGGCCCCGGCACGCGGCTGATCAGCTGGTCGATGGCCAAGTCCATCACGTCGACGCTGATCGGCGAGCTGGTGGGCGATGGCCGGCTGGAGCTGGACACGCCAGCCCCGGTGCCGGAATGGAAGGGCGATGCGCGCGGCAAGACCACGCTCAGGCAGCTGCTGCACATGGCTTCGGGCGTTCGCCACCTGGAAGCTGGGCCGGAGCCGGAGAAGTCCGATACCAACCGGGCCCTGTTCGCGGATACGTCGGCCGATATCTACCGGGCAGCGGTGGCCGAACCGGCCGAAGTGCCGCCCGGCACGCGTTTCCAGTACAACACGCTGACCACGCACATAGTGGCGCGAATCGTCTCGGACGCGGTGGCCGGCCCCAAGGCGACGCCCGATGCGCGCCGCCGGGCGGTGCGCGCCTTCATCAACGAGCGGCTCGCCCAGCCCGCCGGCATGGCCAGCCTGCTGTGCGAGTTTGATCCGGCCGGCAATCTTTATGGCGGCTCGCTCTGCCACGCCACCGCGCGGGACTGGGCGGCTTTCGGGCAGATGTACCTGGATGGCGGCGTGGTGGCCGGCGTGCAGGTGGTGCGGCCGGATTGGGTGACCTTCGTGCGGACGCCCTCGCCGGCCAATCCGGGCTATGGCGGGCAGTTCTGGCTGAACCGCAAGCCGGCGAACGGCAAGGACGAGGCGCTGTTCTGGCGCAAGGGTCCGCCGGATGCCTATGCCGCGATCGGCCATCTTGGCCAGTATGTGATCGTGGTGCCCTCGAAGCGGCTGGTTGTGGTGCGGCTGGGCAAGACCCAGGATGACGTGCTGCAGCCGGTGCGCGACGGGCTGGCGAAGCTGGTCAATGCCATTCCAGCGGTGACGCCATGAGCGCCGATTACCGCCTGATCGACATAAAGCTGGATGAGCGCACCATCCTGTGGCGCAATGCCGATATCGAGCAGGAGCGCCGTGTCGCCATCTTCGACCTGCTCGAAGGCAATGAATTCAAGCCGATCGCCGCCGCCGAGGCCGGCCATCACGGCCCCTACAAGTTGCTGCTCGGTGTCGAGGATGGCAGGCTCGACGTGACGGTGAGCAATGGTGACGACGTGCAGGTGGACACTTTCCAGCTGGCGCTCAGCCCGTTCCGCCGCACCATCCGCGAGTATTTCGCCATCTGCGACAGCTATTACCAGGCCATCCGCCAGGCCAGTCCGCAGCAGATCGAGACCATCGACATGGCGCGCCGCGGCATCCACAACGATGCCGCCGAACTGTTGAAGGAACGGCTTGAGCCGCGTGCACTGGTCGATTTCGACACCGCGCGCCGGCTGTTCACCCTCATCTGCGTCCTCCACATCAAGGGGCATTAATGTCGATCTTGTCCGACCGCTGGATCCGCGAGCAGGCCGTCACCACCGGCATGATCGAGCCCTTCGTGGAGCGCCAGACGCGCGATGGCTGCATTTCCTATGGCCTGTCCTCCTATGGCTATGACGCGCGGGTGGCAGACGAGTTCAAGATCTTCACCAACGTCGATTCGGCGGTGGTGGACCCCAAGGATTTCAGCGCCAACAGCTTCGTCGATCGCAAGACGGACGTGTGCGTGATCCCACCGAACAGCTTCGCGCTGGCCCGCACGGTCGAATATTTCCGCGTGCCCAGGGATGTGCTGGTGATCTGCCTCGGCAAGTCCACCTATGCCCGCTGTGGCATCATCGTGAACGTCACCCCGCTGGAGCCGGGCTGGGAAGGCCATGTCACGCTGGAATTTTCCAACACCACGCCGCTGCCGGCGAAGATCTACGCCAACGAAGGCGCCTGCCAGTTCCTGTTCCTGAAGGGCAATGAGCCCTGCGAGGTGAGCTATGCCGATCGCGCTGGCAAATATATGGGCCAGAAGGGCGTGACGTTGCCCAGACTGTAGGGCTGCCATAACCGCACAGGGGCTGGCGCCGCAGACCCGCCCGGTCTAACGCCGCGCCATGAACGCACCAGCCACCTCGCTGCGCGACGGCCTGATCGCCGCCTTCGGGGCCTATGTGATCTGGGGGCTGATGCCGCTCTATCTGCGGCTGCTCACTGGTGTGCCGGCCGGCGATGTGCTGGCGCACCGTATCGGCTGGTCGCTCTTGGTGCTGGCCATCGTGCTGGCCGCCACCGGGGCGTGGCGGCGGTTGCCGGGGATCGTGGCGGATCGGCGCCTGTTGCTGCTGATGCTGGCCTCGGCGGTGGCGATCGGGATCAACTGGCTGGTCTATACCTGGGCGATCCTGGCCGGGCATGTGCTCGATACCTCGCTGGGCTATTTCATCAATCCGCTGCTCAACGTGCTGTTCGGCGTGGCGCTGCTCGGAGAGCGGCTGACGCGCGTGCAGTGGGCGGCGGTGGGCCTCGCCGCGCTGGGCGTGGCGGTACAGACCGTGGCGCTCGGCAAGCTGCCCTGGGTCAGCCTCGTGCTGGCGGTGTCGTTCGGCCTTTATGGCCTCATTCGCAAGAAGGCCGGCATCGATGGGCTTTCAGGGCTGGTGATCGAAACCCTGCTGCTGGCACCGATCGCCTTCCTCTGGCTGGCCACCCGCTCTCATGCCCTCACCGATCTGCCCGGCTGGCAGCTTGTTGTGCTGGCGGCCAGCGGCATCATCACCGCCACCCCGCTGCTGCTGTTCGGCCGGGCGGCGCGCATCCTGCCGCTCACCACGCTGGGGCTGATCCAGTATCTGTCCCCCACGCTGGTGTTCCTCCAGGCCGTGTTCCTGTTTGGCGAGCCGCTGGTGCCGGCGCGGCTGGCGGCCTTCGCCTGCATCTGGGCCGGCCTGGCGCTTTACACATGGTCGCTGCGGCCAGTGGCGCCGGCTGCCGCAACGCGCTAAAGCCCAGCCATGGACAGGATCGTCATCCGCGGAGGCCAGCCGCTCAAGGGCCGCATCCAGATTTCCGGCGCCAAGAACGCCGCGCTGACGCTGATGCCCTGCGCGCTCTTGACCGACGAGCCGCTCACCGTGCGCAACCTGCCGCGGCTGGCCGATATCGACACGTTCGGCCACCTGCTCAACAACCACGGGCTTTCAACCACCATCGAAGGCACCAAGCCCGAAGAGTTCGGCCGCATCATGACCGTGCGCGCCAACCGGATCACTTCCACCGTGGCGCCGTTCGATATCGTCCGCAAGATCCGCGCCTCGTTTCTCGTGCTTGGGCCGCTGCTCGCCCGCGCCGGCGAGGCGACCGTGTGGCTGCCCGGCGGCGATGCCATCGGCGGCCGGCCGATCGACCTGCACCTGAAGGCGCTGGAGGCGCTGGGGGCCAGCATCGAGGTCGCGGCCGGTTACATCAAGGCAACGGCAAGGGGCGGGTTGACGGGCGGGCGTTACCTTTTCCCGATCGTCAGTGTCGGCGCGACCGAAAATGCGCTGATGGCCGCCGCGCTGGCCCGCGGGTCTTCGCTTCTGGAAAACGCCGCCCGCGAGCCTGAGATCATCGATCTGTGCAAATGCCTTGTCGCCATGGGCGCGCGGATTGACGGGATCGGCACCGATCGCCTGGAGATCGAAGGCGTGCCCAATCTTCACGGTGCCACCTACACGGTGATGCCTGACCGTATCGAGGCCGGCTCCTATGCCTGCGCTGCCGCCATCACCGGCGGTTCCGTCGAACTGGTGGGCGCGGCTGTGGATGACATGGGCGCCACGATCGACGCGCTGCGCGCCGCCGGGGTGACTGTCACCCCAACCGCCGATGGCCTTGCCGTCGCCGCCAGCGATGGCCTGTCGGGCATCGATATCGAAACCGCGCCTTTTCCCGGCCTGGCCACCGACATGCAGGCGCAGCTGATGGCGATGCTGCTGCTGGCCCGGGGCCGGTCGCGGGTGACCGAGACGATCTT
>ERZ1066121.1103-NODE-1103-length-21283-cov-7.129263_pt1 | contig 21283 bp, 22 predicted proteins | sample MGYA00382768_ERZ1066121 | MGnify/ENA primary metagenome ERZ1066121 (study PRJEB33369, sample SAMEA5778351) | biofilm metagenome | biome: Industrial cooling water; feature: Water cooling tower basin; material: Biofilm | place: United Arab Emirates | collected... | reverse complement strand
CGTCATCCCGGCCTTGAGCCGGGATCCCGCTTCTTTCTTGTGGGTCGCCGACGAGCGGGACCCCGGGTCAGGCCCGGGGTGACGGTGCTTTCGTGACCGCCATCGACGCCCTCGCGCAGCATTTCGCCGCCTGCCCGCTGATCGCGATCCTTCGTGGCGTCACGCCGGACGAGGCCGAGGCTATCGCGGGCGCGGTCGTCGAGGCGGGCATCCGGATCGTGGAGGTGCCGCTCAACTCGCCCGCGCCGTTCGAGAGCATCGGACGGATCGCGCGAGCCTTTGCCGACCGTGCGCTGATCGGCGCGGGGACGGTGCTTGATCCCGACGACGTCGATCGGGTGCGCGAAGGCGGCGGACGGCTGATCGTCGCGCCTGGGACCGACCTGGCGGTGATCCGGCGGACAGTCGCACTCGGAATGGTCTCCGCACCGGGCTTCTTCACGCCCTCCGAGGCAATCGCGGCGCTCTCGGCAGGCGCGCACGCGCTGAAGCTGTTCCCGGCCGAGGCGGCGTCGCCCGCCGTGGTCAAGGCAATGAAGGCGGTGTTGCCCACGCCGGTGCCGCTCGTCGTCGTCGGCGGCGTGACGCCCGAAAGCATGGCGGCCTGGCGCGCGGCGGGCGCGGACGGGTTCGGGCTGGGATCGGGACTTTACGCGCCCGGGCGCTCGGCCAAGGATACGGCCGCGCGGGCGCACGCCTATGTGGCGGCGCTGACATGATCCGGTTCGGCATCATCGGCTTCGGCAAGATCGCGCGTGACCAGCATGTGCCCGCGCTCACGGCGCATGGCGGCTATGCGCTGAAGGCGGTGGTGACCACGCAAGGGTGCGACGCCGCCGGGGTGCAGTGCTTTGCCGATCACAGGGCGATGCTGGCGGCCTGTGCGGGCGTGCTCGACGCGGTGGCGATCAGCACGCCACCGGGGCCGCGCTACGCGATCGCGCGCGATTGCCTCGAAGCGGGGCTCGATTGCCTGCTCGAGAAGCCGCCGGCCACCACGCTGGGCGAGCTCGAGGCGCTTCGCGACCTGGCGGCTGCCAAAGGCCGGGTACTGTTCACGACCTGGCATTCGCAGCATGCAGCCGCCGTCGAGCAGGCGCGGGCGCTGCTTCGGGGGCAGCGGATGCGGAGGCTCGACATCCGCTGGCACGAGGACGTCAACACATACCATCCGGGCCAGGACTGGGTGTGGGAGGCGGAAGGGTTCGGCGTGTTCGATCCGGGCATCAACGCGCTCTCGATCGCGAGCCGCATCGCGCCCGGCCGGCTGATCGTCGACGATGCGGTGCTGCGCGTGCCCGCCAACCGGGAGCAGCCGATCGTGGTGCGGCTGACCCTGTCGAGCCCCGCGGCGGACGGCTCGCTCTCGGCAGTGTTCGACTGGTGCCCGACCGGCGAGGACGAGTGGACGATCGAGATCGAGACGGGCGACGGCCGGGTGCTCCGGCTCGAGCGCGGCGGGGCGGCGCTGCTGGTCGACGGCGTGGCGCAGCTTGCGACGGGTCCGGGGGAATATCCCTCGATCTATGCCGAGTTCGCGGAGCTGATCGCCAAGCGGCGGAGCCACGTCGACCCCGAGCCGCTGCGGCTGGTGGCCGACGCGCTGATGATCGCGCGACGGGAGGCGGCGCCTGCGTTCGCCTGGGAGGAGTCGCCGTGACGAGGTGGTGGACGCGAGCCCGTCTCTCCCCCAAAGCCGCCGGATGGGTTGGCGGTTCGCGATCGATCGGGGGGGCACGTTCACCGACATCGTCGCGACCGCGCCCGACGGCCGGGTGCATGTGCGCAAGCTGCTGTCGGAGGATCCCGGGCGCTACGAGGATGCGGCGACGGCAGGCATCGCGATGCTGCTCGCCGAGCACGGCGCGGGGCCGATCGACAGCGTGCGGATGGGCACAACCGTGGCAACCAACGCGCTGCTGGAGCGACGCGGCGAACCGGTGGTGCTGGCGATCACCGCGGGCCTCGGCGATGCGCTGCGGATCGGAACCCAGGCGCGGCCGCATATCTTCGCGCGCGACATCCGGCTGCCCGAGCCGCTGTACGGCCGGGTGGTGGAGATTGCGGAGCGGGTGACCGCGGGGGGCGAGGTGCTGGTTCCGCTCGCCGAGGAGCGCGCGCGGGCCGATCTTGCCGCGGCGCGGAAGGCGGGCTTCGAGGCGGTCGCGATCGTGCTGATGCATGGGTGGAAGCACAGCGCGCACGAGGCGCGGCTGGCGGAGATCGCGGCGGAGCTGGGCTTCCCTCAGATCTCGGTCAGCCACCGGGTCGGGCCGTTGATCAAACTCATCGGGCGCGGCGACACCACGGTCGTGGACGCGTACCTCTCCCCCGGGCTGCGCGCCTATGTCGACCGGGTGCGCGCGGGGCTCGATGCGCCGCTCCTCTTCATGCAGTCGAGCGGCGGGCTGGTCGCGGCGGACGCGTTCAGCGGCAAGGACGCGATCCTGTCGGGGCCGGCGGGCGGCATCGTCGGCATGGCGCGGACTGCGCAGGAGGCCGGGTTCGACCGGGTGATCGGCTTCGACATGGGCGGCACCTCGACCGACGTGTCGCACTTTGCCGGCACCTATGAACGGTCGGCCGAGCGCGAGGTGGCGGGTGCCCGGGTGCGCGCGCCGATGCTGGAGATCCACACGGTCGCAGCAGGCGGCGGATCGATCTGCCGCTATCAGGACGGGCGGCTGCGGGTGGGGCCGCAATCGGCGGGCGCCGTCCCCGGCCCTGCCTGCTACCGCCGCGGCGGGCCGCTGACCGTGACCGACTGCAACGTCCTGCTCGGCAAGATCAGGCCGGAGCATTTTCCCGCCGTGTTCGGGCCCGCGGGCGACCAGCCGATCGACGTGGCAGCGGTGCGCACACGCTTTGAAGCGCTCTCGGCTGAGACGGGGCTGTCGCCCGAAGAGCTTGCGCGCGGGTTCCTGCGCATCGCGGTCGACAACATGGCCAGTGCGATCAAGGCCATTTCGGTCGCGCGCGGCCACCACGTGACGCGCTATGCGCTGAACTGCTTCGGCGGTGCGGGCGGCCAGCATGCGTGCCTGGTCGCGGACGCGCTGGGGATCGGGACGGTGCTGGTGCATCCACTCGCGGGCGTGCTTTCCGCGCACGGGATCGGCATCGCCGACCGGTCGCTGATCCGACAGCGCAGCTGGGGGCAGCTGGTGTCGGAGGATCTGCCCTTCGACGCGCTCGAGGAGGAAGCACGCGCGGCGATGGTGGCGCAGGGTGCGGTCGAGATGGTCGTCCGGCGCCGCGTCGCGCTGCGCTACGAGGGCAGCGACAGCGCGATCGAGGTGGAGGCCGCGCACGTTGCCGCCATGCTGGATGCGTTCGAGGCGGCTCACCGGGGGCGCTTCGGCTATGTATCGCCCGAGGCAGCGGTGATCGCCGAGACGCTGGTGGTTGAGGTGAGCGAACGATCCGCATCTCCGTCCGCCTCGAGCGAAAACGAGAGACGCGAGAACACGGCCGGGAACATGCGCTTCTCGACTTCGCTCGAAACGGGCGGGATCTGGGACCGGTCGGCCCTCGACCCCGGCGACACGCTGCCCGGCCCGGCCATTATCAACGACGCGGCCGCGACCACCGTGGTCGAGCCTGGCTGGACCGCGCGCGTCGATGAGCGCCTGAACCTCATTCTCGAGCGCACCACGCCGCGCGAGGCCACCCATGCGATCGGCACGGAGGCCGATCCGGTGATGCTTGAGGTCTTCAACAACCTGTTCATGGCGATCGCAGAGGAGATGGGGGTCGCGCTCCAGAACACGGCAACGAGCGTCAACATCAAGGAACGGCTCGATTTTTCATGCGCGCTGTTCGACCGCACCGGCGCGCTGATCGCCAACGCGCCGCACATACCGGTCCATCTCGGATCGATGGGCGAGAGCATCCGCACGGTGATGGCGCGAGCGGGCGACGGGCGTGGGATCAGGCCGGGGGACGTTTATGCGCTGAACGCACCCTATCGCGGGGGCACGCACCTGCCCGACATCACCGTCATCATGCCGGTGTTCCACGGTGACGACCCCGCGCCGGCCTGGTGGGTCGCCGCACGAGGGCACCATGCCGATATCGGCGGGATCGCGCCCGGATCGATGCCGCCCCACAGCCGCACGGTCGACGAGGAAGGCGTGGTGGTCGACGACGTGCTGCTCGTCGAAGGCGGGCGGTTGCTGGAGGCCGAAGTGCGCGCGCTGCTCGGGTCCGGACGCTGGCCGGCGCGCAATCCGGACCGCAACATCGCCGACCTCAAAGCGCAGATCGCTGCGTGCGCGCGCGGGGCGGCCGAACTCCGCCGCGTCGCCGACAGCTACGGACGCGCGGTGATCGACGCCTATATGGGCCATGTCATCGCCAATGCCGAGGAGGCAGTGCGGCGGCTGATCGCGAACCTCGAAGACGGCGCGTTCGCTTATGAGCTGGACAATGGCGCGGTCGTGCAGGTCGCGGTGCGCGTCGATCGCAGCGCCCGGACCGCGGAGATCGACTTTGCCGGCACCTCCGAGCAGCTGGCCGACAACTTCAACGCCCCGAGCTCGATCGTCCGCGCGGCGGTGCTTTACGTGTTCCGCACGCTGGTCGATGACGCGATCCCCATGAATGATGGCTGCCTGCGCCCGGTCACGATCCGCGTGCCCGAAGGCTCGATGCTTGCGCCGCGCTATCCCGCGGCGGTGGTCGCCGGGAATGTCGAGACGAGCCAGGTCGTCACCGACGCGCTGTTCGCCGCGCTAGGCGCGCTCGCGCCGTCGCAGGGCACGATGAACAACCTGACCTGGGGCAATGACCGCTTCCAATATTATGAGACGATCGCGGGCGGCGCGGGCGCTGGGCCGGGCTTTGCGGGAGCGAGCGCGGTCCAGACGCACATGACCAACTCGCGCCTGACCGACCCGGAGGTGCTGGAAGAGCGCCATCCGGTTCTGCTCGAACGGTTCGCGATCCGGCGCGGCTCCGGCGGCGCGGGACGGTGGCGCGGCGGCGACGGGGTGGAGCGGCGCATCCGCTTTCTCGAGCCGATGACGGCGAGCATATTGTCGAACCGCAGGCGGGTGGCCCCACGCGGGATTGCGGGCGGTGGCGATGCCGCGCCGGGCGTGAACCGGGTGGTGCGCGCGGACGGCTCGGAGGCGGTGCTCGGGGCGACGGCATCGGTCGAGATGCGCGCGGGGGATGCGGTCGTGATCGAAGCGCCCGGGGGTGGTGGGTTCGGGGTGCCCTGACTTGATCGGGCTCCAGACCCCGGTTCGGGCTGAGCCTGTCGAAGCCTTCCCTTCTTCTTGCATTCGGGAAAGAAGAAAGGGAGGCCCTCGACAAGCTCAGGCCGAACCGAGACCAGAACCCGCCCTTTGATCACCTACCTCCCCCTGATCGGCATTCTGATCGTGGTCGTGGGCTTTCTGCTCCGGCTGAACCCGCTCGCGACGGTCGCTGCCGCCGCGCTTGCGACGGGGCTCGCGGCGGGGCGCGGGCTGGTCGAGGTGGTGTCGGTTCTGGGCAAGGCGTTCAACGACAGCCGCTATGTCTCGATCGTCTGGATCGCGCTGCCGGTGATCGGGCTGCTCGAACGCTATGGCTTGCAAGCCCAGGCGCGACGCGTGATCGGCGGGTTCCGGCGTGCGACGACCGGGCGGCTGCTGATCCTCTATCTGTTGTTCCGGCAGCTGACGGCGGCGCTGGGGCTCGTCTCGGTCGCGGGGCAGGCACAGACGGTGCGGCCGCTCGTGGCCCCGATGGCCGAAGGCGCGGCGGAGCGCGACGGCCCGCTCGACGACCGAGCGCGCGAGCGGGTCAGGGCGATGGCGGCGGCGACGGACAATGTCGGGCTGTTCTTCGGCGAGGACATCTTCATTGCGATCGGATCGATCCTGCTGATCGTCGGCTTTCTCGACCAGAACGGCATCCAGGTCGCGCCGCTGCAGCTGTCGGTGTGGGCGATTCCGAGCGCTGTGCTGGCCTTCCTGGTGCATGGGGCGAGGTTGGTGTGGCTGGACCGGAAACTAAAATGTGCTCCGGCGAAGGCCGGAGCTTTGGACGAGCAGAGCTCCGGCCTTCGCCGGAGCACTTCAGAGTGATCGGCCTCCCCACCCTCTACGCCTTCACCGGCGCGGTGTTCGCGGCCTATGCGGTGCTGAGCCTGCCGGGGCGGCGGTACGGCAATGCCGCCTTCTGGGGATTGCTCGCGCTGAGCTTCTTCGCGGGCGACCGGATCGGGGATTTCGGCAACGGGTTGCTCGTGCTGGCGCTCGTCGCGTTGGGCGGAACGGGCGCGCTGAGGAGGCCCGAGCCGAGCCAGGTGGAGGACGGAACGCGGCACGGCAACCGCCTTTTCATCCCTGCGCTGATCATCCCGGCCACTGCCCTCGCGGGCACCTTTCTTCTCAAGGACACGGGGCTGATCGACCCGAGGCAGGTCACGCTCGTGTCGCTCGGCCTGGGCGTGGTGCTGGCGCTGGTCGCGCTCCAGGTCTGGCTCCGCCCGCCCGCGCTCGCCGCCCTGGAAGAAGGACGGCGGCTGATCGACGCGGTCGGCTGGGCGGCGGTGCTTCCGCAGATGCTGGCAAGCCTGGGCGCGGTGTTCGCCGTCGCAGGCGTAGGCGAGCTGGTGGGAGGCCTCACGACCGCCGTGATCCCCGCGGGCAGCCGCCTCGCCGCCGTCGCCGCTTACGGCGTCGGCATGGCCCTGTTCACGATGATCATGGGCAACGCCTTCGCGGCCTTCCCGGTGATGACGGCGGCCATCGGGCTGCCGGTGCTGATCCGCGGCTTCGGCGGCGACCCGGCGGTGGTGTGCGCGATCGGCATGCTCGCAGGATTTTGCGGGACGCTGATGACGCCGATGGCCGCCAACTTCAACATCGTGCCGGCAGCCCTGCTCGAGCTCAAGGACCGCAATGCGGTGGTGAAGGCGCAGGTCGGCACCGCCCTCCCCCTCCTCGTCTGCAACATCGCGCTGATCTATTGGCTCGCTTTCCCATGACCCGCCTCAGCCCCGACATCGCCGGCCGCTTCGCCAGGATCGCACTTGGGCATGTGACCCGCGAATATCCGCATAAGCTCGACCATGTGCTCGACGGGCCGGAGGATGCGCTCGCCCCATCCGAGCTGCATCCGATCTTCCATGGCAGCTTCGATTGGCACAGCTGCGTGCACGGCTATTGGCTGCTGCTGCGCGTGCGGCGGCTGTTTCCGGACCTGCCGGTCGCGCGCGACGTGGAGGCGTTGGCCGACGCGATGCTGACGCCCGAGAAGGTGGCGGACGAACTCGCCTATCTGGACCGACCCTACACGGGCGGCTTCGAGCGGCCTTATGGCTGGGCCTGGGCGATCGCGCTCTGGGCCGAGGCGGCGCGGCATTTGGACCACGACTGGGGCGCGGCGCTGGAGCCGCTTGCCGCTGCCTTCGCCGAGCGGTTCGCGGGCTATCTGCCGCGGCTGACCTACCCCATCCGCGTCGGCACGCATTTCAACACCGCCTTTGCGCTGACGCTGGCGCTGGAGTGGCCGGGCCTGCGCGACTTGATCGCGACCCGCGCGCGCGACTGGTTCTTGAGCGACCGCGACTGCCAGGCCTGGGAGCCGGGCGGCGACGAATTCCTGTCGCCGGCACTTTGTGAAGCGCTGCTCATGCAACGCGTGCTCGGGGACAGATTCGCGCCGTGGTTCGATGCTTTCTTGCCGCGCCTGGCCAAAGGCGAGCCGGCGAGCCTGCTGACGCCCGTCCATGTCTCCGACCGCAGCGACGGCAAGATCGCGCACCTCGACGGCTGCAACCTCAGCCGCGCCTGGTGCTGGCACAGCATCGCGCCCGCGCTGCCGCCTCACCTTGCGGCGGTCGCTGTGGACGCCGCCGAACGCCACCTGGCGGCGAGCCTGCCGCATGTCGCGGGTGACTATATGGGCGAGCACTGGCTCGCGACCTTCGCGCTGCTCGCGCTGGAGTAGCAAGCCGTTGTCAACTCGGGCGTGACGCGGGATCCGCCTCGAACCGAGCTAGAAGCAAGAAGCGGGACCCCGGCTCAGGGCCGGGGTGACGATGTGCTCAAGCGGCCTTGGCGCGAGCCTTGAGCAGCTTCTTCAGAATCATCTCGCGCTTGAGGCGGGACAGATGGTCGATGAACAGCACGCCTTCGAGATGGTCCATCTCGTGCTGGAGACAGACGGCGAGCAGGCCGTCCAACTCTTCCTCGCGCACCGCGCCGTCGCGCTCCTGCCAACGGGCGCGCACGGTCGCGGGCCTTTCCACCTCGGCATAGGCGTCGGGGAGGGACAGGCAGCCCTCATTATAGAGCTTGGTGTCCTCGGATTCGGACAGGATTTCCGGGTTGACGAATACGCGCGGCTCGCGGATCGGCTTGCCTTCGGCGTCCTCTTGCTCCTGCAGGTCGATGACGAGTAGCCGCTGCGGCACGCCGACCTGGATCGCGGCGAGCCCGATGCCGGGCGCGGCGTACATCGTCTCGAACATGTCGTCGATCAGCGTCTGCAGCGCTGAGTCGAACGCCTCGACCGGCTTGGAAACCTGGCGCAGGCGCGGATCGGGCGTTTCGATGATAGGGAGCAGGGACATGGGTCCGAATTAGGCGCCCCGCATCGAGGGTCAAGCCACGGGGCGCCGCGCGCGCAGGGCCTGGGCGAGCGTGCCCTCGTCGAGATAGTCAAGTTCGCCGCCGACGGGCAGGCCATGGGCGAGTTGCGTCAGGCGCACGGGCATGCGCTCCAGGCGCTCGGCAATGTAGTGCGCGGTGGTCTGGCCTTCGAGCGTGGCGTTCATGGCGAGCACCACCTCGTCGACGCCGCCGCCCGCGACGCGCCGGATCAGGTCGTCGATGCGCAGGTCCTCGGGCCGGACGCCTTCGAGCGCGGACAGGCGGCCGCCGAGCACATGATAGCGGCCGGGGAACAGGCGCGAGCGGTCGAGCGCCCACAGGTCGGGCACGTCCTCGACGACGCACAGCGCGCGCGCGTCGCGGCGCGGATCGGCGCAGATGCCGCATGGATCGGTGGTGTCGACATTGCCGCACACGCCGCAGGTGGCGAGCGCGTCGTTCACCGCCTCCAGCGCGCGCAGCAACGGCGACAGCGCCGTTTCCCGCTTCTTGAGCAGGTGCAGCACCGCACGCCGCGCCGAGCGCGGGCCCAGGCCGGGCAGCCGCGCCAGGGCCTGGGTCAGGGTCTCGATCTCGGGGGAAGCCATGGCCACGATATAGCACTCCTCCCCAGAACGGGGAGGAGTGCTAAGGACCCTTCATGCGGTTGATCTTCATGGGAACGCCCGACTTCGCGGTGCCTGCGCTCAACGCGCTGGCGGCGGGCGGGCACGAGCTTGCGGCGGTCTATTGCCAGCCGCCGCGGCCCGCCGGGCGGGGCAAAACGCCCCGGCCCTCGCCGGTGCAGGCGCGGGCGGAGGCGCTCGGCCTCGAGGTGCGGATGCCCGTCAGCTTGCGCGGTGCGGAGGAGCAGGCGCGGTTTGCGAGCACGGAGGCGGACGCGGCGGTGGTGGCGGCCTATGGACTGATCCTGCCCAGGCCCATCCTCGCCGCCCCTCGGCTCGGCTGCTTCAACATCCATGCCTCGCTGCTGCCGCGCTGGCGCGGCGCGGCACCCGTCCAGCGCGCGATCCTGGCGGGCGACGAGGTGACGGGCGTGACGATCATGGACATGGAGGCCGGGCTCGACACCGGCCCGATGCGCGCGGTGGTGGAAGTGCGCGTCGCGCGCAAGACGGCGGGCGAGCTGACGGCCGAGCTGGCGCGCGAGGGTGCGGCGCTGATGGCGACGGTGCTGGCCGATCTCGACGATTATCCGCCGCGCCCGCAGCCGGAGGTCGGCATCACCTATGCGGCCAAGATCGACAAGGCCGAGGCACGGCTCGACTTTGCGGCGGGCGCGGCGGCGGCGGAGCGGCAGGTGCGTGCGTTCAACCCCGCGCCGGGAGCCTTCTTCGAGGTCGGTGGCGAGCGGGTGCGCGTGCTCGCGACCGAGGTGGCCACGAGTGCGGGCGAGCCCGGCGTCGTGATCGACGACCGGCTGCTGATCGGGTGCGGCAACGACTCGATGCGACCGACCCTGGTGCAGCGAGCCGGGCGTGGGGCGATGCCGGCCGCCGAGCTGCTCCGCGGCTTCCCGATCGCGCCCGGCACAAGGCTGTGACCCGGTTCGCGCTGACGCTCGAATGGGACGGACGTCCCTTCATGGGCTGGCAGCGGCAGGATCATGGCCCGAGCGTGCAGGCCGCGCTCGAGGAGGCGGTCGCGCGCATGACCGGCGAGCGCGCCACGGTGCACGCGGCGGGACGGACCGACGCGGGCGTGCATGCGCTGGCGATGCGCGCGCATGTCGCGCTCGACAAGCCTGTCGCCCCGTTCCGGCTGATGGAAGGACTGAACGCGCTCGTCCGACCCGCGCCGATCGCGGTGCTGGGCTGCGAGACGGTGCCCGACGACTGGCATGCGCGCTTCTCGTGCGTGGGCCGCGCGTACGAATATCGGATCGTTAACCGCCGCGCGCAGCTGACCTGGGAAGCGGGGCTGGCCTGGCGCGTGGCGTTGCCGCTCGACGCGCACGCGATGCACCAGGCGGCGCAGCGCCTGGTGGGACGGCATGACTTCACGACCTTCCGATCGGTCCATTGCCAGGCCGATAGCCCGGTTAAGACGCTCGACCGACTTGACGTGGAACGTCAAGGCGATCGGGTCCTGATCCGGACGGCGGCGCGGTCTTTCCTGCACCATCAGGTGCGGTCGATGGTCGGCTGCCTCGTGCTGGTCGGACAGGGCCGCTGGACGGCGGACGATGTCCGATTAGCGCTCGAGGCGCGTGACCGCGCCGCGCTCGGCCACAACGCACCGCCCGACGGGCTCTACTTCACGAACGCAACCTACCCCTGAGCGGCGGCGTTCTCCCGATCAGAGGAGAGGTGAGATGCTCGAGCCCAAAAAGACGATCGACAGCCCGGACGAGAAGTCGGTCGGCAGCCGCGAGCCGAAGGAGCCGATCGAGGGCGAGGCGATCGGCGGCAGCTCTGGCGAGACGCACGGGCCGGCAGGCGCGGGCGGCGATGTGGGCAACCAGGACAACCCGACCAGCGTGCCGGCGGGTTAACGGCTCGCCTGCATCGACCGGCCGACATCGGCCAGGCGGTTCATGAAGCGGCGGACGGGCGCGAGCATCACGCCTCGGCGGCGATAGGTCACGCCCACGATCACGCGCGGCCAGATCGGCTCGATCAGGTCCAACACCCGGAGGTGCGCGTAGTCGGGATCGAGATTAATGAGCGCGGCGGGCAGGTAGCTGAGATAATCGCCCGTCTTCAGCACCGAGGCCATGAACACCGACGATGCGGTGCGCACGACGCATTCGGGCTGGGGCAGGCCACGCTGGCGGAAGGCGGCGCACAGCCGGTCGAGCTCCGCCTCGCCGGATTCGGGCAGCACCCACCGGAACGGGGCGAGATCGCGCAGCTCGACGTGCGGATAGTCGGCAAGTGGATGGCCGGCGCGGGCGACTACCGCGATCCGGTCCTCGAGCACGGCCTCCTGGCGCAGATCCTCGTCGAGCCGGTCCGGATTGATGGAGCCGACTACGATGTCGATCTCGCCGCGGCGCAGGCTTGCGATCAGTTGATCGCGCAGCCCCTGCCGGAAAGTGACGGAACCGGCCTGATCGCCCTCAACGAAGGCGCGGACGGCGGGCGGCAGCAGATACTGCATCATGGTCGCCCCCGCCCCCACGCGCACGACGCCGCGCCCGCGCCCGCGCAGCTGGTCGATCTCCTGCACCGCACGCTGCAGTTCCTCGGTGACCAGGGTCGCATAATCGAGAAAGAGCGTGCCGTATTCGGTGGGCGTGACCCCGCCCGGATGCCGCTCGAGCAGCTGGACGCCGAGCGTTTGCTCGAGGTTGCGGATGCTCTTGGAGAGCGCCGGCTGGGTGATGTTCAGCTTGTCGGCGGCCTGGCCGAAGCTCGCGCAGCGGACGATCTCGATGAAATGCCGTAGCTGGCGCAGCTCCATACCGTCAGCGTAACAGCGGCGCGGCCGAACTCAAATGCCGAGCGCACGCCTGGCGAAAGCGGCCCCTTGCGCGATCGCCCAATCGCCTTCCTCGACCGGGAAGAGCGGCCAGGCGTGGATCATGCCGACCCATTCCTGGAACACGCAATCGGGCAGCCGGTCGGCGAAACGGCGGGCATCGTCGAACAGCGTTTCGTCCGACCCGACCTGGATGAGCGTCGGCGGGAAACGCTCGACGGGCCCGAACAGCGGCGAGGCGCGCGGATCGGCGGGATCGGCACCCGCGAGGTAAGTGGCGGCGGTACCCGGCATGGTTGTCGGATCGACGAACGGATCGCGATCCGCCCGGCTGACCACCGAACCCCCGCTATGGGTCAGGTCGAGATACGGCGAGAGCAGCCAGACGGCTGTCGGAGCCGCATCGGGCGCACATTGCACGGCGGCGGCCGCGAGATTTGCTCCCGCCGAGTCGCCGCCCAGCACCACGCGCTGCCTCTGCCCTCTCAGGTGCCGAAGCACGGCCACTGCGTCGTCGAGCGCGGCCGGGAAGGGATGCTCGGGCGTGAGGCGGTAATCCGGCAGCAGCACGCGCATCCGCGCAGCCTTCGCGAGCCGCGCCGCGAAGTGCCGCCAGCTGGTCGGGGAGCCGAGCACGAAGGCCCCGCCGTGCAGCCAGGCGATCGCGCAGCCCGGCTCCGGCGCGGGCGGGACGGCCCACAGACCGGGCGCGAATTGGCATGGCTCGAACGTCACGTCGGGAGGTAACGGGGCACTCGCGGCCTGCGCCTCGAAGCGGGCCCGGCGCGCCTCCAGCGTGATCTCCTCGCCGCGACGCGACAGGAGCAGCGCGCGAATTGGCTCGAGCTGGTCAAGCGACATGAGCACGCCTCCTGTCCGCCGCCATGGTCTTCAGCGCCTGCTTGTCGACCTTGCCGACGGGCGTGAGCGGCAGGGCGTCCAGGAACACGTAATCAGCCGGATGCTTGTAGCGCACCAGATGCTCGGCGCAGTGTGCGGCGAGCGTACCGGCATCGGCGCGACCGACGACGAAGGCGACGATCACCTCGCCCCGGTAGCCGTCGGGCGTGCCGACCGTGGCGGCCGCGTCCACCTGCGGGTGTGCGGCGAGCACCTCGTCGACCTCGCGCGGGTAAACGTTGAAGCCGCCCACGATTGCCATGTCCTTCTTGCGGTCGGTCACGAACACGCAGCCGTCCTCGTCGATCCGCCCCATATCGCCCGTATGGAGCCAACCGCCGCGCAGCGCTTCGGCCGTCTCGGCGGGCATGCCGCGATAGCCGCGCATGATCTGCGGCCCGCGCGCGACGATCTCGCCGTCCACGATGCGCAACTCGGTAAGCGGCAAGGCGGGCCCGACCGAGCCGAGCTTTCGCGGCGTATTCGGCCCCTGATAGGTCAGCACCGGCCCGGCTTCGCTCTGGCCATAGCCCTCGAAGATCGGCACTTCGGTCTTTTCCTCCCACCGCGCCAGCGTATCGGCCGAAAGCGGGGCCGAGCCCGAATAAACGCAGCGCAGGCTGCTCACCCGCTCGCGCGTGAGGCCCTCGAAGCCGAGCAGGCCGTTGAACACGGTCGGACCCGCGGGCAGCCGGGTGATGCCGTGCCGCTCAATCGCACCCACGACCCAGTCGGGGCGGTAACGCGGCAGGATGACGAGCGTGCCCGCGGCATAGGCCGACAGGTGCAGGCACATGGCGCTCGCAAAGCTGTGGAACATCGGCATCATGCACAGCACGCGCTCGTCGCCGAAGCGGGTGGGCAGTACCGCCTCGCGCTGGGCGATGTTGGTGGCCACTGCCCGGTGGGTGAGCTCGACACCCTTTGCGCGCCCCGTCGTGCCCCCGGTGAACTGGAGCACGGCGACACTGTCCGGGTCGGGCGTGGGCAGCGCCGGCGCGGGGGCGGCAAGAAGCTCGTCGACGAGCGCGGCGTCGGACCCGATCGCGATCACCGTGCAGGCGGACGGCAGCAGGCCCGCCACCCTGTCGAGCAGATCGGCATGGACGATCGCGACGCGCGGGGCCGAGTCCGCGATCATCGGGGCAAGCTCGCGCGCGCTGTAATCGGGGTTGAGCGCGGCGACGGTGGCACCGGCCGCCTGCACGGCCTGTGTCGCGAGCGCGATCGCAACCGAGTTGCGGAGCAGGATCACGACCGTTTCCCCGCCCGCCCCCTCCCCGATCAGCCGAGCGCCGAGCGCGTCGATGGCGTGGGCGTAGGCGGCATAGTCGAGCATGACGTCGCCCGAGACAAGCGCGACAGCGGCGGGCCGCTCGCGGGCGGCGCGGCGAAGCGGATCGATCAGGGTTCCGGGCACCCAGAGATCGGGGGGGAGCGGCCTCATCGCACCTCGATCACCACGGCCATCGCGCTGTCGCCCGCCGCGCAGCCCTGGAACAGGCCGCGCCCGCCGCCACGCTGCGCAAGCGTCTCGATCAGTTCGATCACTCCGCGCAGGCCGGTCGGGCCCTGCGGGTGGCCCCACACGAGCGAGCAGCCGTTCGCGTTCATGCGGTCGAGCGGAAAGCCCGTCTCGCGCGCAAAGACGATGTCGTTGACGGCGAACGGATTGTGCGAGGCGACGGCGTCAATCTGCCCGATCGACAGGCCGGCGCGGTCGAGCGCGGCGCGCGTGGCAGGCACGGGCGCCGCGGGCATATAGGCGGGCTCCACGCGCGCCTGGCCGAAGCCGAGGATCGCAATCTCCGGCCCGCCGGGCGCGAGCTCGCATGCGCGCTCGGCTGTGGTCACCACCATGCCGGCATTGCCGTCGGCAGGATGGGTCTGGCCGCCATAGGTGACGGTGCCGCCTTCGCGCACGGGCTTGAGCGCGCGGAGCTTGCCCGGGTTGCTTGGCTGCACGCCCTGGTCGCCGTCGAGCGTGGCCGCGACCTTCGCCAGCCGGGGATCGGGCAGCTCGAACGGAAGGTCCATGAAGCGGGCGTGGAAGCCGGCTGTGCGGGCTGCCTCATACTGGCCGGCGCGCAGCAAAGCCACCTCGTCCTGCTCCGCGCGCCTCACGTCCCACTTGCGCGCGCAATTCTCGGCCGTCTCGACCATGGCGACGCGCGCGAACGGATCGCGCGCGAAGTTGTCGAGCACCCAATGTTCGGCCTCGGGCGCGCCGCCCGGTGCCGACGGGCTGGGATAGAGAAGCTGGGGTCCGTTCGAGACGCGGTCGGCTGCGATCACGAGCGCCTGGGTCGCCTCCCCCGCCGCCACCTCGCGCGCCGCAAGCGACAGGCAGCGCGCCGAGGTCGCGCAAGCCTGCATGACCGTGGGCCCGGCGACATGGGGCGCGCCGAGCTCGCCCATCAGCCAGGGCAGGCCGTAGAAGCTGCCCTTCTGCGGCACGGTGAAGCCGAGGACGCCGAAATCGAAGCGGTCGAGCGCAAGGTCGCGCTTCGCCAGCGCGCGCCTGGCGGTCCAGGCGGCGAAGCGGAGCGAATGGAGCTCGGCGAACGCGCCCTGCCAGCGGGCGAAGGGCGTGGACCAGTAAGCGCCGTAGGGGATGTGGGCGATAGACATGCTAGCCCCTCTCCCCTTTCGAGAGAGGGAGGGGCCCGCCGCGAAGCGGTGGGAGGGTGAGGGCTCTTTCTTCCATTATCGCCGCCCTGACCCCGCTCGGCTCCCGCCGAGCCGGCCTCTCCCGAAGAGGGAGAGGAAAGGTGATCGTTGCGTCACAGGGGCGCTGCCATCGCGTTGAAGGCGGCCTCCGCGTCGATCAGGTCGACGCGCTTCTCGGCGATTCGGAGCACGCCATCCTCGCGGCGGAGGCGGTGGGTCACGCGGCCGCCGAACAAGCGCTTGTCGGCTTCGAAGCCGTCGCGGTCGCGCCATTCGAGCATGATCTGGCTCGAGGTGGCGACCACCGCGCCGTCGCGCTCCTCCGCCAATATGCCCGAGACCACATGCGCGGTCCTCGGTGCCGGCTCTGCCCCGAACGCGCGCGGATTGGCGAGGCGGTGCGTGCGTGCGCGCATCAGCTGCCGGTCGTCATGGAAGTGGCTGGGGCCCTCGGTCGGGTCGGACATCTCGGGATGGCCGGGCACCCAGTAGCGGCAGTCTTCGGTAAACAGCGCGATCCACTCGTCGAAACGCTGGTCGTCGAGCAGCCGCGCTTCGAGATGAACGAGGCGCGACACCTCCCCGTCGTCGATCATGCCCGCCCCATATAATCGGACCAAGCGGCGAACTGGTTGCGAATATACGCCTCGGACGTGGCCGGCGTGCGGGTGAAGGCGTTGGTGCGCTCCCGGTCCTCATGCGCGCCACGGCTGAACGGGACCCATTCGCGCGGGCCCTGTGCATTGCCGAGCAGGCAGCGTTCGTAGATTTCGAGATCGTCCGAGATCACCGGCGACGCGGCCGAGTTGGCACCGGTGCAATATTCGACGGCGTTGCGATAGGTCTCGTCGGGCGCGCCGACCAGGCGGAAGACGAAGCCGATCATCTCGGTCAAATCGTGGCGCACGGGGCGGAGGATGCGGACCGTCTGATAGCGCGCGTGCCAGAAGCTCGACGGGTAGAGCAGCATCAGGTGCCGATCGACGCGGAGCACGTCGCGCGCCTTGTCGGGCCCGTGGAAGTCGATCAGCGCGCGGGTGTAGGCGTCCTGCGTGTCGGGCGAATAATCCGCGCCCATATGGCCGCCGATATAGCTGTGACCACCGGGCGCCGTGATCATATCGAGATCCTGGAAGAACTGCACCGGCTTGCCGTTCGCCAGCATCATGCCGAGCGTGGGCGCGAGATCCTCCCGGCGCTCGAGAGTCTGCGCGACACTCTTGGCTGACACGACCGAGGCGGCGTGCGCAAAGCCCGGATGGATCGTGTCGTTCAGATTCTCGAACGTCATCTTCCAGTTGGCGCGGTAATAATGGCGCAGGACGTAAGGACCGCATTCCACCCGGCCGGTCGGCGACCGGTCGACGAGATCGTCGATGGTCGATCGCATATGGCCGAGGAAGTGGTCCAGCGGCGGCGCGGCCTCGCCCGCAAGATTGCCGAAGATGAAGCCGCGGTACGTCTCCAGCCGCACCTGCGCGACGCCCATCTCGGACTTGTCGAACTGGCCCTCATAGCCCTGGTGCCAGGGAATGAAGCGCAGCGCGCCGTCCGGCTCGAACATCCAGCCGTGATAGGGACATTGATGGCCGTGCGGGGCCGACCCCTTGCGGAACGCGCAGAGCGTCGCGCCGCGGTGCGAGCAGCGGTTGTGGATGGCCTTGACCGCGCCGTCCTTGTCGCGGGTCAGGATCACCGACTGGGTGCCCATGTGGCGCACGACATAGTCGCCGGGCGCGGGCAGCTCGCTGTCGTGCGCAAGGTAGAGCCAGGCGCGGCCGAAGATGCGCGCCATCTCGAGATCGAACACCGCCGGGTCGGTATAGACCGAGCGGTGGACTGCATCGGACCGGACCAGAGCGGCCGGATCGAGCGTGGCCTGGGGGTCGTGGAGCGCCATGGCCCGTTCATCGGCGCGAGGCCCAGCACCCGCCAGTTGCGCCCGCACGGCCGCTCATGAAAGCTGGTTATGAGACGGCGACGCGCGCCCTGTGGCCATGGCGGCAGGATCGGCTAACCTTCGCCCATGCCCGCTACCTATCAAGATCTGCCCCGCATTCCCGCCGACGTGTTCGTGATCGACCCGGTCGTCCACGCGCTCAACCTGGACCGGAGCAACATCGCCTCGCGCTACGGCGAGCAGCTGTACCAGATGTCCTACGGCCTGCATGCGATGCTGTCGCCGCCCGAGGCGCTGTGCCCGCAGCCGACCTACATGGCCGACATGGCACCCGAGGCGCTTGTCCGGACCATGTTCGAGGAAAGCGACACGGACCTGATCGGCACGCACACGCTGCGGCTCGACACCTGGTTCAAGGACGGGTTCGCGGCCGAGTGGAAGACGGTCGCCATGGCCAAGGGCTGGCCGACGCGGGTGCTCGGCTATGTCGGGCTCGACCCGACGCAGGAGAAGGCGGCGGTGCTCGACGATCTGGAGCGCCAGGTTGCGGACCTGCCCGGCGCGATCGGGGTCAAGCTCTACCCGCACCAGGTCGACCCGTATCGGCGCTGGCTCGCCACCGACGACACGGTATTCGCGCTGATCGAGCGGGCGCAGGCGCTGGGCCTCCGGTCGATCGCGATCCACAAGGCACTCCCGAACGGCTCGGTCCCGCTCGCGCCCTACCGGATCGGCGAGGATTTCGAGCAGGCGGCCGACGCCTTCCCCGCCATGGCGTTCGAGATCATCCATTCGGGCATGGCTTTCGTCGAGGAAACGGCGATGGCGATCGGGCGCTTCCCGAACGTGTTCGCCAACCTCGAGACCACCACGGCGATGCTGTGGCAGGCGCCGGGGCGGTTCGAGGCGGCGCTGGCGCTGCTGCTGCAATGGGGCGGGCCGGAGAAGATCTTCTGGTCGACCGGCTGCACGGTCGTGCACCCGCAGCACCTGCTGCGGCTGTTCTGGGCAATGCGCTTTTCCGACGCCACGATGCACGCCCACGGCCTGCCGCAACTGGACGAGGGGGTGAAAGCTCTGATCCTGGGCGGCAACTATGCCCGGGCGATGCGGCTGGACCTGCCCGCAATTGCTGCCGCGCAGGAGGGCGACGACTTTGCCCGGCGCGGCGACCTCAAGGCACCCTGGTCGGTCTGGTCGGGCGCTGCATGACGCTCGGCGCGCAGGTCGAGGCTTTGCTCGACCGCATCCATGATCCGTGCAGCGTCGCCGCGGGACGCCCGACCTCGGTCCGCGCGCTCGGCCTGGTGCGCGGCTGGCGGATGGAGGACGGCGTGCTGACCGTCACCTTCTGCGTGACCTTCCCCGGCTGCACCATGGCCCCACACTTCACCGAGGCCGCGCGCGCGGCACTGGCCGGACTGCCCGGCGTGCGCGAGGTGGTGACGGTGGTGGATACGAGCGCAGAGTGGACGCCGCCCGCGCGGGTCGAGATGCGCGGCGAACCGCAGGCGTGGCGGAGGCGGGCACATCCGTCCCCCTAAGTGCTACTCACCGCAGAAGAACGCGTCCCACTTCTCGGGCTCGAGGCACATGTGCCAGCATTCCTTGAGCTGGCCGTTCTCGATCGACCAGGTCATGCATTCCTTGGTCTCGAGCGTGCGCTCGCCTTTCCGCGCGCGGACTTCGGCGACAAGCACCGCATGGTCGTCGCTGGCGAAATAGTCGAGCGGGTGCGCCCAATAGGCATCGACGGAGGCCTGGAGCATCGCGAAGTTGCGCAGGATTTCGTCGCGGCCGCGATAGGTGCCGGCCAGGCAATTCTCGCCCGGCATGTGCCACACCACGTCGTCGGCCATCTTGGAAAAGAGCGCCTCGACGTCGCCCGCCTTGAAGGCGTTGTGCGCGTTGAAGAGCATATGCGCGTTTGGGTGATCGCGGTCGGTCAACGGCCGCATCGGCCTGACGTCGGTATGCTCGGCCGCGAGCGCTTCGGTGTAGCCGGTCATTGCCCCGTCACCTTCAGGTCAACATCGATGTTGCCACGGGTGGCATTCGAATAGGGGCAGACCTGGTGCGCGTCATGGACCAGCTGCTCGGCCTGGTCCTGCGCAAGGTTCGGCAGCGTTACATCCAGCGCGACAGCGAGCTTGAACCCCGGCCCCGAGTCATTCTGCCCGATCGAAACATGGCCGGTGACGGTCGAGCCAGAGGCGTCGAGCTTCTGCTGGCCGGCCACGAACTGCACGGCCGAATGGAAGCAGGCCGAATAGCCGGCCGCGAACAACTGCTCGGGATTGGACTTCTCGCCGCCCGGGCCGCCCATGCTCTTGGGGATGGCGAGGTCGAAGCTGACCACCCCATCGTCCGATTCGACATGGCCGTTGCGGCCGCCCGATGCGGTCGCGGTGGCGGTGTATAGCGCGTTCATGAGGGCACTCCTTGGGCGGCGAGCGTAGCGGAAACGAAGTCGGCGTGCGATCTTTGCGGGCGGCCGATCGCGGCTTCGGATTCGGCGACCTCGGCGGGCGTGGCGGGGCAGCCGAAGGACTGGGTGACGCGCATCATTGTCGCAAAATCAAAGGCTTCCCAGTCGCCGAACCCGGGGATCGCCGCGCGCATCGCGCCAATGAACGGATCGATCGCATCGCCTGCGTAATGAACGGGGCGGCCGAGCGCGGCGCTCCAATGCTCGGCATAGATGGGGCCGGTCAGCCGCTCGCGCCCGCAGAGCGGGACGGCGCGGCCGTTCCAGTCGTCGCGCATGAGCGCCCGCGCCGCCGCGCGGCCGATATCGCCCGCATCCACGCTCCAGATGCCCGCCGAGCCGACCGGGAGCGGAAAGACGCCCGCCTGCCGGATCGCGGGCAGCACGAGCAGGTCGTTCTGGAAGAAGAAGTTGGCCGCGATCACCACGCCCGTGCCCTGCCCCAACACGGCATCGCGGATCGGGATCTTGGTCTCGAAATGGGGGATCTCGCGCATCGCCTCGACATTCATGATGCCGAGATGGACGAGTTTGCCCACGCCCGCGCGTCGGAGCGCCGCGGCGGCGGCGACGCCAACCTCCGCCTCGTCGGGCCCGAGCGGGGTCGCGAAGAAGGCATGGGTGAAGCCCTCCGCCCGCGCCTCGACCTGTTCGGGATCGCGCAGGTCGAGCGCGAGCCCGCCCTCGGGCGGACGACGCGAAGCGACGACGGTGTCGACGCCGCATTCGCGCAGGTGATCGGCGACCGCGCTCCCGACCTTGCCGGTCCCGCCGATCACCAGCGCCTTCATGGTCAGAAGCTGACCCCGGCCGTGATGCCGAACTCGCGCGGGCGGCCGAGATAGCTGTAGGCGACGCCCTGGGCGCCGAGCGCGTTCTGGCCGAAGGTGTAGAACTCCTCGTCCGTCAGGTTGAGGCCGTAAACGCTGAGCGAGTAACGCTTGGTGCTGTCCTGCCAGGTCACGCGACCGTTCGCCTGGCCGAAGCCTCCCTGTTGCTCGAACGGCAGGTTGAACGGGGAGAAGAAGACCCGCGACTGGTAGCGGTAATCGACGTGCGGGGTGAGCGTGCCCGCGGTGCCGAGCGGGATCGCATAATCGACCGAGATGCTCGCGGTCCATTCGGGCGCGAACGGCAACCGGTTGCCGGCGATGGGCAGGATGGTGTTGCGGAACTCCGAATGGGTGTAGCCCACCGCAGCATCGATGCGGAGACCCTGGACGGGGGCGGCATTCAGTTCGAGCTCGAAGCCGTAGAGCCGCGCATCGCCGGCATTGGCCGCCGCACGGG
>ERZ1066121.1096-NODE-1096-length-21393-cov-5.766942_pt1 | contig 21393 bp, 14 predicted proteins | sample MGYA00382768_ERZ1066121 | MGnify/ENA primary metagenome ERZ1066121 (study PRJEB33369, sample SAMEA5778351) | biofilm metagenome | biome: Industrial cooling water; feature: Water cooling tower basin; material: Biofilm | place: United Arab Emirates | collected... | reverse complement strand
CCTTCGAGGAGGGTGGAGAGGCTGAGCCTGCGGTCGTCATGCAGACCATCCAAAGCGTCCAAAAGCTTGGCCAGGGCGATCTCGAAGGCTTCGAAATCCTCGTCGTCGACGACGACGCCTCGATGCGTCAGCCCTTGGTGGCTCGCCTGCGCGCCGCGGGTGCGACCTTCGTCGAGGCCAATCACGGTGAAGAGGCCCTCGATCGGGTCGACGAGAAGGTGCCCGATCTCATCATCAGCGACATCCGCATGCCGCGGATGGACGGCTATGCGCTCTGTCGCGAGCTGCAGCGGGAGCCTTCCTGGAAAGAGATCCCCGTCATCCTTTGCTCGCGCGATCGTACGCTTTTGCAGCGGGTGCGTGAGCTGCCCTCGGGCGCACGCGCGTTTTTGGACAAAAACCGCGATGGTTCGCGCTGGACCGAGGTCACCAAAGAGCTCCTCGCCGAGCGCATCGCCCTGAGGCAGCAACTGCGCCAGGGCAAGGAGGCACGCGGCACCATCGAGGGCGTCGGCATCCACTGGCTGCTGCGCGAAGTGCTGCAGGAGAACCGCGATCTGCGTTTGAGCGTACGCGACGCCTGGAACCTCTTCGAGGTGGTCGTCGTGAGCCGCCGTCTCTCGAGCCTCACCCGTACGGCGACCGACGGTTATTTCGCCCGCGGCAACGGGGTGCTCGTGCCCTTGCTGGGCTGCAGCTCGGGAAGCTTTACGGCGACGCCTGCGGCGCGCCAAAGCCGCTTGGCGCCGACCGAAGAGGCTGCGAGCGATGCCCAAGAGATGCTGCGGAAAGCATCGCGTTACCTCGCTGCCGTCCTCGATGCGGTCTCGGGACGTGGTCTGGCGCGCGCGGCGCATGTGGAGTTCGACGAAGAACTCCTCGAGTCCTTGCTGCGCGCTTCGCCCGCCCCCTTCAAGGGCCTGGTCGAGAAGCTACGGCGCAGCCGCGGCGGGCCGCGTGAGCTCTTGGTTTCGGCGCAGGTCGATCCGCAGTACCTCGAGTCCGTGCTCGTCGACCTTGCGCGGCGTGGTGCGGTGCGTTCGGTTCGCGGCATCCAAGAAGAAGATCGCATCTCGGTATGTTTCCACGCGCGGACGCAGAAGATTCAGCGCGCGCCGACGCAGGACGTGATGGAGGCCCTGCGCGACGTCGAACAAGAGTCGATCCGCTGGGACGAAGACGACACCACCCATCCCATGCGACGGCTCTTGCTTGGAGAGGAGCAGCCGCTGCGCGAGGAGGGCCTGGCGCGTCCTGCGGCGCATGCCGAGAAATCACCGGCGGTGTTGCAGGAGATCGCCAAGGCGACTCGCCTGATCGAGCAGGAGCCCGCCGAGGCTTCGTCCATCGAGCCGAGGATGAGCGAGTCCGAACGTATCCTGGCGCAGCTCGACGCACCTTTTGCGGGCGACCGGCGCGCCTCCTCACACGAGAGCGGCGAAAGCACGCCGCGGAGCACGGAGAGCAAAGAAGGCATTCACCTCTCCCGCGCGAGCATCTCGAGCAAGCTGCGCGAGATCGAAGAGAGCGGGCCTCGCGAACACGCCCGTGACGAGGGCCAGGCGCGCGAGGCGATGGTGCCGCCGGTCGCGCTCAGCCGCTGGGCGAAGGTGCGGCGTGCGCTGCTCTGGATGGTCCTCTTCCCGGCCTTCTTCGCGCTCGGCTTCGTCGGCTGGCGCCTGGTCGAGTCCGCCCCGGGTTGGGTGCATCGCCGCGTCGAGATCCCTGACCTGCGTCACGACGCGGAGGCCAAGCCGGAAGGCAAGGACGAGTCTGCCAAAGAGCCTGAGCGTGGGAGCAAGAAAGCGGCCGATCTCGCCTCACGTTTGCGTTTCGGCGATCATGCACCCGCCTCGGAGACGGGGCTTCAGCTGGCCGCGAATCAAGGTCTTTTGCGCGTCAAAGCGTCGGCCATCGAAGGCGAAACGCAGGTACAGGTGGCAGGCCGTTCATGGGGACGCGCACCCGTGGAAATCCGGCTGCCAGAGGGCCGTTACGAAGTGACCTTCCGCCGCGGCGAACAGCTTCGCTACCGCTACATTTTTGTGCGTCGAGGCCATATCCACAGCGTCGAGCCGCCGCCTTGACCTTGCCAGTGCTTCAACGCAGCTCACCGTCTGCGCAATCGTCGCGAGGATAGACCCGCCGGCCTGGATGTCCTGGTGCGAGACAGCGGTGCACGATGTCGTGCAGACCGGAGCCGAGTACCCACAGGAGATAAGCGCCCATGATCGCCTTGCGGCTGCGGAGTGCATCCTCGCTGCTGGATGTGCTGGGGAGTTCGAGAATGCTTCTCACGAACTCGAGGGTGGCGCCGTAGACTTGCCGAAGCTCGTCGATATTCTCGTAGCAAGGCAGTTGATGCCAATGCCAAAAAGGGAGGAGGAGGGCCCGGTTGAGGCGGTCAGGCGGCAAGGTTTCCGCAAGACGCTCCGGACTTGCGTCAAAGAGCGCAGCGATCACGCGGCCAATCAGCTGGGGCATAGCCCCCTCCTCGTCATGGGGCCCAAGCACCTCGAGTTCTGTGGCGACTTTGATCCATCCCGAGGCGTAGGCCCTTGCCATCGAGGCTTTATGGAGCGCGGCGAGCGGCATGGCGTTGCCATTGATCAGAAATTCGTCGAAGGCACCCGTCGCAAGACGCGAAGCGAGTGCGGCGAGTACGTACTGACGCTCCTCTTTCTCTTGGATAGGCATGCGCAACTCGGTCGCAACATGCGGGTAGTCGAGCGTCCTGCCCTGAGGGCGCCGCAGACCACTCGGGTAGGTCGTACCTGCGTCTGCGAAGGGGTTTTGCAGTATTCGTAGTGTGCCCTTGGGAGTGCCGCGAGGTCGGCGTTGCGCGGAATCGATGTAGAGTAGGTTGTCGTCGACGGGAGCGAGCCAGCGATGGGAAAAGATTTCCATCGCTTGCTCCACGCTGGAGCTGTACAGCTGCCGGAGCAGAAGATCGGCCTGGAGCAAGCGGTGGAAGCCTACCCATCCGGCATGCATCTCCTTACGGAGACCTTCGCTGTGGGCGACTACCCAGAGTTGACCGGAGAAGTGCTCAGGGTTTTCGCTGCCCTCGCCATTGGAGGCGCGGATGAAGCGCTCGACCTCTTCGAAATGACGAAGTGGTCGACTGTGGATCTCGAGATAGTCGAAGTTGGCCTCCCAGCTCAAGGCGCCGCGGTCGAGGAACTTTTCCATGGGGCCGGGGTGGGGTACCCAGGATTGCGGATCTTTCGCCGCTTCGCAGATCTCCAGTTCCAGCAATCCGGCTTTCGAAAGCGCGACGATTCGCTGGCTATCTGGATCCTGTTGACCGGGCAAGCCCCCAAGGAACATCGAGAAGCGATGGCGATCGCCCATCTGTGCCATGGGTCGACCGAGGAGCACCCCCGAATCGCTGTCGCGATAGCCCCATCCCTGAACCTTCGAATAATCGAGCCACTCGCGAAAACGCTTGCGATTGGAATCGGTCGAGATGGGCACGTCGTGATTCCGCTCGGGAAAGAGAGGAAAGTCTCGCTCGACTTCTGGGCGAAGACTTGGATCTCGATGCTGTGCATCGAGATGGGTGAGCAACTCGTCGATGAATGCGTCGGGTTTTGGAAATGCAGCGACGCACGCGGCGAAGGCCTCCGATTCGAGGCCCATCCAGTCGAGAACCTGCGCTGCGCTCGTCACGAGCCCAAAAAGTAGGTTCGCTCTGGACGCATCCCCGGCGTGTCCACTGACCAGTTCGATCTCTGCACCGTAGGTGAGCGCTTGAGAGGTTCCCCCTACTTCGACGATTGTGTCGGGCTGGCTGAGCATCCGCTCGAACACCCTACGAGCCTCGTCATGCTTGCTCTTCAACGCGGGAGCGTCATGGATGTGCTGGCCGCAAGCACCCGCTGAAGCTACAGCGATTAAGGCGGACAAGCGCAGGAGTGCCGATGACCGTTGGGCGAAAATTCGTGAGAGGCGGAGCACGAACAGCTCACTTAGCAAGAGGTGTGCTTAATTGCCTACGGCCGAAGCGCGTGCTCGCCCGAGCGACAGGTATGCACTTGGAGGTGCGATCGCTCGTTCTGGCGTCGGGGTGTTTCCTCTTCAGCCTTCCGCGAGTGAGCGCGCCCAAGCCTCGATACGCTCTGTGCTGATCTCCTCACTCATGTGCGCCCTGAGGTCGCGCACCTGGACGACGCCGCGTTGCGCTTCGTTCTCCCCGAGGATGAACGCGAAGCGGGCCCCAAGGCGATCCGCGCGCCTCAGTTGGCTCTTGAGCGACTGCCCGCGGAAGTCATGATCGACACGTAAACCGCACTCCCGGAGCCGCAGGCCAAGTTGAGCCGACTGTAGACGCAATCCAGGGCTTGCGGCGATGAGGCAGACGTCGACGCGGCTGGGGAGCTCGCGTTCGGGCAGCATGAGGAGCAGGCGTTCGACTCCGAGGGCGAAACCGACGGCTGGAGTAGCCGGTCCGCCGAGCGAGGCCAGCAAAGGGTCGTAACGACCGCCACCGCAGAGGGCCGACTGCGCGCCGAGCTCGTCGCTGACGATCCGGATCTCGAAGAGGCTGCGGTTGTAGTAGTCCAGGCCGCGTACCAGGCGCGGATCGACCACGTAGGGCGTCTCGAAAGCCGAGAGGGCCTCGCGTACGCCCTCGAAGTGTTCGCGATCGTCAGCCTCCAGAAAGTCGAGGATCGAAGGCGCCCCCTGGGTGAGGGCCTGATCTTTGGCGTCTTTGCTGTCGAGGATCCGTAAGGGATTGCTCATCAAACGACGTTGACTGTCGGCGCTGAGCTCTTCCTTCAAAGGCAAAAGGTATTCGAGCAGGGCCGCACGGAAGCGCGATTGCGTCGTCGCGCCGCCGATCGAGTTGAGGCGTACCTCGATGTTGCGGATGCCCAGATCTTCAAGGAGGCGGTAGGCCAAGCGGATGACCTCCGCATCGGCGAAGGGGCTCGGGTCGCCGTAGAATTCGACCCCCGCCTGGTAGAACTGGCGGAAGCGGCCCCGGGCCGGGCGCTCACGGCGATACATGGGCCCGAAGTAGTACCACTTGCTGAGCGCTTCCTGCGCATAGACCTTGTGTTCGATGAAGGTGCGCGCCAAGGAAGCGGTGCCTTCGGGTCGCAAGGTGAGCGACTGCTCGCCTTTGTCGACGAAGGTGTACATCTCTTTCTCGACGATATCGGTCGCGCCGCCGATGGAGCGCACGAAAAGGGCCGTGGGCTCGAGGAGAGGCGGCCTGACTTCGCTGAAGCCGAAACGCTCGGCCCATTCACGAAAACGTTCCTCGACGAAGTGCCAGCGGGGCATTTCCGCGGGCAAGATATCGTTCATTCCTCGGACGGCGCGCAGGGGCTCCATAACGCGGCCGCAGGATGGCTGGCGGGCGCAGGTCGCGCAAGGGGCGATCGCATGTCGCCGGGGCGTGCTTGACAGCGCGGAGAGGCGGGCTTAGGCAAGGCCTCTTATGCCCAAGGCGAGCCGCTCCCCGCAAGAGAAGGGATTTTCGATACGGATTCCTCTGCATCAGCTGGATGCGGGCGAAAAGGAGCTCGACTACGAGCTCGAGAGCGACTGGCTCCAAACCTTGCTCGACGTACCGGACGTGAGCCTGCGGCCCGATGCGCCCAAGGCGCGGCTCTCGCTGCGTCTGCAGAAGAGCGGCCAAGACGTCCTGGTCCGCGGTGAGCTCCGCGCCGAACTCCAGCTCGTCTGCGGTCGCTGCCTCGAGCCGACGCCCGTGCAGGTAGAAGAAGCCTGGTCGCTGATGATGGTACCGGCGCGCACCCCCGCCAAAGGTGGCAAACGAGGTGGGCGTAGCGCAGCGGCCAATGAAGAGGTCGACATCGACCTCGACGAGATGGATGTCGAGACCTTCAGCGGCGATGAGCTGGTCATGGACGAGATCGTGCGCGAGCAGCTGCTGCTGGCTTTGCCCATGCAAGCGTATTGCGAGGAGCCCTGTGTGTTGCCGACCAGGAATTCCTCTTCAAAATCGTCTTGAAGGCTTGCGTTTCTGGGCGACGTGAGGGAGAACTCAGCCTCCCCGCGACCTGAGTGCGTGGATTGAAGAGGAGTGAACGGTGGCTGTACCGAAGCGAAGAACGACCCGGGCCAAGCGCGACCAACGCCGGGCAAATCACGACCGCGTGACCTTCCCCAATCTGATCGCTTGCCCCAACTGCGGCGACATGACCCTGCCTCACCGTGCTTGCGCCTCCTGTGGCCACTATAAGGGCCGGGAAGTGATCAAGCCGGCGAGCGAGCCGACGGCCTGAGCGCAGCGTCGAGGCTTTGCGGAAAACAAGCCTTTCTCTCTCGCCCCGGGCGCAGGCCCGGCCCCAGGGCGTGAAGGCTTTCCGGGTAGAGTTTGTAGGGCGAAGAACAGCCGGATGCTTGTCAAATGAATCGCGCTTCGAGCCAGCGAGCCCAGGGCTCTCGGATCCTAGGTACGGGCCATTACGTGCCCGCGCGCGTGATGACGAACCAGGAGCTCGAGCAGCTCGTGGAGACTTCGAACGCCTGGATCGTCGAGCGTACCGGGATCGAGCAGCGTCATATCGCCGCCGAGGGAGAGCTGACGAGCGACATGGCCAGCCAAGCGGCGCGGCGCGCGCTCGAGGCCGCGGAGATCGACGCCAAAGACATCGACCTCATCATCGTCGGCACGGTCACTCCCGATCATCCGCTGCCCTCGACCGCGGTCTACGTACAGCAGAAAATCGGCGCGCGTAGCGACTGCCCCAGCTTCGATCTCTCGGCAGCCTGTGCCGGCTTCATCTACGGCCTGAGCATCGCTGATCAATACATTCGCACGGGTGTGGCGCGCTACGTCTTGGTGATCGGTGCCGAGCTCCTCTCCCGCATCGTCGACTGGAGCGATCGTTCCACCTGCGTGCTCTTCGGAGACGGCGCGGGTGCGGTGGTGGTCGGTCCGAGCCAGAGCGCCGAGCAGGGGATCTTGTCGACCCATCTCTACGCCGACGGATCGCTCGCCCCGGCCCTTTGCGTCCCGGCCGGCGGCGCGCGTGAACCCGCTTCGCATGAGAGCGTCGAGGCGCGGCGGCACTTCGTGCATATGGCGGGCAAAGATATCTTCAAATTTGCGGTGCGGGCTCTGGCAGCGGCATCGCGAAAGGCTATAGAGTCGGGCGAATTGAGCCCAGAGGATATCGACTGGGTGGTGGCCCATCAGGCCAACAGCCGCATCCTCGAAGCCGTGTCCTGCCGGGTAAATATCCCGATGGAACGATTTATCTTGAATATTCATCGCTACGGCAATACGTCCAGCGCCTCGGTGCCGATCGCCTTGGACGAAGGTGTGCGCAGTGGTGCCATTCGGAGCGGACAAAATATCGTGCTTTGCGCTCTGGGTGGAGGCATTGCATGGGGAAGTGCACTGATTCGCTGGTAGCTCGGGCGGAGCTGTCAGCGCAGGGAGCGGAGGAGCGAAGATGTTCGATTTGAGTGGCCGAGTAGCACTGGTAACGGGTGGGTCGCGCGGTATCGGCCGGTCGATCTCCCTGGGCTTGGCGCGCGCCGGCGCCTATGTCGTCGTCAACTTCCAGGGCAACGAAGCCGCCGCTCGCGAGACGGTCGAGGCCATTCGCGCCGAAGGCAAAGAGGGCGAAGCCTGCCGTTTCGACGTCGCCGATAGCGAGGCGGTCGATGCTGCGGTGCAAAAGATTCAAAAAGAGCGGGGTCGCTTCGACATCCTGGTCAACAACGCCGGCATCGTCGCCGACCAGCTCCTCATCCGTGCCAAAGCCGAAGAGATGCAGAAGACCTGGACGACCAACGTCTTGGGCACCTTCGTCTGCACAAAGGCGGCTATTCGCCCCATGATGCGGGCCAAGCAGGGGCGCATCATCAACCTCTCGAGCGTGGTCGGCGAGTCGGGCAACATTGGCCAATCGGTTTATGCCTCGACCAAGGCGGCGATTTTGGGCTTTACCAAGTCGGTGGCGCGCGAGTATGCCTCGCGCGGTGTGACGGTGAACGCCGTCGCGCCGGGTTACATCGAAACAGATATGACGGCGGCCCTCCCTGAAGAGGCGCGTAAAGCGGTGATCGATCAGACGCCGCTCGCTCGCGTGGGTCGTCCAGAGGAGGTCGCCGCCGCGGTCGTCTTCCTCGCCAGTGACGAAGCTTCGTACATCACGGGGCAGGTCTTGCGGGTCAACGGCGGCATGTACATGTAGTCATTTCGTGAGGTCATTGCTCAGGCGAGCGAGCCCTACGGAGGAGGCAGGAGGTCAAATGGAGATCGCGGAGAAAATCAAAGAAATCGTTTCGCAGCAGTTGGACGTCGACAAGGCCAACATTCGCGAAGAGTCTTCGTTCATCGAAGATCTCGGCGCCGACTCCTTGGCCATCGTCGAGCTCGTCCTCGCCTTCGAGGAGCAGTTCGAGGTGGACATCCCCGACGAGGATACCGAAAAGATCCGCACTGTCGGCGATGCGGTTCAATACATCTCGAAGCGGGCGAAAGCCTCGTAGTCCTCAGGGTCGGTCGATCCTGCCCCGAGGCAATTCGAATCGAAGCGCAAACTCTGGATGAACAAGGGAGTTTCCGGTGCGTAGAGTCGTCATAACGGGAATCGGAGCAGTGACTCCATGTGGTCTCGATGCGAAGAGCACATGGGAGTCGGTCGTCGCGGGTCGAAGCGGGATTCGGCGCATCGCGTTGTTCGATGCGTCGGAATACGCTTCGCAGATCGCGGGTGAATGCGTCGGCTTCGAAGCCGAACGCTACATCGAGAAGCGTAAGCTTCGCGAGGGCGACCGCTTCATCCATTTGGCGGTTGCTGCCAGCATGATGGCCGTGGAGTCTTCGGGGCTCACGCCCAGCGACGAGGAACGAGAGCGCATCGGCACCTTCATCGGTGTCGGCATGTGCGGTCTCGAACTGCTCGAACGGACGGCGCAGACACTGAAAGAAAAAGGTCCGCGCCGCATCACTCCCTACTTTATCCCTGCGGTGATCGCGAACCTTGCTCCTGGGCAGGTGTCGATGAAGCTGGGCTTCAAAGGGCCGAGCTTCACGACCACCAGTGCCTGCTCGTCGGGCGGACACGCCATCGGTGAAGCGATGCGCTGGATTCAGCGTGGCGACATGGATGTGGCCGTCGCTGGCGGCAGCGAAGCGGCCGTGACGGGCCTGGGCGTGGGTGGCTTTACGGCCATGCGCGCGCTTTCGACCCGCAACGACGCGCCCGAAAAGGCCAGCCGTCCTTTCGATCGCGATCGCGACGGTTTCGTCATCGCCGAGGGTGCCGGCATCCTGATTCTGGAAGAGCGTGAATACGCCCTCCGTCGGGGCGCGACGATTTACGCCGAACTCGTCGGTTATGGCGCGACGGCAGACGCCTACCATCTGACGCAGCCTGCGCCCAACGGCGAGGGCGCGCAGCGGGCGATGCGTTTGGCCTTGCAGGATGCCAAGCTCGACATCTCATCGGTCGACTACATCAATGCGCATGCGACCTCGACGCCCACCGGCGACGTTCAAGAGGTGAAGGCGATTCAGTCGCTCTTCGGCAATCGCATCCGCGAGGGCCTCTGGGTTTCGAGCACCAAGAGCATGACCGGCCATCTGCTCGGAGCCGCCGGCGGTCTCGAGGCGGTGTTTTGTGCGCAAGCGCTGCGCGAAGGGGTGGTGCCGCCGACGATCAACGTCGACAACATCGATCCCGAGTGTGCGGTTCTCGACGTCGTTCCCGATCAGGCGCGCGAAAAGAAGCTCAACGTTGCCCTTTCAAACTCTTTCGGTTTCGGTGGCACCAATGTGACTTTGGCCATGCGAGCCCACTCCTAAGATCAGCTCCAGACGATTCCTTCGGAAAAGAGACTATGGGTCAAGGACCTTCCATCGTCATCGCGAGCGACCACGCGGGATTAACGCTCAAGGACGCGATTCGTCAACGCCTCGAAGAAGCGGGTTACGCGGTCGAAGACCTCGGAACGCATAGCGAGGCCTCCGTCGATTACCCCGACTTCGCGCACGCGGTGGCGCTTCGCATCGAAAAGGAGCGGGGCCAAGTCGGGATCCTTTGCTGCGGATCGGGAATCGGCATGTCGATCGCGGCCAACCGTCATCGGGGCGTGCGCGCGGCTCTTTGCTGCGATGAGGAACAGGCGCGTTTGGCTCGCCTCCACAACGACGCCAACGTGCTTTGCTTGGGCGCGCGCCTCCTCGAAAGCGAGCGGGCGCAGCGCATCGTCGACACCTTCCTCGCCTCCCCCTTCGAGGGTGGGCGACACGAAGGTCGCGTGGCGAAGATCGAGAAAAGCGAAGCGCCGTGAAATTCCCCTACGACGAGCGCTTTCGCGAAGAGCGGAAGCGTTTCGCGCTGCGCTACAACTGCGAAGTCTGTGCTCTCTTCGATCCCCAAAGGCAGACCTGCGCGCACGGTTTCCCGACGCATGAACACCGCCGTAGCTACTGCATCGACGACCCGACTCGCCCCTTAGCCTTCTGCAAAGAGTTCGAGTTAATCTAATCTCGCGTAAATCTGCCGCGCGAGCTTAGTTTCTGGCCATTTCTGGGCGGCATGTTTCCTGCTCCGAACGCTGGCCATGACTTTATGGATGCGTTCTTTATGTTTGTGTTTGGTGGTGAGCTTATTTCAGGCCTGCGCAGCGTCCGAGTCCGCCGATGACGCGGAGATCATGAGTGCCGTGGATGCCGAAAAGGTGGAAAGCGCCGACTGTCGAGACGGCAACTGGTTGACAGTCTGGCTTCGCGAGCCCCCTGCACCTGCTCTGACCTGCGACTATGGAAACTGTTGCAGCACGGTCCGAACCTGCACTCCCTGCGACCCAACAGTGACTCCTCCAGACGATTCGTCCACCTCTTGGGAGGAGTAGAAGAAGCGGCCGACGAGGGCTCATCAGCCCATACGTCGCTACTCGACTTGGCAGTAGCTTCCTAGGGTTCCCGCTTCGTTTCCCGCGCTCGAGCCGAAGCTTTGGGAGCCCCAAGAGGCCACCTCCACGCGATCGTAGACGCAGGTTCCTGCGGCGCTCCGTGTCGGGGCTGCTCCCGGCCTCAGCCTTCCGTTCTCGTCAAAGGCCGTAGTCGGGTAGACCAGGCGTCGGCAGGGACGATCTTGACGGCACGCAAAGCTCTGAAAGCCTTGCGGCGGATGTTCGACTTCGATGGTGTCGCCCATGGCCGGTGCATTTTGCGGCGCGCCCGAAGTGTCGATGGTGTTGCTTTGCTCGACGTACGCATGATCCGGGGTGATGAGCATCCGCTCCCAGCGCACGTTCGCCCGCGCCGTTTCAGGCAGCCAAAGCGTCGCGACGAGATTTTCTGATTCTCCTTGGCTCGGCGTCAACGCGAGGTCGATGCTGTAGCCACCGCTCGCCTGGTTGACGAGATACCTATGTTCCCCGACCCGTAGCTGCGTTGCGTCTGGCAAGGTGGAGTCGCCTTCGGCCGCTTCGAGGTGGATGACGTTGACTTCCCCATTCGCGAGCGAAAGGGGAAGCTTGAGGCAGCCACGGACCAAAACTCCTCGCTCGCTTCGGGCCTCGTTCTGCTCCTCCGGGCTCATCTCCCGGCAAACACTGGCCTCCGCCGCTTGCTTTTCCACCGCTCCACTCGCGCCTTCCTCTGCCGCCATACATCCGGTGAGCGAAAGGGCGACGCTCGCCAATGCGGCGGGGCAGAGGCATCGAAAAGAAGGCCGAAGAGACGCAGAAAGGAATGGCATATCCCCAAGCGTGCGCAAAAAAGGTGCCATATTCGGGGAAGCGCAAAAGCTCCGATATCGTTGTTCCTTCTTCCTAAGGTGGGTTTTCGTGACCCCGCTCACTCTCAGCCTGATCCGCCGGAGTGCTCGTGATTCTTCGAAGGGCGGAGACGAAAGACCCCATGTCTTGCAGGAGAAGCGGTCATGCGCTCCGACGGCCGGAGGCAGATGCCGCTCAGGGGCGACTCCGTCGAAGTCTTCGCGATCCCGCCGCGCCCCGCGAAAGCTAGGTCGCGGTTTAGGAAAGGCGGGACTTCAGGAAGGCCTTCAGTGCACCCACCATGGGCTCGACGTCCGCCGCGGCGCAGAGCTCGCGGCAGGAATGCATGGCCAACATAGGGTTACCGACGTCGACGCTGCGGATTCCCAGCGCCGCTGCCAAGATGGGACCGACGGTGGAGCCGCAGGGCAGGTCGCTGCGCACGACGAAGGACTGCGGGGAGACTCCGGCCTCGCGGCAACATTCGGCGAAGACGCTCTGGGTCTCCGCGTCAGAGGCGTAGGATTGGTTGACGTTGACCTTGATCACCGGGCCCGCCCCGAGCTGCGGGCGATGCTGTGCGTCGTGGCGTTCGGCGTAGTTCGGATGGACGCCGTGGGCCATGTCGAGCGAAACCAGGAGCGAGCGCGCGATGACGCGATGCAGGCGAGAGCGATCGGCGGCTTCGTGCATGGCGAGGACGCGCTCGATCAGGGTGGCGAGAAAGGTCGATGCGGCACCTTTGGCGCTGCGGCTGCCGCATTCTTCATGGTCATAGCAGACCACGATCTGTGTGCTTTCGGGTCGCGGCCCGCTCGCTGACAGGGCCTGAATCGCCGCGTGGCAGCTCGCGAGGTTGTCGATGCGCCCCGAGGCGATGAACTCGCCTTGAACCCCGATACGTTGCGCCGGTCTGGCTTCGTAGAGGCCGAGATCCCAGGCGAGGATTTCGCCTTCGATGCCCTGACCTGCTGTGAGGGTTTCCTGTAAGAGCTTCGTCCAGCTCTGCGGGCCGAAACTCGATAAGGCGTAAACAGGCGGCAGGTGCTCTTGGCGATTGAGCACGAGGCCCGCGCTATTGACCTCGCGGTTGAGATGGATGGCGAGGTTGGGCACGATGGCCAGGGGGCGCTCGAGGTCGAGGAGGGGGTAAAGCATTTCGCCTTGGGCGCTGCGTAAGGCGAGGCGACCGGCGGCCGAGAGCTCGCGGTCCATCCAGGTCGAGAGCAACACGCCGCCGTAGACTTCGACGCCGAGTTGGCGATAGCCATGGCGCTCGAATTCGGCGCGGGGCTTGAGGCGCAAGTTGGGGGAGTCGGTATGGGCGGCGATGATGCGCAGACCACTTTCGCTGGGCGAACGCGTGCCCGGCACGACCGCAGCGATCGTGCTGCCGCCGCGCGTCAGGTAAAAGGGTCGCTCGATCTGCCAATCGTCGGCCTCACGCAGCTCGACGAAGCCGGCGGCGCTAAGGCGGCGCGCGCATTCGGCCACGGCGTGAAAGGGGCTCGGTGAAGCGTTGAGAAAATCGACGAGATCATCGGCCAGCGGAGGCGCCGCGGGAGTCCTGGACATTCTCCCTGCCTAGCATCGATACACCCCTGCTGCACGAGCTTGACCCTGCCGAAGCGCTATGAGATGGCCTAGAGTATGGGGCTTTTTCAACACCTGCCCTCGCGCATCTCGATCTGCGAGGTTTCTCCCCGTGACGGTCTGCAAAACGAGGCTCTCACCTTGCCGACGCACGCTAAGGTGCGGCTGATCGAAGCCCTCGCCGACAGTGGCCTCGCGTATATCGAGATGAGCAGCTTCGTTTCGCCGCGCTGGGTACCGCAGCTGGCGGACGCGGCCGATTTGGCCCGCTCGCTGCCGCGGCGGGAGGGGGTCGTCTATGCGGCGCTCTGCCCAAACCGCACCGGATTGCGGCGTGCCATCGAAAGCAAGGTCGACGTCGTCGCCGTCTTTCTCAGCGTCAGCGAGACGCACAACCGCCGCAACGTCAACAAGGGCGTCGACGAAACCTTGCGGGTGCTCGAAGAGGTGGTGCAAGAGGCGGTGGCCAAGGGCTTGCGGGCGCGGGCTTACATCTCGACGGTTTGGGGCTGCCCCTTCGAAGGCTCCACCGACGTGGGACGCACGCTGGAGCTGACGCAGGCTTTGCTCCGCGCGGGGGCTTACGAAATCTCGTTGGGCGACACCGTGGGTGTGGCGACACCGAAGCAGGTGCAGGAGGTGCTCGACCGCCTGCTGGCCGGGGTCGATGCGGGGCGCCTGGCGCTGCATTTTCACGACACGCGCGGTACGGCTTTGGCCAACGTCTTGGTCGGCTTGGAGATGGGCATTACTACCTTCGACGCCTCGGTCGCGGGGCTGGGAGGTTGTCCTTACGCCCCCGGTGCGGCGGGTAACTTGGCGACCGAGGACCTCGTCTACGCGCTGCAGGGCATGGGCATCGAGACGGGGGTGGACCTCGACAAGCTCTGGGAGGCGGGCAAGGTCGCCGAAGCCGTAGTCGGGCGCCCTTTGCCGGGGAAGGTGCATAGGGCAGGAGTCCGCTCCCTCCGGCGCGAATCCGGCAGGCCGTTTGCTCGCTCTGGCGAACGCACTAAGTTGGGCCGCGCTTAGAGAGACGGCGTTGCTGCCTGCCTGTGTGCGGGGTTCGCTTTGCAAGGAAGGTTGAGGATGAAGGTGGAAGAACTCAGAAGTGCGGTGGAAGCGGCGTTCGAAGACCGGTCGCGGCTGGCTGAGGCCGCGCCGGCGGTCGAAGCGGTCATCGAGGCTCTCGATCAAGGGACGCTGCGGGTGGCCTCGCCGCCCGAAGGAGAGGGCTCCTGGACCGTGCACGAATGGGTGAAGAAGGCCGTGTTGCTCTACTTCGGCCTGCGCAAGATGGAGCGCATCGAGTGCGGTCCCTTCGAGTTTTACGACAAGATCCCGCTCAAGAAGAAGCTCGATGCGGCGGGGGTTCGCGTCGTGCCGCCGGGCGCTGCTCGCTACGGGGCCTTCCTCGAAAAAGGTGTCGTCTTGATGCCGGGTTACGTCAACATCGGCGCTTGGGTCGGTGCGGGGACCATGGTGGATACCTGGGCCACCGTGGGCTCCTGCGCGCAGGTCGGTCGCGACGTGCATCTCTCGGGGGGCGTCGGCCTGGGGGGCGTGCTCGAACCGCCTTCGGCGACGCCGGTCATCGTCGAAGACGGCGCCTTCATCGGCTCGCGAGCGATCATCGTCGAGGGGGTGCGCGTCGGCCGTGAAGCGGTCATCGGCGCCAACGTGGTGCTTACCGCCTCGACGCGTATCATCGATGTGAGCAAAGAAGAAGCGGTGGAGCACCGCGGCTACATCCCGCCGCGTTCGGTCGTCATCCCGGGCATGCGCAGCAAGCGCTTTCCCGCTGGCGAGTTCGGCGTGCCTTGCGCCCTCATCATCGGCCAGCGTTCGGAGAGCACGGAGCGCAAGGTTTCGCTCAATCAAGCCCTGCGGGACTTCGACGTCGCCGTTTGAGGCCTCTTCGGGGGGAGGCCTGGGCTGCGCTGCTCTTCGCTTCCCTCCCTTGGCACCTTCACCGACCCCGCCTTCGGGCTCCGTGTCGCCAAGTGGCATCTCCGCTTGCCAGGAGGGCCTCTGGCTCGTTACCATCGTGCTACGGCGGTGGGGCGGAGGGCGACATGTGGTCTCCTCCGGACGATCGTACCGCCACGAGGCCTAAGGCGAGCATGCGTGCGGAATCACCATCGAGTCGCGGGCCTTGAGGGCAATTCCGCCTTTTGACCAAGGTGCAGGAGCGTAATGGAGCGGGGTTCGGTCGCCGAGTGGCTGGGGGTATTGCGGACAGATCCGGATAATCAGGAAGGGCTGGAGAAGCTCAAAGGCCTCGTTCGAAATCCAGACCCTCAGCACAAAGACTCGATCATTCGCCAACTCGAGCTGGCCCGGGCGGAGCATGCCACGGCAGGCGCTTTTCGTACGGCCGCGGAGCTGATCCAAGAAGAGATCGCGCTCGTTGGCGAAGACGACGTCAATCTGAGCGCGGCCCTCTGGCACGAGCTGGCGCGCCTGCGTTCCGAGGAACTCCTGGACGACGAAGGTGGGCTCGAAGCGCTGGACGAGGGCCTGAAGCGCTTTCCCGAGCACCCGACCCTGATCGAGCTGCGCGAGGAGTTGGGCCGCCACGCCAAAGGCTGGAAAGAGCTCAGCGAGCGCTACGAACGCGAGGCCCGAGACGCCAGCAACCCGGCGCTGCGCGCGACGCTTTATGCCCGCGCCGGCAGCTTGGTCTGGCAATATAAGAAAAAGGGCAAAGACAAAGAGGCGGAGCGCTTGTTTCAAAGCGCCATCACCGCCGATCCCACCGACGGCCGCGCTGCGCGTTTGCTGGTGGACATTTTGCTCCAGCGCAGTCGCCCTGGCGAAGCGGCCGACTTGCTCATGAAACATGCGGAGGCGGCGCGCAGTCGCGACGAGAGCCTGCATGCATTTCGCCGCGCGGGTCGCATTTTTCTTCGGGAATTGCAGGAAGAGGAGCGAGCCGCGACTTGTTTCCGGCGCGTGCTCGCCTTGCGCCCTGCCGACGACGAGGCGCTCAGCTTCATCTCGGCGCACCATACGGCGAAGGAGCGCTGGAGCGACCTCCTCAGCCTCTACGAATCGGCGCTGCGCGCGCATCCGGGGCCGGAAACCGAGCAGCGTCTCCTCGCCCAGCTAGGGCATATCCACTGGCGCGTCCGCGGGCAGCTCTCGGAGGCGGAGCCTCATTTCGCGCGTTTGCGTCGTCTCCATCCCAACCACCCCGATGTGGTCAACTTTTACCGAGAACTCTTCGCGCGCGACAAAGACCCGCAGAAGTTTTTGGCGGTGCTCTCCGATGCCCAGCGGGCCGCCACCGCGCCCGACGAAAAGCGCAGCTTTGCGCTTGAAGCGGCCCGCTTCGCACAGAGCCACGACTCGATGATCGAGCGAGCCATCGACGCCTGGAAGGTCGTTCAGCGCCAAGAGCTCGTGCGCGATGAGGCGAGGGCGGCCTTGCGCGATCTCTATCGCCGAGGCGAGAAGTGGAACGCGCTGATCGAGCTCTTGCGAGCCGAGTTCGAGGCTACGCCGAGCGACCGCAAAGAAGAACGCGTCGCGCTCTTGCGCGAGATGGTGCCGGTCTACCGTGACCATCTGCAGCTCGATGCGATGGTGATTCGCACCTATGCCGCCATCCTCGAAGAGACGCCCGACAACCTCGAGGCTCTACGCGAACTGGCGGCGATCTACCGCAGCGTCGGCCGCTGGAATGACCTGATCCAGGTGCTGGCGCGCCTCGCCGAATGCGTGAGCGACCCGGCAGCGAAGGCAGAGAGCTTGTCGCAGATCGCGCAGCTCTGGATCGAGCGCTTCTCGAACTACAATAAAGCCATTCGGCCGCTCGAACAGCTCCTCGAGATTGCGCCGGAAGATCGGGAGACGATCCAGCGGCTCAAGGCGATCTACCGTAAACAACGTTCGTGGAAGCCCCTCTACGATGTCTTGCGTCGCGAGCTCGAGCTCTCGGCGGGCGACGCTGCCTTGGCGCGGGAGCTGCGCGTCGAACTCGCTACCATCGCTGGAGAGCGCCTGCACAACGGCAAAGATGCGATCGCCCATTGGATGCAGGTCGTGCGCGAGGCGCCCTATACGGAGGGAGCGCTCGATGCGCTCGAGAAGCTGGCTGAACGCGACAAAGAATGGGAAGCGCTCGCCGAATGCCTCGAGTTGCGTATCGAGTTCGACCAGGACGCCCGCGATCGCATCCGACACCTGCAGCGCCTGGGCAGCGTCTATGCCGAGCACCTGCACGACTCGGAGAAGGGTGCACGTTGCTGGAAGAAGATCCTCGAGATCGATCCGAAAAACGGTCGTGCGCTGCGCACCTTGCGTGAGCACTACGTCGCCGCGCAGGCCTGGGATGCGCTCTACACCCTCTACGCGGATGCCGACGACTGGGAGGGATTGGTCGAGGTCCTCGGCGGCGTCGCTGAACGCAGCAGCGACGATGTCCTGAAGGTGCGCTTGAGCTTTCGGGCCGCCGAGATCTACGAGAGCCGCCTCGATGCTCCGCATCGTGCCTTTCGTTCCTATGAACGCGTGCTGAGCGTCGAGCCGCGCAACGTGCGGGCGGCGACAGCGCTCGTTCCCATTTACGAGCGCATGGAGAAGTGGCCGCGTTTGATGGCCATGCTCGAGCTTCTGCTCGAAGAAAAAGGCGCAGAGCTAGGGGAGCAAGAGAGCCTGGACGGCCTTGAGCGTTTGCGTCGACTGGCGCTCGAACGCTTGGGCGACGCCAAGCGTTCGCTGCGTTTTGCGGTGGAGGCCTTCAAGAAGGCGCCCGGGCGGAGCGAAACCCTCGCCCATTTGGAAGAGTCGGCGCGCGCCGCCGAGGCGCTCGATACCCTGAGCCAGCTGCTCGAGGCGCGGCTCGACGAGGAGATCGGCGTCGACGAAGAGATGCATCTGCGGCGCAAGCTGACGGACATCTACGAGGGGAATCTGCGGCGCCCAGAGCGAGCGGCGGAGCACTACTGGAAGATCCTGGCGCAGCTGCCGGGCGATGCGCGTGCGCTCGAGATGCTCGACCGCTACTACCGCAGCGAGAAGCGCGCCGAGGACCTCCGCCGCTTGCTCGAGCACCGCTTGGAGTACGCCAGTTCCGATGAGGCGCGCTACGCTTGTTTGCTCGAACTCGCCCGCGTCAGCGAACAGTTGCTCAACGACGAAGGGGATGCGACCCGGCGTTACTTCGAGGCGCTCGAGATCCGCGCCAACGACGCCGCGCTGCTCGCCGCCCTCGACCGTCTCTGCACCACCTTGGAGCGCTGGGAAGACTTGGCCCGCGTCGTCGAAATGCGGCGCGATGGGGCGCGGGAGGAGAGCGAAAACATCGAGTTCACGCTGCGTCTCGCTGAGCTCCTGGCGCTCCGTCTGACGCAGCCGCTGCGTGCCTTGCAAGAGTTCGCCCAGGTCCTCGATCGCGTGCCTGGTGAAACCCGCGCGCTACAAGGTGTGGAGCGCCTCTCGCTGCAGGACCCTTCGCTCGCCGAACAGGCTTTGCCCCTTTTGGAGCGAGCTTATGAAGGTGCCGGGGCGCATCGTGCGCTCGCCGATCTGCTGCAACGCCGCCTTGCGCTCAGCAGCGATCCGCAGGAGGTCTTCGATCTGCGTCTGCGTCTGGCCACGTTGCTGGACGAAGAGCTTCGCGATTTGCAGGCCGCCTACTCCTTGCTCGAGGAGGCCTTCGGCGACCGACCGGGCGAGGTGGAGCTCTGGGACCGTCTGGCGGAAACGGCGACGCGCGCCAACCGCGAAGAGGCGCTCGCGCGGGCCTTCGCACGCGTCGTCGACGAAGGGGAGCTGGGCGATGCTCAGATGCGGGACCTCGCCTCGCGCACGGCGGAGCTCTACGCGTTGGTCTTGGGGCGGGCCGAGGATGCCGAGCCCTATTACCGCAAGCTGCTGCATTTCGATCCTTTGAACGCCGACGCCTTTGCGGTGCTGAAGGAGCTCTACACGAGCTCCGAACGCTGGGACGATTTGCAGGCGCTCTACCGCAACCGCATCGCGGAATCGCTCGACGGCAAAGCGCGCGAAGAGCTCTTGCTGCAGGTTTGCTTTCTCTTCGAAGAGATCCTCGACGAGCCTCAAGAGGCGATCCGCACGTATCAGGAGATCCTCGAGCTCAACCCCGACAACAAACCTGCACAGCGCGCGCTCAACCGCCTCTTCCGGCGGGTGGGGCGCTGGATGGATCTCGTGAACCTGCTCAAGCAGGATCTGGAGCTCGCGCGCGGGCAGGAGAGCATCGAACTCGCCTTCGAGATCGCCCATACGCTCCACACGAAGCTGCACGACCACGCGGAGGCCGTCGAGTTCTACGAGCGCGTGCTGCAGAACAATCCTTCGCATCTCCGTTCTCAGGAGGCGCTGCAGAGCCTCCTCGAAGACCCCAACCAGCGTCAGCGCATCGCCGCCGTCCTCGCGCCTCTCTACGAAGCACAAGGCGCTTGGCAAGAGCTGGTCAACGTTCTCGAAGTGCAGCTCGAGCAAGAGCGAGATCCGGTCTCGCGCTTGGCTTTGCTCGTCCGCATCGCCGATCTGCACGAAGTGCGCTTGCGCCAGCCCAACGAGGCGATGGAGGCGCTCGCGCGGGCTGTCGAGGCCGACCCCTCCGACAGCGAAGCGCGTCGTCAGCTAGCGCGCCTGGCGAGTTCGCTGGGCTTGCACCGCAAGCGCGCCGAGGTCTTGGAGAAGGCCATCGCCAGCGCGCAGGGCTCCAGCTTCCAGCAGGCCGAGATCTTGATGGAGCTGGCGCTGCTTTGGGATACCGAAGCGCGCGACGACGACGCTGCCGAAGACGCCTACAAACGTCTGATCGACGTGGACGGTGACCGCGAAGAGGTGGTCGTCCCCGCCTCGCAAGCGCTCGAACGCATTCATTTGAAGAAGGGCGACTACGAAGCGCTGGTGGTCGACTTGCGGCGGCAGATCGAGTTCGAAAACGACGTGCGCAGGCGCGCGACGCTCCTCGGGCGTCTCGCCGAGCTGCACGAGGGGGTTCGCCGCGACCCCGAACGCGCCATCGCGGCGCAACGAGAGCGGCTCGATCTGGACCCGAGCGACGCCGATGCCTTGATGGCGCTCGAGCGACTGCACGAAGGTCTGGGGCAGTGGCAGGCGCTGATCGGCGTGCTGCAGGCCCGCGAGTCCTTCGCAGATTCGCCGCAAGAGCAGAAGCGCATCATGCGCAAAGTGGCCGAGATCTTCGAGACCCGTCTGCAAGACGAGGCGAACGCCGCCACGGTTTACAGCGAGCTCCTGGCCCGCTTCGGCAGCGAGCTCTCCACCCTCGAGGCGCTGCAGCGTCTGTACACGAACGCCGAGCGCTGGGAAGACGTCCTCGACGTCATCGATATGCAGCTGCAGCTCTCGGAGGATGAAGAGACCCGCGTCGAGCTTCTGCACCGCGCCGCCACTCTGCGGCACCGGCGCACGCGGGAGACGATGGCGGCGATCGAAGGCTACGCCGAAGTGCTGCGTCTTCGTCCAGGGCACGAGAGCTCCATCGCCGCGCTCGAAGAGCTCAGCCAGCGTGAAGAGGGCGAGGAACGTGTGCGAGCGGCGCGCGAACTCGTGCTGCAATACGAAGGCGGCGAAGGCTACGGCAAGTTGGTCGACGCGCTCGAGGTCCTCGCCGAGAGCGACGAGCCTGCGGAACGCAACGCTGCACTCCGTCGGGCGGCACGCATTGCCGAGGTCGGGCTGGGCGATGCACAGCGGGCCTTCCGTTTGCTGGCACGCGCCCTCCGGGAGAGGCAGTCGGAGCAGGAACTCGAGGAGCTTCTGCCCTCGGTCGAGAGGTTGGCCGGGAGCGCGCATTGTTGGGCGGACTATCACGAACTCCTGCGCGAGTTGGTCCCCGACGTGGTCGACGCGCGGCAGCAGCGTGGGCTCTTGCGCAAACTGGCGGAGGTCGCCGATGCCCATCTCGGGCAGCCTCGGCAAGCGGTCGAATACCACGAGAAGATCCTCGATCTTTTCCCCGACGAAATCGACTCTCTCGATGCCCTGGAAGCTTTGCACCGCGATGGCGGCAATCACGCCAAACTTCTCGAAGTCCTCGGTCGTAAGCTCGAACTTTCGAACGAGACGGGAGAC
>ERZ1066121.1095-NODE-1095-length-21393-cov-8.534680_pt1 | contig 21393 bp, 18 predicted proteins | sample MGYA00382768_ERZ1066121 | MGnify/ENA primary metagenome ERZ1066121 (study PRJEB33369, sample SAMEA5778351) | biofilm metagenome | biome: Industrial cooling water; feature: Water cooling tower basin; material: Biofilm | place: United Arab Emirates | collected... | reverse complement strand
GCGGGCAACGGCGTGGTGTTCGAGATCTCGAGCGTGACGTACCCCTCCCACTCCGGTTCGAAGGGCGTGACGTTCGTGATGATGCCGCAGCGCGCGTACGTGCTCTTGCCCACGGTGAGCGTGAGCACGTTACGCGGAATGCGGAAGTACTCGACGCTGCGCGCGAGCGCGAAGGAGTTGGGCGGCACGATGCAGACGTCGCCCTCGTACTCGACGAACGACTTCGGATCGAATGCCTTCGGGTCCACCACGCTGTTGAGGACGTTGGTGAAGATCCGGAACTCGCGCGCCACGCGCATGTCGTAGCCGTACGAGCTCACGCCGTACGAGATGACGCTCGGCGCGCCGTCCACGTGGCGGACCTGACGCTCGGCAAACGGCTCGATCATGCCGTGCTCGCGCGCCATCATCGTGATCCAGCGGTCGTTCTTGAGACCCATGGGAGCGGGGCGGGGAGAGGGGGAACGGAAAGGCACCGGCGTGATCACGCCCGTGGGGCGCTTGACGGCGCCCGGCCGCGCGCAAGTTACGCCGAAAGGGGCGCGGGGGACACCCGAGCGGGGCCGCCCCGGGCCGTCCGACGGCGTCCGCGCCGCACGGCAGTTGGACTGACTGGTCCATGCCGATCCTGTAACGACCGGCCGACACTTGCATTGAGCGCGTGTGGTCCGCTTGCTAGGTTGCGATTCATACGCATGTGAAATGATTCACAAGGCAGTTCCCATACGCTTGCGATGCTGCGCGAATATCTCCCGGTCCTCCTCCTCCTCGGCTTCGCCGCCGTCAACGCCGTGGTCATCCTCGGCCTCGGAGAACTGGTCACGCGAACGCACCCCACGGACATCAAGAAGCAGCCGTACGAGTCGGGCATTGCGCCGCTCGGTGACGCCCGCGACCGCTTCTCCGTGAAGTTCTATCTCGTTGCCATGCTCTTCATCGTCTTCGACATCGAGACGGTGTTCATGATCCCGTGGGGCGTCCACTACCAGCAGCTGTCGTGTTCGGTGCCGCTCGTCAACGGCGCCTGTCCGTCCGGTCAGCTGTCGTTCTTCGGACTCGGCGAAATGCTCGTCTTCGCAGCCATCCTGCTCGTGGGCTACCTCTACGTCTGGAAGAAGGGAGGCCTCTCGTGGGATTGATCACGACCGGCGAACGCACCGTCGTCCGCGCGCCCGAACCCACGGGCAGCACGCAGGACAGCTGGGTGACGTCGCGCCTCGATTTCCTCGTGAACTGGGCACGCAGCAGCTCGATGTGGCCGATGCCCTTCGGCACCGCCTGCTGCGCGATCGAGTTCATGGCGACGGCCGCCAGCCGCTACGATCTGGCCCGCTTCGGCATGGAGCGGCTGAGCTTCTCGCCGCGACAGGCCGACGTGCTCATCTGCGCGGGGCGCGTCCCGTACAAGCTCGCGCCGGTGCTGCGGCGCATCTACCAGCAGATGCCGCAGCCCAAGTGGGTCATCTCCATGGGCGCCTGCGCGAGTTCGGGGGGCATGTTCGACAACTACGCGGTGGTGCAGGGCATCGACACGATCATTCCGGTCGATGTCTACGTGCCCGGTTGCCCGCCGCGTCCCGAAGCGCTCATGTACGCGATCCTGATGCTGCACAAGAAGGTGCAGACCGAGCGGCTGCGCGATGGCGCCCGGCACACCGAGATCGAGCCCGATCCACAGAGTCATCTCTACATTCCGCCCTCGCGCATCGACGAGCTGTCGGAACCGTTCGGCAACTCGGTGCACCAGACGCGCAGCGCCCCGTGACGCGCCCCTTGCCCTCGTATCCATCCACCCGCCCCGGCAGCGCGCGCGAGGCGGCGGGCGAGCCCGCGCCGATCACGCCGCATCATATTGCGCATCGTGGCGGTGCGGAGAATCCGAGCGTCGCCGCGCTGCGCGAGCGTTTCGGTGCGGCCATCGTGCGCGCCCACGTCATGTGGGGTGAGACCACCGTGATCGTGGCGGCCGACGCGATCCACGACCTCATCGCGTTCCTGCGCGATGAGCCGGCGCACGCCTACAACTACCTCGTCGATGTGACGGCCGTCGAGTATCGCGACGCCGAGCAGCCGATGGAGCTGGTGTGGCATCTGCGCTCGCTCCCGTGGCAGCGCTTCCTGCGACTCAAGGTCGAGATTCCCAAGGGCGAGCCGCTCGTCGCGCCCAGCATCACCGACCTCTACGCGTCGGCCGACTGGCTCGAGCGTGAGTGCTTCGACATGTTCGGCGTGACCTTCACGGGTCACCCCGATCTGCGGCGCATTCTCATGTGGGACACGTATCGCGAGGGGCATCCGCTGCGGAAGGACTTCCCGTTGCGCGGCCGTTTCAGTCGCTCCGAACAGCTCACTCAGGCGCTGTCGATCGACACGGTGGGACGGTACTCCATGACCGAACTCACGATTGCCGAAGCGTTCGACGACCTGCCGGCGGACATGCGCGAACGGCTCGCCGAGCGTCGGGCCGCCGAGCTCGCGCGCAGCACGCGCACGCTCGACGCAGGAGATGACGCATGAGCCGCCGCACCATCGAAATGGCGGTCGGCACGAGTGGCGTCGATCAGTTCGGCCGCCCCATGCGCGCGCCACTGGCGGTGCGCGGCAATGGCGCGCTCGTGCTGGAGGCGCCGCCGGAGCCGGAACTCGAAGGCGATCACATGCTGATCAACATCGGGCCGCAGCACCCCGCCACGCACGGTGTGTTGCGCCTCGTGCTCGAGCTCGACGGTGAGACGGTGGTGCGATGCGTCCCGCACATCGGCTATCTGCACTGCGGCTTCGAGAAGATCGGCGAGTACCGTCAGTACAACCAGATCATTCCGTGGACCGATCGCGAGGACTACCTCAACTCGATCGGCAACAACGTCGCGTTTGTGCTCGGCTGCGAGCGGCTCTTCGGCATTGAGATCACGCCGCGGTGCACGGTGCTGCGCGTGATCGCCATGGAGATGTCGCGCATCATGTCGCATCTCGTCTGGATGGGCACGACGTGCATCGACATCGGTGCGTTCACGCCGTTCCTGTGGCTCTATCAGGAGCGCGAGAACCTGTACAACCTGCTCGAAGGGTGGGTGGGGGCGCGTCTCACGACGTCCGCCACGCGGGTGGGGGGCATGGCCGCCGAGGTGCCGGACGGCTGGATGGATGGCCTCAAGGCCTTCATCCGTGGCTTCCCGAAGACGCTCGACGAAGCCGATCGCATGCTCGCGCGCAATGGCATCTGGATGGGACGCACGGTGGGCATCGGGGCGCTCTCGGCGGACGAAGCCATCAACTACGGACTGTCGGGCGCGATGCTGCGCGCGTCGGGCGTGGCGTACGATGTCCGCAAGGACGTGCCGTACCTCGACTACGAGACGTACGACTTCGACGTGCCCGTCGGCACGCAGGGCGATGTCTACGATCGCTACCTCGTGCGCGTCGAGGAAATGCGACAGAGCATCCGCATTCTGGAACAGGCGGTGCAGCGACTGCCGGACGGCCCGCTCAACGTGGATGATCCGCGGGTGATCCTGCCGCCCAAGACCCGCGCGACGAGCCAGATGGAAAGCATGATCCATCACTTCAAGCTCGTCATGGAAGGCCCGCGACCGCCGATCGGCGAGGTGTATGTGCCGGTGGAGAGCCCCAAGGGAGAGAAGGGCTACTACCTGGTCTCCGATGGCACATCGAAGCCGGTGCGCTGGCGCATTCGGCCGCCGGCGTTCGTCAATCTGTCGGCGATTCCGCGCATGGTCGAAGGCCACCTGCTGTCGGACGTGATCGCCATCAACGCGAGTATCGATATCGTGATGGGAGAGATCGACCGATGACCTACGGACCCAACGCCGGTTCACTCGTGCGTCCGCCCGCCGATCATCACGAGGAGGCGCACACGCCGGTGTTCGTGGGGGAGCGTCGCGAGCAGCTCGACGTCATCCTCTCACGCTACCCGACGAAGATGGCGGCGCTGCTGCCCGCCCTCTGGATGGTGCAGGACGCGCGTGGCTGGGTGAGCGAAGGCGCGATGGAGGAAGTCGCGGCCGTGCTCGATCTCACGCCGGCGTACGTGAAGGGCGTGACGTCGTTCTACACCATGTACCACCAGCATCCGGTCGGGAAGCACTTCATCCAGGTGTGCACCACCACGCCGTGCAACGTGTGCGGCGCCGAAGATGTCGTGCAGGCCTTCCTCGACGCGACGGGCTGCGGCGAGCTGGGACTCACCTCGCCCGATGGGCGGTTCACGGTGATTGAAGTGGAGTGCCTCGGCGCGTGCGGGTTCGCGACGCCGGTCATGATCAACGATGAGTTCATCGAATCCGTGACGCCGGAATTGGCGCGGCGGATCGTGACGGAACGGGACTGATGGGATATCCGCATCCACGGCACGCGCGGGAGACCGCCGTGCTCAGCACGTACTTCGGCGATCCGGAGGCGCGCACGCTCGCCGGCTGGCGCGCGCGCGGTGGCTACGAAGCGCTCGAAAAGGCGCTCGCGATGGACCCGGCCGAGATCCAGACGCTGGTGAAGGACTCGGGGCTGCGCGGTCGTGGCGGTGCCGGCTTCCCCACGGGCATCAAGTGGTCGTTCATGAAGCCCGATGGCAAGGTGCACTACCTCTGCTGCAACGCTGACGAATCGGAGCCTGGCACCTTCAAGGACCGCGAGATCATGCGCTGGACGCCGCACGGTCTCGTCGAGGGCGTCGCGCTTGGTGCGCATGCGATCTACGCCGAGACGGCGTACATCTACATTCGCGGCGAGTTCACCGAGCCCATCGCGCGCGTGCAGGCCGCCGTCGAAGAGGCGTACGCCGCCGGCATTCTCGGTGCGAATGCCATGGGCACCGGCCGGCGCCTCGATGTGCATGTGCATCGCGGCGCGGGGGCGTACATCTGCGGCGAAGAAACCGCGCTCATGAACTCGCTCGAAGGGCGTCGCGGCAATCCGCGCATCAAGCCGCCCTTCCCGGCGGTCGCCGGCCTCTTCGGCAAGCCGACCACGATCAACAACGTCGAGACCCTGACCACAGTCCCGTACATCGTGAAGCACGGCGCGGCGTGGTACAACGCCTTCGGCCGGGCCGACAATCCGAAGAGCCGCGGCACCAAGCTCTTCTCGGTGTGTGGCAACATCGCGCGCCCCGGCAACTACGAAGTGGAGCTGGGCTTTCCGTTCGGCGAGTTCCTCAACGAGCTGTGCGGCGGAGCGCTGCCCGGGCGTGAAATCAAGGCCGTGATTCCCGGCGGCTCGTCCGTCCCCATCCTCACGCGTGAGGAAGCGAACGCTGCGGTCATGGATTACGAGGGCATGGTCGCCGCCGGCACCATGCTCGGCTCCGGCGGCGTGATCGTGTTCGACGATCGGCAGGACATGGTGAAGCAGATCGCACGGCTCGCGCGCTTCTACGCGCACGAGAGCTGCGCGCAGTGCTCGCAGTGCCGCGAGGGCACGGCGTGGACCACGCGCATCCTCGAGCGCATCGCCGCCGGTGACGGCCACGCGCGCGACTTCGACACGCTGCTCTCGATCGGTGAGAACATGTCGGGCAAGACGATCTGCGTGCTGAGCGATTCGTGCGCGACACCGGTCGCGTCCGGCCTCAAGAAGTTCCGCCACGAGTTCGAGGCCAAGCTCGGCCCGGATCGCAGCCGCGGTGTCGTGCCGGCGCTCCCAATCCTTGGCAAGACGGCGGCCGCGTGAGCGACAACACCGGACCCAAGATGGTGACCCTCACGATCGAGGGGCGCACGGCCGTCGTGCCCGAAGGCACGTCGATCATCGAAGCCGCGAAGACCGTCGGCGTGCTCATCCCGCACTACTGCTACCACCCCGGCTTGCCGGTGGCGGGCGTGTGCCGCATGTGCCTCGTGGACGTCGAGAAGTTCCCCAAGCTTGCGCCAGCCTGCGCCACCACCGTGATGGAAGGGCAGGTGGTCCACGTGCACAACGAGAAGGCGCGCACGGCGCGCACCGGTGTGCTGGAGTTCCTGCTCATCAATCATCCGCTCGACTGCCCGGTGTGCGATCAGGCCGGCGAGTGCGAGCTGCAGGACTACACGTTTCAGGAAGGGCGCGCCGAGTCGCGATACGAGGAGCCGAAGCGCTTCAATCCGGTCGAGGACTTCGGCGGCGATGTCATGTACGTGCCCAATCGGTGCATTCTGTGCACACGTTGTGTGCGCTTCATGACGGAGGTCGCCGACGATCCGGTGCTCAACGTGTCGGAGCGCGGCGATCGGGCGTTCATCGGCAAGGCGCCGGGGCACGACCTCACCAACGAGTGGGCGGGCAACGTCGTCGATCTCTGCCCCGTGGGTGCGCTCCTGAGCAAGGATTTCCTGAACAAGGCGCGCGCATGGGAACTCGACCGCAGTGCGAGCATTTGCACCGGCTGCTCGCAGGGGTGCAACATCACCGTCGAGACGCGAGACAACACCGTCGTGCGGCTCAAGCCGCGCTCGAACGATGATGTCAATCTGTACTTCATGTGTGAGACCGGTCGCCTCGACTATCGCTGGATCAACCGTCGCGATCGCCTCGACCAGCCGCAGGTGCGCTCGCCGGACGGCGCGCTGCGTGTCATGGATTGGGAAGTGGCGCTCGACGCCGCCGCCGATGCACTACGCGGTCGGCGCGTCCACGTGCTCGCCTCACCGAACGCGAGCAACGAAGCGCTGTTCCTCGCCGAACGCGTGCGTGAGGCGTCGGGTGGGCAGGGGTGGTATCGCGTGTCGTACGGTCACGAAGCACCGCTACCCGGCGTGCCCGATCTCTCGCTGCGCGCCGAACGCGCCGCGAACGGAACGGGTGCGCGGTTGCTCGGCTACCACGAGCTCACCGGTGCCCCGACCATCGGCGCCGACGACGCCGTGCTCATCGTCGACGATACGCTGGAGCAGCACGCCACCGACGCGCTGCTGCAGGCACTCCGTGCGGCCGCCGTGCTTGTGCACGCAGGCACGACGCTGCCGACAGCGATTGCCGATCGCGTGCACGTCACGCTTCCGCTCGCCAACCACACGGAAGAAGAAGGAACATTCACCAACCTGCGCGGTCGGGTGCAGCGCTTCCTGCAGTCGCGCACCGCGCCCGGTCTCGCGCGTCCGAGCTGGTACGTGCTGGCCGACCTGACGGAGCGGCTCGGGCTCACAGCATCGCTCGCCCAGCCGGCGCAGGTGTTCGACGCGCTGGCCGCCGCGCACGCGCCCTTTGCCGGTTTGCGTCACGCCACGCTTGGCCTGCGCGGACGCCTCGTGGCCAACGCGGCCGAGTTCGCCGAAGCGAACGCGGGGGCGACGACGTGATGGCCAGTTCTCTGCCACCGCTGGCGATCGACCTCGCCACCTGGTTCCCGCGTCACGACCCGCAGCAGGCACCCGAATCCGTCTACACCTTCGCCGCCGCGAGCGTCATCAAGATGCTCGTGGTGTTCACACTGTACATGCTCGGCGTGGCCATGCTCACGCTGGCCGAGCGCAAGATTTCGGCGTGGATTCAGGATCGGCGTGGACCCAATCGCGCCGGCCCGTTCGGTCTCCTGCAGCCCGTGGCCGACGGCATCAAGAATCTCATGAAGGAAGAGGTGCGTCCGGGACAGGCCGACAAGTGGCTGTTCATCGTGGCGCCCATGCTCGCGTTCATTCCCGCCATGCTGGTGTGGGCGGTGCTGCCACTGGCGACACCGCTGCCTACGCCGTGGGGACGGATCGACATGGCGGTGGCCACGCTGCCCGTGGGCTATCTCTTCATGCTCGCCGTCTCGTCCCTTGGCGTGTACGGCATCGTGCTCGCCGGTTGGAGCTCCAACAACAAGTACTCGTTGCTCGGCTCGCTGCGCTCGAGCGCTCAGATGGTGTCGTACGAGATCGCGCTCGGCATGAGCACCATTCCCGTGCTGCTGCTGGCCGGCAACGTCTCGCTCGATGCGATCGTGGCGCAGCAGGCGCACATGGGATGGAACGTGCTCTCGCTCACGGTTGCGTGGTTCATCTTCCTCGTGGCCGCCTTCGCCGAGACCAACCGCCTGCCGTTCGACCTGCCCGAAGCGGAAGCGGAGCTCGTGGCCGGCTACCACACCGAATACAGCGGCATGAAGTTCTCCATGTTCTTCATCGCCGAGTACGCCAACATGGCCACGATGAGTGGGCTCATGGCGGCGATGTATTTCGGCGGGTGGGACATCCCCTTCACGCAGTGGGACAACACCGGTCCGTACACGGTGCTCAAGACACTGGCCACGCTCGCCACCTTTGCCGCCAAGACCGGCGTCTTCCTGTTCCTGTACATGTGGGTGCGCTGGACGCTGCCGCGCTTCCGCTATGACCAGTTGATGACGCTTGGCTGGGGCATCATGCTGCCGCTCGCGCTCGGCTACATCCTTGTCATTGCGGTGGCGACGCTCGCGCTCGACTGGGCCGGCGTGCCGCGCGACTGGCGCTTCACGATGTCGCTCTTCGCCATGAACGTCGTGCTCTCCGGCATCCTGCTGTGGTGGGGTGACCGTGGACGTCTCGTGAGCCCGGCAAGCGCACGGCTCGATGCGCGCGAGCTCGCACGCCGTCGCGCTCGATCGAGTCCGGAAGCCGTGGCGTTGCTCGGCACACCGCGCGCTGCCGCGCTCGTCGAACCCGAGGTGCATTGACATGGCCATTCGCGTCACCACCCTCGACCGTCCGATCGAACAGGTGAGCTACGTCCGCTCCACCTTGAGCGGACTGGTCACCACCTTCAAGCACCTCGTCGATCCGCACAAGGTGACCATGCAGTACCCCGAGGAGCGCTGGGAGCTGTCCCCGCGCTGGCGCGGGACGCATCGCATGCTCACCACGGAAACCGGCAAGGCCAAGTGTGTGGCCTGCGGCCTCTGCCCGACGGTGTGTCCGGCCAACTGCATCAAGCTCGTACCGGGCGAGGATGAGCAGGGCAACCGCTATCCACTGCTGTTCGAGATCGACGAGTTCCGCTGCATCTTCTGCGGCTTCTGCCAGGAAGTGTGCCCGGAGGAAGCGATCCACCTGGGACGCCACTACGAGAACGCCGAGTTCTCGCGCGAGGCGTTCGTCTACGACCTCGAGCGCCTCACTGCGCAGACGCACCCGGTGAGCGAGCTCTGGGACCCCGCCGATCCGAAGAGCGAATGACGCCCTTCTACCGCTTCCAGTTCTACCTGTTCGCGCTGATGGCCATCGTCGCGGCGCTGCTGTTCGTGACGCGCAAGAGTCCGGTCGCCGCCGCGCTCTGGCTCGTGAACGTCATGTTCGCGCTGAGTGGTCTCTACGTGATGCTCGACGCGCCATTTGTCGCCGCGGTGCAGGTGCTGGTGTACGCCGGCGCGATCATGGTGGTGTTCATCTTCGTGGTGATGCTGCTCAACCTCGGACGCCCCGGTCAGTTGCCCGACCTGCGGGCGCTCGCGCCGCGACTCGGTGCCGGCGTGATGGGGCTCGCCATTCTGGCCAATCTGCTCGCGGTGCAACGCGATCAGCTGCCGACGGTCGAGCTGGCCCCGCACGAGGACAACGTGGTCACACCGGTCGCTCAGTCGCTCTTCACCGACTACCTGTTCGCGTTCGAGATCACCTCGATCGTGCTGCTGGTGGCCGTGATCGGCTCGGTGATGCTCGCCAAGCGGAGGGCCACCGCATGATGCTCGCGGATGCGCTGATCGTCTCGGCGATCCTCTTCTCGATCGGCGTGGTCGGCGTGCTCACGCGCCGGAACGCGATCATGCTGTTCATGTGCGTCGAGCTCATGCTCAACGCCGTGAACCTCTCGTTCGTGACGTTCGCCAAGCTGCACGGCGTGAGCGGTCACGTGTTCGTGATCCTGGTCATGACCATCGCGGCTGCGGAAGCAGCCGTCGGACTGGCCATCGTCATCTCGGTATTCCGTCACTTCGGGGCGGTCGATCTGCCGAGTCTCAAGTTGCTGCGTCGCTGATGGCCCTCCTGCAGACCTCCCCCAGTCACCCGCTCGACGGTTCGATCGCCGAGTGGGTGTGGCTGCTCCCCCTGCTGCCCCTCCTTGGTGCCGTGATGAACGGCATCATCGCCGTGCGCGCCGGAACGTTCGCCGCGACGGTCGCGGACTCCGACGACCACGACCACGCGACCCCACCGGCGGGGCGCGGTCTCGTGTCGCTCATCGGTCCGGGCGTCATGCTGCTCGCGTTTGCGCTCGCCGTGGCGCTCTTCCTCGCGATGCGCGGTGCCGGCGATCTCGCCGCCCCGTTCATTCGCAGTCTCGGATCGTGGATGCCGGCGGGCGACCTGCGCATCGACTGGGCGTTGCAGCTCGATCCCCTGTCGATGCTCATGACGCTCATCATCACGGGCGTCGGCTTCCTCATTCATGTTTTTTCCGTGGGCTACATGGCCGACGATCGGGGGTTCGCGCGCTACTTCGCGTACCTCAACCTGTTTGTCGCCATGATGCTCGTGCTCGTGCTCGGTGCGAGCTACCCGGTGATGTTCGTCGGCTGGGAAGGCGTCGGCCTGGCATCGTATCTCCTGATCGGCTTCTGGTTCCGTGAACGGGCGAACGCCGATGCCGGGCGCAAGGCGTTCATCGTGAATCGCATCGGCGACTTCGGCTTCCTCGTCGCCATGTTCCTCGTGTATGCGCAGACCGGCGCGCTCGACTACGTGCAGGCGCACGCCGGCCTCGCCGTCGCTGCCCCCGGGGTGCTCACGGCCATCGCGCTCTTCCTCTTCGTCGGCTGCACGGGCAAGAGCGCACAGATTCCGCTCTACGTCTGGCTGCCCGACGCCATGGCCGGTCCGACGCCCGTGTCGGCACTCATTCACGCCGCGACAATGGTGACCGCGGGCGTGTATCTCATCGCGCGAGCCTCGGCGGTCTTCGCGGGTGCGCCGAGCGTCTCGCTACTCGTGACGGTGGTGGGCGCGGTCACCGCGCTCTTCGCCGCCACGATTGCGCTCCGTCAGTGGGACATCAAGAAGGTGCTCGCGTACTCCACCGTGTCGCAGCTCGGCTACATGTTCGTGGGCGTGGGCACGGGCGCGTACGCGGCGGGTGTATTTCATCTGGTGACGCACGCGTTCTTCAAGGCGCTGCTCTTCCTCGGTGCTGGTGCCGTCATTCACGCCATGCACGCCGCGTATCATCACGCGCACGATCACACCGCCGACGCGCAGGACATGCGCAACATGGGCGGACTCGGGCGCTACATGCCGCGGACGTCGGCGCTGATGTGGATCGCCACGCTCGCGATTGCCGGTGTGCCGCCACTCGCCGGCTTCTTCTCGAAGGACGAAATCCTGACCAGCGCGTTTGCGCGCGCCCATAACTCGCCGCTCGCCGAGGCGTCGCTCCTTGGCGTTCCAGGCTCGGCGGTGCTTTACGGCGTGTACGGCCTCGGTCTGCTCACGGCGCTGCTTACCGCCGTCTACATGACACGTCTCATGCTGCTCACGTTCACCGGTGCGAATCGCACGGGCGCGACGGCCGCTTCGGCCCTGCACGAGGCGCCGGCCCTCATGGGCGTGCCGCTCGCCGTGCTGGGTGTGCTGACCGTCGTGGGTGGCTGGCTCAATCTGCCGTCGCTGATCCCGATCGGACCGGCGCATCTGCTCGCCGATTGGCTGGCGCCAGTCACTGGTACGGCCACGCGGGTTCTCGCCGGTGACGCCCATCTGTCTCACACTGCCGAGTACGCGCTCATCGGCACTGCCATCGCGACAGCCGGCATCGGTATCGCAATCGCGTTTGCTCGCTATCGCTCGCCGGTGCCGACCAAAGCGGAGGCGCCAGCGGAGCAGGGCGTCGCCTCACTGCTGCACGAGGCGTACCGCGTGGACGCGGGATTGGATCGCGTTGTGGTGCGGCCACTCGCGTGGCTGTCCACGTCCGTGTTGTGGCGCGGTATCGACCGCGCGCTCGAATCACTCTTCGTGCAGGGAAGCCGCGCGATCGCGCGTGCCGCCGGCGCGGCGCACGATTGGGTGGGCGGTGGCGATGTCGGTCGCTACGCCTGGGCCTTCACCATCGGCCTGCTGGTGATGCTGGCCGCCTTCACGGTGCGTTGACCATGACCAACGCACTTGCTTCGCAGGTTGGCAGCTGGCTGTTGCCGGCGCTGCTCATCTGGCCACTCATCGGTGCCGTGATCGTACGTCTGGTGGGGCGCGACGTGCGTCCGGCCGCCAGCACCGCGTCGCTCGACGCAATGCCGTCCGATGCGCTCGCCAGCGGCGGGCCCGATGCGCGAGTCCTCACCCTCTGCGTGCTGCTCGTGGAAGCCACGCTGGGTGTGCTCGCGTGGTTCGCCTTCGATGGCAATACCGACGGCTGGCAACTCGCCACCGATCTGCCGTGGCTGCCCGATCTCGGTGCGCGCCTCGCGCTCGGCGTGGACGGCATCTCGCTGCCCATGCTCGTGCTCACCACGTGCCTGATGCCGCTCGCCTTGCTGGCGACCTGGCGTCAGATCGCGACGCGGGTGCCGACATTCGGCGCGCTGCTGCTCGCGCTCACGAGCGGACTCGTCGGGGTGTTCACCGCGCTCGACCTGCTGCTGTTCTATCTCGCGTGGGAGCTGATGCTGATTCCGATGTACTTCATCATCGGTATCTGGGGCGCGAGCGGTCGCACGCGCGCCGCCCTCAAGTACGTCATCCTCACGATGTTCGGTTCATTGCTCATGCTCGCGGCCATTGCCGCGCTGTATGTGCAGGGAGGCGCCTCGTCGTTCCACCTCGACGATCTGCTGCGCCTCACCCTCGGCGAGTCGCAGCAGCTCTGGCTCTTCACCGCCTTCTTCCTCGCGTTCGCGATCAAGTCGGCGCTCGTGCCCTTCCACACCTGGCTGCCCGACGCGCAGTTCGAAGCACCGGTCATCGGCGCGGTCGTGCTGGGGCTCAAGGTGGGGACGTACGCGATCCTGCGCTTCGCGCTGCCGCTCTTTCCGTTGGCGGCCACGCACGAGGTCATGCGCACTGTCGTGCTGGTGCTCTCGGTGATCGCCATCGTGTATGGCGCGCTGGTCGCGATGGTGCAGCCGGATCTCCGCAAGGTGCTCTCGTACTCGAGCATCAGCCATCTCGGCTTCATCATGCTCGGATGCTTTGCGCTCACGCAGACGGCGGTGCAGGGTGCGGTCATGATCATGGTCAATCACGGCATCACCACGAGTGCCCTGTTCCTGCTGGCCGGCGTGCTACGCGAGCGCGGCGGTCACGACACGCTGGCCGGCTACGGGGGACTCGCACGCATCATGCCGTTGTTCGCCGTGATGCTCACCCTCTCCATGCTGAGCACCGTCGGGCTGCCGGGCACGAACGGCTTCGTAGGCGAGTTCCTGGTGCTCATTGGTTCCTTTGGACGCGAACCGTGGCTGGCTGGTCTGGCCACGACCGGTGTGATCTTCGCGGCCGTATACGCGCTGCGCGCGATGCAACTGGTGCTGTTCGGTTCGGCGCAGGCGTCGGCTCCCGAGGCCCGCACGATGGTCGATCTGTGTGGCCGCGAGCTCGGGGTCTTGTCCGTGTTTGCGGTGGCCATGCTGTGGCTGGGCGTCGCGCCGCAGCCGGTGCTCCAGCGCATGGAGCGTGCATCGGCGGCACTGATCGCGCGCGTTGACGGCGCGCGCGTCACCCGCGCCGCAGTGCTGCCGCAGCTTGGCGGCCCGTCCGTCGCGATCGGCGGTGCGAGCGTCTCGCCGGAGGGCGCGCGATGAATACGATCGCCAATCCTGGTGCGCTGCTGAGCGCGCTGTTGCCTGAGATCACGCTGCTCGTGGGCGCGCTTGTGCTGCTGTTGGCGAGCGCGTGGCGCGGCGAGCGGTATTCACCGACGCAGCTCACGACCCGCTGGGCCATCGGCGTGGTGCTGGTGACCGCCGCCACGGTCGTCCTCGCGTGGATGCGTGGCGATGGCGCCACCGACGACGGGCGCCTCGCAGGTGACGGGTTCCGTTGGGCGATGGACCTGGTGTTGCTGCTTGGCACCGCCGGTGCGCTGGCGCTGCTCGATGCGGAACACGGCCGCACGCGCGCCTACCAGGCGGAGTTGCCGGTGCTGATGCTGCTCGCCTTGAGCGGCATGATGATTGTCACGGCCGCGCGCGACCTGATGTTCCTGTACATCGGGCTCGAACTCATGTCGCTCGCGGTGTACGTGCTCGCGGGCGCGAATCGTCGCAGTGCGCGCAGTGCGGAAGCGTCGCTCAAGTATTTCCTGCTCGGCGCGTTCGCCTCGGGCTTCCTGCTCTACGGCATCGCGTTGCTCTACGGCGCCGTGGGCGACACGCGTCTGGCCGCTATTGCCGCGGCATCGGTCGGTCCGCTGTATCTGGTGGGCGTCGCGCTGTTGCTGGTCGGTCTCGCGTTCAAGGTGGGCGCGGTGCCGTTCCACCTGTGGACGCCCGACGTCTACGACGGCGCGCCGTCGCCGATCACCGCCTTCATGGCGGCGGGCGTGAAGACCGCAGCGTTCGCGCTCCTGTGGCGCGTGCTCGCCGAGGGGCTGGGGCCCGCCATCGCGCACTGGCACCCGGTGCTCTGGTGGCTCGCCGCCGCCACGATGGTACTCGGCAACGTCGTGGCGCTCGCGCAATCCAATCTCAAGCGCATGCTCGCCTACTCGAGCATTGCCCACGCGGGCTATCTGCTTGTGGCGGTGCTCGCGTATTCCGACCGCGCCGCGTCCACGCTCGTGTTCTACCTGCTCGTCTACACCCTCGCGACGCTCGGCGCGTTCGCGGTGCTGGGTGTGGTCTCGGAGCAGGAGGATCGACCCGTCACCCTCGACGACCTCGCGGGACTCTGGCACGTCCGCCCCGGTCTGGCGGCCGTGCTCGCGGTGTGCCTGCTGGCGTTCCTCGGCTTCCCGATTGCGGGTGGTGCGGGTTTTTTCGCGAAGTGGTACGTCCTGCAGGCGGCGCTGGCGGCCCCAAGTCCGCTGACCGTGCTGGCGGTCGTGCTGGTGCTGGCCAGCGTGGTGTCGGCCGGCTACTACCTGGGGGCGATTGCCGCGATGTTCAACCGATCGCGGCCAGCCGAGGTCCCGTCACCTGTGCAAACCCCGATCCTTTCGGGTATCGTGATGGTCGTGAGTGTGACGGTCCTGCTGGTGTTGGGCGTCTATCCCACGCCGGCTGCCCGATTGGCGTCCGGTGGCACGCTCGCACCGGGCACGTCGGTGGCAGCGACCCTCACATCCGGCAGCGGAGGCTCGGCGTCGGCCGCGCCCTGAGGCCGACTTCCTTCCGCTCTCGTTCCGCATGTCCCTGAACGCTTCGATCTTTCGGCAGTACGACATTCGCGGCATTGTCGGCCGTGACCTGACCCCTGAGGTGGCGGAGGCCATCGGTCGCGGCTACGCGGCGCTGCTCAGCGAGCGCGGCATTGCGGGCGCCGTGGTTGTGGGACGAGACAATCGCCCGAGCGGTGACGCGCTGCGCGATGCCCTGGTGCGCGGTCTCACGGCGTCCGGTCGCGATGTCGTGGACATCGGCGTCGTGCCCACGCCGCTCATGTACTGGACGCTGCACCACGAACCCGTGGTGGGCGGCATCCAGATCACGGGCTCGCACAATCCCCCCGAGTACAACGGCTTCAAGATCTGCGTCGGCAGCGGCTCGCTGCACGGCGAGGGGATTCAGCGCCTGTACACGCTCGCGAACGCGCCGGCGGTGGACGCGCCTGCGAGTGGCGATGTGCGCCATGTCGCCGTGATCGATCGGTACGTGGACGACATCGTGCAGCGCACCGGACCGCTCGCGCGACGCATGCGCGTCGTGTACGACTGCGGCAACGGGGCGAGTGCACTCGTCGCCCCGCAGCTCTTCGCGCGCCTCGGCCTCGATGCGACCGGGCTCTTCACCGAGAGCGATGGCACGTTCCCCAATCATCATCCCGATCCGACGGTCCCCGAGAATCTCGAGGACTGCATCGCGGCGGTGCATCGCGACGGCGCCGAACTCGGCATCGCGTTCGATGGTGATGGCGATCGCATCGGCGTCGTGGACGCCATGGGGCGCATCATCTGGGGCGATCACCTGCTCATCCTCTACGCGCGCGATGTCCTTGCCCGCACCGGCACGGGGCAGCCCATCATCTTCGACGTGAAGTGCTCGCAGGCGCTTTCCGACGAGATCGAACGCGCGGGCGGTCGCGCCGTCATGTGGAAGACCGGGCACTCCCTCATCAAGGACAAGATGAAGGAGACGCACGCGCCGATCGCCGGTGAGATGTCGGGGCACATGTTCTTCGAGGAAGGCTTCTACGGGCACGACGATGCGCTGTACGCGGCCGCCCGCCTGCTGCGCATCCTTGCCGACGCCGACGCCTCGATCAGCACGCTGCTCGCCGATGTGCCGCACTTCGTCGCCACACCGGAGATTCGCGTCGACACCGATGATGCGATCAAGTTCGGCATCGTGGCGGACGCCGTCGCGCATTTCCGCGCCCATCACGACGTGCTGGATGTCGACGGCGTGCGGGTGCTCTTCGGCGACGGCTGGGGGCTCATTCGCGCCTCGAACACGCAGCCGGTGCTCGTGCTGCGCTTCGAAGCGCGCACCGACGAGCGACTGCAGGAGATCCGCGGCGTGTTCGAGCAGTGGCTGCGAAGTCGTGGCGTCGATCCGACGCCAAGTACGCACTAGGCGCAACGCGCGGATGCGCGCCACCTGTCGCCGGACGTACGGCGCGTGATGCGTGGCAAGTCCACGGTCGCCCTGATCGTCGCCGTGCTCGCGGCCGTGCTCCTCGTGGGGCGCGGCCTCAGCACGGTAATCGTCGAGCAGTCGTGGTATGCCGCCATGGGCGCGTCCCGCCTGTGGCGCGAACAGGTCATGGCGACGCTGGCGCTCAAGCTCGGCGCCTGGGTGCTCGGCACGGCGTTCGCGTTCGCCAACCTCTGGGCCGTACGTCTGACGATTCAATCGGTCGCCGTACCCACGCGCGTTGCCGATCTCGAACTCGTCGAGATGCTCACCGCGCGACAGCTGTTTCGCATCACGTTTCTCGCGTCAGCCGCGGTGGGCGTCGTGCTCACGCTCCCACTCGACGATTGGACGCTGCTCACCGCTGTCTGGCGTGGAGAACCGTTCCGCGAGTACGAAGGGTTCTTCCAGCGCGATCTCGGCTTCTACGTGCACTGGTTGCCCTTTGAAGGGGCGCTCTACACCTGGGCGCTCGTCTCGCTCGTGATCGTCGCGGCGCTCGTGACGGTGCTCTACGCCCTCACACGCAGTCTGCGCTTCGAGGGACGACAGCTCATCGCGCGCACACACGTGCGCCGGCACCTCACCGTGCTCGGCTCGCTCGTGCTCATCCTGCTCTCGTGGAGTTATCGACTTGACGCCTACGAGCTCCTGCTCTGGGGCAGCGGATTCGATGGCACCTTCACCGCGATCGATCATCGCTTCACGACGCGTGTCGATCTCGCGTTGGCCGTCGCGACATTCGCGGCCGCGCTCATCGTGCTGCGCACGGGTTGGATCGGTCAGGTGCGCGCCGCATTCGTGACCGTGTCACTCGTGCTCGTCGGCGCGCTCGGGGTTCGACAGGCGGGGCCTGGAATTGCGGAACGCGCCGGCTGGTTCACGTTGCCCGAAGGGCGCCGCAGCGACTACGACGCGACGCGCGCGATCTTCACACGCCGAGCGTACGCGGTCGATGAGATCGTCGGCGACGAGCGCGTCGACAGCGCGCCTGCGTCACCCCTCGGGGAGGTGGCGCGCCTGTCCGTCTGGGACGCCGCATCGGTGGCGGCGTGGCGCCCCGTGGGGACCGAAGACGTCGCGGTGGTCACGCGTCCCACCTGGCAGCCCGGCCCGGGCGGGCCCGACGCGGTGATCGTCACGCGCTCAGCGTCGGTGTCGCCCGTGTGGGATGTGCGCCTCCTCGCGGGTGCGCGCACCGACGCGCTCGGCGCGCCCTTCATCGCCCGTCATCCGGCCCTGCGGGGCACCGCACTGCCCGAACCACTCGTCGCACCGGAGCTCACGGGCTATCGACTCGTCGATGCGCTCGATGTGGAGCTGACTCCTCGCACACCGGCGACCACGATCACCGATTCCACTCAGGAATCGCCGTCCCCCTTCGCGTTCGACCAGATTCCGTCGGTGCGCCTCGATGGTGTGGGCGTACGACTCGCGCACGCGTGGACAACGCGCGATCCGGCACTGCTGTCGAGCCTGCCGTCACCGAATGCGGCCGTCGTGATGCATCGCGATGTGCGCGCGCGCGTGCAGCGACTGCTGCCGACGTTCGTGCAGGGGCGAACGATCACGCCCATCCTCGATGCCGAGCGCCTGCTGTGGGCCGTCGACGTGTACGCGGCCTCCGCGTGGTACCCGCTCAGCATTCGGCTGAACGCCGCCGGCGGTGCCCACAGCTATTTCCGCCTCGCTGGCACCGCTCTCGTCGATGCCCAGACCGGTACCGTGCGCATCGTGCGCGTGGACACGCCCGACGCTCTCGCGCGGAGCTGGTTTCGCCTGCTGCCCGGACTGGTGATCGGCGCCGATGCGGTGCCGCCGTCGCTGCGTGCACTGCTCCCCATTCCGACCGATGGCCTCTACGCCACCGTGCGCGCGTTCGCGCGCGTCGGCTCGCGGCACACCGGCAGCGCGCCTCGGTTCGTGCCCGACAGTCTGCCGGGGCTCGAACCGTTTCCGGTGCTGCAGGAGCCCGACGGCGCCATCAGCTGGTCGCTCCCGCTGGTCGATGGCACCGATCACCTCGTCGGCACCTTTGTCGCGCGGGGAGGGATCGATCGGCGCCCCCGTTGGCGCGCGCTGGAGGAACCGCGGCCGCGCTGGAGCGCCCTCACGTCGCGCCTTGGCGCTGTGTTTGACAGCGTGACTGCGGTGGCCGGTGAGCGTGACGGGCCGCTCTCGGCGGGCACGCTGCGCACGATCACGGTGGGCGGACGTCCGTGGCTCGCCCGACCCGCCTTCTCGAGCGAGGGCGGGCTCCCCCGGCTCGTGGCCCTCGCGATTGCCACGGACACGGCGGCCCTCGCGGTGAGTTCGCCCGAGCGGTTGCCGGGCGCACCAGCGCTTGGCGGGAGCGAACCGCGTCGCCCCGAGGCGTTCGACGGCGTGGGCGGCGCACCGCGCGACGACCGTGCGCGGACGCGCGACGCCCGACGGCTGTACGATGCCGCCCGCGAGGCGATGCAGCGCGGCGATTGGCTGCGCTTCGGTGCCACCATGGACAGCCTCGGGCGCGCGCTTGGTCGCGTCCCCTGACGACGCTGGCATCCGCGCGATGCCACATCGTCGCGCGTGTTGCCCCCGGTGTGTACCGCTAGGTAGCATACGAGGCTGGTTGACACCCCCCAGACACCGGAGAACGCGTGGATCTGCACGAGTACCAGGCGAAGGAGTTGCTGCGAGCGGCGGGCGTGCCCGTGCCGCCCGGGCGCGTCGCGCTTACCCCCGATGAAGCCGAGGCGATCGCCACCGAGTATGGCGTGCCCGTGATGGTGAAGGCGCAAGTACATGCTGGCGGTCGCGGCAAGGCCGGCGGCGTGAAGTTCTGCAAGACGGCCGCCGATGCGCGCGAGAAGGCGCAGGCCATTCTCGGCATGGACATCAAGGGGCTGACGGTCGAGAAGGTGCTGGTCACGGTCGCCGCCGACATCGCGTCGGAAGCGTACGTGGGCATCATCGTCGATCGCGCCACGAAGAAGGCGGTGTTCATGGTGTCCGCCGCGGGCGGCATCGACATCGAGGAAGTGGCCGCGACCACGCCCGAGAAGATCCTGTATCTGCCCGTCGATCCGCGCTACGGCCTGCTGCCGTTCGAAGCCCTGCGCATGGGCTTCTTCCTGTACGCCGACGCGAAGCTCGCGCGTGGGGCCGCGAAGATCATGCAGCAACTGTACACGGCGTTCATCAACGCCGGCTGCTCGCTCGCGGAAATCAATCCGCTCGTCGTCACGCCCACCAACGAGTTGGTCGCCGTCGACGGCAAGATGGTCATCGACGACAACGAACTCGATCGGCGTCCCGACATCGCCGCGCTGCGCGACGAATCGTCGGAAGCGCCGAGCGAAGTGGACGCGCGCAAGGCGAACCTCACGTTCATCAAGCTCGATGGCAACGTCGGGTGCGTGGTGAATGGCGCCGGCCTCGCGATGGCCACGATGGACCTCGTGAAGTACTACGGCGGCGATCCGGCCAACTTCCTCGACATCGGTGGTTCGTCGAACCCGGAGAAGGTGGTGAACGCGCTGCGCATCATCACGTCCGATCCGAACGTGAAGTGCATCCTGTTCAACATCTTCGGCGGCATCACGCGCACCGATGACGTGGCCAACGGCATCGTCACGGCCACGAAGCAGAACCCGCTCACCGTGCCCATCGTGATTCGCCTCACCGGCACCAACGAGGAAATCGCGATGGAGATTCTGAAGGCCAACGGCTTCTCGGCGTCGTCCGACATGGACGAGGCTGTACAGCGCGCCGTCGCGCTCGCGAAGGGGGAGGCCGCGTAATGAGCATCTTCATCGACAAGGACACCACGCTGCTGGTGCAGGGGATCACGGGTCGCGACGGCTCGTTCCATGCCAAGCAGATGATGGAGTACGGCACGCGCGTCGTGGGTGGGGTGACGCCGGGCAAGGGCGGTCAGGTGTTCGAAGGCAGTGTGCCCATTTTTGACACCGTGCATCAGGCGGTGCACGCGACCGGTGCGAACACGACCGTGATCTACGTGCCGCCGCCGTTCGCGGCCGACGCGATCATGGAAGCGGCGGCGGCGGGCATCAAGCTCATCGTGTGCATCACCGAAGGCGTGCCTGTGCTCGACATGACGCGCGTGTACCCCTTCGTGAAGGAGCACGGCGCGCGCCTCATCGGCCCGAACTGCCCGGGGCTCATCACGCCAGGCGCGAGCAAGGTCGGCATCATTCCGGGGCGCATCTGCACGCCCGGCAACGTGGGAATCGTGAGCCGCTCCGGCACGCTCACGTACGAGATCGTGCATCAGCTCACGCGCGCCGGCATCGGCCAGAGCTCGTGCGTCGGCATCGGTGGTGATCCGATCAACGGCACCAACTTCATCGATTGCCTCGCGGCGTTCGAAGCGGATCCGCACACCAAGGCTGTGGCCATGATGGGCGAAATCGGCGGCACGGACGAGCAGGAGGCGGCGACGTTCATCAAGGAGCACATGACCAAGCCGGTCGTGGGCTTCATCGCGGGCCAGACGGCGCCGCCGGGTCGCCGCATGGGCCACGCGGGCGCGATCATCTCCGGTTCGTCGGGCACGGCGGCCGAAAAGATCGACGCGTTCAAGGCGGCGGGTATGGGAGTCGCCTCGCGTCCGGTGGACTTCGTCGAGCTGATCTCGGCGCGGCTCCGCTGACGCCTGCACAAAGCGACGCCGGGGTGACCATGCGATTGACGGACCTGCTCACCCCGGCTCGCTG
>ERZ1066121.1094-NODE-1094-length-21404-cov-11.728043_pt1 | contig 21404 bp, 22 predicted proteins | sample MGYA00382768_ERZ1066121 | MGnify/ENA primary metagenome ERZ1066121 (study PRJEB33369, sample SAMEA5778351) | biofilm metagenome | biome: Industrial cooling water; feature: Water cooling tower basin; material: Biofilm | place: United Arab Emirates | collected... | reverse complement strand
GGTGACGACCGCGCCCGAAACCGAGGTGGTGGGCAGCATCCGCATCCCGGCTCCGCCCGCGCCGGTGGCGGCCAGTGCGCCGGCGCCGATCGGGGCGGCGGGCCTGGCGCTGCCGCTGCGCCTCACCGTGCGGCTGGCCGATGGCGCGCTGCCGCTGGGCCAGCTGCTGCCGCTGCGGCCAGGCCTGGTGATTCCGGTCCACGCCAGCCCCGAGATGCCGCTGCACCTTGGCGATCACCGTGTCGCCACCGTCACCCTTACCCCGCTGCCCGATGGCCGCCAGCAGGCCAGCATCACCGCCATCGACATCACCCCCGCAGGAGACCGCGCATGACCATCAATCCCGGCGAGATGCAGGGCGAACCCACGCCGCCGCCCGCCGACCTGGCGGCATTGGCCGGGCAGCTGGGCGGCTTTGGCGCGATCAGCGTGCGGCTGGCCATCGAAGTGGGCGGCATCCGCCTGAAACTGGCCGATCTCCTCGCGCTGGCGCCGGGCCAGGTGCATGTGCTCGATCGCCGGGTCGATCAGCCGGTGGATGTGCTGATCTCCGATCGGCTGGTGGCGCGCGGCGAGATTGTCTCGGTGGGGGACCGCTTCGGTGTGCGCCTCACCGAAGTGCTGCCCAGCACTGCGCCATGACCGCCGCCAGCCTTCTTGATCGCCTGCGCCAGAGTGCCGGAGGGCTCGCCGCGCGACTGCCGGCCCGCCATGCCAGCGTGGTGCAGGCCATTCCGCTGGGGCCGGGCGCCCGGCTGATCGTGGTGGAGTTTGGTGGCCGCCGCCTGCTCGTCGGCCAGTCGCGCGCCGGCCTTGCAGCCCTTGCCGAAGCGCCCGCCGAATGAGCGACGTCCTCAACCTGCCGCCGCTGGCGACATCGCTGCAGATCCTGCTGCTGATGTCGGCGCTGACGCTGCTGCCGGCGGCGCTCTTGATGATGACAGCCTTCACCCGCATCACCATCGTGCTGGCGATCCTGCGGCAGGCGCTGGGACTGGGGCAGAGCCCGCCCAACCAGGTGCTGATCGGCACCGCGCTGCTGCTCACGCTGTTCGTGATGAAGCCGCAGCTGGACAGGATCTACGATACCGCCTGGGCGCCGATGGTGGCCGGCAGCCTGCCTGCCGAACAGGCGCTCAGCCGCACCGGCGGCGTGCTCAAGGGCTTCATGCTGGCCCAGACCCGCGCCAGGGATCTCACCCGCTTTGCCGAGATTGCCGGTGGCGGGCCCTATGCGAGGCCTTCCGACGTGCCGCTGTCAGTGGTGGTGCCGGCCTTCGTGGCCTCTGAACTGAAGACGGCGCTGGAGATCGGCATCGTGGTCTATCTGCCGTTCCTGGTGATTGATCTGATCGTCGCCTCGATCCTGATGGCGATGGGCATGATGATGGTCTCGCCGGCCACCGTGTCGCTGCCGGTGAAGATCGCGCTGTTCGTGGCGGTTGACGGCTGGACGCTGGTGCTGGGCGCGCTGGCAAGAAGCTTCGGCGGATGAGCGCGCCCGATGAGGTGATGCTGGGCGATCTTGCCCGCGAAGCTGTGCTGCTGTTTGCCGGCGGCGCTGCCACCTTCCTGGTGCCGATGCTGGTGGTGGCGGTGCTGGTCGGCCTCATCCAGACGATCTTTTCGGTGCAGGAAAGCAGCATCAGCTTCCTGCCCAAGCTCGCCGTGCTGGTGCTGATGATCGCGCTGGCCGGCGAAGGGCTGATGCTGGGGTTGGCCGATTTCCTGGAAGCCGGCCTGGCCGACATGGTGGGGGCGATCCGGTGACCTTTGCCATCCCCGCCTTTGATGCAGTGCCGTGGTTCGTGCAGTTCACGCTGGCCGCCGTGCGCCCGCTGGCCATGCTGGTGCTGCTGCCGGGCATTGCCGGCGCCGATCTGCCGTGGCGGGCGCGGCTTGCGCTGGCAGCGGCGCTGGCGCTGTTCGGCGGCTTCCGGCCCGGTGCGCCGACATTGTCACCCGCCGCCATCCCGGCCGAGCTGCTCGCCGGGCTCAGCTGCGGCCTGGCGCTGGCCATGGCCTTCGGGGCGGCGACGCTGGCCGGCGAGATGATCGCCCAGATGGTGGGGCTGGGCTTTGCCATGGTGGGGCCAATGGCCGGCAGCGGCGGCGCGCTCTCAGCGCTGTTCACCACCTTCGCCTGGGTGGCGCTGCTGGCCGGCGATCTGCACACCGAGTTCCTGCTGCTCGCCGCCACCGGTGTGGCGCTGCCGGTGGGCACGCTGGGCCTTGAAGATGTTGCGGCGTTCGGCGGGCTGATGTTCCTCTGGGGGCTCAGTGTCGCCATGCCGCTGCTCGCCGTGCTGCTGCTCGCCAATGCCGTGGTGGCGATCGCCAACCGCGCCGCGCCGCAGCTTTCGGTGGTGGCGATCGGCCCGGCGGCGCTGCTGCTGGCCTTCATCACGCTGCTGCCGCTGGTGATCGGCCATGTCTCGGCACGGCTGGCGCAGGCGCTGGCCTCGGCGCTGGGGCTGATAGGCTGATGGCGGAGGACAAGACCGAACAGCCGACACCGCGCCGCCGCGAACAGGCGCTGGAGCAAGGCAATGTGCTGGCCCCGCGCGAACTGGGGCCGGCGATCAGCCTCGCTGTGGCCAGCCTGTTCCTGGCGCTTGGCGGCCCGGCGCTGTGGCAGGCGCTGCTGGCCTTCCTGGCCGAAAGCCTGGGCGCGGCAGCGGCCAGTGACGTGCCCGCGCTCTGGCGGCGGCTGCCGCTCGTCTGGCCGCTGGCGCTGTTCGCCATGGTGGCGGTGGCGGCGTTCGGGGTGCAGCTGGCGGTCACCCGCCATGTCAGCCTGGGGATGGCCGCGCCGAAACTCTCTCGCCTGTCGCCACTGAATGGCCTGAAACGGCTGTTTGGCTGGCAGGGGCTGGCCAGCGCGCTGCTGGGGGTGATCAAGCTCGGCGGCATGGCCGGGCTGGGTCTGGCGCTGCTGTGGCCGCTGCTGCCGGCGCTGGCGGCCGGGGACGAGCAGGGCCTGCCGGCGGTTGGCGCAGCACTGCTGCGCCTCGCGGTGGCGGCCAGCCTGCTGCTGGCGCTGGTTGCGCTGATCGATGCCGGCTTTGCCTGGTGGAAGCGCGAACGCGATCTGATGATGACCCGCGACGAGGTGAAGCGCGAGTCCCGCGAAAGCGATGGCGCGCCTGAACTGAAGGCCGCGATCCGCCGCGCCCAGATGGCCGCCGCGCAAGGCCGCATGAGCCAAGCGCTGGCCGATGCCTCGGTGGTGGTGGTCAACCCGGTGCATTTTGCCGTCGCGCTGCGCTATCGCCCCGGCGAGGATGCCGCGCCCATCGTGGTGGAAAAGGGCCGGCTGGACATGGCGCAGGCCCTCATCGCCGCGGCGCGCGAACGCAAATTGCCGATCATCCGCACGCCGCGACTGGCCCGCGCGCTGTTCTGGTCGGCAAAGAAAGGCCAGATGGTGCGGGCCGAGCTGTTCCCGGCGGTGGCCACCATCCTCGCCTTCATCATGCGCTTCGACGATCCGGAAGCTGAAGCGGTACCGGATGTGTTCGTGCCGCCGGCGCTGGACTTCGACGAGCATGGCCAGCCGCGCAAACCCGGCGCGCCCTTGCCGTTATGACGGGCTAAGATGGCAACCAACCCTCTCACTGCCTTCGGCGCCGGCTCCGGGCTCGACAGCCGGGCGATAGTCGAAGGCATCGTCAATGCCGAGCGCACGGCGCGGTCGGCGCCGCTCACCCGGCGCATCGAAAGCCTGCAGGCGCGCATCTCGGCGCTGGGCCAGCTGCGCTCGGCGCTCACCGGCATTGCCACCTCGCTCGACACGCGGCTGCGCGGCGGCGAGCTGGGCCTGCAACTGGCGAGCAGCGATGCCGCCATCACGGTTGAGCGCAGCGGCAACGGGCCAGCCGGCGCGCTGTTCAACGAACTCGCCGTCACCCAGTTGGCCGCCGGCCAGCGGCTCACCGGGCCCACGCTGGCCAGCGCCGCCGATCCGGTGGGCACCGGCACCTTGTCGATCCTGTTCGGTACCCGCACCGCGCTGCCGGGCGGCGGCTTTGCCTTCAGCGCCGGGGCGGCGCCATCAGTCACCATCACGATCACGCCGGAAAACAACAGCCTTGCTGGTCTGGCGCAGGCCATCAACGCCTCGGGCAGCGGCATCTCGGCCAGCATCGTCACCTCGGCAGGAGCCGCCACGCTGGTGCTGCGCGGAGCCGAGGGGGCGGCCAATGGCTTCATCATCTCGGCCGCGCCAACCCCGCCGCCGCCCCCGCTGCCACCGCCAGACCCGTTGCCCGATCCGCCGCCGCCGCCACCTCCACCACCGCCCCCGGGGCTGGAGCGCTTCAACCACACGCCGGGGGCCGAGGCGATGGCGCTCGGCCAGGCGGCGCGCGATGCGGCGCTGAGCATCGATGGCATTGCCGTCACAAGGCCGTCCAACCGCATCGAGGATCTGATCCCCGGCGCGCGGCTCACGCTCAACCGCACGGCCAGCGCTGTTGCCATCACCGCCAGCCGCGATGGCCGCGCCGTGTCAGGCGCGCTGGCCGATTTCGTCGGCACGCTGCAGGCCATGCGCCAGCTCATCGCCGATTTTCGCCGCCCGGCCCGCGATGGCGAAGAGGCCGGGCCGCTGGGCAATGATGCCACCGCCCGGGCGCTCGATCAGCGCATCGGCCGGCTGGTGACGGCGCCGGTGGCCGAGGCCAATGGCCTGTCGCTGGCTGATCTGGGCGTCAGCATCGCGCGTGATGGCAGCATCGCGGTGGATTCGGCGCGGCTGGCCAATCTGCCCGCCACGCGCCTCGCTGATGCCGAAGCGCTGCTGCGCGAGCTGTCGGGCGCGGCCAGCCCCACGCGGCCCAACCGGCTGCAGAGCATCGCCCAGCTGGCGGTGACAGCGAATGAGGGCCTGTCCCGGCAAAGCGCCCGCGCCAGTCGTGATCTGGACCGCGTGCAGCAGCAGGCCGAAGCGCGCCAGGCGCTGCTGACCCGGCAGTTCGCCGCCATGGAACGCAGCGTGGGCCTGTCGCGCGCGGCGCAAGCGCAGATCGATCAGCTGGTGGCGCTGTGGTCGGCGGAACGGGAGCGCTGACGTTACGTCAGGCTGCGCGGGGTTCCATGTCCAGCCGCCGCATCTTCTCGATCAGCGTGGTGCGCTGCAGGCCGAGCAGGCGGGCGGAGCGGGCGATGGTGCCGCCGGAGAGCGCCAGCGCCTCGCGGATATAGGCACGTTCGAGATCGCTGAGCAGTTGCTTCAAATCCACGCCGTTCGGTCCCAGCAGCGGAACCGGCGCCAGCGCCTGCGCTGCGGCTTCGCGCGGGCTGAAGCCAGACGGCACAGCGGGCGGCGCCTTGCTGCGCAGCGGCGCGCGCAGCAGCCGGGGCAGGGCTTCGGGGCCCAGCGTTTCGCCGCGATGATGCACGGCGGCGCGCTCCACGAGGTTGCGCAGTTCGCGCACATTGCCGGGCCAGGGCCAGCCCGCCAGTTCGTCCATGGCGGCCGCGGTAAAGCGCAGGCCGCAGCCGCTGCGGGCGAGGAAATGCTCGACCAGCAGCGGCACATCCTCGGGCCGGCTGGCCAGCGGCGGCATCGCGATGTGGATGACATCGAGGCGATAGAAGAGATCGGCGCGGAAGCGGCCGGCGGCGATGGCGGCTTCCAGATCGACACTGGTGGCGGCCACCACCCGCACATCCACCGCGACCGGCAGCATGCCGCCCACGCGCTCCACCACCCGCGTTTCCAGCGCGCGTAACAGCTTGGCCTGCATGGCGGCCGGCATGTCGCCCACTTCATCGAGGAAAAGCGTGCCGCCATGCGCCGCCTCGAAGCGGCCGGCCCGGGCCTTCACGGCGCCGGTGAAGGCGCCCTGTTCATGGCCGAACAGTTCCGATTCCAGCAGCTCGGCCGGCACGGCGGCGCAGTTCAGCGCAACGAACGCTGCTGCGGCACGGGGGCTGCGCTGGTGCAGCAGACGGGCCACCACATCCTTGCCGCTGCCCGATGGCCCGGTGATCAGCACCGAAGCCCCGCTGCCGGCCACTGTCTCGATCTCGGCGCGGATGGCGGTGATGGCCGGGCTGATGCCCACCAGCTGCGCTTCACCTGCAGATACTGCCGGGGCTTCTCTGGCCTTCCGTCCGGCAGAATATGCCGGAACTTGTTTGGCCTTCTGTCCGGCAGAAAATGCCGGACAGGGCCGCACCATCTCTGAACGTCTGGAAAGCGCCCCCATCCGGCAATTCCTTAACGCAAAGCTAATTTCCCTTGCCAGCCAATTGCTTGCGTCAATCGGCTGACACGTCAGTAGTATTACGTAACGGGCCTTGCATAAGTCTGTGAATCCTCCAGATTGGTGGCTGGGGTTGCGGACGGATCGGGGATTCCTCGCCATTGCGGAGAGGATATGCTCGAATGTCGCATCATGGCGCTGGGTGGGGACTGGCCACAGTCCGGCCCGGGCTGGCGGTTGGTGGCCGAAACGGCCGGCGGGGGCGCCGATGTTGCGCTGATCCCGGCCGATTCGCCGCCGGATGCAGCGCGGCTTGATCGGCTGGCGCTGCCGCTGATCGTGGCGGTGCGCGATATTCCGCCGCTGCCGGCCAGCCTCGATCGCGCCGATGCCTTTCTGCTGCCAGGTGACGATGCAGCGATGATCGGTGCGCTGGCGCAGCGGCTGCTGGTCGGCGCAGCGCCCGGTGTTGCCGACACCACGGCGGCCAGCCAGCAGATCTCGGCGCTCTCAGCCGAGGCGCGGCGCATTGCCGATGCGCTGGCGCAGCTGGCGCAGGCGGCCGAGGCCGAGCCGCCCGAGCCGGCGAGCGCGCCATTGATCCGCCGGCTGATCCGCCTGCGCCGCGACCGGGACCGGCATTTCCCCGCCGAGCTGTTCGCCGATCCGGCGTGGGACATGCTGCTCGATCTCGCCGCCGCGCGCATGGAGCGGGTGGACGTGCCGGTCTCCAGCCTGTGCGTGGCCGCCGCCGTGCCGACCACCACGGCGCTGCGCTGGGTGCGCAGCCTGTCGGAAGCCGGGCTGTTCGTGCGCCGCACCGATCCCGGTGACGCGCGCCGCGCCTTCATCACGCTTTCGGATCAGGCCTTCGATGGCGTTACCGGCTGGCTGCGGCGCTTTTCGGCGGCGTTTCAGATGCGCTGACCGTGCCGGCGGCGCCAAAGGGCGTGGTGGCCTCCAGCAGCTCGAGCACCGGGGCGAGGCTGCGATCGGGGGCTTCCTCCATCGGGATATGGCCGATGCCATCAAGGATGGTGACGCGGCTGCCGGGGATCTGCTGGTTGAACCAGGCGGCGACCGAGACGGGGATCAGCTTGTCCTCACGTCCCCACAGGATGAGGGTGGGCACGGGGAGGCCCTTCAGCTTGGCCGCCATGCCATCATCGCCCTGATACTGGCCGAAACGCTGCACCGTGGCGCGGCGGTTGCCGGGATAGAGCAGCAGTTCCCAGTAGCGATCGACCATCGCCGGCGTGGCAATGGCCTGGTTGGAAACCGACTGCTTGAAGCTCGTCTCGATCAGGCTGCGCGGAGTCACCGTGGCAAGGAGGTCGCGCGCCACCGGCACCCGCGCCAGCCGGAAGCCCAGCGGCGGCGATGAGCCCTTGGGCTGCGGCTGGCCACTGGCATCAACCAGGATCAGCGCCGACAGCCGGTCCGGATGCTGCACGGCATAGCGCCAGGCGACACCGCCACCCATCGAATTGCCGCCCAGCGCGAAGCGTTCCAGCTTCAGCCTGTCCACCAGCTGCTCGACAATGCCCACATAGGCGGCGTTGGTGTAAAGGCCCTGCGGCGTCGGGCCCGAAAGCCCGTGCGCCGGCAGATCGAGGCTGATGACGCGATAGCCCTTGCCCGTCAGCCGCTGCACCCACGGCTCCCAGGTGTGCAGCGAGGCGTTGCTGCCATGCACCAGCACCACCGGGAAGCCGCCACGCGGGCCTTCATCGCGGACATGGATGATGGTGCCCGGTGACAGTTCAACGAACTGGCTGGCAGCGTTGGCATATTTGGCCTTCAGCCGATCGACCGGGATATCCGGCGTGGCGAAGATCGCCCACAGCAGGGCGAGCAGGCCGGTCATCACGAACAGGCCATAGAAGAGTCCGCGGCCAAAGCTGCGCCGCCGGCGCCCCTGCATCGACGACCGTGCCATCAGAGCGCTTCGATGCGGACGGGCAGGCCATCCTTGGGCTTGGGGATGGGGAACATGGTGAAATCGCTCTCCACATCACCCAGCGGCTTTTCGGCCACGATGCGATGGCCTTCCAGCAGCGCGAAGAAGAACATCTTCACCTGCATGTAGGCGAAATGCTGGCCCAGGCACATGTGGGCGCCGCCGCCGAACGGCACCCAGGCATATTTGTGGCGGCCACGGCTGTTTTCCGGCGTGAAGCGGGTGGGATCGAAATGCTCCGGGTCCGGCCAGTGTTCGGGCAGCCGGTGGCTCATCATCTGGTTGACGCCCACCATGGTGCCGGCCGGGATCTGGTGATTGCCGATGGTGAAATCCCGCAGCACCCGGCGCGGCATCGCCGGCACCGGCGGGATCAGCCGCAGGGCTTCCTTGAACACCATGTCGGTGACATTCATCTCACCCAGCGTCTCGTAGGACAGGGCGCCGTGGCGCGCCCTGATGCCGGCGATCTCCTCCCTGATCCGGTCCTGCCATTCGGGATGCCTGGCCAGGCACCACACGATGCTGGTGATCGAGGATGTGGTGGTGTCGTGCGCCGCCATCATCAGGAAGTTCATGTGATCGATGATGTCCTGCTCGCCCAGCAGCTGGTCGTTCTCGTCGCGGGCGTTGCACACCTGCGTGAAGATGTCGTTCCTGTCCTGGCCCCGGCGCCTGGGGATCTCGCGGGCGAAATAGGCGCTCATGAAGGCGCGGCCATCCACGCCGCGCTTCATGGCGGTGAAGGGCAGGGGCTTGCGCACGATGCCGACCGAGGCCGCCACCATGTCGCAGAACGCCTTGTTGATGCGGTTGGCTTCAGGCCCCCACGGCACGCCCAGGAAGCTGGTGGCGGCCAGATCGAGGGTGAGCGCCTTGATCGAAGGATAGAATTTCAGGGATTTGCCCTTGGGCCAGGCCGCCAGCCCGCGCGTGATGCCTTCGTCCAGCTGGGCGAAATAATGGCGCATCGGTTCCGTCTTGAAGGCAACCGACAGCGTCTTCCTGTGGATGCGATGTTCCTCGAAATCCATCAGCATCAGGCCGCGCGGGAACAACAGCTCCAGCACCGGGTTCCAGCCAAGTTCGCTGGAGAAGATCCTGTCCTTGTTGAACAGCACCATTTCGTTGGCTTCGGGGCCGACCAGGGTCACCCCCCAGCCGCCGAAATCCTGCCGGCGGAACACCAGCCCGTGGGTTTCCACCAGCTCCCGGCTTTTCCCCAGCGGATTGCCAATGAACGTCAGGGTGCGCAGCAGCGCCGAACGGGCCGGCAGCTGGCCGGGCAGGTGGGCAAGCTCGGCATAACCGGGCAGCGGCAGCCTGGCCGGATTGAAATCGCTGTTCGACATCGGGGCGTTCATCGCATCGCTCTCCCAACCCTTTAAACTCTGGCCTTGAAGCTCTGGCCCTTGCGGAGTTTCGATACGCAGATTGGCCCGGCCATGCAATCGCGGGCGCCGGTCTGCGGGAGCGGCGACATTCAATCCCCTTTCCCGCAGCCTCCGGCGCGTCTAACAGCAGCGCGTGACACCGGATTATGATCTGATCCTGGCGGGCGGGGGCCTGGCCAATGGCCTGATTGCCCTGCGGCTGGCCCAGCTGCGCCCCGATGTGCGGGTTGCCATCGTGGAGGCCGGTCCGTCGATCGGGGGTGATCACACCTGGTCCAGCTTCGGGCTCGACATCAACGCGGAACAGCGCCGCTGGACCCAGCCGCTGTTCGCGCATCGCTGGGACTGTTATTCGGTGCGCTTCCCGCGCCATGCCCGCACGCTGAACGTGGGTTATGGCAGCAGCAATTCCGAGCGGCTGGCCGCCGCCGTGGCCGGGGCGCTGCCGCCTGAGCGGATCATCACCGGCGTGCCGGTGGTCGCGCTGGACGCCGCCAGCGTGACCTTGGCCGATCAGCGCGTGATCACGGCCGGCGCGGTGATGGACGGGCGCGGCCAGAAGAAGACGGGCGCGCTCGACCTCAGGTGGCAGAAGTTCCTGGGCCAGGAAGTGGAACTGGCCGAGCCGCACGGGCTGGCCGGCCCGATCATCATGGACGCCACCGTGCCGCAGACCGATGGCTATCGCTTCGTCTACACGCTGCCGTTCGGCCCGCGCCATGTGCTGATCGAAGACACATATTTTGCCGATGGCCGCGACCTGTCGCCTGATCTGCTGCGCGGCCACATCGCCGATTATGCGCGCAGCCAGGGCTGGCAGATCGTCCGCACCATCCGGGAGGAGGCCGGCATCCTGCCGATGGCCATCGGCGGCGACATCGAACGCTTCCTGGATGAAGGCGTGCCCGGCGTGGCCCGCGTCGGGCTGGCCGCCGGGCTGTTCAATCCGGTCACCGGCTACAGTTTCCCTGACGCGGTGCGCATGGCCGACATGGTGGCAGCGCTGCCCAGCTTCGATGCCGCGACCATCCACCGCGCCTGCCGCGACCATGCGGTGCGTGTGTGGAACAGCCGGGGCATGTATCGCATCCTCAATCGCATGCTGTTCCTCGCTGCGCAGGACGAGGAACGGCGCACGATTCTGGAACGTTTCTACGAACATCCGGACGATCTGGTCGGCCGGCTCTATGCCGCCGACAATCGCTGGAACGACTGGCCGAAGGTGTTTTCGGGCCGGCCGCCCATCCCGCCGTTGCGGGCGCTGGGCACGCTGGTCAAATATGAACTGGGGATCAAATGACGACTGCTGCAGTGATTGGTTCGGGTTTCGGTGGTCTGGCGCTTGCCATCCGCCTGCAATCGGCCGGTATCCAGACCACCCTGATCGAAGCGCGCGACAAGCCGGGCGGCCGCGCCTATGTGTTCGAGGATGATGGCTTCAAGTTCGATGCCGGCCCCACCGTCGTCACCGATCCCACCTGCCTCGAGGAATTGTTCGAACTGTCGGGCCGCAAGCTCAGCGACTATGTCGAGCTGATCTCGGTCGCGCCCTTCTACCGCCTGCTGTGGGAAGATGGCTCGGTGTTCGATTATTCGAACGACGAGGCCGAGCTGTTCAGGCAGATCGCCGCCTTCAACCCGAAGGACGTTGAAGGTTACAAGCAGTTCCTGAAGTTTTCCGACAACGTGTTCCGCGAAGGCTATCAGAAGCTTGGGCACGAGGCGTTCCTCGATTTCAAGTCGATGCTGAAGGCGGCGCCGCAGCTGATGCGCTATGAAGCCTTCCGTTCCGTCTATGCGATGGTGGCCCGCTACATCGAGGATGACCGCCTGCGCCAGGCCTTCAGCTTCCACACGCTGCTGGTCGGCGGCAACCCGTTCAAGACGTCCAGCGTCTACGCCCTCATCCACGCGCTGGAAAAGAAATGGGGCGTGTGGTTCCCGCGCGGTGGCACCCACGCGCTGGTGCGCGGGATGGTGAAGCTGTTCGAGGATCTGGGCGGCCAGGTGCGCATCGGCAGCAAGGTCGAAGCCATCATGGCCGACAGCGGCCGCGTCACGGGTGTTCGCTGCGCCGATGGCTGGTCGGGCCGCTTCGATGCCGTCTGCTCCAACGGCGACGTCGTCCACACCTACAAGGATCTGCTGGCCGCCCATCCGCGCGGCCAGGAAATGGCCGGCAAACTGATGCGGCGCAGCTTCTCGCCGTCGCTGTTCGTCACCTATTTCGGCCTGAAGGGCGAACGGCCGGACGTGAAGCACCACACGATCCTGTTCGGCCATCGCTACAAGGGCCTGCTGGATGAAATCTACAAGGGCGGCGACAAGCTGGCCGAGGATTTCTCGCTCTACCTGCATCACCCCACCGCCACCGATCCCGCGATGGCGCCTCCGGGCCACAGCGCCTTCTATGTGCTGTCGCCGGTGCCGCACCTGGGCAAGCTCAACATCGATTGGGAGCAGGCGGCGCCCGGCTATGCGCAGTCGATCATGGATGCGCTGGAACGGCGCTGCATCCCCAACCTGCGCCGCGACCTGGTGACGATGCGCACCTGGACGCCGAAGGACTTCGAGACCGTGCTCGGCGCCCACCAGGGCAGCGCCTTCAGCCTGGAGCCGGTACTGTGGCAATCGGCCTATTTCCGCACCCACAACCGCGATGACGTGCTGTCCAACCTCTATTTCGTCGGGGCCGGCACGCACCCCGGCGCCGGCATCCCCGGCGTGGTGGGCAGCGCCAAGGCCACCGCCAAGCTGATGGTGGAGGATCTGCTGGGCAAGAAGGCGGCCTGAGCGATCCTCCCCATGCTCTGCATGGGGAGGGGGACCACGCGGCACGCGTTGTGGAGGGGCCGGTGACGCCTTCGCCATTCGCCCCGCTTGCGCCGCGCGGCGCATCCGGGCAGTGAACCGTCCGTGTCCGTCGTTCTGGATAATGCCCGCACCGCCATCGCGCGCGGATCGAAAAGCTTCGCGCTGGCCAGCCGCCTGTTCGATGCGCAAACGCGTGACCGGGCGATGCTGCTCTATGCCTGGTGCCGCCACACCGACGACGTGATCGATGGCCAGGTGCTGGGCGAGGGGCGCAACAATGATCGCCGCCCGCCGGCCGAGCGGCTGGCCGAAGTGCACTGGGAAACCGAACGCGCGCTGGCCGGCAATCCCACGCCCGGCACGCCCTATGAAGCGCTGGCGATGGTGGTGCAGCAGACGCAGCTGCCGGCGCGCTACCCGCGCGACCTGATCCATGGTTTCCGCATCGACATGGAAGCCCGACCGTTCGTCACCTTCGACGATACGCTGACCTATTGCTACCACGTCGCCGGCTGCGTGGGCGTGATGATGGCGATCGTGATGGGCGTGAAGCCCGACAATCGCCCGGTGCTGGAGCGCGCCTGTGATCTGGGCATGAGTTTCCAGCTCAACAACATCGCCCGCGACGTGATCGAGGACGCGATGAACGGCCGCCGCTACATTCCCGACGACTGGCTGGCCAGCGTGGGCCTGGAGGCCGACAGCTTCGCCTTCCCGCGCAATCGCCGGCAGCTCTCCCGCCTCGTCGCGCGGCTGGTGTTCAAGGCCGAGGAGTATGAGGAATCGGCTCGCTACGGCACGTCGCAATTGGGTAACCGGGCGGCGTGGGCGGTGCTGGCCGCAGCGCGCATCTATGGTGGCATCGGGCGCAAGGTGCGGGGACTGGAGGAGGCGGGGCTGGAGAACCGCGTCTCCACCACCAAGGCCGAAAAGGCCCGCGCCGTGGCGGCGGCCTTTGGCGAAATGCTGGTGCGCAAGCAGCGCTGGCCGATGCCGGGGCCGAGCCGGGATGGGCTGTGGACGATGCCGGAATAGATCCTCCCTAGACTTGTTTGGGGAGGTGGCGCCGAAGGCGACGGAGGTGTTCTTGCCGGAAGCCCCGGCCCCTCCACCGCCGTTCCGGCGGTCCCCCTCCCCAAACAAGTTTGGGGAGGACCAGTCAGCGCGCCAGCCTTTGCGTGGCGCTCTTATCGCGCCCAGTGCTCCGCGTTGTCGATCATGCCCATTTCGGCCCGCATCTTGGCCGAAGCGCGAATCCGCCCGCGGCCATCGGCTTCCAGCTGCGCCTTCAGCTTGCGGATCGGCGGCGCCCAGATGAAGCCGAAGCTCACCGTGCCTTCCTTGGTCTCCACCACGTGATGCAGCCGGTGCGCCTGCACCACGCGCTTCATGTAACCCCATTGCGGGTTCCACGAATGCTTCACCCGGCGATGCACAAGCACGTCGTGCAGCCCGAAATAGATGGCGCCATACATGGTGATGCCCGCACCGATCGCGGTGATCATGTGCAGGCCATAGTGCGTGCCGATCATCAACAGGATCATCGACGGGATGGCACCCGCCACGCCGAACCAGTCGTTCTTCTCGAACGTGCCGGTGCGCGGCTCGTGGTGGGATTTGTGCAGGCTCCACAGGAAGCCGTGCATCACATATTTGTGGGAGAGGATCGCCACCACCTCCATGATCGCCACCACGATGAGCGCGATGAGAATGCCCTGCCACCAGTTCACATCGGTGAGCACGGGATAGCGGGTGGACAGCGAAGCCAGATATTCGAGCATATGTTCAGCCTATAGCCAGACAAGGGCGGTTAGGCACTAGGGGTGTTGCCGCACCCCCCGGCGGTTCGGGGGCCTTGGAGGAAAGAGCCAAGCCGATGAAATTGCCTGTTGTTGCCGCTGCCCTCGTGATCGGCCTGTCACTCACCGCCTGCCAGACGCGCGGTGAGCGGCTGGGCCGCAACCTCTATGAACTGGGCGTGCCCGAACGCCAGGCCTTCTGCATGGGCGACCGGCTGGCCCGCAGCCTCACCAACGATCAGTGGCGCGCCATCCAGCGCCTCGCCCGGCTCGATGAACGCCGCCTCAGGCGCATGAGCATCCGCGAAATCGCCGAACGCATCGACCCGGCGGGCGACAGCCGCCTGATCGCCGAATTCGCCCGCGCCGGGGTGGGCTGCCTGATCTGATTATTCGGCGGCGGTTTGCAGCGGCGTGATGGCGTCCAGCGCCGGTCCGGCATCGCGGCGGGCTTGGGCAATGTCATGCTGGTTCTGCAGTCGCAGGAAGTACCCCGGCGAAAATCCGAAATAGCGGCCAAACCGCAGATCAAACTCGGCATCGATGGCGGCTTCGCCATCCAGCACGGCGGCAATCCTGCTGGCGGGCAACCCGGTGGCGCGCGCGACATCCTCCACCGACTGCCCCAAGGGTTCCAGCAGGTCTTCACGCAGCCCAAAGCCCGGGTGCGGGTTGGGCGCGTCAGTGATAATCGACGATCTCGACATCAAACGCATCTCCGTCACGCCAGACAAAACATACACGCCATTGCTGGTTGATGCGAATGCTATGTTGGCCTTGGCGGTCACGCTTCAAAGCCTCCAGACGGTTGCCGGGCGGAATGGCAAGATCGGTCAGCAGACTGGCGGCGTCGATCCTGCGCAGCATGGCGACGCCACGCGCAAGGATGTCAGGCGGCAACCGGCGCACGCGCTGCCCGTGGAACAACCTCTCCGTGTCCTTTTCGGCGAAATTGCGGATCATATCAGCGTCCTAAAACTGAAGGCCGGCTTTAGGCACAAAAAAAGCCGGCTCGGGACAACCGAACCAGCTTCATAGTGTCCAGTTAGAGCCAGCAAATTGGCGGACTCCTCAGACATGGACAGCATGCAATGCAATAGACTTGGGGTCAAGTATTAGAGGTGCGTGTTCACCGCCCCGCGCCGCGTCGCTTTCCGGAAAACCCCTTCTTCTGCATCTTGGAAAAGCGCGTGGTGCGCGTGCCCGCGACGCCGCCGGTGGCGCGGCCCTTGATCGGCGCGGTGCGCTCGCTGTCGGGGATGCCAAGCTCGTCCATCTCCAGCCGGCGGATCTGGTCGCGGATGGCGGCCGCGGTCTCGAACTCCAGGTCGGCGGCGGCCTTCTTCATCTGCTCTTCCAGCTCGGCGATATAGGCCTTGAGATTGTGGCCGACGAGATGCAGCGTGTCCGCGTCGCCCGTCTCCACCACCAGCCCGTCCTTCAGGCTCACATCGGCCAGCACGTCGCCGATGGCGCGCTTGATGGTGGCCGGCGTGATGCCATGTTCCAGGTTATAGGCTTCCTGCTTGGCGCGACGGCGGCTGGTTTCCGCCATGGCGCGCTCCATGCTGCCCGTCACATGATCGGCATAGAGGATCACCCGGCCATCGACATTGCGCGCCGCCCGCCCGATCGTCTGAATGAGGCTGGTTTCCGAGCGCAGGAAGCCTTCCTTGTCGGCATCGAGGATCGCCACCAGCCCGCATTCCGGAATGTCGAGGCCCTCGCGCAGCAGGTTGATGCCCACCAGCACATCATAGACGCCCAGCCTCAAGTCGCGGATCAGCTCGATGCGCTCCAGCGTCTCCACGTCCGAGTGCATGTAGCGCACCTTGAGGCCCGCTTCGTGCAGGAACTCGGTGAGGTCTTCCGCCATGCGCTTGGTCAGCGTCGTCACCAGCGTGCGATAGCCCTTGGCCGCCGTTGCCTTGGCTTCCTGGATCAGATCCTCGACCTGGTCCTCCACCGGGCGGATATCGACCGGCGGGTCGATCAGCCCGGTCGGGCGGATCACCTGTTCCACGAACACGCCGCCGGTGCGGTCCATCTCCCACGGGCCGGGCGTCGCAGAGACGAACAAGGTCTGCGGTCGCATGGCGTCCCATTCGCTGAACCGCAGCGGCCTGTTGTCGATGCAGCTGGGCAGGCGGAAGCCATATTCGGCCAGCGTCACCTTTCGCCTGTGGTCGCCCTTGGCCATGGCGCCGATCTGCGGCACCGTCACATGGCTTTCATCGATGAACAGCAGGGCGTTCTCGGGAAGATATTCGAACAGCGTCGGCGGCGGCTCGCCGGGCAGGCGGCCGGTGAGGAAACGGCTGTAATTCTCGATGCCGGCACAGGAACCGGTGGCCGCGATCATCTCCAGATCGAAATTGGTGCGCTGCTCCAGCCGCTGCGCCTCCAGCAGTTTCCCTTCCGCGTTCAGCTCCTTCAGCCGCTCGGCCAGCTCGTGCCTGATCGCCTCGGCGGCCTGCTTCAGTGTCGGGCCGGGCGTGACATAGTGGCTGTTGGCGTAGATCTTGATTGTGTCCAGCTTGGCCACCGTCTCGCCGGTGAGCGGATCAAACTCCGAAATCGCCTCGATCTCGTCGCCGAAGAAACTGATGCGCCAGGCGCTGTCCTCATAGTGGGAGGGGAAGATTTCCAGGCTGTCGCCACGCACCCGGAAATTGCCGCGCGTGAAGCTGAGATCGCCGCGCTTGTACTGCATGGCGACGAGCTTGCGCACCACCTCCTTCAGGTCTGCCGAGCCGCCCTTCTTCAGCGCAAAGGTCATCGCCGAATAGGTTTCCACCGAGCCGATGCCATAGAGGCACGACACCGACGCCACGATGATCACATCGTCCCGCTCCAGCAGCGCGCGGGTGGCGGAATGGCGCATCCGGTCGATGGCCTCGTTCACGCTCGACTCCTTCTCGATATAGGTGTCGGAACGCGGCACATAGGCTTCAGGCTGGTAATAATCGTAATAGGAAACGAAATATTCCACCGCATTGTCGGGGAAGAAGCTCTTGAATTCCCCGTATAATTGCGCCGCCAGGATCTTGTTGGGCGCCAGGATCAGCGCCGGGCGCTGCACCGCCTCGATCACCTTGGCCATGGTGAAGGTCTTGCCCGAACCGGTCACCCCCAGCAGCACCTGGTCGCGCGCGCCACTGTTGGCTTCCGCCACCAGTTCCGCGATGGCGGCAGGCTGGTCGCCCGACGGCATATACTCGGTTTTCATCACGAAGGGCCTGCCGCCCTCGCTCTTCTCCGGCCGCGCCGGCCGGTGCGGCGTGAAGGCCGGCAGATCGGTCTCGTCAAGGCTGGTGCGAATCTGGATGGCCATGGCGCCATCCTTGCACCATGTGCGCCGTTTGTTCCATAGCGCATCGCGGAAAAGTGGCCCCCGGTTTTCCGCAGAAAGATGCGCGACAACAAGAGTCTAGCGCAGCATGCGGCGGACAAGCTGCCGGTCGCGCAGCACGAAATGATGCCACACCACAGCGCCGGCATGGGCGGCGAACGCCGCGGCAAACAGCGCCGAGGCCCAACCATGCGCCGCGCGCGCCGGCGGCAGCGGCACGCCGGCCGGCAACGCGCTGCCCAGCACCGGCGCCCCCGTCGCACTCGCCAGCGCCAAGCCGGTCACCGGCAGCGCCGCCAGCAGCAGATAGAGCGCCGCCTTGTTCAGCCGCGCCGCGCCATTGGGGCTCGCCGGGCCCGGCGAAGCCTGCTGCGCCGCCAGCCGGGCCAGCAGCAGCATGATGAGCACGAGCCCGATGCCGATATGGGCATCCAGGAACTGCCCGCGCTCCGCCGACACCGGCAACACCGCTACGAACAAACCCATCGGCAGCGCCGCCAGCATCAGCACCGCACTCACCCAGTGCAGGATGCGCGCAATCTGCCCCCAGCGGGTGCGCTGGTTCCAATCGGGGACCTGCTCCACCCGCCGCGCCCATTGCGCCGGCAACAGCGCCAGCAGCAGCGCGATCACCACCAGAGCCAGGCCGGCCATGATGTTCAGCAGCAACGGCCGCACATCGTCCGCCGGCCGCGCCGCGAACGTGCCATCGACATTGGCCAGCCAGTTCGACCAGGCCATCATCAACAGCGCCGCCGCCGCCCCCACCTGCGCCAGCACCCGCCAGCGCCGGGAGGTGAGGTTGAGGCCGACAGCGAGAACAATAGCCAGCACGAGATAGAACAGCGTCATGGCCGCGCCGGATGGGGGATTGCCGCGCGGGATGCAAGGGGAGGGTGGTTGCTTGGGAGAGAAGGAAAGGGGCCTCCGGCGGGCAGGGACTCGTCCCTGCACCCATTTGTTTTGAGGCGTGCATATGCCATCAAGCCCCTGTCATGCTGGCGCAGGCCAACATCCACAGCGCCGCGCGGGCCATCATCTGGGTGGATTGCGCCGGCCCATCATTGGATGCTGGCCTGCGCCAGCGTGACAGGCAAAAATCACGCGCCCCGCCGTTTCGTCACTCAGGACTTGATCCGGGGTTTGGCTTCGAAGACCATGGCCGCGACGCGTCCGACGAAGCCACGCGCTTCTCTCGGTTCCCGAAGCCCTTGTATCGTGTCTCCGGAATTCTCAGACAAAAGGCAGGAGGGCCTCCGGCGGGCAGGGACGCGTCCCTGCACCCGTTCTTGTGGGAGCGCCATTGCCATCAAGCGCACGTCATACTGGCGCAGGCCAGCATCCACAGCGCCGCATGCGCCAACCTCCAGGTCGATTGCGCAGGCCGCTCAATGGATGCTGGCCTGCGCCAGCATGACCGGCAAAATCACGCGCCCCGCAGTTTCGTCACCTTGGGTTTGCTCAGAGGTCAGGGGCTTTGACAGTCAGATTGAACAAAAGATTGTTATTTAGTGAAAAATCTTCTTCTCAAAACGGTAAAATAATATTTATAGATCTGATATCTCATCCATAATTTTCCCCTATTTTGAAACGTACTAGATTGATTCGCTTCAAATATCGCTTTTCGGGCGTTCTTCCAATCAGATTTAGATTGTACAAATTCAACGCCTGGAACGCGTTCTATTTGTTTGGCCATAAGTGAAAGATATCTTCGCTCGACATGCCGACCCGCCCCGCGCTCAGTAATTAAATTGTAGGCTGGCCTCCCTTCGTCGCCCGATTTTTCGTGATTTCGACGTACATGCCAAGCAAGCATGTCTGCTGCTTGTAGTGGTAATTCTGTTTTTTCATCCCTGAACGTTGGCGGATCACCAAGTACCGAACGTAATGTTAATTTCATTGTTTTCTTTGTTTCATTGTAAAAAAGAACAGCGTCTTCACCCAACGAGCCCTGTTCATCAAAAATAAATTCTACGGGTAAAAAGGGGCCATCATTTTGGCAGTAACGTGCTACCGTATCGATTATGCCCCAAAATGTCATGAAGTAGGGATTCATCAGGTTATGCGGTGCTACGGGCATCATAATTTCGCGATAATCTGATCTGGAAACTGAGCAATAAATGAAATGAGGCTTGGATAAATTAATAATGTAAGCGAATTTTAGAATCTTCTTATCTCTTTCCTCTCGAGACCATCCTCTAAATTGGCCCCTCAGCGCCTCTGCTTCTGACATCTTTAGGTATTGTATCGAGGGGTGTTGGTCGAGAACGAATTTCCATGCAACTGAAAATGCATGCCACATTTCAACAGTATTTATGTAACCAGCAAGAAAAAACATCTCATCTCCGTTATTGCTAACTGAGTCGTCAAAATAAGCCTTGAGCATAAATTCAACAATCCTGCCTGTGCTTTTCTAGGTTTGCGAAATCAAATCCGTCAAATGCTAAACAAGTCGATTTCGCCAATTTTGCTGCCAGTGGGATTGATGATGTAGAAGACGCCGCCCTCGATCAAGTCCAGGGTGACGTGCGAAAAAAAGGCCACCCCAACACAACCGGGTCCAGGGTCTGCGACCCTGGCCGCCGGAGGCTCTGCTGTTCAGAGCCTCTCCTGTCCTACGGCCCGGTCATTGGGTTACACTGATCGTCATGTCCATCCAAGGCCAACCCTCTCCCATGCCGCGCCAGCAGGCAGAGGCAAAGGGAGGCAGCGCCACCTCACCAGAATCGGCAAATAGGTCAAAATTGGCTGCTAGGGGTGGGGGCATGACAAGCGCCGCGGCACACCGTAAAGCCGTCCCTGCCATGACCTACAGCAGCGACTTTCTGAACCGGCTCGACACGCGCGGGTACATTCACCAGATCACAGATAGCGCGGCGCTGGATGCGGCGGCCAGCAAGGGTGTGATCACGGCCTATGTCGGCTTTGATTGCACGGCGCCGTCCCTGCATATCGGCAATCTGGTGTCGATCATGATGCTGCGGCATCTGCAGCAGGCGGGGCATCGGCCGATCGTGGTGATGGGCGGCGGCACGACGAAGATTGGCGATCCTTCGGGCAAGGACGAGGCGCGGCAACTGCTGACGGACGAGCAGATCCGCGCCAACTTGGGCTACATCCGGCGGATCTTCGAGCGCTTCCTGGTGTTTGGCGATGGCCCCACCGATGCGGTGATGATCAACAACGACGAGTGGCTGTCGCAGTTGATGTACATCCCGTTCCTGCGCGATGTTGGCCGGCATTTCTCGATCAACCGCATGCTGACCTTTGACAGCGTGCGGCTGCGGCTGGAGCGCGAACAGCCACTCTCGTTCCTGGAATTCAACTACATGATTTTCCAGGCCTATGATTATCTGGAGCTCAATCGCCGCTTCGGCTGCACGCTGCAGATGGGTGGCAGTGACCAGTGGGGCAATATCGTCAACGGCACCGATCTGATCCGCCGCATCGACGGCAAGGAGGCGTTCGGGCTGACGACGCCGCTGATCACCCGGGCCGATGGCACCAAGATGGGCAAGACCGCCAAGGGCGCGGTGTGGCTGCACGAGGATCAGCTGCCGCATTTCGATTACTGGCAGTTCTGGCGCAACACGCACGACGCGGATGTTGGCAAGTTCCTGCGGCTGTTCACCGATCTGCCGCTGGACGAGATCGCCCGGCTGGAGGCGCTGGAGGGCGCCGAGATCAACCATGCCAAGGCGGTGCTGGCCACCGAGGCGACGGCGCTGTGCCGTGGCAGGGAGGCCGCCGAGGCCGCGGCGGAGACGGCGCGCTCGACCTTTGCCGAGGGCGGAGCGGGCGAGGAGCTGCCGCAGTTCGCCGTCAGCGCGCCCGTGTCCATCATCGAGGCGCTGATCGGGCTGGGCTTTGCCG
>ERZ1066121.1093-NODE-1093-length-21422-cov-9.644873_pt1 | contig 21422 bp, 22 predicted proteins | sample MGYA00382768_ERZ1066121 | MGnify/ENA primary metagenome ERZ1066121 (study PRJEB33369, sample SAMEA5778351) | biofilm metagenome | biome: Industrial cooling water; feature: Water cooling tower basin; material: Biofilm | place: United Arab Emirates | collected... | reverse complement strand
TTCACACCAAACGGCGATGGCATCAATGATACGTGGAATATTGTGTGGCCGGATAACTTAGAAAGCCCAAAAATTTATATATTTGACCGCTATGGAAAACTGCTGAAGCAGATTTCGTCGGCGGGTGAAGGATGGGACGGAACGTATAACGGAGCCAAAATGCCATCAACTGATTACTGGTTTAACATTCAGTATACAGACCAAATGACGGGAGCGCAGAAGGAGTTTAAAGCGCATTTCTCATTAAAACGATAGCCTCATATGAATCTTAAAAAATGGTATCTGCTACCGGTTCTGTTTCTGTTTAGCTTGAACTCGTCGTATTCTCAGGAAGGTGTAGCAGTATATTCGGATTATCTTACAGACAACTACTATTTGATTCACCCATCCATGGCGGGGGCTGCAAATTGTGCCAAGCTCAGACTCACAGGTCGGCAGCAGTGGTTCGGGCAGGAAAATGCACCTTCTCTTCAGACGTTAAGTTTCAACGGTAGAATCGGCGAGCGCTCGGGTGCGGGGATTATCGTTTTTAATGATCGCAACGGGTACCATTCACAACGTGGCGCGAAGCTTACTTATGCGCACCATATTATGTTTTCCCGCGATGAAATTGATTTGAATCAACTGTCGTTTGGTATTAGTGCCGGTTTTGTACAGAGCATGCTCGATGAAACGGAATTTTTAAACTCAGGAGATTACGATCCGGCAGTAGATGGAACCATCGTTCAGAGAGATTCTTATTTCAATGTTGATATTGGAGCTTCTTACAACTATCTCGATTTTTACGCGCATTTCACCGTGCAGAATGCCCTTGCCAATCGCCGTGAAATCTACTCTGAGATCGAGAGCGATAACCTGCGGAAGTTCTTGTTAAGTGCAGGCTACGTTTTTGGCGATAGCGAAACGCTGACCTGGGAGCCATCGGTATTACTTCAGTTAGTTAGTGAGACCGAAGAGAAAACAGTCGACGTGAACCTCAAAGTATACAAGGAACTCGATTTCGGACGTTTGTGGGGTGGTGTATCCTACCGCAGAAGTTTAGATGGAGCGCAGTTTGCTAACGGATCACAGGTGGAAGATCAGCGGCTGCAATACATTACTCCGTTTGTCGGAATTAACTACAAAAATTTCATGATTGGATATACATATTCGGCGCTTATTGGCGATGTTAAGTTTGACAATGGCGGATTTCATCAGATCACTTTGGGTATGAACCTCTTCTGCTCAGATGAAAAATACGAATGTAATTGTCCTGCAATTAATTAAATACAGTCCCTCCGGGGACTTTTTTTTTATGATTAAAACTGTAAATGGCAAAGCACCGCGCATTCCTTCGGACTGTTTTGTTGCGGAGAATGCCACTATCATAGGTGAGGTAAGTTTTGGCGAGCGCTGCAGCGTGTGGTTTAACGCGGTAGTACGTGGTGATGTGCATTACATCAAGATCGGTAATCAGGTTAATATACAGGATGGGGCCATCATTCACTGCACTTATCAGAAATGCCCTACCGAAATCGGAAATAACGTATCAATTGGTCATAATGCCATTGTTCACGGCTGTACGATTAACGATAATGTCCTAATCGGCATGGGTGCAATTGTTATGGATAATTGCGTGGTGGAATCGAATAGTATCGTAGCCGCCGGTGCGGTAGTTACGCAAGGGACACGAATTGAATCGGGCAGTATTTATGCGGGTGTTCCCGCTCGTAAAGTAAAGGATATCGATAAGTCTGCTTTTGCAGGAGAAATTTCCAGAATATCGGAGAATTACGTCATGTATTCTTCCTGGTTTAAAGAAGATTAAAAATTCTTCTCCAATACAGTATACCTATGATTGAGCAGTTGTTTTAAGACAGTGCTATCCGAATTGGAATAGAATAACGGTTGTTGCAGTTGTTGATCTGCTAACGCATGATGTTTTTCAAGTACCGCTTTAGTTTGCCGTGCGACGGCTTCTCCGCTATCTATAATCCGTATGTCCGAAGGTAAAATTTTACGTATTAAAGGGATTAGATAGGGGTAATGACTACAACCCAGTACAAGATGGTCAATATTCTCCTCGATCATTGGCTGTAGATACGTTCTCAGCAAATGCTCAGCTTCCGCGCTGTCTGCTTTTCCGTCTTCGATTAACTGGACCAAGCCATGGCCTATCTGTTCAACGATTTTCACTTCGCTGTAAGCCTCGACCGCTTTGTGAAATAAATCGCTGGAGAGCGTTCCTTTGGTGGCTAAAACCCCGATGGAATTTGTTTTGCTTTGCAAGGCAGCAGGCTTTATCGCTGGTTCAATACCAATAAAAGGGATTGGATACGTTTCTCTTAGCTCTTTGATAGCATTTGTTGTAGCAGTGTTGCATGCAACAACAATCAGTTTGCAGCCTTCTCCTAATAGAATTTCCGTGTTTTTTTTACTAAGCGCGAGGATTTCCTCTTTGCTTTTCGGCCCATAGGGAGCGTTTTTACTGTCCGCCAGATAAATCGTCGATTCAAGCGGCAGCAGCAGATGTATCTCGTTCCAGATTGAAGTGCCTCCGACACCGGAGTCAAAAAGCCCGATAGAACGATTGTCGGCCATAGAACAAAGCTAAAAAAAAAACTGCCCCGGAGGGCAGTGTGTTTAAAATCCTAGATCTTTCTTGACGTCAGCGGTGATATCCGGACCGTCGGCAAGTAACAGCTCTGAACCATTTAAGATATACTGATATCCTTTAGCTTTGCCCACTTTAGCGATGGAAGCTTTTACTTTATCAATAATAGGCTTTGTAAGATCAGCTTCTTTCTTTTGAAGTTCCTTCTGTGCATTATCACGGAAATCCACAATGCGCTTTTGCATTTCCTGAACCTCTTTTGAGCGCTCTTCGTTTAGTTTATCAGAAACTGTTGCTGCTTCCTGCTCGTATTTTTTAATCCGGTTCTGGTATTCTTCGACCATTGTTTTGTATTCACCGTCGTAGGTACTGCTTAGCTTTTCCAGCTGTTTCTGCGCGTCAAGCATCGCAGGCATTTTAGTCATTATTTCCTGAACATTTACGTGTGCAGTTTTGGCCTGGGCCATAGCGGCATTCGTTCCAAGAAATAAAACAGCAGCTATTACTAACGATTTCACTTTTTTCATCTTCTTCAAAAATTAATTATTGTTATTCTTCGGTTTTTTTATTCTGATTCAACTTGGCTTTTCGTTCCTCAAGTGTTTTCGCACGCTTTTCCTGCTGTTCCTTTATTCTCGCCTCGCGGGCAGCTTTGGCTTGCTCGCGTCGCGCAGCGGCTTCTGCTTTTGCGTCTGTTACTGTTTTAGTACTACTATCGCTTTTGACTTCCGAATTCTCCTTTTCTTCGGGCGTGTCTTGCTCTTTTGCTGTATCATCTTTAGGTTTTTGGCGCTGCTTGGCTGCTACGTCGGTCGACTTCGGAGTGTCATCCTGCTTTTTGCCGGCCTCAGTTGCGGAGCCTTTTTTCTTTGCTTCCCTTTCTTCTTTTAATTGCTTTCTTTTTTCCTCAAAAGCGCGTTTCTTCTCTTCAGCCAAAGCTTTCCGATCCGCAATCATTTTTTCACGACTCGCTTTTCTTTCTTCCAACTTTTTCTGACGTTCGGCAAGTTCAGGATTTTCATCAATCATATCTTCCATCGCCTCCTGCGCCTCCTGATCTTTAAGCTCTTTCCCTTTTTTCTGTTCGCGTTTCGAAGCTCGGGTAATGGCTCGAATTACCTGATCGCTAACATCGTGCCGTTTTGCAGCAAACAGCAGAGTAAGGTCAGAACTTTTATCTAAAATAAAATCATATTTGCGGGCTTCCGCGATGTCCTGAACGGCGTTAAATACTTGATCCTGAATAGGTTTAACCAGCACCGCGCGCTGAACTACCAGATCCCCCTGAGGACCAAATTTTTTCTGCTGAAAATCGCTTAATTCTGATTCCTGAAAGCGTATTTCTTCTTCTCGTTCTTCAATTAATTCTTTCGTAAGCAAAACCTTTTCCGCTTTTAAAGCATCCTTAAGTTTTGTAATTTCTGTCTTTCGCGTTTCAATCTCCTGCTTCCACTTCTGAGCCTTTTGCTCTAATTGGTTGTTTGCTTCCTTGTAGTCCGGAACATTTTGTAAAATGTATTCCATGTCAATGTAGCCGATTTTGACACCTCGCGTCTGTGCGGTTGCCGTCAGAGTGGCAATGCAAAAGAGTAAAAAAAGTAGTTTTTTCATATTCAAAACCTGCGTTAGAAATATCCGTGCCGTCATCAGAATTGCTGGCCAATGATGAAGTGCGTTTCCCAGCCGTTTGGCTTAAATGATGTATCGCCGGGAATTGGATCGAATCCATATCCAAAGTCGATACCTAATAAACCGAATGCCGGCATAAACACCCGTACTCCAAATCCTGCAGAACGCTGCAAAAGGAACGGGTTATAATCCCGAAACGTATCGTATGCGGCTCCGCCTTCAAGGAACGTCAGCGCAAAGATAGACGCTGCCGGCTTTAAAGTAAGCGGGTAGCGAAGTTCCAGTGAGAATTTGTTATACACCGTTGCGCCGTTAATTGCACCCTGCGAATCTTTAGGCGTCAGCGATTGATTCGGATAACCCCGCAGACCGATGACTTCTCGGCCATCGAGGGCAAAGTTAGCCAGTCCGTCACCGCCAAGGAAAAATCGTTCAAACGGCACCAGTCCGCGATCCTGATTATACGCACCTAAAAATCCAAATTCGCCTAATGAACGGAGGACCAATTTACCATAAATTTTTGTAAACCAGTCTGCTCTGAATTTAATTTTGTAATACTCAAGCCATTCAAACTTCTTCTGATCTACTTTCGCCTGATCCGTTGCAGCCTGTCTGAAGTCGTCCACACGGTTTCCGCTCCCATCGATAAAATCGCCCGGATTCACAAAATTTCCGTTGGAATCAAAATACCCTTGTCCTCTGTTGGTCAGTTTATACTCCTGTAAGTTCCCAAGATTCCCATAATCTACATTGCTAAACAGGGAATACGGTGGCGTGAACTTGGCGCTGACGCTGAATTCTGAACCGTAAGTCGGAAAGATTGGGTTACTTCCTTTGTTGTTTCGGGTAAGTCCGATCGTGTAGGCCAGGTTTCGAGCAGAACCATCACCGAAAGTAAAAAGTCCGGTGTTGTAATTATTCAGATCGTAATACTGGAAACTAAGAGTGTTGGAGAAAAAGAAGTTGTTGTCGGGTACCGTCAGACGTTTGGTAATTCCGACAGACAAACTGAGAATGTTGAAGCTCTTGGTACGGTCGACGTCGCGCGTGTTGAAGTTGTTCAGGAACTGACGGCTAAACGAAACGGACGAACTAAAGCGGACTGGCTTTTTACCTCCAAACCACGGTTCAGAAAAAGACAAACTGTACGTCTGGAAGAATACACTACCCTGCGCACGGAGCGATACTTGCTGGCCGTCGCCCATAGGTAATGGCTTGTAAGCCTCTTTGTTGAATAAATTTGCGATCGAAAAGTTGTTGAACGAAAGTCCGAGCGTTCCGATAAATCCGCCGCCGCCATAACCACCCTGCAATTCAATCTGACTCGAACCTCTTTCGGTTAGATGATATTCAATGTCTACCGTCCCTGCAGCCGCATCGACATTCTTGAACCGGGGTTCAATCGTTTCGGCGTCGAAAAATCCTAATTGTCCGATTTCACGAACGGTGCGAACTACGTCGTCTTTGCTGTATTTCTGACCCGGTTTCGTAAGGAGTTCACGGTAAATAACCTTATCGTTCGTCCGGTCATTTCCTACAACAGAGATTTTGTTAAAATAAGCCACAGGACCTTCCATAATCCGGATCTCAAAATCGATGGTGTCATTCGCCGTACGGACCTCTACGGCGTTGACCTGTGAGAACAGATATCCGTTATTTTGGTACAGGTTGGTGAGATCTTCTCCATCCGGCTTCGTCTTGTCAGCAATGCGCTTTTGCAACAAAACACCATTGTAAATATCTCCTTTTTTAATGCCAAGTAAGCGCGTGAGCGCCTGGTCGCTGTAGACGGTGTTACCTAAAAATTTAATGTCGCCAAAATAATACTGTCGGCCTTCTTCCAGCGTGATATTCACCGAAAGAGAGTTCTTCTTGCGGTCGTAGCCAATGGTGTCTTTGATAATACGAGCGTCGCGGTAACCTTTCTCCTTGTACTTTTCAATAATTTTCTCAAGGTCCTCTTTGTACTTGTCGGCTATGAATTTAGACCGTTTTAAAATGCGCAGCGGATTGCGCTGCTTGGTGTTTTTCATGGCCTTGCGCAACTTGGCGTCGGAAAATTTCTCGTTGCCTTCAAAATCGATGCTGCTGATTTTTATTTTATCTCCGGTGTCGACGTTCACCAGCATTTTCACATAATTGGTCTGTGAGGTATCGGGCGTCGTGGTGATAAAAACCTTTGTTGTAAAGAAACCGTCTTTCCGATATTTGTTCTCAATGTAGTTCTTGGTCGTGGTGATCAGGTTTTCATTGACAACTTTTCCTTTTGTCAGGCCGTTATCTTTAATGAAACCCTCTACTTTATTCTTCTTTACACCCACAAATTTAACTTCCGCCAGCTTTGGTAATTCGCTAATAGCCAGTTCCAGCCAGATGCTGTCGTTGGCAGTTCGGGAAACATAAAATTCGATTTCGCTAAAGAGCCCGAGTTTACCCAGCTTTTTAATTGCATTACTGATTTCTTCGCCCGGCACGGTTACTTTCTGACCTTTTTGCAGGCCGGAAAACGTAACCACGTTCTGTCGGTTGAAAGTAAGCGTTCCCGTAACTGTAACATCCGCCAAAATGTAAGTTCTGCCTTGTTCAAACGGAATCCGATCCTGAGCATGCACAGACGCACACCCTGCAAGTACACTTATCAGTAAAATTCTAAAAATGATATGTCGTTTTAAAGACCTATTTAATCTGTTCACTAGTTTTTCCAAATCTTCGTTCTCTTTTCTGATAATCTGCAATTGCGCGAAATAAATCCGCCTCCCGGAAGTCGGGCCATAGTACGTCAGTAAAATAAAGTTCCGCGTAGGCGATCTGCCATAAAAGGAAATTACTGATGCGATGTTCACCGCTGGTGCGCACGAGCAAATCTACATCCGGTAAATTATGGGTATACAGATGTTCGTTAACTACTGTCTCCGATATATCGCCAACTGAAAGCTCGTTGTTCTTAACCTTTTCCGCAATGCTTCGCACCGCTCGAAGCAATTCATCGCGCGAGCCGTAACTCAACGCCATGGTTAATGTCATGCGGGTATTGTGCCGGGTTTCTTCAATAACTTCGAGCAACTCCTTTTTTGCAGTCCGTGGAAGCATATCCAGATCTCCGATCGCATTCAATCGAATGTTATTTTCCATCAAGGTTTTCGACTCGTTCCGAAGGGAGTTCATAAGCAATTTCATCAACGTGGAAACTTCCGTCTTTGGTCGGTTCCAGTTTTCAGTAGAAAATGCGTAGAGAGTCAGATACGGAATTCCAAGTCTGGCGGAGGCTTCCACCACTTCGCGAACACTTTTGGCACCATTTTCATGACCGAAAATCCGCAACATCCCCCGACGCTTCGCCCAGCGACCGTTACCGTCCATTATTATGGCAAGGTGTTGCGGAAGGCGCTTCGGATCTAAGGTTTCGGAGTTTGTCATTATTCGCTGCAAAAACAAGGTTTTTCGGTAAAAGTATAGGTTAGCGTCAGCCCGGTAAACACATACCAATCATTGCTGTTGATGTTGCCAAACCGAAATGGTTCAAGGGAGCTGTCTTTCGGGTTGCTGCCGTCTAAATTGTCGTTCAGCGCATAACGAAACCCGGCTTCTACTCCGAGAATCAGTTTGGGCGTGATGTTGGTCTTTATCCCGACAGCCATCGGAATCGCAAGTGTACCCGCGTTACCGTCTTCTACCTGTTCGCCGCTTTCAAAATGCGTTTCATTAAAAAAAGCGTACGAAATACCGGTGTATACATACGGCGTAAATTGCATGTCAAGTTCGTGTAGGTCGAATTCAAAAAAGTTGAATTCCAATCCGGCAGTAATTTCGGTAATCCGGTTTTCAAAAGAAAGTCCCCGCAGAACCCTGCCGTCAGAATCCGCGTCTGCATCGTCGCCTGATATTTCAGCGTGTTTGATGCTAAATCGAAAGGAATGTCGGGCGCTGCGGTTCCATTTGTATACAGCGCCAATCGCTAAATTGTTGGGCCGCAGGTATTGTGTTGAACCAATTTCTCCCATATAATTGCTGCCACCGAGAAATACACCTAACTCATTGATCTGAGCAGGGGCCTCGAAAAACCAGAATAGCAACAACAATACAGAAAGTCTCTTCATTAGGTTCTGAAACAGCGTGCAAATATAGTAATATTGCCCTGTTAATGCCGACGTTAAACAAATTTTAGGCTCTTGTTAAACCGATTTCCCTTTAACGTTCAACGATCGTTTGTAGTATGTTGAGATTTAATTTCTGCGATCTTCACCCCAAAGCAATTTTGTGCGTAAAGTCTTCAAAAAAGTTTGCCCGGGCAATTCAATCATCCGGATGGAAAAATCAGATTTTGCAACAGTCAGCGTAGTGTCGGTGGTAAGTGATGCAATTCTTGAATCCAGCGATAGGTGAAAGTTCTCTTCCCGCCCGTGCACGCGAAGTTTAATCACCGTGGAATCCGGAACGACCAACGGCCGCGCATTGAGATTGTGCGGCGAAATGGGCGTAATTACCAGGCTGTTGACATCCGGCGTAAGTATCGGTCCGCCACAACTTAAGTTATACCCCGTAGAACCGGTCGGGGTAGAGATGATCAAACCATCGGCCCAGTAGGAATTTAAAAACTCGTCGTTCAGATAAGTGTCAATCGTAATCATCGAGGCAGTATCCTTACGGCTCACCGAAACTTCGTTCATCGCGAAATTCAAATCCGTACTTCCCGCACCCGGTTCGCATCGTACACCCAGCAGCGTGCGTTCCGAAATGGTGTACTCCCGGTTGATGATTATCCGAAAAAATTCTTCAATGTTGTCTTTCTGCACATTGGCCAGAAAACCGAGTCTTCCGGCATTTACACCAACGATCGGAATGCCCGAACTTCCCACAATCGTCGCCGCGCGAAGTATGGTTCCGTCTCCTCCAATGCTCACTAAAAAATCAAAGTCAGCGGATAGCTTCTCCGCGGATGAAAAGGTCTGAAATTCGCCGGTGATAATTTTTTTCTCGTAAAGCTCTCCCAGAAACTGCTTCTCAATGACAATCGAAATCCCCGTTCGTGAAAAAAACGAAAAGATATCACGGATGATGGGCTCCGTGCTGTTCTGATAATACTGGCCGTAAATTGCTACCTTCATTATAAATTGAGGTACTTGTCCAGATAATCCGAACGTTCCTTCAGACCTAACAGATAACTGTCTTCCTGATGCTCGGATATGATGTTGTAATCATAGCGCCGAAATGTCTGTATAATTTCGTTTAGTGAGCCAAGCGTGGTTTTGATGGTAATCTGCACCAGTTCAGACGACGCAAAGGAAATAAACATTCCTAAGACTCTGCCGTTGTTGCTTTCGACAATCTGACTTACCTGACTCATCGAATATTCTTTCACCGGCTTCTCCACCACAATAATTCCACCCGGTTCCTTTAAGAACGGAGTCTCGTTAAAAATTCGCATGATGTCCGGAACCTCATAATAACCTACATACTTGTTTTCTTCATCCAAAACCGGACAAACATTGCTTTGATGACGCGCAAATACCTCCAACACATCCAACCAGTTCATCGTCGTCCTGGCGAAAAATCCTTCAAAGGCATACCGGTAGTTGCCCAGCGGCTGCGACGGATCAAATGTTTCAGCATCATCCCCCGAAATACACCCCAGATACACGCTTTCATCCACTACGGGAAAATGCGAAAAGTTGGCTTCTTCAAAAAAATCCTGAACAGATGCAACCGTCTCGCGCACATCAAGTGCCTTGTAATCATTGGTAAGAAATTCCGTCATGGAAGTCATAAAGCCTGAATTGGACTGCAAATTAAGTAAAATTCTACAGCGGCAGGTGTCTTTAACATATTTGTAGCCGATGTCAAAGCATTGCGCTCCGGAAACCTTTCGCCGCCGCTGCGTATTTCATTTCTGAACTCGTATTTTTGAAGTCTGAAAAATGAAACATGACAAAACTCAGCGTCAACATTAATAAAATTGCCACGCTTCGCAATGCACGCGGCGGGAATGTGCCCGATGTGCTTAAAGCCGCCGCCGACATTCAGAAGTTCGGAGCGAACGGAATTACCGTTCACCCGCGACCCGACGAGCGTCATATCCGCTACCAGGATGCCCGCGAGCTGCGCCCGGTGGTATACACCGAGTTTAACATCGAAGGTAACCCCGACCGGCGGTTTATCGATCTGGTGCTCGAAGTGAAGCCCGACCAGGTAACCCTCGTGCCCGATGCACCCGATGCCATCACTTCCAATGCAGGTTGGGATACCGTCAAACACCGCAGTCACCTTCAGGATCTGATTGTCCTCTTCCGCGAACACCAGATTCGGACCTCTATTTTTGTGGATCCGATTCCGGCAATGATCGAAGGCGCCGCCGAAACGGGCACAGACCGCATTGAGTTGTATACCGAAGCCTTTGCACACCAGTTCGCACTCAGAAATCCCGATGCGGTAAAACCGTATGCAGAAGCCGCAGCCATCGCAGCACAATTAAATCTCGGCGTTAATGCCGGACACGACTTGTCGCTCGACAATATTGCGCACTTCAAACAGCACGTTCCCGGACTGCTCGAAGTTTCCATAGGACATGCGCTGATTGCGGAATCCTTATATCTCGGACTCGAAAATGTAATTCAGATGTATCTCCACAGGTTGAGTTAGGGCGTGCCCCGCCGTGGCGGGCAGGCCCGCCACGGCGGGTCGGGCTGTCCGCTATAGCCGCACCGCGAAAGCGGTGCGGGCTGCCACTCCCATCCCTCACGCGGGCTTTGTACAACATGTAGCATACGGTTTATGAAAAAAATACTACTACTCGGATCCGGCGAACTCGGAAAAGAATTTACCATCGCAGCACAGCGAATGGGGCAGTACGTCATTGCGGTCGACAGTTATCCAAATGCACCCGCCATGCAGGTTGCCCACGAAGCCGAAGTTATTTCGATGCTCGATGCCGAAGCACTCGACCGCATTGTTGCCAAACACCAACCCGACCTCATTGTGCCGGAAATCGAAGCCATTCGCACCGAACGGTTTTACGATTACGAAAAGAGCGGCATCACTGTTGTCCCCTCGGCGAAAGCGGCGAACTTTACCATGAATCGCAAAGCCATTCGCGATCTGGCCGCTCGCGATCTGGGATTAAAAACTGCCGATTATCGTTACGCTACCAGTGCCGATATGCTGCAGGAAGCTGTCAATTTAATCGGAATTCCCTGCGTTGTCAAGCCACTGATGTCGTCCTCCGGAAAAGGTCAAAGCACCATTCGCAGCGTGGCCGACATTGAAAAAGCATGGCGTTACGCCGTTGAAGGGTCGCGGGGCGACGTTGTGGAAGTGATCGTGGAGGCTTTTGTGGATTTTGATTATGAGATTACACTGCTTACCGTAACACAACATGACGGTCCGACGTTGTTCTGCCCTCCGATCGGACACCGGCAGGAGCGCGGCGATTACCAGGAAAGCTGGCAGCCTGCCCTCATGCAGGAGCAGCACCTGGAAGAAGCCAAAGCCATGGCGGAAAAAGTTACCAAAGCACTGGGCGGTGCAGGACTTTTTGGTGTTGAATTCTTTATTTCGCAGCAGAACGGCGTTTACTTTTCTGAACTTTCTCCGAGACCTCACGATACCGGCATGGTAACCCTCGCAGGCACGCAGAATTTTAATGAATTCGAATTACACCTACGCGCCATTATGGGTTGGCCGATTCCGGAAATAAAATTCATGCGCTCCGGCGCAAGTGCCGTAATTCTGGCACAGCAACTCAGCGATAACCCGCGTATAGAAGGCATTGAGGATGCAGCGGCCTTGCGCGATTCCGATTTGCGTATTTTCGGAAAGCCGACGTCGCGACCCTACCGAAGAATGGGGGTCGGACTCGCACATGGCGATGTTACTGAAGACATTACTTCCGTTGTCGAACGGGCGAAAGAAGTGGCCGCAAAAATCAAAATACTGTACTGATGTCGCTTTTGCTCGACACTATCGCGCGTCATGTGGTGCTAACGGCCGAGGAGCAGCAATGTGTGCTCGACCTGCTTGAAACGCGACGGTATAAAGCCAAAACACAACTGCAGCAGACCGGAATGGTATGCTCGGAATCCTACTTTGTAAATTCCGGTATTTTGCGCAGCTTCACCTATGACGATCACGCACACGAGCGAGTGCTGAATTTTGCCGGTCCGGGTTGGTGGATGGCCGATCTGTACAGTTTGTACTCAGGCTTGCCCGGGATTTTAAATATTGACGTCATAGCCTACGCCGAGGTCCACGTGCTAAGCAAGGCAAATCAGGAATTGATGTATCGCGAAATTCCCAAAATGGAGCGCTTTTTCCGGATCCTCGTCGAAAATGCATTGGTGGCACAGCAGCAAAGGATGCTCGACAACATGATGTTGAGCGCCGAACAACGCTACGATAAATTCTGTGCTAAATTTCCCGGACTTATTGCCAATGTACCGCAGAAATTAATAGCTTCTTACATCGGTGTCACGCCTGAATTTTTCAGCAAGATGAAAGCAGCGCGCCTCCGGGGAGGCATTTCTTAATCTAAATTAAGTTCCGGGCTGCGTCACTGCCCCTACCTTTGACTCATCAAATCAAAGGATTATGGATCGCAAAACATTTCTAAAGACGAGTCTTCTGGGAGCAGGCGGGCTCGCCGCAGGAATTTCAGCAGCAGGCAACAGCGCTGAAGTTGTAGGTACTAATCACATTAACGTTAAAAATCCGGAACTTATGGAAAATGCCGTTTTGCACCGCGCCAATACGCGTGGAGTTGCTGATTTAGGTTGGCTAAAAAGTAAACATACGTTTAGCTTTTCACACTACCATAACCCCGAGCGAATGAACTTCGGTGTGCTGCGGGTGCTCAATGACGATATTGTAGCACCGGGCATGGGGTTCGGACGTCATCCGCACGCTGATATGGAAATCATCTCCATTCCGCTGGAAGGCGATTTATTACATCAGGACAGCATGGGCAACAAAACCATCATCAAAAGAGGCGATGTTCAGGTAATGAGTGCCGGTACAGGCGTAGAACACAGCGAATACAATGCAAACAAAGATCGCGAAGTACGTTTTCTTCAGATCTGGATCATTCCCAATAAGCGTTCGGTAACACCGCGCTACGATCAGATTACGTTAACCGATGCGAAGAACACACTGTCGCAGATTTTGTCGCCCAATGCGGATGATGAAGGTGTATGGATACACCAGGATGCGTGGTTTCATCTCGGCCGGTTCACGGATACTACCACCGTGCCGTATTCTGTTAAGAAATCGGGTAACGGGGTGTACGTATTTGTGCTGAAAGGCAATGCCATCGTAAATCAGCAGGATTTAAGCGAACGCGATGGCTATGGAATCTGGAATGCCGACAAGATTGAGATTACGGCTTCGGCAGATTCGGAGTTGTTAGTGATGGACGTGCCCATGAAACAATCATTATAAATTTAAAATTATGACAACCTGGAAAATTGACAATGCGCATTCAGAAATCGGATTTAAGGTAAAGCACATGATGTTTACCAATGTTTCCGGAAGATTCGACAAGTATGACGGTACAATAACTGCAAACGGATCCTCTCTTGCGGATGCCAAAGCAACGTTCACGGCCGAAATTTCTTCCATTAATACCGGTAATGCCGACCGCGATAATCACCTCCGCAGTGCCGATTTCTTTAACAGCGAGGTGAATAACGAACTGAAGTTTGAATCCACTTCGGTAACGGGCTCTGGTTCGTATCAGATGACGGGAGACCTTACCTTAAACGGAATCACCAAATCGATTACGCTGGCGGTCGAATATAGCGGTGAGATGACGGATCCGTGGGGAAACACCAAGGCGGCAATCCAGGCAACCGGAACGATTAACCGCAAGGATTTCGGTCTGAACTGGAACTCCATGCTTGAAACCGGCGGCGTTCTTGTAGGCGAGGACGTGAAACTCAACATTGAGTTGCAGTTAATTAAAGCCTGAGTTTGAAAATTGCATAGAAAGCCGCGTTTCTCGCGGCTTTTTTTATTTTTGTGTCCTAACCAAAAAAAAATGAAAGCATATATTTTTCCCGGACAAGGCGCTCAATTTTCGGGCATGGGCAAAGAAATGTACGAGCAGTCCGAGTTCGCAAAAGAACTTTTTGAGCGCGCGAATGCCATTCTGGGATTCCGGATTACCGACATTATGTTTAGCGGTACCGTGGAGGAACTGAAGGAAACAAAGGTTACGCAGCCTGCCATTTTTCTACACTCGGTAATTCTTGCCAAAACATTGGAAAATTTCACACCGGACATGGTGGCAGGGCATTCGCTGGGAGAGTTTTCGGCATTGGTAGCAAGCGGAGCGCTTTCATTTGAAGATGGTCTCCGGCTGGTAGCGGTTCGCGCTACGGCCATGCAGCGCGCCTGCGAGTTAACACCCTCAACAATGGCGGCCGTTCTCGGACTTGAAGATCACGTTGTTGAGCAGATTTGTGCCTCCACCGAAGGAGTCGTCGTTGCGGCCAATTATAACTGTCCCGGACAATTAGTGATTTCCGGCGATGTCGTAGCGGTAGAAATGGCTTGTCAGGCCTTGAGAGTAGCAGGAGCCAAACGGGCACTCGTACTTCCGGTCGGCGGTGCTTTCCACTCGCCGTTAATGGAACCGGCACGGGCTGAACTTGCAGCGGGAATCGAAAACACGCTATTTAGTAAACCGGTCTGCCCGATTTACCAAAACGTAACGGCCAGTGCCGTGTCTGATCCGGAGGAAATTAAACGCAATCTGATTTTACAATTGACTGCCCCGGTGAAATGGACGCAGTCGGTGCAGCAGATGATAAAAGATGGTGCCCGCCAGTTTGTGGAGGTAGGCCCCGGGAATGTACTTCAGGGACTCGTAAAGAAAATCGATAAGGACGCGGAGGTAAGTGCCGCGTAACAAAAGGGGCTGTCCGTGACAGCCCCTTTTATTTTCTGATTTTTTGTTCCCATTTCCAGGCACTTGCGAGTGATTCTTCGAGCGTGCTGTGGGCTCTCCACCCAAGTACCTGATTAGCTTTGTCGGTATTGGCGTACGCCGTGGTGATGTCGCCCTCGCGCCGCCCCACGATTTTGTAGGGTAACTTTTGCTCGCTTACTTTTTCAAATGCTTGAATAACTTCCAGTACCGAACTTCCTTTCCCGGTGCCTACGTTAAATACTTCTACATTTTCAAGATTTTTCTTTTCGAGAAGGCGTTGCAATGCTACCACATGGGCCTTGGCGAGGTCAACTACATGGATGTAATCACGGATACAGGTTCCGTCCGGGGTTGGATAATCGTCGCCAAACACGGAAAGTTCTTTTCGAAGTCCGATTCCGGTTTGCGTAATGAACGGCACCAGATTCTGCGGAACGCCGATAGGGAGTTCGCCGATTTCGGCTGACGGATGCGCGCCTATCGGATTAAAGTAACGCAGTAAAATAGCCTGTATGCCCGTGACCTTACAGGTGTCGCGTATGATCTCTTCGCCTATTTGCTTGGTATTGCCGTAAGGCGACATGGCCGGTTGTACCGAGGCATCTTCGGTAATCGGCATTTTTTCGGCTTGCCCGTAAACGGTGCATGAAGAACTAAAAATAAACGGAGCGCGTTCTTTTTTCTGCAATTCCTGCAGGAGATAAACCAGCGCGTTAATGTTGTTTTCGTAGTAAAGCAACGGATTCTCAACGCTTTCGCCTACAGCTTTGGACGCTGCGAAATGGATGACGCCGGAAATATCGCTGTGGCGGCTGAAGAAATCCTGCACGGCTGCCTTGTCGCGCAGGTCCATAATTTCGAGTTCCGGTTTTTTGCCGGTTATGGCCACAATGCCGTCAAGTACAGATTCCGACGAGTTGCTGAGGTTATCGATGATAACGACATCAAAGCCTTCGTTTTGCAGTTCAACTGCCGTGTGCGATCCGATAAATCCGAGTCCGCCGGTAACGAGTATTTTCATGTTTTTGGTGTGGTTGGTTTGGAGGTTTAGCCCCGATGGCAGTGGAAAGCCTTTGCGCGCGATGCCGTGCATTTTTTAGTGTTGTGGCGGCGACCGGCGGAAGCCGTCAGAACGCTTTTAAAAGGCCGGCATAGCGAAAAAGCTTGCAACGTACAGCGGGATTAGCTTTTACTTAAAAAAATCTTTAACGGTTTTCGTTATAAAATCTATTTGATCATCTTCCAGTTCGGTATGCATAGGTAGTGAAATTACTTCATTAACCAACTGGTTGGTTACGGTAAAATCGGCTTCGCGATAGCGCGGGTCGACATAGGCTTTTTGGCGATGTAGCGGTATCGGGTAATAGATTGCGCAAGGAATTCCGTGGTCCTGCAGATGTTTCAGCAGTGCGTCGCGATCCCCGTTGATAATACGCAGTGTATATTGGTGAAACACGTGTGAATCGGGGTTCGACGCGATATGCGGAGTGATGATGTTCGGGTGATTTTCGAATGCTGCGGTGTACTTTGCAGCTGCGTTGCGGCGCAGTGCATTGTAGCTGTCCAGATGCGGCAGTTTGGCGTTAAGTACCGCTGCCTGCACACTGTCGAGTCGTGAATTTACGCCCACTACATCATGGTGATAACGAATGTACATCCCATGGTTTACGATGCCGCGCAGTGAATGTGCCAGTGCATCATCATTGGTGAAAATAGCACCTCCGTCGCCGTAGCAACCGAGATTTTTTGACGGAAAGAACGAAGTGGACGCCACATGACCGATAGTACCCGCCTTGCGAACAGAGCCGTCTGCAAAGTAGCAGTTAGCACCGATGGCTTGTGCATTATCCTCGATAACATACAGGTTATGTTCTTCCGCGATAGCCATGATTTGCTCCATGTTGGCAGCCTGGCCGAACAGGTGTACCGGCACGATGGCGCGCGTTTTTGGCGTGATGGCCTTGCGAACGGCGTCAATTGAAATGTTAAACGTGTCGAGGTCTACATCGACGAGTACCGGTGTGAGTTGTAGCAGGGCAATAACTTCGACGGTTGCTGCGAACGTGAAATCGACAGTAATCACCTCGTCGCCCGGTTTTAGTCCGAGGCCCATCATGGCGATTTGTAGCGCATCGGTACCGTTCGCGCAAGGGATAACGTGCTTTACGCCAAGGTATTCTTCGAGGTTTTTCTGAAACGAGGCAACCTGCGGGCCGTTAATGTAGGTTGAGGTTTCCAGCACTTCAGCAATTCCGGAATCCACAGCAGTTTTAATTTTATCGTATTGGCCTTTGAGGTCGACCATTTGAATTTTTTTCATGAGCGTAATTTGACAGGCAAAACTAAGAAATTCAAGTCCGAAGAACGACAAAAAAGTCGTAAAGTCGTATTTTAGCCACGCAAAATTTCTTTATGTACTTCCTATATGATTTGCTGATGATTTTGGTTGCTGGTGCGGTGCGTATCAGTGCGCTGTTCAGCAAAAAAATGCAGCTATTTGTACGAGGAAGAAAAAATGTGATTTTGGAAATCCGCGCCGTGGTGCGGCCTTCAGACCGCGTGCTGTGGTTTCACGCGGCGTCGCTGGGGGAGTACGAACAGGGACTTCCGGTTATGGAAGCGATGCGGAAAGACTTTCCAAAGCACAAAATTGTACTGTCTTTTTTCTCGCCGTCCGGCTTTGAAGTGCGAAAAAATAATACGGTAGCGGATGTCACGGTGTACCTGCCCTTAGACCGACGCGCGTATGTCAGGCAGTTTTTAGCGGCTGTGCATCCGGAGCGCGCTTTTTTTATCAAGTATGAATTCTGGCCTAATTACCTGCTGGAGTTGCGAAAGCATTCTATTCCGACGTATCTGATTTCCGGCATTTTCAGACCTGATCAGATTTTCTTTAAAAGTTATGGCGGTTTTTTCCGCCGGTCGCTTTCGGCTTTTACGCACTTCTTTGTGCAAAATGAGTCGTCGGCTTCGTTGCTGTCAGCACTTGGATTTTACAATATTACAATTTCAGGCGATACCCGTTTTGACCGTGTGGCTGCTATTGCTACGCGCGATAACACGCTGGATTTTATGGAGCAATTTGCCGCGGGACATCCGGTAATTGTAGCCGGAAGCACCTGGCCTAAAGACGAGGAGTTGCTGCTGCGGGTGATGGCCGAAAACTCCGAAACCGTGAAATGGGTAATTGCGCCACATAATGTAAAACCGGATGAAATTGCGGCACTGGCGGCAAAAGCGGGGAGTGGGGTAGTGCTTTTTTCAAAGCGGATGGATGCTGATCTGGCGTTGGCGCGGATACTGATTATCGACACGGTGGGTATCCTTACCAAAGTATATAGTTATGCGGCTATGGCTTATGTGGGAGGCGGATTCGGAAATCCCGGAGTGCACAACGTTCTTGAGCCCGCTGTTTTTGGTGTGCCGGTACTTTCCGGCCCGAACATTTCACATTTTGCAGAGGCTGTTGCGCTGGAGCAGGAGGGAGGACTCGTTACCCTACATGATGAGCGCGGGATTTCAGAATTTATACGAAAATGGATTGGTGATGAAGAAGAACGGCGGCGAATTGGCGACATTTGCCGGGAGTTTGTAAATGTGCGCCGCTATGCGACGCAGCGGATCATGGAGCAACTCCACCGCGATGTAACGCGAAATAAAGAATAAAGACAAAGCAATAAATTATTGACATGAGATTAATCAGAATTTTAGTATTACTACTCGTTGTTCAGTTGCAGGCGCAGCAGGGCGGGATGTGGGTTCCTTCGCTACTGAAAGGGCGGAACGAAGCCGAAATGAAGAAACTGGGCATGAAGATTTCTGCCGAAGATATTTATGATGCGAACAAGCCCGGAATTAAAGACGCGGTGCCGCAATTTAACGGCGGTTGCACTGCGGAAGTGATTTCTCCCAAAGGGCTCATCCTCACCAATCACCATTGCGGTTACGAGCAGATTCAATCGCACTCGACGCTGGAGAACGATTATTTAACGCATGGTTTCTGGGCCATGACCATGGAGCAGGAGCTTCCCAATCCGGGTGTTGTGGTGACCTTTGTGGTTCGCATCGAGGATGTAACCGAACAGGTACTTGCCGGCGTGAATGCCTTGCCAACAGAGAAAGAACGTCAGGCGTTGATTCAGCAAAACATTACCTCGCTTACCAAGTCGCTCCCAAGAGAAGCGTGGCAGGAAAACAGCATTCGTACATTTTTTGACGGGAATCAATACCTGAGGTTCATAACGGAAACCTATAAAGATATCCGACTGGTAGGTGCTCCGCCTTCGTCTATTGGAAAATTTGGTTCAGATACAGACAACTGGGTTTGGCCACGGCATACCGGCGATTTTTCGCTCTTCCGGATTTATGCCGACAAGAATAATCGTCCGGCGGAATATTCCCGGGATAATGTGCCGTACACTCCGAAGCATTTTCTTCCGGTGTCGATTGCAGGCGTCAAGGAAAATGATTTCACGATGGTCATCGGATATCCCGGAAGAACTACTGAATACTTACCGGCTGTGGCTGTAGCGCAAATTATGAATGATTTGGATCCTGCCAAAATTGCGGTGCGCGATGCCGCACTTAAGGTGCAGGATGGCTACATGCGAAAAGATCCGCAGATTAAGATTCAGTACGCAGCCAAATATGCCAGCGTGGCGAATTATTGGAAAAAGTGGATTGGCGAGGTAAAAGGTTTAAAGAAAAGTAATGCGGTAGGGGTTAAACGACAGCAGGAGATTGAATTTCAGCAGAAGGTACAGCAGGCAGGAAAGCAGGCCGAATACGGAAATCTGCTGGCTGATTTTGAGCAGGCGTATGCGGAAATCGCACCGTATGCGTTGGCACGCGATTACTTTCAGGAAGTTTTTCTCAGAAATACTGAGTTGACGACGGCTGCGTACCGGTTGTATCAACTGGAGCAGATTTATCAGAATCGGGGCGAGCAATCGTTTAACGATCGTCGCAACAATCTGATTACAGGCATGGGGGAGTTCTATAAGGACTTCAATCCGGTTGTCGATCGCGATGTCTTCAGGCAATTGATCGAAATATATACCCGTAAATCTCCACAACAGTTTGTGCCTGCCGAATTGCGCACAGCCAACCCGGAAGTGCTGGCAGAGCAGGTTTACGGCAAGTCGAAACTGGCCACGTACGAAGGCTTCAAATCGCTGCTTGCGGGAGATGCAAAAACGGTACTTTCTGCCATCAATGCCGATCCGGGATATCAGCTTATCAAAACCATAGCAGATAAGTACATGGCGGAGGTAGCGCCAAAATATGAAGAGATTAACCTGCGCATAACCGGATTGCAGCGCACGTACATGCGAGCATTGCTTGAAATGAATCCGGGCGCGCGGATTTTCCCCGATGCCAACAGCACGCTTCGCGTAACGTATGGTAAGGTAAAAGGATATGAACCTGCAGATGCAGTAACCTACGATGCACAAACCTATCTCGATGGAGTGCTTGAAAAGTATATTCCGGGCGACTATGAATTTGACGTGCCGCAGAAGTTGATTAATTTGTACAAAGCGAAGGATTACGGGCGTTATGGAATTGATGGGAAAATGCCGGTTTGTTTCATTGCCACCAATCACACTACAGGAGGTAATTCCGGAAGTCCTGCCTTGGATGCCCGCGGTAATCTGATCGGACTCAATTTTGACCGTGTTTGGGAAGGAACTATGAGCGATATTTATTACGATCCGGAGATTTGTCGGAACATCATGGTCGACATGCGCTACGTGTTATTCGTCATTGAAAAATATGCCGGAGCGAAGCATCTGATCGACGAGATGAAAATCGTGACAAAAAGGAAGTAAAAGTGCCTGAAACTGTGGGAAAAGGATTATTTAAAAAAAAATTGGAAAAAAATTTTCCGTTTCAAAAAATTTATATCTTTGCCTCGAATTAATAATTAACCTTTTATAATCAAGTAAGATGAAAAAAGTATTTCTTAGCCTTGCATTCGTAGCTGCAATGAGCGTTTCTTTTGTTTCTTGCAAAGAGACTAAGACTGAAACTGAAACTGAAGCTGTAGCTCCAGAAGCAACTGAAATGACTACTGAAGAGGCTGCTCCAGTTGAAGCTGATACTGCTGCTGCTCCTGCTGATGCTGCTGCTGCTCCAGCTGATGCTGCTACTGCTCCTGCTGACGCTGCTGCTGCTCCAGCTGCTGACGCTGCTAAAAAATAATTTAGCACGTTTAGTCGAAAAAATTTGAAGCCGTCTCAATATTAAGTTGAGGCGGCTTTTTTGTTATTCGTCTTGTTCCTT
>ERZ1066121.1087-NODE-1087-length-21509-cov-9.958609_pt1 | contig 21509 bp, 22 predicted proteins | sample MGYA00382768_ERZ1066121 | MGnify/ENA primary metagenome ERZ1066121 (study PRJEB33369, sample SAMEA5778351) | biofilm metagenome | biome: Industrial cooling water; feature: Water cooling tower basin; material: Biofilm | place: United Arab Emirates | collected... | reverse complement strand
ATCGGCAGCGAGAACGGCCCGCGCATGGGCGGCTTCATCGCGCTCTATGGCCTGGGCGCCAGCCGGGCGCTGATCGCCGGCGCGCTCACACAGGCCGGCTGAAGCCGAGGCGCTCAAGCAGGCCGGCTGATGCCGGCGGGCAACATCAGGCTGGGGCGCGTTCGGGGAGGCGCTTGCCGCGTTCGGCTTGCGCCAGCTGTTCCTTGTCGGCCAATGCCTGCCACGCCGCCTGCGCACGCAGGAACATGTCGCGCTGGTTGGTCAGCACGGCTTCGGCTGCCTGGCGCGCGCACATGCCGATCTGGGTTTCGAAGAAATCGCTGGTGGCGCGCATGGCAAGGCCTTTCAGGGGGTGGCCGGCCATCGCCGGCGGGGCGGGCTGACCGGGCCGGGACGGGCTGGTTCGCCCATCCCGGCCAGAGCATCAGGCCGCCTGGAGGTTGATGGCCGAGGTCTTGCCGCGGCGATCGGTTTCCAGCTCGTAGGAAATGCGCTGATTCTTGTCGAGCGTGTGCATGCCGGCGCGTTCGACGGCGCTGATGTGCACGAAATTGTCTTCGCCGCCATTTTCCGGCGAGATGAAACCATAGCCCTTGTCGGCATTGAAGAATTTGACGGTTCCGGTGATCATGATTGTTTCCCTTTCGCGAAAACAAGAAACCCACCCGCAAACGCACGGATGGAGCTGGTAGCGAGAGAAGGGAAGGAGCACCGATCTAACGGGCGTCGATTTCCGTCGCAGGCGACGATAGCAATTTCCACGTGGGCGCTTCTGGCCCGAAAGTCAATCTTTGCTCGGCTTTTATTTCCAGTGCCTATGCGGAACTTTTCAAATTCCGATGCCACCGTCGATGGTCTGGGTGGTCCCGGTGATCATCGCGGCCGCCGGGCTGGCCAGGAACATCACCAGCGCGGCCACCTCTTCGGCATGGGCATGGCGCTTGATGGCCATCATCGAGTGCATCAGCGGCGCCATCGGGCCGCCCGCCGGGTTCATGTCGGTATCCACCGGGCCGGGTTGCACCACATTCACCGTGATGCCGCGCGCGCCGAAATCCCGGGCCAGGCCGCGCCCGATGCCCTGCACGGCGGATTTTGACAGCGCATAGGCCGTCGATCCCGGGATCTGCACGCGATCGCCATTCACCGAGCCGATGATGATGATGCGGCCATCATCGTGCATCCGGCGGCCAGCTTCGACCCCGGCGAAATAGACGGCGCGCACGTTGATGTCGATCAGCCGGTCCACCGCGTCGGGATCGAGCGTCAGGGGATCACCATGCACCAGCACCCCGGCGTTGATCACCATGATGTCCAACGGGCCGGCCGCCGCCACCGCCGCGATCAGTTCATCGCGGTTGGCACTGTCCGCCTGCACGGCAGTGGCGCCGGTTTCGGCGGCCACGGCGGCAGCGGCATCGGGCGAGCCCGAATAGCTGAACTGCACCTTGGCCCCGGCGCTGGCGAAATGGCGCACGATCGCCGCCCCGATGCCACGGCTGCCGCCAAGCACCATCACGGACTTGCCGGAAAAATCGCCCATCTGCGTCACCCCCGTTTGGATTCATCCGCCGTTCTGGCAGGAAGGGCGAGTATGGCCGACAATGCCGGCCCCTTCCAAGCAGGAATCCCCCGCCATGCGCCCCATTGCCCCTGCGATTGCCCTGCTGCTGGCAGCCACGCCTGCCCATGCGGCGGCGGTGGACGAATTCCGCGCCGGCAACTGGGCCGCCGTGGTGCGAGACGGGCGCGGCGAAAACACGGTGGACAGCCTGATCCTCGCCGGCCGCGCCACCCTCTCCATCGCCGGCTATCAGACCAGCGACAAGGCCCGCGCGCTCGCGCTGGTCGCCGAAGCCGAAGCCGATTTTGACAAGGCGCTGGCCCGCGCACCGGGCAACGCGGAGGCGCAGCTGCAGAAGGCAGTGGCCATCGGCTATCGCGCGCAGCTCACCCGCGGCATCGGCCTCGCCAAGGATGTGCGCCGCCGCTTCGAAGCCATCCGCACCGCCCACCCAGACAACAGCCTGGCCTGGAGCGCACTCGGCGGCTGGCACGGCGGCGCCATCGCCACGGTGGGCAGCTTCCTCGCCGGCACCGCGCTGGGCGCGAAAAAGGCCGAGATGGAACGCTGCTACGCGCAGGCCCTGAAACTCGCCCCGGCACAGCCCTCCACCCGCACCTTCTTCGCCATCACCCTCCTCGATCTGGATGAAGACAATGCCCCACGCGCCGCCGCGCTGCTGAAAGGCATCGAGCGCCTGCCTGCCGAAGACGGCTTCGAAGCGCTGCTGAAACGCCAGGGCATGGAACTGGCCGCCGCACTGGCCAGGGGCGACACGAAAGCCGCACAGGCAACGGCGCGGCGGTTGAAGGCGTTTGCGCGGATCGGGTGAGGGAGGGAAAGGATTGCCTCCGGCGGGCAGGGCCGAAGACCCTGCACCCGTCAGTTTGGGACGGCCCCCGTGTTCCTGCAGACGCGCTGCGGATTGCCGTTCTTGCCTGCGGCGCTGTGCGGACTGCTTTCGATCACTGGCTAGCGCCGCAGGCAAGAAAGCTGCCCGTATCGCCACCCAGCAAGTCAGCTTCACTGCCCCAAACTGACGGGTGCAGGGACGAGTCCCTGCCCGCCGGAGGCCACCTAGCTCTTCCGCCCCGCCTTCTCGTCCAGCCCCGAAACACCTTCACGCCGTTCCAATTCGGCGCGCACGTCGTCGAAGGAAAGCCCCGCGTCCGCCAGCAGCACGGCGAGGTGGAACATCAGGTCGGCGCTTTCGCTCACCAGGCCGGCGCGGTCGTCTGCCATGGCGGCGATCACGACTTCCACGGCTTCTTCGCCGAGTTTCTGGGCGATCTTGGCGCGGCCCTTGGCGGTGAGGCGCGCCACATAGGAGGTGGCGGGATCGGCGCTGCGGCGTTCGGTGATGGTGGCCAGCAGCTGGTCAAAGCGCTCCATGATACACCTCGCGAACCGGCAGCCTGGCGGCAGCGAGCGCGGCGCGCGCTTCGCTGATGGTCACTTCGCCGAAGTGGAAGATGGAGGCCGCCAGCACGGCGGAAGCATGGCCTTCGGTCACGCCGGTGACAAGATCATCGACGCCGCCCACTCCGCCCGAGGTGATCACCGGCACCGGCACCGCATCGGCGATGGTGCGGGTGAGCGCGAGATCATAGCCGGCCCTGGTCCCGTCGCGGTCCATGGAGGTGAGCAGGATTTCGCCGGCGCCCAGTTTGGCCGCTTCGATGGCGTAGTGCACCGCATCGATGCCGGTGGGGGCGCGGCCGCCGTGGGTGAAGATTTCCCACTTCCCCGGTGCAACGGCCTTGGCGTCCACCGCCACCACCACGCATTGCTCGCCAAAGCGCATGGCGAGCTCGCCGATCAGCGCCGGGCGGGCGACAGCGGCGCTGTTGACCGCCACCTTGTCGGCACCGGCCAGCAGCAGCGCGCGGGCATCTTCGACGCTGCGCACGCCGCCGCCCACGGTCAGCGGCATGAAGCACCGGTCGGCGGTGCGTTCGACGATGTCGAGCAGGGTGCCGCGGCCTTCGTGGCTGGCGGTGATGTCGAGGAAGCACAGCTCGTCGGCGCCGGCGGCATCATAGGCGGCGGCGGCCTGCACCGGATCGCCGGCATCGCGCAGTTCGACGAAATTCACGCCCTTCACCACGCGGCCGCCGGCCACGTCGAGGCAGGGGATGATGCGCACGGCGAGCGTCATGCGAGCGCCCGGCCGAACAGCGAGGCGAACACGCCGAGCATGGCGGCGTGCAGCAGAGTGAGCAGGTGGAAGGCGGCGGGCTGGCCCTCGCGCGTCACCGGTGCGCCGAAGATCGGCTTGTAGGCGCCGCTCTCCAGCCCGCGGTGCAGGCTGTAGGCGATGGTGACCATACCGGTGCCGAGCGCGATGGCCGAAGCGCCCATCATGCCGCCACCCTTATGGCTTCAGCCAGATCGAGCCGGCCATCATAGAGCGCACGGCCGGTAATGACGCCTTCGATGCCGGGCCTGCCGACGAGCGCATGGATGTCGGCGATGGAGGCAACCCCGCCCGAGGCGATCACCGGGAGGCTGGTCTGGGCCGCCAGCGCCGCGGTCGCCTCAACATTGACGCCCTTCAGCATCCCGTCGCGGCCGACATCGGTGAACAGCACGGCCGCCACCCCGGCATCCTCGAACCGCCTGGCCAGATCGGCGACGGGCAGCGTGGACACATCGGCCCAGCCGCGCGTGGCCACCAGGCCATCGCGGGCATCAACGGCAACGACAATGCGACCGGGATGATCGGCGGCGAGGCCCTTCACCAGGTCAGGATTCTCCAGCGCAGCGGTGCCCATCACCACCCGCCACACGCCGGCACCGATCCAGGCTTCAACATGCGCCGCCGTGCGGATGCCGCCACCCACCTGCACGTGCCCGCCACCGAATCCGGCAATGGCGGCCTTCACACCATCGGCGTTGCGGCTGTCACCGGCAAAGGCGCCGTCCAGATCGACGACGTGCAGATGCGTCGCCCCGGCAGCGCGGAACAGCGCGGCCTGGGCGGCCGGATCGTCGGCGTAGACGGTGGCACGGTTCATGTCGCCTTCGGCCAGCCGCACGCACTGGCCGCCCTTCAAGTCGATGGCAGGAAAGATGATCATGACTTCAACCAGTTGGACAGGAACGCCAGCCCATAGGCCTGGCTCTTTTCGGGATGGAACTGCACGCCGGTGATGTGGCCGCGCTTCACGATAGCGGCAAAGCGCCCGCCATGATCGCTCACCGCCTGCACGTCGGCCGGATCATCGGGCGTGAAGGCATAGCTGTGCACGAAATAGGCATCGCCCGACGGCACGGCGGCACCATTGACCGCTTCGACCCGGTTCCAGCCCATGTGCGGAATTTTCAGCGCCGGGTCAGCGGGGGTGAGCCGCTTCACGACGCCCGGTAGCCAGCCGAGACCCTTGTGCACCCCATGCTCATGGCCCTCGCTGGCCAGCAATTGCATGCCGACACAGATGCCCAGGAACGGCACGCCGCGCTGCATCACCGCCTCGTTCAGCGCCGCCTCGATGCCGGTGTGCGCGCGCAGCTGGCCGATGCACTGGGCGAACGCGCCGACGCCGGGCAGCACGATGCGCTGAGCGCCTGCGATCATGGCGGGACTATCCGTCACCACCACGCGCGCGCCAGCCTTCTCCAGCGCTCTGGCCGCAGAACGCAGGTTGCCGGCGCCATAATCGATCAACGCAACCGTGTCAGACACCACCCAGCGTACCCTTGGTGCTGGGGATCGCGTCGGCCTTGCGCGGATCGATGCTCACCGCCGCCCGCAGCGCACGGGCCAGGCCCTTGAAGCAGCTTTCGGCGATATGGTGGTTGTTGATGCCATAGAGCGTCTCGATGTGCAGGGTGATGCCCGCCGAGCCCGCGAAGGCTGCGAAAAATTCCTTGAACATCTCGGTATCCAGCGTGCCCAGCTTGGGCTGCGAGAAACTGGTGCGCCAGACGAGATAGGGCCGGCCCGAAATGTCGAGCGCGACGCGGGTCAGCGTTTCATCCATCGGGATCAGCGCGTCGCCATAGCGGGTGATGCCGCGCCGGTCCCCCAGCGCCTTCGCCACCGCCTCACCCAGCGCGATGCCGGTGTCTTCCGTGGTGTGGTGCCCATCGATGTGCAGATCGCCCACGGTCTTCACCGTCAGGTCGATCAGGCTGTGCCGCGACAGCTGCTCCAGCATGTGATCGAGGAAACCGATGCCGGTCGACACATCATAGACGCCCTGCCCATCGAGGTTCACATGCACCTCGACCTGCGTCTCCTTGGTGGTGCGGCTGATGCTGGCGGTGCGGGCAGTCATGGCGGGCTCCCAGAGTCCGGTGTTGGGCGGAGCGCCTAGAGCATTGCGACAAGACGGGCAAGCTGAGGGGCCTTTTCGCCGCGCCCATCCATCCTACATAGGCGAGGCATAGACAGGATCGACCATGAGCGAGCTCCCGCAATTTCACGGCACCACCATCGTCTCTGTCCGCAAGGGCGGGCAGGTCGTTGTCGCCGGCGATGGCCAGGTGACGATGGGGCAGACGGTGATGAAGCCCAATGCGAAGAAAGTCCGCCGCCTTGGCCCCAAGGGGGAGGTGATCGGCGGCTTTGCCGGCGCCACCGCCGATGCCTTCACCCTGTTCGAGCGGCTGGAAGCCAAGCTGGAGCGTCATCCCGGGCAGCTCATGCGTGCCGCCGTCGAACTCGCCAAGGACTGGCGCACGGATCGCTATCTCAGGCGCCTCGAAGCCATGATGATCGTTGCCGATGCGCAGGTCACGCTGGTCATCACCGGCAATGGCGATGTGCTGGAACCGGTGGGCGGTATCGCCGCCATCGGTTCGGGCGGCAATTTTGCCCTCGCCGCCGCCCGCGCGCTGGCCGACAGCGAGCACAGCGCCGAGACGATCGCGCGCCGCGCCATGAAGATCGCCGCCGATCTGTGCGTCTACACCAACGAGGAATTGACCGTGGAGGCGATCGACCTGTGAGCCTGACCCCCCGCGAAATCGTATCGGCGCTCGATCGCCACATCATCGGGCAGGACGAGGCCAAGCGCGCCGTCGCCGTGGCCCTCAGGAACCGCTGGCGCCGGCAGCAATTGCCGGATGATCTGCGCGACGAGGTGGTGCCCAAGAATATCCTGATGATCGGCCCCACCGGCTGCGGCAAGACCGAGATCAGCCGGCGGCTGGCCAAGCTGGCCAATGCCCCCTTCATCAAGGTGGAGGCCACCAAGTTCACCGAGGTCGGCTATGTCGGCCGCGACGTGGACAGCATCATCCGCGACCTGGTCGAGGAATCCATCCGGCTGGTGCGCGAAACCCGCCGCGCCGCGGTGAAGGACAAGGCCGAGGAGGCCGCAATGGCGCGGCTGCTCGATGCGCTGGTGGGCAAGGATGCCAGCGAAGCGACCCGCCTCGCCTTCCGCCAGCGTTTCGAGGCCGGCGATTTGAAAGCCCGCGAGGTTGAGATCGAGGTTGCGGAAACCCCGCCCAGCTTCGAGCTGCCCGGCATGCAGCCGGGGCAGGTGGGCATGATCAACCTCAGTGACATGATGGCCAAGGCGATGGGCGGCCGCACCAAGCGCCGCAAGCTGAAGGTGGGTGAAGCCTGGGACGCACTGCTCGCCGAGGAGAGCGACAAGCGGCTCGACGACGAGGAGATCACCCGCGAAGCCGTGCGCAACGCCGAAGCCAATGGCATCGTGTTCCTGGACGAAGTCGACAAGATCGCCGTGTCCGACGTGCGCGGCGGCAGCGTCTCCCGCGAAGGCGTGCAGCGTGACCTGCTGCCGCTGATCGAGGGCACCACCGTTGCGACCAAGTACGGGCCGATGAAGACCGACCACATCCTGTTCATCGCCAGCGGCGCCTTCCACGTCGCCAAGCCGTCGGACCTGCTGCCCGAGCTGCAGGGCCGCCTGCCGATCCGCGTCGAATTGAAAGGCCTGACCGAGGACGACTTCCGCCGCATCCTGTCCGACACCGATGCCAGCCTGATCCGCCAATATGCCGCCCTGCTGGCCACCGAAGGCGTGACGCTGGCCATCGCGGTCGACGGCATCGACGCCATCGCCCGCACCGCCGCCCAGGTGAACGAGACAGTGGAGAATATCGGCGCCCGCCGCCTCCACACGGTGATGGAGAAGCTGCTGGAATCGATCAGCTTCGAGGCCAGCGAGAAAAGCGGCGAGACCGTGAACGTGGACGCCGCCTTCGTGACCCGCGAACTGGGCGACATCGCCGGCAACCGGGATCTGTCGAAGTATATTCTGTAGGGTGGAAGACCTTGAAGCACTTCGGTGTCGAGGGCGCTCATGGACTGAGCGCCCGCTTGCGGTGCCAAGGCAATCGCCCTAAACTGCACCAATAGTATGATTATCTGCGATCGTTGATGGAGGCCCTGTGGCGACCATACGCAAGACCATCACCCTGACCGAGCAGCAGGATGCCTGGATTGCGCAGCAGGTCGCCGCCGGCAGCTACACCAACGACAGCGAAGCGATTCGCGATCTGATCCGGCAGGCGCAGGCGCGCGACACTGCCCTGCTTGATCTTCGCCAGGCGCTCGTCGCTGGCGAGAACAGTGGCGATCCGGAAGCGTTCGATTTTGCTGCATTCCGAAAGAACAAGATCGCCCAGCATGGCTGACTATCGGCTGACCCCGGCCGCGCGGCAGGATATGGACGACATTTTCGAGCACAGTGTCGCAAACTGGGGACTGCAGACAGCGCTCGGTTATGCTGACGATCTGGCAGAGGCGTTCGATCTGTTGGCAGAGGCGCCGCGTCGTGGCGCCAGCTGCGATGCCATCCGGGCCGGCTATCGCCGTTTCGGCGTTGGCAGCCATGTGATCTACTACAAGACCACAGACTACGGCATCGCGGTGATCCGGATCCTGCATCAGCGCATGGACGCGCCCCGACATTTTTGAAGACGTGGGGCGAAGCTGGGGACGGCTGGGGCCCATGCTGCCCTCACTCTATGCCAGGGGCCGATGGCGCGCTAATGCCGAGGCAAATTCGGAGAGAACCGCCATGAACCATGTCCGTCTGCTGGCGCTTGCTGCCACCGCTCTTGCCGCGCCGGCCTTGGCGCAGGAGGTGCCGGTGGGCCGGCTGCCCGATACGGTGCGCCCCACGGCCTATCGCATTGATCTGAAGGTCGATCCGGCGCGGCCCAGTTACACCGGCCGTGTCGAGATCGATGCCGAGGTGAAGGCGCCCACGCAGACGATCTTCCTGCACGGGCTGGGGCTGAAGGTTGCCCGCGCCGATGTGCTGGTGGGCGGCAAGCTGATGAAGGCGCGCTATAGCGAGGTCGATCCCTCCGGCGTGGCGCGGCTTGATCTGCCGGGCACTCTGCCGGCCGGCACCGTGCGCTTCCGCTTCGATTACAGCACCGGTTTCCGCGAGGGCGCCGAAGGCCTGTTCCGCGCCAACGTTGGCGGCAGCTGGTATGCCTGGACGCAGATGGAGCCGCTGGACGCGCGCCGCATGTTCCCCGGCTTTGACGAGCCCGGCTTCAAGGTGCCCTTCACCGTGTCGCTCACCGTGCCCAGCAGCCTCAAGGCCTTTGCCAACACGCCGGAAGTGGCCACCGAGCGCAAGGGCGCCTGGACCACCCACCGCTTTGCGCCTTCCAAGCCGCTGCCCACCTATCTGGTGGCGGTGGGCGTTGGCGATTTCGATGTGCGCGAAACGACCATCCCGGCCAATGCGGTGCGCAAAGACCCGTTGGCCTTCCGCGTGATCGCCACCAGGGGCCAGGCGCCGCGCATGGCCACCACGCTCAACGAAACGCCGAAGATCGTTGGCATCCTCGAAGATTATTTCGGCATCCCCTATCCCTATGAAAAGCTCGATTTCATCGCCTCGCCGGTGATGGGCGGCGCCATGGAGAACGCCGGCCTGATCCTGTTCCAGGACACGCTGATCCTGCTCGGCGATGCGCCGCCGCCCTCGCAGCTGCGCCGCTATGGCGTGGTGGCCGCGCACGAGCTGGCGCACCAGTGGTTCGGCGATCTCGTCACGCCGACCTGGTGGACGGACATCTGGCTGAACGAGAGCTTCGCCGAATGGATGGGCAACAAGGCCGCCCATCGCTGGAACCCCAATCTCGATATCGCCGCCGGCGAAGTGGCCGAAGCCTTCGTGGCGATGGACACGGATTCGCTGGGCCGCGGCCGCCCGATCCGTCAGCCGATCACCCGCAACGATCAGGTGATCAGCGCCTTTGATTCGATCACCTATCTGAAGGGCGCCCAGACCGTCTCGATGTTCGAGAATTTCGTCGGCGAGGAGACTTTCCGCAAGGGCGTGCGGCTGCACCTCAATCGCTATGCATTCAAGAATGCCAGCGCCGAGGATTTCTTCGCCAGCGTGGCCGAAGCCAGCGGCAACCCGGACGTGGTGCCGGCGCTGAAGAGCTTCACCGATCAGACCGGCGTGCCGCTGGTGACGGTGCGCGACAGCGCCAGTGGCATCACGCTGAGCCAATCGCGCTATGTGCCGCTGGGTATCGCCACCGATCGCATGATGCGGCGCTGGCAGATTCCGTTGTGCCTGTCGCGCGGTGAAGGCAGGAACTGCACCCTGCTGAAGGACGCCAGCGCCGCGCTGCCGCCGATTGTCGGCACATCACCGGCGCTGATGCCCAATGCCGGCGGCGCCGGCTATTTCCGGTTCAGCCTTGAAGCCTCCGGTTGGGACGCGCTGATCGCCACCGCCGCCACCCTGCCGGAACGCGAGGCTATGGTGCTGGCCGACAGTATCTGGGCCGAATTCGCCGCCGGCCGCATGGATTTTGCCCGGGTTGTGCAGGCTGCCGAAGCACTCTCCCGCCATGCCTCGCGGCTGCCGGCGCTGGAGCTTTCCGGCAAGCTGGCCTCCGTCGCAGACACGATCCTGGGCGACGCCGAACTGCCGGCCTATCGCGCCCTGATGCAGCGTCTCTATGGCAAGCGCCCGGAAATGCAGGGCTTCGATCCGGCCCAGCCGGTGAACGATCCCCGGGTGCAAGGTTGGCGCGAATCGCTGGTGCCGGTGCTGGCGCTGGAAGCCCGCGATCCCGCCCTGCGCACAGCGCTCAAGCAGGCCGCCAGTCGCTATCTTGGCGGCAGCAGCACCGCGCTGGCCCCCGTCTATCGCCGGACCGCGCTGGCGGTGATGGTGCAGGATGGCGGCGTGAGCGCGGCCAGCACGCTGTTCTCGGCCCTCAAGGGCAGCAGCGACCCGCTGTTCCGCGCCCAGGCCGCCGCCGCACTGGGCGCTGTGGAGGGCGCCGAGGCCGTGACGCACGTGCAGGGCCTCGCCATGGCCGAAGGGCTGATCAGCCGGGAACGCACCACCATCCTGGGCGCGCTCAGCTACAACCGCAGCGCCCGCGATGCCACCACCGCCTATGTCGCCAGCAACTTCAAGAAGGTGGTCGAAAGCTTCCCCGGCTTCGGCCGCGCCTCGGTGATCGGCTTCTTCGATGGCTATTGCAGCCCGGACGCCGTGGCGCGCGTGGAAGGCCTGATCCGCCCCAACCTCGCCATCCTGGGCGGCGGCGAACTGGAACTGAGCCAGACCAAGGAACGCATCGGCCAGTGCGCGGCGCTGAAGGCGGCCAAGGGCGCCGAGATCAGCGCGGCGCTGGCGCGGTGAACGGTCAGAGGTAAAGGCGGCCTACGGCGGGCAGGGACTCGTCCCTGCACCCGTTTGCTTGAGGGCAGCCAAGTGGCCACGAAAGACTGCGCCGCAGGCTGTTTCAATGCCTGCGACGCTGACGTGCGCTCTTGAAACGAGGGCATCCTAAATCGAACGGGTGCAGGGACGAGTCCCTGCCCGCCGGAGGCCCTCACTTCTTCTTCGCTGCCGGCTTCTTCGCCGCCGGTTTCTTCGCGGGTGCCTTCCTGCCCTTCTTGGCTGGCGCGGCGGCGGCGCGGGCGGCGAGCAGGGCGATGGCTTCGTCAAGCGTCACTGCGGTCGGTTCGGCGCCCTTGGGCACGTTGGCGTTGGTGGTGCCATCGGTGATGTAGGGCCCGTAGCGGCCGGAGAGCACGCGCACGGCGGCGCCGGTTTCCGGGTGGGCGCCCAATTCGGCCAGTGCGGTGGCCTGGCCGCGCACCGGGCGGCCGCCGTTGGCCTTGGCGGCGGCGGCTTCGGCCAGCTTCACCACGGCGGCGTTCATGCCGGTCTCGAACACCTCCATGGTGCTTGAGAGGCGGGCATAGCTGCCGTTGTGCGCCAGATAGGGCCCATAGCGGCCGATGCTGGCGGTGATCGGCTCACCGGTTTCGGGGTGCGGCCCGATGGTGCGCGGCAGACCCAGCAGCTTCACCGCCCAGTCCAGGTCTTCGGGGCCGGTGATGCTCACGTCCTTGGGGATGGAGGCGCGGGGCGGCTTGTCGCCATCCCCCTTCTGCAAGAAGCGGCCAAAGCGGCCCGAGCGCAGGGTGATCATCTCGCCCGACACCGGGTCCGCCCCCAATTCCAGCGGGCCATCACTGGCCTGGGCGCCATTTTCACTGGCGAACGGCCGCGTGTACTTGCACTCCGGATAGTTGGAGCAGGCGACGAACGCGCCGAACCGCCCGGTCTTCAGCGAAAGCCGCCCCGCAGAACAGCGCGGGCACAGGCGCGGGTCCACGCCGTCGCCCTTATCCGGGAACAGATAGGGCGCCAGATATTCGTCCAGCGCCACCGTGATGTCCGATGGCCGCTGCTCCATCACCTCGGCCGTCTTGGGCTGGAAATCGGCCCAGAAGGCGCGCAGCAGATCGAGATAGCTTTCATCGCCGGCCGAAACATCGTCGAGCTGCGTTTCAAGGCCCGCCGTGAAATCATATTCCACGTAACGCGCGAAGAAACGTTCCAGGAAGGCGGTGACCAGCCGGCCCTTCTCTTCGGCAAAGAAGCGGTTCTTCTCCACCCGCACATAGGCGCGGTCGCGCAGCGTCTGCAGGATGGAGGCATAGGTGGAAGGCCGGCCGATGCCCAGTTCCTCCAGCTTCTTGACCAGCGTCGCCTCGCTGTAGCGGGCGGGCGGCTCCGTGAAGCTCTGGATCGCCTCCACGGTCTTGGAGGCGCAGCGGTCGCCCCCGGCCAGCCGCGGCAGGCGCGCGCCGTCCTCGTCATCCTCGCCCCCCTTGCCCGGCTCCTCGTCGCGCCCCTCGGTGTAGAGCGCGAGGAAGCCCGGCGTGATCACCACCTGGCCGGTGGCCTTCAGGCCATGCTTGCCGTCATCATCGAACAGTTCGACCGTGGTGCGCTCCAGCTTCGCGCTCGCCATCTGGCTGGCCACCGTGCGGTTCCAGATCAGCGCATAGAGCCGCTCCGCGTCGCTGTCGGCGCGGCCCGGACGGCGCGAGAAATCGGTGGGGCGGATGGCCTCGTGCGCTTCCTGGGCGTTCTTGGCCTTGGTGGCATAGAAACGCGGCTTTTCCGGCAGCACGTCCGCCTTGGTGCCGTAATCGCGCGCGATCAGGTCGCGCACCGCGTTCAGCGCTTCGGCCGCCATCTGCACGCCGTCCGTCCGCATGTAGGTGATGCGCCCCTCTTCATAGAGTCCCTGCGCCACCCGCATCGTGTGGCTGGCGGTGAAGCCCAGCCGGCGCGCGGCCTCCTGCTGCAGCGTGGATGTGGTGAACGGCGGCGCGGGGTTCCGGCTGACCGGTTTCGTCTCCACGGTGCGGACGGTAAAGCCATTCTTCTCAATGGCTTCCCGCGCAGCATGGGCTGCAGCATCATTGAGGTCAAACTGCCCCAGTTTCTTGCCGTCCAGCACCGCGAGGCGCGCCTTGAAGGTGGCGCCATTGGGGGCGATCATCTCGGCTTCCACGCGCCAATATTCGCGGGGCACGTGCGCCTCGATCTCGCGCTCGCGCTCCACCACCAGGCGCAGCGCCACCGATTGCACGCGGCCTGCGCTCTTGGCGCCGGGCAGCTTGCGCCACAGCACGGGGGACAGGGTGAAGCCCACCAGATAATCCAGTGCGCGGCGGGCGAGATAGGCATCGATCAGCGGCTGATCGAGATCGCGCGGCGCCTGCATCGCCTTGGTGACAGCGGCCTTGGTGATCTCGTTGAACGTCACCCGCCGCGCCCCGCCGGCCGGCAGCGCCCGCTTGGCCTTCAGCACCTCCAGCAGATGCCAGGAAATCGCCTCTCCCTCCCGATCCGGGTCGGTGGCGAGGATGACCTGGTCCGCCCGCCTGGCGGCATCGGCGATGGCCTTCAGCTGCTTCGTCCGGTCTGCCGAGACCTCCCAGGCCATGGCGAAGTCTTGGCTTGGATCGACCGACCCATCCTTGGGCGGCAGATCGCGCACATGGCCGAAACTGGCCAGCACCTCATAGCCCGAGCCCAGATATTTGTTGATGGTCTTCGCCTTGGCCGGCGATTCAACGATGACGAGTTGCATATTCCCTCACGTGTACGCGCGAGGGTGGCGGGGGGTGGGAGCGGGCGTCAAGGGGTGCGGGGTCGCAGGGCGACTAGCACCCAAGTTCCCGCAGTTCAGAGATAAGCTGCTGCCGCAGTTCGTTAACCCGCTCTTCCTTTAGCTCGAATGGGTCAAGCTTACACTCCCTGGAACCACATGCGTGAGGGCTCTCATAACCGCCAGGAAATACGAACATAAACTGCCTTTGGCTGCGTCGCAGCTTACCGTTCGTATCCATCAGCCTGCCACCCCTTGTTCCGGTTTTGAACCGGTTTCTACACTCACCAATCGCTGTATAACTCGCTTCTCGTGTGTTGTGAATCCATCCATTGGCGGAGGAAGGACGGGTACCGCCTCACGTTTGTCGAGAATTTTAGCTCTCCCCTCGTCCTTACGCTCAACCCCATGCCTAAACAGCTTTAGAGAACTGTCCGGCCCTACGCCCTCATATTGGAGAAACGCAACCCTCCCATGGCCCCCTTCAACGTCTGCGATTGAGTCGCTATGCAGCTCAAGGGCCAAACTTTTTGCGTAGGGCTCAATGTAAAACACTTTCTTTATCCCCGCGGCCACAATGTGCCTCGCACAATTGTGGCAGGGGAAAGTAGTTGTAAACAGCGTACCCCCGACAACGCCGTGCTTTCCAGACCGGGCCGCAGAAACAATTGCCTCCATCTCAGCATGTATCGATCTACTGTATTCAATAAGATCCTTAACCGGCGTGCCGACCAACGCATCTTTAACCTTATCTCTATCCACACCCGAATTTAGTAATCCGTTTTCGTTAAGTTTACTGAAAATTCTGTCGTAGAGTTCTTCCTTCTTCCGGTCGTTATGGCAAACTCGATTCCCCCATTTAAAACACCTGTGATCATCTGGGCCATTCTCGCTTGAATAGAGTCCACCGCTTGCCTTTGGAACATCGTTCCAGCCGACAGATATAAGCTCATCATTTTCTGAATAAATGGCCGCTCCAACCTGTCTAGATAAGCATGCTGATTTATTTGCTGCAGAAACGGCGGCATACATTCCAGCTTCCAGCTTTGTTGGCGTATGTACCGATATATTGAATATTATCTCAAAAAATCTTTCCAAAACACTTCTCAGCTTTACATCATTCTCCCCATCGTTTCTGATAAAGAAATCCGACAGATATGCTGTCTTACTGACCTTCTGTCCATGATCAGCCTGATGATCATTCTCGTCCTTATTGAATATGCCCTGAAGCTTGTCTTTATCAACACCAAGTCGACGCAACCTTTGGTCTCGCACACTCTCGGGAGCGAACACCGTAAACTGCCAGTACATTCCTCCGTAGACTCTCCGAAGCAGCTTTGTTTCATCTGGATGTTTAAGAGAGTCGATAATAGTCGCCTGCCTGAGTGAGTTTGGTTGAGGAACTTTTGTCGAATTGTTATAGCCATTTTCATTGTCCTTGCGGGCGAGGGCAATCTTTTCAATTACTTTTGCTGCCAAATAATCTTGCTTAAATTTTTCTCTTAATTTCGTTCCGATAGATTGGAGAGACATAATTCTATCAGCACCAGCATTCTCTGGCGCAGATTCTCCTATTTTTGCCGCATTCTCTGCAATTATTTCACTGGCCTTGATAATGCGAACTTGGTAGTTGTAGTCTCGTTCCAAAATTTCTTTGATCAAGATTGATGTCTTGGACACCCCGGCGCCAACCGCTCCAACCATCCCGATGATTAGTTCTTCGGTCGGTCTCGAAATCTCTTCAGATGGCGCAACCACTTCGTCGTATACAGATGCATCGCCGCTGGTCGTCAAGGCTGGCTCAATCACTTACGGCATCTCCTACTTAAAGCTGCACCTAACTGGCACAAGTACGGATGGAATCAAGTCCGCCGCAAAGGCCGGTAAATTGCCACTTTCGGTACTTGAGCGATCCGAATTGGCATTCGACGCAGCTCCGCGATAGAGGCATGTAAAGGCTTAAGCGGAACCCACTACCCATGCGCCCCCACGATGAAACCCATCTCGTCGCCCGCATCGGCTGGCTGCGCGCGGCCGTGCTGGGGGCCAATGACGGGATTGTCTCCACCGCCAGCCTGATCCTGGGGGTGGCGGCCTCTGGCGCGGATCGGCAGGCGTTGCTGGTGGCCGGCGTGGGGGGGCGGGTGGCGGGCGCCATGTCGATGGCGGCGGGGGAATATGTCTCGGTGAGCAGCCAGGCTGATACGGAGGCCGCCGATCTCGCCCGCGAGCGCGCCGAGCTGGCCGCCGATCCGGACCACGAGCACAAGGAACTGGCCGCCATCTATGTGGGCCGCGGCGTGGACCCGGAGACGGCCACAAAAGTTGCCACCCAGATGATGGCGCACGACGCGCTCGGCACCCACGCGCGGGACGAGCTGCACATCACCGAGACGACCGCCGCCCGCCCCGTGCTGGCGGCGCTGGCTTCGGCCGGCACCTTCACCGCCGGCGCGGCGCTGCCGCTGGCGCTTGCTGCCGTGCTGCCGATGGCGTGGATGCTGTGGGCCCAAGCGGCGGGCTCCATGCTGTTTCTGGCCCTGCTGGGCGCGGTGGGCGCGCGGGCCGGCGGCGCGGCGCTTGCGCGGCCGGTGGCGCGCGTGCTGTTCTGGGGCGCGCTGGCCATGGGGCTGACAGCGGGCATCGGCAAGCTGGTGGGGACGGCGGTGTGAGTTGAAGGGTTCGTCATGCTGAACTTGTTTCAGCATCCATGGCGCGCTTCTGCCTCCAAGCACAGCAAGGCGAGGCATACTCTCATGGATGCTGAAACAAGTTCAGCATGACGGGGAGAGCGGGACTAAGCCAGTGCGACCCGCGCCCCCGCGTGGCGCACCAGCGCGCCTTCCAGTTCCAGATCGAGCAGCACGCTCGCCACCTGCGCCGCCGGCAGGGCGGACTGGCGGACGAGATCGTCCACCGGCACCGGCGTGGGGGAGAGCAGGGCCAGCACCGTGACGCGGGCGCTTTCAGGGGCGACGAGGGCCGGGGCGGCGGGTTCGGCCATGCCCAGGGGCAAGCGCGGCTCGCCGGAGAGGGTGGAGAGCGCCTCCAGCACGTCCGCTGCGTCACGCACCAGCGTCGCGCCTTCGCGGATCAGCTGGTTGCAGCCGCCGGCGCGCGGATCGAGCGGGGAGCCGGGGACGGCCATCACCTCCCGCCCCAGTTCAGCCGCCAGCCGCGCGGTGATCAGGCTGCCGGATTTGGCCGCGCCCTCCACCACGATGGTGCCGGCGCTGAGGCCCGCGATGATGCGGTTGCGGCGGGGGAAGTGGCGGGCCTGCGGCTCCACGCCAGGCGGCTGCTCGGCGACCACGAGGCCAGCCTCGGCGATCTGCGCCATCAGATCGGCGTGATCGGGCGGATAGGGCACATCCGCCCCGCCGGCGACCACGGCGATGGTGCCGGTGGAAAGCGCCGCCGCATGCGCCGCCGCATCGATGCCGCGCGCCAGCCCGGAGACGATCACCTGCTCCGCCGCGCCAAGGTCGATCGCCAAAGCGCGCGCAAAGCGCATGCCGGCGGCGCTGGCGTTGCGGGCGCCGACGATGGCGACGGCGGGGCGTTCGAGCAGCGCCACGTCTCCGCGGGCATAGAGCACCGGCGGCGCGGTTTCGGTGTGGGCGAGCAGCGCCGGATAATCGGGCGTCCCGAGGAACAGCAGCTGCGCGCCGATGCGGGGGAGGGCGGCGAGTTCGGCTTCCGCCGCGCTGGCAGGGCAGAGCGACAGGCTGCGGTTGCCGCGCCGGGCGAGATCAGGGAGCGCGTCCAACGCCGCCTGCGCCGTGCCGAAGCGGGCGATGAGCTGCCGGTAGGTGACAGGGCCGATGCTGTCGGTGCGGATCAGCCGGATGCGGGCGATTGCATCGGCAGGAACGATAAACGTTCCTTTGCGCGCGTCGGCAGGCAGACTCACTTGGCCTTCTGCCCGATCTTCGATTCGGTGCCGGCGCGCAGGCGGGCGATATTGTCCCTGTGCATGAAGATCAAAAGTGCGGCCATTGCCGCCACGTGCGCGCCCCAGGCCGGCCCCAAAAGCCACCAGGCCGCCACCGCGCAGGTGATTGCCGCCACCATTCCGCCCACACTGGAATAGCGGGTGGCCAGCGCGCCGCCCAGCCACACCGCCAGCGCAATGACCCCGGCCAGCGGTGCGGCGGCCAGCGTGATGCCCAGGATGGTGGCGACGCCCTTGCCGCCGCGGAACTTCAGCCAGATGGGAAACAGGTGCCCGATAAAGGCGGCGGTGCCGGCCATGATCCCAAGCATCTCCCGGGCCATCTCGCCGCCCAGTTCGCGGCCGATGAACACGGCGGCGGCGCCCTTGCCGGCATCAAGCAACAGGGTGGCGGCGGCCAGGCCTTTGTTGCCTGTTCTCAACACGTTGGTGGTGCCGATGTTGCCGCTGCCCACCTGCCTTATGTCGATGCCGATGGCCCTGGTGAGCAGCAATCCAAAGGGAATCGAGCCCAGGATGTAACCGATGAGAACCGCCGCCCATTGCATGTTTGCCAGCCTAGCGGGCGGCTGTGCGCGCGTCTATGCTGCGCACAAATTGGGGGAAATGATGAAGCCGATCCTGTTCGCCGCCGCCTGCCTGCTCTCCGCCGCCACCGCAAGCGCCCAGATGGCCGGCCAGATGAAGACAAGCGCCCCCCGGGACACGGCGCTGGCCGCCGGGCCTTATGAAACGCTGGTGATCCGCGGCGCCACCATCATCACCGGCAACGGCGGCCCGCCATATGGCCCGGCCGACATCATCATAAATGGCGGAAAGATCACGGATATTCGCAGCGCCGGCACGCCGGGCCTGCCAATGCGCAGCAATCGGCCACCAGCCGGCGCCACGCGCGAGATTGACGCCACCGGCATGGTTGTTCTGCCCGGCTTTGTCGACATGCATGGCCACCAGGGCGACATCTTCAAGATGAACGATCCTGATTATGCGTGGAAACTGTGGCTGGCGCATGGGGTGACCACACTGCGCGGGATCCCGCTCTATGGCGGCGATGCGGCGCGTGCGCTTTCCGACAAGAAGCGCGCGGCGGCCGGCGAGATCATGAGCCCGCGCCTCTATGTTTATCAAACACTTGGCTCAGGCGCCAACGCCGGCTGGAAGGGCGGGCGGGTGACGACGCCGAAAAAGGCGCGCGAATGGGTGCGCTGGGCCGCCAGTGTGGGCATCGATGGCATCAAGTTCTTCAATCGCGGCGACGAGACGCCAGCGATTGACCGCGCCGCCATCGACGAGGCGAAGAAGTTGGGGCTGGGCACGGTGGCGCACCTGTCTCAGCCCAACATCGCCGAGTTCAACGCCCGCGATGCCGCCGCCGCGGGCCTTGGCACCATCACGCATTTCTATGGCCATTTCGAAAGCATTCTGGATGGCCGGCGCGTGCAGGACACGCCAGCCGATTATAATTTCAATGACGAGCAGATGCGCTTTGGCGGCATCGCCGAAATCTGGGACCAGATCCACCCGCCCGGCAGCCCGCAATGGCAGGATTATCTGAAGGCGCAGAAGGGCACCGGCGTCACGTTCGACCCCACCTTCAACATCTATTCCGCCAGCCGCGACCTGATGCGGGCACAGCGCGCCGAATGGCATGAGCGCTACACGCTGCCCAGCCTGACGCGCTTCTTCGAATCGAACCGCGACAACCACGGCAGCTATTTCTTCGACTGGACCAGCGAGCGCGAATATGAATGGCGGCGCTTCTACACGCGCTACATGCAGCTGGTGAATGATTACAAGAACATGGGTGGCCGCGTGACCACGGGGAGCGATCCCGGCTTCATTTGGCAGACCTGGGGGTTCGGCTACATCCTGGAACTGGAACTGCTGCGCGAGGCGGGTTTCGCGCCACTGGAGGTCATCCAGGCCGCCACCATCAACGGCGCCACCACGCTGGAGGAGCCGAAGGGCAAGGAGCCCGATTTCGGCCTGGTGCGGGTGGGCATGCGCGCCGATCTGATCGTGGTGCCGGAAAACCCGCTGCACAATCTGAAGACGCTTTATGGCACCGGCTTTGCCCGGCTGGACGAGACGACGCAGAAGACGGTGGTGAAGGGCGGCATCCGCTGGACCATTCGCGACGGCATCGTCCACGACGTGCCGGCCATCCTGAAGAGCGTGGCCGATCAGGTGGCGGCGGCCAAGGCTGCCGACGCGCGGTGAAGCCCGCCGCGATTGCCGATTATCGCGCGCTGTCCCGCGCCCGGGTGCCGCGCTTCCTGTTCGATTACACCGATGGCGGCAGCTATGCGGAAACCACGCTGGCCGCCAACGTCGATGACCTTGCCGCTGTCCGTCTCGATCAGCGCGTGCTGGTCGATGTGTCGCGCATTGATACCGCGATCAGGTTGCTGGGCCAGAAGCTGGCCATGCCGGTGATCCTCGCGCCGGTCGGGCTGGGCGGCCTGCATGCGCGGCGCGGCGAGGTGCAGGCTTGGCGAGCGGCGCTTGATGCCGGCGTGGCGATGGCGCTGTCCACCGTATCGGTGTGCAGCCTGGCCGAGGTGACGCAGGGCGGCGGCGCCCCGCCATGGTTCCAGCTCTATCTGGTGCGGGACAGGGGCGCCAACGCGGCGATGATCGCCGAGGCGCGGGCGCAGGGCTGCCCGGCGCTGGTGCTCACCGTGGACCTGCCAACACCCGGCGCGCGGTATCGCGATGTGCGGTCCAGCCTCACCGGCGCGCCGGGCCTTGCCGGCTGGCTGCACCGGGCCGCGCAGGTGGCAGCAAGGCCGGGCTGGGCAATCGATGTCGGCCTTCTGGGTGGGCCGATCGCCATGGGCAATCTCACCTCGCTGCTCGGTGCCCGAGCCCCGCTGAGTGACTATCTGGGCTGGATCGCCCGCAATTTCGACGCCAGCGCCGATTGGGATTCGCTGGCCTGGGTGCGGTCGCAGTGGCCGGGGCCGCTGATCGTCAAGGGCATCCTGCACCCGGATGATGCCGCGCTGGCCATGGCCAATGGCGCCGATGCCATCGTCGTGTCCAATCATGGCGGGCGACAGCTCGATGGCGCCCTCTCGGCGGTAAGGGCGCTGCCGGCGATCCTCGATCGGCTAGGCGGCGCGATCCCGGTGCTTGCCGATGGCGGCGTCCGCTCCGGGCTCGATGTCCTGCGCTATGTCAGCCTGGGGGCCAGCGCCGTGCTGATCGGCCGGCCCTGGATATGGGGGCTCGGCGCGCGCGGGCAGGCCGGCGTGGCCCATGTCCTCCAGCTGCTGAAGGCGGAGCTTGATGTGGCGATGGCGCTGACGGGCCGCACCCGGCTGGCCTGAAGCGGCGCGACAGGCCATCAGCGCCTCGGTGGCGGCCATGTCGGCCAGCCGATTGGCCGATGGCCGCGCCCATTCTTCCAGATCGGCGATCAACGCCGGGTGGGCGCAGAGGCCGGCCGCCTCAAACAGCGCGGCACTCACCTCGTCGAGCGCCAGGGCCGCCTGCACATGCGGAAAGGCCAGCGCCCGGTCACGCCGGGCCAGGCCCAGCACTGCCTCGCCGCGCACCATCAGGCTGCTGTCGGCCGCGGCGCGTTGCAGGGCAGCG
>ERZ1066121.1082-NODE-1082-length-21555-cov-28.619814_pt1 | contig 21555 bp, 24 predicted proteins | sample MGYA00382768_ERZ1066121 | MGnify/ENA primary metagenome ERZ1066121 (study PRJEB33369, sample SAMEA5778351) | biofilm metagenome | biome: Industrial cooling water; feature: Water cooling tower basin; material: Biofilm | place: United Arab Emirates | collected... | reverse complement strand
TTCGAGGCGCGTCGTGACGCCGGGCGGCGTCAGGCGTCCTTCAGGGTCGGCGCGCCCCGGCGCGAGGCGGCGCGGGAGTATCGGCCGGTCCTGTTACGCGCTTGAGTCTCGTGCGTCCTCCGGGTGCCATGGGAACGCTCACTGCCCCGGCCAAGGCGCCGGCCCGGACGTTGTGGGGGGAACGGCGGACGGTTTATCGTCCGCCCGTGCAGATCACCCCCCAGGCCGTCCCCGCCGACGTCGCCGAGCAGGCCGACCAGGATGCGCGATGCATCGCGCGCGTCCTGGACGGCGACCGCGAGGCCTTCGCGGTCCTCGTGACGCGCTACAGCGACCCGCTGTACCGTCACGCGCTGAACATGACCGGGAGCGCCGATGTCGCGGAGGACATCGTCCAGCAGAGCTTCATCAAGGCGTACGAGCACCTCGGCGAGGTGCGCGGCCGCTTCGATGCGTGGGTGTTCCGGATCGTCGCGAACGGGTGCAAGGACTGGCTGAAGAACATCCGCCGGACCCACACCTCGTACGAGGAGGACGACCAGCCCTCCCACCTCGCGACGCCCGACGAGGAACTGGACCGCTCGGAGCTCCGGGTGGACCTGGATCGCGCCCTTGGCCAGCTGTCTGACTCGCTGCGGGAGGCCTTCATCATGAAGCACGTCGAAGGTCGCTCGTACGAGGAGATGGCCGAGATGCTCGGGAGCACCGTCGGTGCCCTGAAGATGCGTGTCCATCGCGCCCGCGAGGCGCTGCAGGCCATCCTCGAGGAGAAGTACGCGTGACCATGTCCGATCGCACGACCCAGCCCGGCGACGACCTGCCGATCCGCCCCCGTGGGCGCGACGTGCCGGTGCCGCCCGCGGTCCCCCTCGCCGATCGCGAGGTCCCGCTCCGCGCCGACGGCGCGTCGGCCGACCTGCACGCCTGGCTCGACGGCGAGGGCGCGGCCCCGCGCCAGGCCGACGGCTCGCTCACGGCCGAGGCCGAGCTCTGGTCGATGATCTCCAAGGAGACGAAGCGCCGGCGCGACGTCCGCACGCCGCAGCACGTCGCCGCGCAGATCATGGCCGCGCTCCCCGACAAGCGACCGGCCGCCGCGACCGCGGCGCCGACGGTCGAGCGCGTCGTCGTGTCGCCCGCGACGACGCCCGAGCGCGAGGAGCCGGGGCTCCGGCTCTCCTACGCCGCCGCGGCCGCCGCCGGCGCGGGGCTGCTCGCCCTCGGTGCGCTCGTCGGCCGCATGCTGCGCTGAGGTCGGCACGCACCACCGGGCGCCCCACGCGCCCGCGCGACACGGGGCTCCGCGATGCGGAGCCCCGTTCGCGTCTCGGGACCGTGCGTCGGGCCGTCGCGGCCGGCGTGACCCGTGGCCGCGGAACGTGCCCACGCCTCGCGGGTGCCGGAAGGAGGACCCCGTTCTCCTGATTTCCCTCCACGAGGATCCGGCATGCAGATCGAGATCGGCACCGACAACCACCTCGCGCACGACGACCAGCTCCGCACGCTCGTCGTCGCCGCCGTCGACCACGGCCTCGGCCGCTTCGCCCCGTCGTTGACGCGCGTCATCGTGCACGTCGCCGACGAGAACGGCGACAAGGGCGGCGACGCCGACATCCGCTGCACCATCGAGGCGCGCCCCGAGCGGCACCGCCCCGTCGCCGCGACGCACGCCGCCGCGACCGTCCCGCTCGCCCTCGCCGGCGCGGTGCGCAAGCTCGCGCGCACGCTGGGGCGCGCGCGCGACCGCAGCACCGAGCACAAGCGCCGCGCCCCGCTCGATCAGGTCACGCGGGATCCGCTCGCGGGCTGAGCACGGCGCGCCGGCGCGCCGCGTGCAGGCCGTGTCGCGCTCCACCCCGAACCCCGACCGATCGTGCCTTCCCCGACCCGGGCGCAGCTCGACGCGCTGCGCGCGCACGGCGAGGCGCCGTGCGTCTCGCTCTACCAGCCGACGCACCGCACCTTCCCCGACAGCCAGCAGGACCCGATCCGCTTCCGCAACCTGCTGCGCGAGGCGGAGGCGTCGCTCGCCACGCTCGACGGCGACGTCGATCGCGACGCGCTCCTCGCGCCGATGCGCGCCCTGCTCGACGACCCCGAGTTCTGGCGCCGGCGCACCGAGGGGCTCGCCTGCTTCGCCGCGCCGGGACGCTTCGAGTACCACGAGCTCGTGCGCCCCACGCCCGAGCGCGTCGTCGTCGCCGACAGCTTCCACGTCAAGCCGCTGCACCGCATCGTGCAGTCGGCCGAGCGCTTCCAGGTGCTCGCGCTCGACCGCGAGTCGGCGCGGCTCTTCGAGGGCGATCGCGACGCACTGCACGAGGTGACGATCACCGCGTTCCCCACGACGCTCGTCGACGCGCTCGGCGACCAGCGCACCGAGGCGCACGTGTACGGCTCCGTCCCGGTGGGCGGCGCCGGCGGCATGCAGGGGCGCGGCTCCGTCGGCCACGGGCAGGGCCAGCGCAAGGACGAGATCGACGTCGACATCGAGCGCTTCTTCCGCGTGATCGCGCGCGGCGTGCTCGAGACCTACTCGCGCCCCACGGGGCTGCCGCTCGTCCTTTGCGCACTGGCCGAGTACCACGCCCCGTTCCGCGACGCGATGCACAACCCGCAGCTCCTCGCGGACGGGATCGCGCACCACCCGTCGGCGTACGACGTCGACGCGCTGCGCGCCGCCGCGTGGGCGGTGCTCGAACCCCACTTCGTCGCGCGGCTCGCGGCGCACGTCGAGCGCCTCGGCACCGCGCGCGCGCACGAGCGCGGGAGCGACGACCCCGACGCCGTCGCGCTCGCCGCGCTCGGCGGCCGCGTCGAGCTCCTGCTGGTGGAGGCCGAGCGCGTCGTGCCGGGGCGCATCGACCGCGAGACGGGGCGGATCGTCACGGGCGAGCTGGCCGATCCGCGCATCGACGACGTGCTCGACGACCTCGCCGAGCTGACGCTCGACATGGGAGGCGAGGTGGTGGTCGTCCCGGCGGCGCGGATGCCGGTGACGAGCGGCGTCGCCGCGATCTACCGCTTCTGAGCGCGCGGTCGGGCCGTCCGGGGCGGCGGGGGACGCGCGACCCCGTCGCCTCGCCGTGCCCCCGGCGGGGCGTTACCATCCCCGGAATGTCAGCTTCACGGCCCGTCGCCACCCCGGCGACCCGCGCATGAGCGCCGCCCCGCGCCGCCGTCGTGGCGGCCCCTCCCGTCGCCGCGGTGGCGGCGGCACCGCGGTCCAGCAGGTCCGTCACACGTCGCAGCCCACCTCGCGCGAGGCCTACGCCGAGACGCGCCGCTGGCTGCTCGCCACCCACGGCCCCGTCTGCGCGTACTGCGAGCGCCGCGTCGAGGCCCACGGGATCACGCTCGACCACTGCACGCCGCGGCGCGGCCAGAGCGCCTACGACCGGCGCGACAACCTGGTCCTCTCCTGTCGCAGCTGCAACGCGCTCAAGCGCGACAAGTCCTTCCTCGCCTTCCTCCTCGAGCGCCCGGCGCGCGCCGTCTCGCTCCTCCGCTACGGGACGCACCTGAGCGCTGGCCTCGTCGAGCTGATCCACCAGCTCGCGGGGCCCGAGGCCGTCGCACGCGCCGAGCGGCTCGCCGACCCCGACTACCCCTACGCCGACTGACCGCGGCGGCGCCCGCGGGGCGGCTCAGCCGAGCCCCGGGGCGTCGGCCGCGTCGGGTGCGTAGACCGTCAGCGCCGACGGCAGCACGCGGAAGGTCGCGGGCGTCTCCGTCACCAGCTCGCCGTCGGCGTTGACCGTCATCGGCGTCGCGGTGGCGACGTGGAACTCCGGCGCCCGCAGCGCGCGCACGTCGTCGGCGTCGCCGTGCGTGCCGCGCTTCATGCGGGGCCCGAGCGCGAGGAGCCGCCACTTCGCACGCACCTCGAGCGAGTAGAGGTCGAGCGCGTGGTCGTCGATGCGCGTGTCGTCGGCGACCTGCATCGCGCTCCCGTAGAAGCGCCCGTTGCCGACGACGACCTGCACCGTGCGCGCACGGCGCGTCCCGCCGGGCCACGTGATGTCGGCGACGAAGCGCTCGGCGCGGCGCACCGTGCGCGCCGCCGTCGCCGCGTAGGCGAGCGTCCCCATGCGCCGCTTCGCGTCGTCGGTGAGCGCCTCGGTGATCGCGACGCTCAGCCCGATGCTCGCCGTCGTCATGAAGACGCGCCCGTTCACCTCCGCCGCGTCGATCGCGTGCGTGCGCCCCGCGCGCACGAGTGCGCACGCCTCCTCCACCGACGCCGGGATGCCGAGCGTGCGGGCGAGGTTGTTGGCCGTCCCCGTGGGGACGATCCCGAGCGGGAGGCCGGTGCCGAGCACCGCGCCCGCGACGGTGCCCACGGTGCCGTCGCCGCCGGCGACGATGACGCGCGTGACGTCGGCGGCGTGGGCGCGCACGCGGGCCGCGAGCGTCGCCGCATCGTCGAGGGGCTCGACGACGGGGTGGAAGTCGTGCGCGACGAGTGCGGTGACGAGCGCGCCACGCGCATCCTCGCCGCGGCGCGACGCGGCGTTGACGATGACGAGGACGCGTTCGGTCACGGTTGACGGCTCGCTGTGTCGTGTGAGGTTGACGACCACGGGCATGTGGTGCACGAGGCGTGCGCACGCGCCCGGCGCGACGAGATGGGGCACGGGACGTGCCTTCGTCGGGGACATGACGACACGCCGTCGCACCGACCCGCGCGCCGCCGGGCGCCTGATGCTCGCCACCGCACTGCTCGCTCCCCTCGGCGTGCTCGGCGTGGCCTGGGCCCCCGCGCGCGACGTCGCGTCGCTCGCGCGGCGCTGGGCGCCGCCGCCGTCGCGCTTCGTCGCCATCGACGGCATGCGCGTCCACGTGCGCGACGAGGGGCCGAAGGACGCCACGCAGCCGCCGGTGGTCCTGCTCCACGGCACGCTCTCCTCGCTCCACACCTGGGACGGCTGGGCGCGCGACCTCGCGCGCGACCGCCGCGTGATCCGCTTCGACCTCCCGGGCTTCGGCCTCACCGGCCCCGCCCCCGATGGCGACGAGGGGCTCGCCCGCATGGTCCGCACGACCTTCGCCCTCCTCGACTCGCTCGGTGTCCGGCGCGCGGTGCTCGCCGGCAACTCGCTCGGCGGCGCGGTGGCGTGGGAGGCGGCGCTCGCCAGCCCCGCGCGCGTCGCCGGGCTCGTGCTCGTCGATGCGGTGGGCTACACGCAGGAGAAGCGCCCCATCCCGCCGGGCTTCCGCGTCGCCGACCTCCCGGTGCTCCGGCAGCTCACCGAGGAGCTCCTCCCCAAGCCGCTGGTGGAGATCGGGCTGCGCGAGGCGTACGGCGATCCGTCGCGCCTCGACGAGGAGGTGGTCACGCGCTACTGGCAGCTCGCGCGGCGCGAGGGGAATCGCCTCGCGCTCGTCCGTCGCGCGCTCAAGCTGCCGAGCGACTGGTCGCCGCAGCGGCTCCGCACGCTCGACATCCCGACGCTGATCGTCTGGGGCGGCCGCGACCGGCTCATCCCGCCGGTGCACGCCGACTCGTTCCACCACGACCTCGCGCGCAGCAAGGTCGTCGTCCTCCCGGAGCTCGGGCACGTGCCGCACGAGGAAGATCCCGCGGCGAGCGTCGCGCCGGTGCGCGAGTTCCTCGGTCGCCTCCCCGGGGTACTGGGCGTCGCGGCGGTGCCGGCGACGCACGCGGGGATCGCAGCGGCGCCCTGACGCGCTCGCGGAGCGACGAGGATCGGGGGCGCCCGCACTGCCGATCCACGACGACCCGGCGCAGCTTGCCGGCATGTCGTCCCGTCGTCCGCTCGCCCCGCTCGTCGCGGCGCTCCTCGCCACGGGGTGCGCCACCGTCTCGCGCCCGCCGGTCACGATCCCGCAACTCGTCGCGCGCGCCGACAGCTTCGATCGCGACGAAGGCGCGCGCCGCGCCGCGATCGTCGATCGGCTGGCCCGTCGCGCCGCGCGTCGCGGCGACGGCACGCTCGACATCCTCCTCCTCTCCGGCGGCGGCCAGCACGGCGCCTTCGGCGCGGGCTTCCTGCGGGGGTGGCAGGAGCGCACCGACCAGCCGTTGCCCGTCTTCGACCTCGTGACCGGCGTGAGCACCGGCGCGCTGCAGTCGCCGTACGCGCTCGTCGGCACGCGCGCGTCGCTCGATGCGCTGGGGGCGCTCTATCGCGACGCGGCCGACCGCGTCGCGCCAGGCGTCGACTGGCTCGCGGTGCTCCGCCTGCGGCGCACGGGCGGGGTGGTCGACGTGTCGCGCCTCCGCGCCACCGTGACCGCACTCGTGGACGACTCGCTGCGTGCGGCGCTGGCGCGCGCGCGGGCGGAGGGGCGGCAGCTCGTCGTGACGAGCACCGATCTCGACCTCGGCCGCCAGCGCACGTGGGACCTGGGCGATGAGCTCGTGCGCCCCGACGGCGTGCAGCGCCTGCGCGACGCGCTCGTGGCGAGCAGCGCCATCCCCGGCATCTTCCCGCCGATCGTGATCGACGGGCACGTGCACGCCGACGGCGGCACTACCGGCAACCTCGCGCCGGTGCTTGACCTCGACGGCTTCCGCCGCCTCGGCGCACGGCTCCGCGCCGAGGGGGTGACGACGCCGGTGACGGTGCGCACGTGGGCGATCATGAACGTCTGGACGAAGGCGGCGCCGCAGGTGATCGACCCCGCCGATCGCCGCGAGGTGGGCCAGCGCGGCAACATCATGTTCTTCTGGGCGCAGCAACGCGCACTGCTCGGCCGCCTCGACGAGCTGGTGCACGCGGTGCGCGCCGAGGTGCCGAACGTGCGGCTGGAGGTGCGCCACGTGGCGATCCCCGACTCGCTCGCCGTCGATCCCGCGGCCAACAAGCTCTTCGACAGGTCGTGGATGCTCCGACTCGATTCGCTCGGCGTCACCCGTGCGCGCTCGGCGCGCCCGTGGGACGCGCCGGTCTCGGAGGTGCCGCCCGGCGACGGCGGCGCGCGGGCGACGTCGTCGCCGCGCTGATCACCCCTTCCGCGACCGCTTCTTCGCCCGCCCGACGACGATCGTGATGTTGTCGGTGCCGCCGCCGTCGAGCGCGTCCTGCAGGAGCGCCTCGCACGCCTGCTGCGCCGACGTCATCGTGCGCAGGCGGTCCCGGATGCGCGCGTCGGGAACGTGGCGCGTCAGGCCGTCGCTGCAGAGGAGCCCGACGGCGTCGAGCTCCATGTCGAAGCTGGTGACGACCGGCGCCGCCTCGCCGCCGCCGATCGCGCTGTAGAGCACGTTCGCCCACGGCGTCGCCGCGACCTGCTCCTGCTTGATCACCCCCTGCTCGACGAGCTGCTGCGCGATCGTCTGGTCGCTCGAGAGCTGCGTGAGCTCGTCGCCGCGCAGGATGTAGCAGCGCGAGTCGCCGACCTGCAGCAGGTAGGCGCGCGGCCAGATCCCGAGCCAGAGGGTGAGCGTCGTCGCCATCTTCTGCACGCCGATGTCGGCGGCGCGGCGCGTGATGTCCTGGTGGACCTGCTGCGCGGCGTCCATGAGCGACTGCGCCATCGACTGCCCGGGGTCGGTCGAACTGTAGAGGCAGCGGATGCTCCCGTTGACGATCGCCGTCGCGCGGGCGACGGCGAGGCGGCTCGCCTCCTCGCCGGCCTCGCCGCCGCCGACGCCGTCGGCGACCATGGCGAGGAAGCCCATGCGCGCGTCGTGCGGGCGGTCGCCCTCGCCGAGGCTCGACTGCAGGATCTCGACGTGCCGCGAGATGCGCGCGATGAGGAAGTTGTCCTGGTTCTCCGAGCGGACGAGCCCCGGATGCGTGATCCCGAAGACGTCGATCTGGTCGTCGTCGGGCGGCTGCGTCTGGCCGGCGATGGGGGCGGGCGCGGTCACGGCGTGTCCTCGGGAACCGGGTGCGTCGACAAGATGGGGCGCGGACCGGGCGGCGACGAGCCGGGTCGGGCGCGCGCCGGGGCGCATCGCACTCCCGGCCGTCGACCTCGGTGCATATCGTGGGCGAGGGGCGCGGGGACGCCCCGCCCGTCGTCGCCGCTCCCTCGCCGAGGACCCGCCCATGCTGTCGCGCCGCTCGTTCGTCCGCACCCTCGGGGCGGGCGCCGCCGCCTCGTCCCTCGCCCCGCTGCTCCACGGCCGCGGCCTCGAGGCGATGGCCTTCGACGACCTCGAGCGTGTCGCAGCGTGGCGCGGCGATCCGCAGCTCATCAGGCTCGACAGCAACGAGAACCCCAACGGGCCGGCGAAGGCGGCGATCGTCGCGGTGCGCGACGCGATGCGCGAGGCGTCGCTCTACCCGCGCGACCGCGTCGCCGCGCTCCGCGACGCGATCGCCGCGGCGCAGGGGATCCCGGCCGAGGGGGTCGTCCTTGGCGCCGGCTCGGCCGAGGTGCTGCGCGCGGCCGTCTTCGCCTTCTGCGGCCCCGACCGTCCGCTCGTCACCGCGATCCCGAGCTACGAGGCGCCGCAGCGCGACGCGGCGCTCGTGCGCGCGCCGGTGCGCGGCATCCCGGTCACCGGCGACATGCACCTCGACCTCGACGCGATGGCCGCGGCGGCGCCCGGGGCGGGGCTCGTCTTCCTCTGCAACCCGAACAACCCCACCGGGACGCTCCACGGCACGGAGGCGGTGGCCGCCTGCCTCGCGCGCATCACGCGCGAAGCGCCGGCGACGACGATCCTCGTCGACGAGGCGTACCACGAGTACGTGGCCGACCCGCGCTACGCGAGCGCGCTCCCGACGGCGATCGCGCAGCCGAACGTGATCGTCTCGCGCACCTTCTCGAAGATCTACGGGATCGCGGGGCTCCGCGTCGGCTACGCCATGGGGCAGCCGGCGACGATCGCGAAGCTGCGCGCGCAGGTGCTCCCGCTGGCGATCAACCAGTTCGGCGCGATCGCGGCGCACGCCTGCCTGCAGCAGCCGGGGCTCGTGGAGAAGGAGCGCGACGGCAACCGGGCCGCGCTCGAGTGGACGACGGCCGAGTTCCGCCGCCTCGGCCACACCGTCGCCGACTCGCACGCGAACTTCGTCCTCGTCGACCTCAAGCGCGACGCGCAGCCCTTCCGCGAGGCGTGCCGGGCGGCGGGGGTGCTGGTGGGGCGCGGCTTCGCGCCGCTCACCACGCACGTCCGCATCTCCATCGGGACGGCGCGCGAGATGGAGCGCGCGATGGAGCGGTTCCGGCGCATCCTCGCCACCGCGTGAGGACGACGCTCGCGATCGCGGCCGCGCTGGCGCTCCTGCCGGCGCGGGGACTCGACGGCCAGCAGGCGGGGAGCGCGCCCGCCACGAGTGCGGGGAGCGGGGCGACCGGCGGGCGCACGATCGCGCGCCTCGTCGCGCAGCCGGCGCTCGCGGGGAGCACGCCGCTCCGGCCGACGTGGTCGCCCGACTCGCGGCGCCTCGCCTTCCTCTGGAACCGCGAGTCGCGCCCGCGCGAGCTCTGGACGACGACGCGCGCCGGCGACGCACCGGTGCAGGTGACGCGCTTCACCGAGGGCGCCGGGCGCTGCACGCCGAGCGAGTTCGCGTGGCTCGCGACGGGCGATGCGCTGGTCGTGCTGTGCGGCGGCGACGTCTGGCGGGTCGCGCTCGACGGCGGCGCGCCCGCACGGCTCACGACCGACGGCGGGGCCAAGGGCGACCTCACCGTCTCGCCCGACGGCGGCACGCTCGCCTGGCTGCGCGACGGCGACCTCTGGACGATGCCGCTCGCGGGGGGCGCGCCGGTGCGCCGCACGACGCTCGCGCGGCCGCCGCTCGACACGATCGCGCTCGGCACCTACTGGCGCCACGACGTCGAGGTCGGGCGCGCGACCTGGGCGAGCGACGCGCCGCCGTACGCGTGGAGCCCGGGCGGGCGCACGATCGCGCTGCACGTGGTCGACCGCACCCGCGTGCGCACGGTGCCGTTCCCGCACTACCTCGGGCGCGAGACGAGCCCGCACCCGCTGCGGCGCGCCTATCCCGGCGACAGCAACGAGGTGCGCACGGTGCGGCTGCTCGACGTCGCGAACGGTGCGCTCCGCGAGCTCGCCCTGCCGGCGCCGCACGCGTGGCGCGTGGTGGCGATGGAGTGGCTCGCCGACGGGCGCCTGCTCGTCGATCGCGAGCGCGACGACGCGGTGGAGCGCGCGATCGTCGTCGCGACCCCCGCGACGGGGGCGCTCGCCACCGCCTACGCCGACCGGCGCGCGTCGCGCGTCTACACCGACATCGGCAGCGCGGCGCGCGGGACGTCGTTCGTCTTCACGAGCGACCGCGAGGACCGCTACCGCGTGTACGCGCCCGGCAGCCGCGACACGGTGCCGGTGCCGCTCACCCCCGCCGACGCCGACGTCGAAGGGGCACCGGTCGTCGCCGGCGACCGCATGTTCTGGATGTCGAGCGCCCCCGACCCGAGCCAGCGGCACGTCTGGATGCTGGGCGCGAGCGGTGCGCCGGCGCGGCTCACGACCGTCGCCGGCATCAACGTGCCGTACCCCGCCCCCGACGGCCGCACGCTCGCCGTCGTCGCGCAGGCGGACACGATGCCGCCCGAGCTGTTCGTGATGGAGGCGCGCGGCGGCGCGCCGATGCGGCGCGTGACGGTCTCGCCGCCGGCCGAGTTCCGTCGGCATGCGTGGGTCCCCGCGCGCTACGTGCAGGTGCCGTCGCGCGTGCCCGGCGTGCAGCTCCACCTGCGCATCCTCGAGCCGCCGGGGCTCGACCGCACGAAGCGGCATCCGGTGCTCGTCGGGCCCGCCTACAGCAACACGGTGCGCAACCGCTGGGCGGGGCTCTACGGCATGTTCCAGCAGCACCTCGCCGTCGACCGCGGCTACGTCGTGGTGCAGGTGGACATGCGCGGGAGCACCGGCTACGGCCGCGCCTTCCGCGAGGCCTTCCTCATGGACTGGGGCGGGGGCGACCTCGACGACCTCGAGGACGTCGCGCGCTGGCTCCGCGCGCAGCCGTGGGTCGACGGGAAGCGCGTCGGCATCTGGGGCTCGAGCTACGGCGGGACGCTGACCGTCTACGCGCTCCTGAAGAAGCCGGGGCTCTTCGACGCGGGGGTCGCCGGTGCGCCGGCGGTCGACCCGTTCGCCTTCGGCAGCGACGACGTCGCCATCGCGCGCACGCCGCAGGAGTTCCCCGCCACCTTCGCGCGCGGCGCGCTGCAGTACGCGGCGAAGCTGCGCGACCCGCTGCTGATCATCCACGGCCTCATGGACGACGTCGTCCCCTTCCGCACGACCGCGATCCTCGCCGAGGAACTGATGCGGCAGGGGAAGGACTTCGAGCTCGCCATCGCCCCCGGCGCCACGCACGGCTGGACGGCGCGCCCGCACCACGCGCGCTACCTGCTCGAGCGGCTCGTCGAGTTCTTCGACCGGAAGATGCCGGCCTCGCGGCCATGACGCATCGCGAAGCGGTGCCGTCGTCGGTCGGAGCGGTGGACCTCGACGAGATCGCGCGCCGCTGCGCGGCGCACGTCGCCACGCTGCCGACCGACGCCGCGCACGACGCCGGCCACGTGCGGCGCGTGGTGCGCACGGCGCTCGCGCTGGCCGAGGCGGAGGGGGCGCGCCGTGAGGTCGTGCTCCCAGCGGCCTGGCTGCACGACTGCGTCGTGGTGCCCAAGGACTCGCCCGAGCGGCCGCGCGCCTCGCGCCTGTCGGCGGCGGAGGCGGTGCGGCTGCTCCCGGCGTGGGGCTTCGGCGCGCTCCCGCTCGACGCGATCGCGCACGCGATCGAGGCGCACTCGTTCTCCGCCGGCATCGCGCCGCGCACGATCGAGGCGGCGGTCGTGCAGGACGCCGACCGGCTCGACGCGCTCGGCGCGATCGGCCTCGCGCGCTGCCTCGCGCTCGGCGGCGCGATGGGGCGCCCGCTCATGGATGCCGACGACCCGTTCGCCGAGCGACGTGCCCCTGACGACGGCCGCTGGTCGCTCGATCACCTGCCGGCGAAGCTGCTGCGGCTCGAGGCGACGATGCGCACCGCCGCGGGCCGCGCCGAAGCGGCGGCGCGCACGGCGTGGCTGCATGGCTTCCTCGCGCAGCTGCGGCATGAAGTGGCGAGCGACTGAACCGTTCCGGCACTGCGTCGCCGGTCGTCACGCCCCGTCGCGGACGGCAGCGCGCGTGATGGTGCGGTGCGAAGCATGGCGCCGTCCGCCGCATGCGTGGCACCCCGCGTGCACTGCAACGAGGTCCGCGCCCGGCACCACGTCCGGGCTCTCGCACCCCTCGCATGCAGAGGCGACCATGGCCGACCAGCAGAACCGCGATCGCAACCGCGACCAGAACCGCGATCGCAGCCAGCAGGGCGATCAGCAGCAGCAGGACGACCGTCGCGAGGCGCAGGATCGCGACGAGTACCGCGAGCAGGATCGCGACCAGAACCGCGACCGCGACCAGAACCAGGGCGGTCGCAACCGCGACGACGACCGCGCGAACCTCCGCTGACGAGGTCCGCCACGCCGGCCGGGATGCACGCGCATCCCGGCCGGCGTCGTGTCGTCCGGGTCGCTAGTTTCGGCGCGTGCCCGACACGCCGCCCGCCCGCCCGTCGCACGACGCCCCCGCGCTCGCCCGCTCGCTCGGGCTCGTGACGCTCACGGCGACGGGGCTCTGCTCGATGATCGGGGCCGGCGTCCACATCGTCCCGATCATGCTCCAGCGAAGCGTCCCCGGCATCGGCCAGGGGGTGCTCGCGGCGTTCGTCCTCGCCGCCGTCCCCGCGCTCCTCGCCGGGCTCGCCTACGCGATCCTCGGCTCGGCGATGCCGGTCGCCGGCGGGAGCTACGTCTACGCCTCGCGCGGACTCTCGCCCTACCTCGGCTTCGTCGCCAGCGTCTCGCAGTGGTTCGGGCTGTCGATCGCGATCGGCGTCGTGTCGTACGTGCTCGTCCCCTTCCTGCGCGACGTCGCGCAGCCCGCCGGGTTCACCGCCCTCGCCGCGTCGCTCGACCGGCCGGCCGTGCACCTCGGCGTGTCGCTCGCGACGATCGCGCTCTTCACGTGGGTCAACATGCGCGGCCTGCGGGCGTACGAGGCGACGATCCTCCCGCTCCTCGCGCTCACCTTCGTGCTCGGCGGCGTCGTCGTCGGCGGCGGCTTCCTCCACGATCACGACGCCTTCGCCGCCGCGGCGCTGGCGCGCGACGGACGCCCTGTCCCGCCGGCCGGCGACGCGCCGTGGAGCGTGCGCACGCTCGCCCCGGCCGCGGCCGTGCTCTTCTCGAGCTTCATCGGCTTCGACGCCATCGCGCAGGCCGGGGGCGAGGCGCGCGACCCCGCCCGCAACATCCCGCGCGCGGTCCTCCTCGCGATCGGCATCGCCGCGGCCTTCTACCTCGCCTTCACCGCCGCGGTCCACCACACCGTGCCGTGGCAGTACATCGCCCGCGAGGCGCAGCGGCGCGACCTCACCGCCCCGGGCCTGCTCGGCTACGTGCTGTCGCCCGGGTGGACGATCGCCATCGTCGCCGGGGCCGCGCTCGCGCTCGCGAAGGACCTGCCGAGCATGATCCTCTCCGTCTCGCGGCTGATGTTCGCGTGGGCCGAGGACGGCATCGTCCCCGCCGCGCTGGCCGAGGTGCACCCGGTGCGCCGCACGCCGACGCGCGCGATCCTCGCCTCGGCCGGCGTCGCGATGCTCGGCGTCCTCGGGAGCCACTTCGCGGGCGACTTCTTCCTCGGCATCGACATCCTCGTGCTGAGCATGCTCGTGAACTTCCTGCTGATGGCGCTCGCCGTGCTCGCGCTCCCGTCGCGCAACCCCGCGCTCGCGGCGCGCGTCACGGTCCTCCCGTCGCGCGCGGTGCAGCGCCCGGTGGCGATCGCCGGCGTGGTGGTGATCGGAGCCTTCCTTTGCGTCCACGTCGCGCGCGACCTCTCGGGCGAGCGCGCGTGGTGGCTCCGCAGCACCCCCACGTGGCTCGCGGTGATGGCGCTCGCGACCGCCGTCTACCTGCGCGAGCTGCGCGCCCTCCGGCGCCGCGGCGTCGACGTCGCCGCGCGCTTCGCCGCCCTTCCGACCGCCTGATCCCCGCCATGCCGCACGCCATCCCCCGCATCGCGATCGCCCCCGGCCTCGAGATCTCGCGCCTCGTCACGGGGCTCTGGCAGGTCGCCGACATGGAGCGCGACGGGCGGACGGTCGACCTCGACGCCGCCGCGGCGGCGATGCGCCCCTACGTCGAGGGGGGCGCGACGACGTTCGACATGGCCGACCACTACGGCTCGGCCGAGGACATCACCGGGCGCCACGTCGCGCGCCACGGTGCCGACGGGGCGGAGTTCCTCACCAAGTGGGTGCCCAGGCCCGGCCGCCTCGCGAAGGGCGACGTGCGCGAGGCGGTCGACCGCGCGTGCGCACGCATGCGCCTCGAGCGCATCCCGCTGCTGCAGTTCCACGCGTGGCGCTACGCCGACCCGTCGTGGCTCGACGCGCTCTGGTGGCTGCAGGAGTCGGTGCACGACGGGCGCCTCGGCGCGATCGGCGTCACCAACTTCGACACCGCCCACCTGCGCGTCGCCACCGCGAGCGGGATCCGTCTCGCGAGCAACCAGGTCAGCTGCTCGCTCCTCGACCGCCGCGCGCTCGGCGCGATGTCCGACTACTGCCGCGCGCACGGCATCGCGCTCCTCGCCTACGGCACCGTCGCCGGCGGGCTGCTCACCGAGCGCTGGGTCGGCCAGCCCGACCCCGCCGGCCGCGCCGACGCGACCTGGTCGCAGATGAAGTACCGCCGCTTCGTCGAGCAGGCCGGCGGGTGGGACGCGCTGCAGGCCCTGCTCGCGGTCGTCGCGCGCGTCGCGGCGAAGCACGGCGCCAGCATGGCGAACGTCGCGACGCGCTGGATCCTCGACCACCCCGCGATCGCCGCGGTGATCGTCGGCGCGCGCCTGGGCGAGCGCTCGCACCTCGCCGACAACGCGCGCGCCTTCGGCGTCGCGCTCGACGACGACGATCGCGCCTCGCTCGCGGCGGCCACCGGCGCACTGCGGCCGATCCCCGGCGACTGCGGCGACGAGTACCGAAAGCCGCCCTTCCTCACCGCGAGCGGCGACCTCTCGCACCACCTCGACGGCTTCCCGCCGGCGTTCGAGGTCGAGGTGTCGGGCCCCGACCGCCGCCGCGCGCTGAGCGGCACGTCGTGGGAGACGATGGCCGGCTACTGCCGCGCGGTGCGCGTCGGCGACCGCATCGTCGTGAGCGGCACCACCGCCACGCACGGCGACCGAGTCGTCGGCGGCGACGACCCGGCCGCGCAGGCGCACGCCGTCATCGACAAGCTCGAGGGGGCGATCACCTCGCTCGGCGGCCGCCTCGAGGACGTCGTGCGGACGCGCGTCTTCGTGAAGGACATCGCCCTCTGGGAGCCCGTCGCGCGCGCGCACGGCGAGCGGTTCGGCGACGTCAGGCCGGCCAACACGCTCGTCGAGGCCCGGCTCGTCGGGCCGGAGTACCTGGTCGAGATCGAGGCCGAGGCGGTCGTGCCGCCGACGCGACACTGAGCGCCACGCCCACTCGCCCGCCGATGCTCCGCCGCACCGCCGCCCTCCTCGCGCTCGCCGCCCTGCCGCTCGCGGCGCAGGGCACGCCCGCCGCCGCCTACGACACCACGCGGCCGCGCCCCGTCGCGCGCCCCGCCGACGTGGCGACGCTCGACTCGACCATCGCCGTCCTCTACGCCGTGATCTCGGGAGCCGCCGGCGAGCGCCGGGACTGGGACCGCTTCCGCTCGCTCTTCGCCCCCCGCGCGCGCCTCGTCCCGACGGGGCGCACTCCCGAGGGCCGGCACGTGCTGCGCGAGTGGACGCCCGAGGAGTACCTCGCCCGCTCCGGCGCGATGCTCGAGCGCGACGGTTTCTTCGAGCGCGAGATCGCGCGCCGCACGGAGCGCTTCGGCGACGTGGTGCACCTCTTCAGCACCTACGAGAGCCGCCGCACCGCGAACCTCGGCGAGGCGCCGTTCGCGCGCGGCATCAACAGCATCCAGTGCTGGTGGGACGGCACGCGGTGGTGGATCGTGAGCATCTTCTGGCAGGCCGAGCGTCCCGACCTGCCCATCCCGCCGACGTACCTGCCGCCGCGCTGAGCGCCGGTCGTGCGCGCCGCGCCGTGCCCCGCCCGATGCGGGCGCGCGCGGCGCGGCGCGCACGATGCGGCGCACGCGACGACCTGCCGTCGGGTCAGGGGACGCGCGTCGCCACGAACGACCCCGTCCGCTCCACGACCGTGCCGTTCACCGACTCGCGGTAGCGCGCGGTGCCGCTGATGGTGCGCCCGTCGGGCGAGAGGACGCCGTCGAGGCGCCACGAGCCGGCGTGCAGCGCGACGTCGCTTCCCGTGATCGCGCCGGCGAGCGTCCCGCTCGGCGCGAAGGGCGACTCGTAGGGCGGCGTCCCGCCCTCGATCGCGCACTCCACGCGCGCGGCGCCCGCGTTCGCGCCGCCGGTCAGGAGCTCGGCCTGCTGGCCCACCTCGAGCGCCGCGCCCTCGACACGGCAGCGCGTCCCGCGGCCGGTGAGGTCGCGCACCGCGAGCGCCCAGCGCCCGACGACCTCTCGCACCGTCACCACCACGCGCACCCGCCGCACGACCGCCCCCGACGTCACCACGACCTCGGTGACGCCCCGCGAGCGGCCGGTGATGCGCCCGGTGCGGTCGACGGTCGCGATCGTCTCGTCGGTGATCCGGTAGTCGACGGTGGCGTCGGCGACGAGCTGGCCGCGCCCGTCGACCGGGGTGGCGGCCAGGACGCGCGACGTCGCCGCCGGGAACTCGAGCGCGATCGCGCTCAGCTGGAGGTCGGCGACGCGCGCGGGCTCGACCTCGATGTGCGCGCGCCCCGTGCGCCCCTCGCTCTCGGCCATGATCCAGGCCGTGCCCGGGGCGACGGCGGTGACGAGGCCGTCGTGGGAGACGCGGGCGACGCGCTCGTCGCTCGAGTGCCAGCGCACTGGGCGCCCCTCGAGGGCGCGCCCGTCGGCGTCGCGCGGCGAGGCCAGGTAGCGGAGCGTCGCCCCGACCTCGAGCGAGGGAGACGAGGGCGTGACGCTCACGCTCGCGACGGGTGGGCGCGCGCCGCCGTCGCCGGTCCCGTCACCGGGCGAGACGGGATCGCCGGCGCAGGCGGCGAGCGAGAGGGTCGCGACCGCGGCGAGCAGGCGCAGGTGGCGCGGATGGACGGCAAGGTGGACGTGCGACATCGGCGGGGTCTCGTTCGTGGTCGGACGTGGATCGGTCGTGCGTGCATCGGGCGGCGCCCCCGGGGCACCGCACCCTCGATCACGTGCCCGCCGGCCGCCGGGTTTCGCCGGGCGCGATCGTTGGTGATCGTCCGGTCGCGCCGGTGCGCCGTCGCGCCGGCGAACGTCCGGCGCACCACGGTGTGCAACCGGAGCCGGCATGCGCGTCTCCCGCAGGTCCGCCGCGTTGCCGTCGTCCCCAGCCGGAGTCGCCCGATGCGCCCGTTTGCACTCACCCTCGCCCTCGCCGCCATGGCCGCCTGCGCGCCCAAGCCCGACGACTCCGGCGCCTCGCCGGCCCCTGCGCCGTCCGCATCGATCCTCACGCCGCCGGGCACGGGGCAGGGGGGCGTCTTCCCGCTCGCGGGCGCGCCGTGGCGCCTCGCCGCGCTGACCGGGGCCGAGATCCCCGCGACGATTCCCGAGGTGCAGCACCCGACGATCGAGTTCTCCGACGCGGGGCGCGCGGCCGGGAAGGCCGGGGTGAACCGCTGGACCGGGGGCTACGTGCGCGGCGACGGCGACGCGATCACGTTCACCCCCGGCGCGATGACGCGCATGGCCGGGCTCCCGGAGGCGATGGAGCTCGAGGACAAGTACGTGAAGATGCTCACCGCGGTGAAGCGCTGGCGCCTCGCGACGCCGGCGTCGCTCGAGCTCCTCGACGCCTCGGGGGCGGTGCTGGCGCGGTTCACGCGCTGACCGCGCTCACGTGCCGCCGTACCACTCGTAGCCGCGGTCGCTCCAGTAGCCGCCCGTGCGCTCGGTCGTGAAGGTCACGTGGGTCAGGTACTTGGTGTTCTTGTAGCCCAGCTTCACCGGGGAGTGCACGCGCGCCGGCGCCCCGTACGCGGGGGGGAGCGGGCGGTCCTCCTTGGCGACGACGACGAGCGTCTGCGCGTGGAGCGCGCTCTCGAGGTCCCAGCTCTCGTGGTATCCCTGGTCGAAGCTGCGGAAGTCGACGTACGCCGCGTCGGGGCGGAGCCCCGCGAGGCGCGCCAGCTCGGCGACGGGCACGCCGGTGAAGATCGCGGTCGCGTTCCATCCCTCGACGCAGTAATGGTTGACGCGCTGGCGCACCCGCGCCATCGCGTGCAGCGCGTCCAGCGTGAGCGTGAACGGGCGGTGCACCGCCCCGTCGACGGTGAGCTGCCACGGGCCGCGCATCGCCGCGTTCCAGGTGGGAACGTCGCGGCTGACGTGGTACGACGGGAAGCGCGCGCCCGCGACGGGACGCGTCGGCGCCCCGTCGTCGCGCGCACCGGCGCGGAAGAGCCAGCGCTCGAGCCGCTCGTTGCCGCGCCCGATGGCCGCGAGCAGGCGGCGCTGCCCGTCGGTGCCGCGCGCGTCACAGGCCGCCACCAGCGGCGCGGCGAGCACCAGCGACGACAGCCGCAGGAAGCGGCGCCGGTCGAGTGCCCCCGCCTCGTGCGCGCGGTCGAGGGTCGCCTGCAGCACGTCGGCGGCGCGGTGCACGGTGCGGCGGCTCACGATCCCTCCGGCGCGGGCGTCGCGGGGGTCGCGCCGCCGGCCGTCGCCGCCGCCGGCGTCCGGCGCGGCAGCCAGTGCTGGAACGGGCGCGCGTCGCGCGCCGCGGGCGACCAGCGCGCCTCGTCGTAGCCGCCGGTCGTCATCGCGCGGAGCGCGTACGGGTCGACCAGCAGCACCATCGCCACGTGCCCGAGGACGAGCACCCCCAGCGCGAGCATCGCGGCGAAGTGCCACCAGCGCGCCCAGGTGTACCCACCGTACGCCGCCGCGAGCCAGCCGAGCGTCACCGGCTTCCAGATGGCGAGCCCTGTCGTGAGCGAGACCGCACCGCAGACGACCATCGCGGTGTACGCCTGCTTCTGGAGCGCGTTGTGCTTCCCCTGGGGCGGGTGGTGCCGGTCGAGGCGCAGGTAGAAGCGCGCCATCGCGATCCCGTCGCGCCAGTCGCCGCGGAGCGGGACGATGGTGCGCCACCGGCCGTGCCGCGCCAGGTGCCCGAGGTAGAGCGCGCCGGCCGCGGCGAAGAGCCACATCGCGCCGAAGTGCCAGTGCCGCGCCCCTCCCAGCCACCCGCCCAGCGTGAACTCGACCGGCACCCCCGTCCCCTCCCACGGCCAGAGCGGCCACGGGGGATCGCCGCGCCGCGCGAAGCGGGGCGAGGCATTGAAGATCCGCAGTCCGCTCGCCGCCATGAGGACGAGCGCGAGGGCGCCGGTCCAGTGGGCGATGCGGACGACGGGGGCGTGGCGCGGGGGCGTGGTGGAGAGCGATGGCATGCGACCTCCGGCGGGTGGGCAGTGGACGTGCCGCCACGTAGCCGCGGGAGCGGCCGGCGGTTCCCCCGGGAACCGCTGCGCGCGCGCGACGCTATGTGACCCGGCGCCGCCGGGTCGGCGCGCCGGCTCCCCGTCCCGACACGCCGTGCCCCTCTCCCGTGAGCGTCGCCCCCGATCGCGGCGCGCGTGACGCCGCCCTCGAGCGCGCGCTCCTCGACGCACTCCCCGACGTGATGCGCTTCGCCCGGGCGCTCGCGCGCGACCCCACCGACGCCGACGACCTCGTGCAGGAGACCTACCTCGCCGCATGGCGCGGGTCGCGCACCTTCCGCCCCGGGCACGACGCGCGGCGCTGGCTGCTCGCGATCTGCCACCATGCCTTCCTGCGTCAGCGCGAGCGGGCCGGCCGCGTCGTGGTTACCGACGACGGCACCGAGGCCGAACTCGAGGCGCTCGCCACCGCCCGCGAGCACGGGGCGGCGCTGCGCGATGGCCTCGAGGCGCGGCTCGCCACGATCGACCTCGCTCCGGCGATCGCGCGCGCCCTCGACGCGCTCCCCGAGGTCTACCGCAGCGCCGTCGTGCTCGTCGACGTGCAGGACGCGTCGTACGAGGAGGCCGCGGCGATCCTCCGCGTCCCCGTCGGCACGGTGCGCTCGCGCCTCTTCCGTGCCCGGCGACTGCTGCAGGCCGCGCTCGTCGAGCACGCGCGCGACGCGGGCTTCCGATCCACCCCGCCCCTTCCGCCCGGCCCGATCGCCGGCCGAGACGAGACCACATGACGCCCAGCGCGCCCCGCGACCCGGAGCCCATCGACTGCGAGGCCGCCGTGCGGCGGCTCTGGGACTACCTCGACCACGAACTCGACGCGTCCCGTGGCGACGCCGTGCGCGCCCACCTCGCCGGGTGCGCCGAGTGCCGGCCGCACTTCGACTTCGCGGCCCGGATGCAGGCGGCGGTCGCGGAGGCCCACGCCGATGCCGTGCGCCTCGACGTCGGCGACGTCGCCTCGCTCCGCGCCCGCGTGGTGTCCGCACTCCGCGCCGTGGGGCCGAGCGGCAGAGGCTGACGCCGGTGCCTCCCCCGTGCCGCGCGGCGGCGGTGCTACCGCGTCCCCGCGTCACGGAGCACGTGCGTCCACTCCGCGGCGACGCCGAGGGCGCCGGCGCGGCGCGCGATCGCGTCATGGTCGATCGGCACGAGGGCGCGGGCGAGGATCCGCGCGATGTCGCGGAGGTGCCGGTCGCCGCCGCCCTGGGCCGCGTACTGCAGCTTGCGCACGATGACGTACTCCACCGGGGCGATCGAGACGGGGAGGTCGCCGACGTGGATGGTGCGCCTCGCCTCGAGGCCCCACGCATGCAGGGGGTCGTCGCCGGCTACGTACACGTCGGCGCGCAGCGAGGACGGCGCGTGGATGACGGTGAAGTGACCATGCACGCGTCGCGCCGCCTCGACCTCCAGCACCTCGATCGGCGGCACGTAGGTGTCGGGCGCCTCGAGCGCCGCGGCCACGCGCGCCGCGTCGGCGGGACGCATCGCGACCACGAGGTCGAGGTCGTTGGTGAGCCGCGGTTCGCCGTACACGATCGCCGCGGCCCCTCCGGTCACCATGTACGGCAGCCCCAGGCGTCCGAAGGGGGCCGCGAACCGCTCGAGCAGGTCGCCGACCACGAGGCGTCAGCCCTGCGCCCGGCGGAACTGCGCGCGCACCTCGTCCTGCACGCGTGCTTCGTCCCATTCGGGGCGGAACGCGCGCACCCCCGCGGCGGCGAGCGCCCACGCGGTGGCGCGAAGGGCCATCGCGACCTCGAGGTTGCGCGCGGCGGCCAGCGCCACCGGGTCGGCCTCGGGCGACGTCATGGGACGGAAGCTACCGTGAGACCGCGGCACGCCGACAGCGGCCGTGAACGGATACCGCACGACCGGTCGTCGCCGTCGCACACGGGTGCTTCGGTGTCACGGGAGCATCGCCGAACCGCCGGAACCGCAACGGCGAGGGGAACGGCAGGAAGGGCAGGGAACAGCAGGCCGGCAGGAGGCCCGGCGCGCGGCGCCACCCCCGACGCGGAACCCATA
>ERZ1066121.1080-NODE-1080-length-21581-cov-25.658878_pt1 | contig 21581 bp, 17 predicted proteins | sample MGYA00382768_ERZ1066121 | MGnify/ENA primary metagenome ERZ1066121 (study PRJEB33369, sample SAMEA5778351) | biofilm metagenome | biome: Industrial cooling water; feature: Water cooling tower basin; material: Biofilm | place: United Arab Emirates | collected... | reverse complement strand
TACGGCACGAACAACGAGTTCGGCTTCGACTACCTGCGCGACAACATGGTGTCGTCGCTCGGGCAGCGAGTGCAGCGCGGGCACTGGTTCGCGATCGTCGACGAGGTCGACTCGGTGCTCATCGACGAGGCGCGGACGCCGCTGATCATCTCGGGCCCGGTGGGGAACGAGGGCGACGCGCTCTACGCCGAGCACAACACCGCGGTGTCGCGGCTGGTGCGGCAGCAGGAGACGCTGGTCACGCAGATGGTCGCCGAGGGCGAGCGGCTGCTCGAGAAGGACCCCGAGGGGGCCAGCCTGCGCTTCTACAAGGCGCAGCTCGGGAGCCCGAAGAACAAGCGGCTCATGAAGGTCCTGGGGGAGCCGGGGATCAAGCAGGCGGTGCAGAAGCGCGAGCTCGAGCACCTCGCCGACCGCAAGCTCCCCTCCAGCAAGCAGGTCTTCCGCGACATCGAGGACGACCTCCTCTTCGTGCTCGACGAGCGCGGGCACACGGTGCACCTCACCGACCGCGGCGTCGACGAGATGGCGAAGATGACGGGCGAGGCGTTCGTCCTCCCCGACATCGCGACCGAGATCGGCCGGATCGACGCCGACCCGTCGCTCGACGCGACGCAGCGGCTCCAGGCGCGCAACGGCGTGAACCACGAGTACGCCGTGCGCTCCGAGCGGCTGAACATCGTGCACCAGCTCCTCCGGGCGCACGCGCTCTACGAGCGCGACGTGAACTACGTGGTGCAGGAGGGGCAGGTCCTCATCGTCGACGAGTTCACCGGGCGCACGATGCCCGGGCGGCGCTGGTCGGAGGGGCTGCACCAGGCGGTCGAGGCCAAGGAGGGGGTGCAGGTCAAGGGCGAGACCCAGACCATGGCCACCGTCACCATCCAGAACTACTTCCGCATGTACCGGAAGCTGGGCGGGATGACGGGCACCGCCGAGACCGAGGAGACCGAGTTCCACGAGATCTACGGGCTCGAGGTCGCGGTGATCCCGACCAACAAGCCGGTGATCCGCGACGACCGCCAGGACCTCGTCTACAAGACGCGCCGCGAGAAGTACAACGCGATCGTCGACGAGGTGAAGCGGCTGCACGGCCTCGGCTACCCGGTGCTCGTGGGCACGGTGAACGTCGAGGTGTCGGAGACGATCGCGCGCATGATCCAGCGCGCCGGCATGAAGTGCCAGGTCCTCAACGCGAAGTACCACCAGCGCGAGGCCGAGATCGTGTCACTCGCGGGGCAGCCCGGCGCGATCACGATCGCGACGAACATGGCCGGCCGCGGGACCGACATCAAGCTCCCCGACCCGGCGGTGCGCGAAGCGCGGCCGTCGCGCGTCAAGGACGCGGACGGCAAGGACGTCGACGTGCAGGAGATCGGCGGCCTGCACATCATCGGCTCGGAGCGCCACGAGTCGCGCCGCATCGACCGCCAGCTGCGCGGCCGCGCCGGCCGCCAGGGCGATCCCGGCGCGAGCCAGTTCTTCCTCTCGCTCGAGGACGACCTGATGCGCCTGTTCGGCTCCGACCGCATCGCGCGGCTCATGGACCGGATGGGGGCGCAGGAGGGCGAGATGCTCACGCACCCGCTCATCACCCGCTCGATCGAGCAGGCGCAGAAGCGCGTCGAGCTCCAGAACTTCCAGGCGCGCAAGCGGCTGCTGGAGTACGACGACGTGATGAACCAGCAGCGCGAGGTGGTCTACTCGCTCCGCGACTTCGCCCTCGAGGGGGGCGAGGAGCTGAAGGGCGAGGCGCGCAAGATGATCGAGAAGGCGGTCTCGCGCCGCGTCGAGACGGCGCTCGCCGACTACGACTCGCCCGACCAGTGGGACCTCGGCGTGCTCCAGCAGGAGCTGATGATGCAGTACCTGCTGCAGGTGCCGGCGTTCGCCGAGGGCGGGGCGCGCCCGGGGTCGATTCCCGAGGCGCAGCAGCTCGCCGTCGAGGCGGCGCTCGCGGCCTTCGACGCCAAGAACGCGGAGCTCGACATGGTCCGCGACGAGCTGGGGAACGGCATCGCCGGCCAGCTCCTGGCGCTCGTCATGCTGCAGGTGCTCGACGAGAAGTGGAAGGACCACCTGTACGACCTCGACCAGCTGCGCGCCGCGATCCACTACCGGTCGTGGGGGCAGAAGGACCCGCTGGTCGAGTACAAGCAGGAGGCCTACACGATGTTCGTGGACCTCATGCAGGACGTCTACCACAGCTTCGCCGAGCGCTTCATGAAGGCGCAGGTGGTGCTCGAGGCGCCCGACTCGCGCTACGACGACATGCCGACGTGGGGGACCCCCGCGGCCGTCCCCCCCGCGCCCGAGGCGCCCGCCGCGCGCCCGATGCCGACGAAGCGCTACAACGCCTTCGGCATCCTCGAGGACATCCCGCCCGAGGAGCTCGAGGCCGAGCGGCGGAAGCTCGAGTCGTGAGCGGGGCGGTGCGGCACGGTGGGTGAACGCGCAGGGGACGCAGGACACGTTGCACACGCACGACACGGTGGACACGTGGAAACGGCGACCGGATGCACGGAGCATCCGGTCGCCGTTTCCACGTGTCCTGCGTGTCCTACCTGATCACCCGCCGTGCCGCAGGGACCCGCTCAGAGCCCCTTGAGCACCCAGCTCGCGCCGAGGCGCGCCGAGAGGTCGGTCGCGTTCGCGCTGGGGAGCCAGGTCGCGGCGAGGTCGCCGCGGAGCTGCACGCCGTTCCACACCGGGATGCGGTAGCCGACGAGCCCCGAGGGCCCCCAGTTGTGCGTCCAGCCGTAGTCGGCGCGCGTCACGCCGAGGCCGACGATCGCGCCGTGCGACTTGCCGAGCGGCACGTTGTAGTTGTAGCGGAGCGTGAGCGGCACGTAGTTGTAGTCGGTGCCGTTGCGCGGGCGGGCGGTCGAGGCGGTGAGCGCCTCGTCCTCGATGTCCGGGATCGCGAGGCCGAACTCGAGCTCGACCTGCGAGCGCGACGTGAGCGAGACGCCGACGCGGCCGCCGCCGATGCCGCTCGGCTGCACGTTCCAGTCGTACGCGTGCCGCACGACGCCGAGGAAGCCACCGAGCTCGATGGCGCCCGCCTCGGTCGCGGTGCGGTTGCCCGTGGCGCGGTCGGCGGCGGTGCTCCCCGCGTAGGGCCCGAGGATGGTGTGGAGGCCGAGGCGGTAGCCGAGCTCCGTCTCGCCGCTGCTCGGCAGCAGGTTGACGATCGCGTCGCCGCGGAGCGCGAAGCGCTGGCCGACCGGGATGCGCACGCCGCCGAGGCCGGAGGCGCCGTAGCGGAAGGTGTACTCGTAGTCCGAGCGCACGGTGCCGGCGCCGAGCACGAAGGCCGCGCCGCGGAAGAACGGCTGCGTCGTGAAGACGACGCGCGCGGCGAGCTGCGTGTAGCGGGCGTCGGTGTCGGCGAGGCCGGGCCGCGCCGCACGGCTCACGCCGGCCGAAGAGCCCTCGAGCTCGAGGCCGAGACCGCCGCCAAGGCCGAGGTGGAGCCGGCCGCCGACGGTCGTCGGCGACGTGGACGTGAAGTCGGTCCCGCTGGGGAGCGTGTTGTACTGCCCGAAGACGCCGAGCTCGACGGTGCCCTTCTGCGAGGGCTGCGGCTGCGACTGCGGCGCGGGCGCGGCCTGCGCGCCGAGGAGCGCCGGGCCGGCGACGAGCGCCACGGTGCCGAGCGCGGTACGCGTGCCACGGACCAGGTCAGGATGCATGAGGTGCCTCGTGGGAGACGTGCGGGGCGCCGGCCGACGGGCGGCCGAGGCGCCGGGGTGGAAACGCCCAAATCTCCCCGGAACCGGGCTGCGGCGCGAGGGGACAGTGTGCGTGAATCGGGTACCCGTGACCGGGTCGTGATGCGCGATCGTCCCGCGGGGCGCGATGGGCGCGCCCGGTCGAACGGGAGGCGGGGCATGGCGACGGCAGCGACGACGGACGTGGCGACGGGTGCGACGCGCGCGGGGGAGGCGATGGGGGCGAGCGCGGCCTGCGGCGGGGGGCGACACGGGGGAGATGCGCGCCGGCGCGACCCGGCGCCTTCCGCCGCCGCCCGGAGCGGGTTATTCCACATGGAGGCGCTCGCACCGGCGGAGCGGCCGCGGGAGCGGCTGCGCGCGGTCGGGGTGCGCGCCCTGGGGACCGCCGAGGTGCTGGCGGTGGTGCTCGGGTCGGGGACGCGCGGGCGCTCGGCCCTCGGCGTCGCCCACGAGGTGCTGGCGTCGGGGGGCGGCTCGTTGCGTACCCTCGCGTCGCGCCCCGTCGGGACGCTGGCGACGATCGCCGGCGTGGGGCCGGTCCGCGCGATGGTGCTGGCGGCGTCGCTCGAGCTCGGGCGGCGCGCGGCGGCCGAAGCGGCGGGGGCGCGCCCCGTGGTGCGCTCGCCGCGCGACGTGGTGGCGGCCTTCGGCCCCCACCTCGAGCCGCTGGCGGTCGAGGAGTTCCACGTCGGGCTCCTCGACGTGCAGCACCGGCTGGTGCGCGACGTGCTGGTCACGCGGGGGCTGCTCGACTCCTCGCTCGTGCACCCGCGCGAGGTCTTCCGCGAGGCGATCGCCGACGGGGCGGCGAGCGTGGTGCTGGTGCACAACCATCCGAGCGGCGACCCGACGCCCTCGGGCGAGGATCGTGTCGCGACGGCGCAGCTCGTCGCCGCCGGCACGCTGCTGGGGATCCCCGTGCGCGATCACGTCGTGATCGGGCGCGGGCGCTACGTGAGCTTCGCGGAGGCGGGGTGGCTGTCGACGGGGCGGTGATGGTGGCGGGCGGGGCGCCCGCGGGGGCGGTCGCGCGGGGCGAGCCGGAGGTGCTCCCGGGGTGGGGGCCCGGCGCGCTCCCGGCGCGCGTCGATCGCGAGCTCCTGCTGCGGGCCTACCGGTACAGCGCGCGGGCGCACGCCGGGCAGAAGCGGCGCTCGGGCGAGGACTACGTCGTCCACTGCGTGCAGGTCGCGCGCATCCTGGCCGAGCTCTCGCTCGACTCGGTGACCGTCGCGGCGGGGCTCGTGCACGACGTGGTCGAGGACACCGAGATCACGGTCGCCGACGTCGAGCGCGAGTTCGGCCCCGAGATCGCCACCATCGTCGACGGCCTCACCAAGATCGCCTCGATCGAGTTCGCCTCGAAGGAGGAGCGGCAGGTCGAGAACTACCGCAAGCTCCTGCTGAGCATCGCGCGCGACGCGCGCGTGATCATCATCAAGCTCGCGGACCGGCTGCACAACATGCGCACCCTCGAGCACATGCCCGAGGAGAAGCGGCGCCGGATCGCGCAGGAGACGCGCGACATCTACGCCCCGCTCGCGCACCGCTTCGGCATGGCGCAGATGCGCTGGGAGCTCGAGGACCTCGCCTTCAAGTGGCTCGAGCCCGACGAGTACCGCACGCTCGCGCGCCTCGTCAGCGCCAAGCGCGACGAGCGCGAGCGCCTCATCGCGTCGGTCGCCGACCCGATCCGGGAGGCGCTCCAGGCGGCCGGGGTGCGCACCGCCGACGTGAGCGGGCGCCCCAAGCACCTGTGGTCGATCTGGAAGAAGATGCAGAAGCGCAACAAGCCGTACGAGGAGATCTACGACCTCCTCGCGGTGCGCGTCCTCGTCGAGAGCGTCCCCGACTGCTACCACGCCCTCGGCGTCATCCACGAGCGCTGGTCGCCGCTCCAGGAGCGCATCAAGGACTACATCGCGCAGCCGAAGAGCAACGGCTACCAGTCGCTCCACACGACCGTCTTCGGCCCCGAGAAGCAGCTCTTCGAGATCCAGATCCGCACCCGCGACATGCACCGCACCGCCGACTACGGCATCGCGGCGCACTGGCGCTACAAGGAGGACGCGAAGGGGGGCGCCGGCGGGCCCGGCGAGCTCGATCGCCACCTGCAGTGGTTCCGCCAGGTGCTCGAGCTGCAGCTCGACGCCCGGACCCCCGACGAGTTCCTCGAGTTCCTCAAGCTCGACCTCTACCAGGACGAGATCTTCGTCTTCACCCCCACCGGCGACGTGGTGCAGCTGCCGAAGGGGGCGACGCCGATCGACTTCGCCTTCGCGGTCCACACGGCCGTGGGGCTCCGCTGCAACGGGGCCAAGGTCAACGGGCGCATCACCCCGCTCTCGAAGCCGCTCCGCAACTCCGAGACGGTCGAGATCCTCACCGCGCCCGGCGCGCGGCCGAGCCGCGACTGGCTCGCGCACGTCCGCACCAGCCGCGCGCGCCACAAGATCCGCCAGTGGCTCCGGCAGGAGGAGCAGGCGACGAGCCAGAAGCTCGGGCGCGACATCCTCGACCGCGAGCTCCGCCGGCGCCGCCTCGCGCGGGCGACCGACGACCACCTCGACGGGATCGCCAAGGGGCTCGGCCTCACCGACGGCGTGCACGTCCTCGCGGCGGTGGGGCAGGGCGAGATCAACACGCTGCAGGTCCTCAAGGCGCTCCACCCCGACCTCGACGAGAAGCCCGAGCCCGCGAAGCCGAGCGTGATCGCACGCCTCGTCGAGCGGGTGCGCGGCACGCCGCGCGACTCGGCGGTGCGCATCCAGGGCGTCGACGGGCTGATGATCCGCTACGCCCAGTGCTGCCAGCCGGTCCCGGGCGACGCGGTCACCGGCTACGTCACCCGCGGGCGCGGCGTCAGCATCCACCGCGCCGACTGCCCCAACCTCCTCCCGCTCGCGCACGAGCCCGAGCGCCGCCTCGAGATCGACTGGCAGGAGAAGGAGGGCGAGCGCTTCACCGTGCGCCTGGCGATCGAGGGGACCGACCGCCGCGGCCTCTACGCCGACGTCGCCACGGCCGTCAGCGGGACCGGCACCGACATCAAGCAGATGGAGCTCAAGGCGATCGACGGCAAGGCGCTCGGCTCGATGGTCGTCGAGGTCGAGAACCTGGCGCACCTCCAGCAGATCATCCGCGCCACGCGCCGCGTGAAGGGGATCGCCGAGGTGGCGCGCCGCGAGCGGATCACGGCCGACGAGTAGCGCGGCCCTCCGCGCTCAGTCGGCCGCGACCGCCAGCGTCGCGCGGCGCGGGCGCGCCGGCGCCCCGTCGAGACGGAAGCGCGCCACGACCGACCGCATCTGCGCCGACTGCGCCGAGAGCTCCTCGGCCGCCGCCGCCGACTCCTCGGCGCTCGCGGCGACCTGCTGCGTCACCGCGGTGACCTGCTCGAGCGACGTCGCGACCTGCGTCACCCCGGTGCGCTGCTGCTCGCTCGCGGCGGCGACGTCCTGCGCGACGGCGTTCACCTGCCGGGCGTCGCGGTCGATGCGCCCGAGCGCGTCGGCGACGCCGGCCGAGACGCGCGCCCCCTCGGCCGCGTGCTGCACCGCCTCCTCGATGCGGGTCCCCGCCTCGCGGGCCGCCTGGGCGGCGCGCGTCGCGAGGGCGCGCACCTCCTCGGCGACGACCGCGAAGCCGCGCCCCGCGTCGCCCGCGCGAGCCGCCTCGACCGCCGCGTTGAGCGCGAGGAGGTTGGTCTGGAAGGCGATCTCGTCGATCGTCCGCGCGATCCGCGCGGTGCCGTCGGCCGACGTGCGGATCCGCTCCATCACCGCGAGCAGCGCCGTCATGCGCTCGCTCCCCTCGGCGGCGGCCTCCTGCGCGGCGGACGCCTTCGCGGTGGCCTCGTGCGCGCCGTCGGCGTTGCGCGCCGTCATGGCGCGGGTCTCCTCAAGCGCCGCGGAGATCTCCTCGACCGTCGAGGCCTGCTCGCTCGCCCCCTGCGCGAGCGCCTGGCTGGCGCCGGCGATCTGCGTGGCGGCGTGGTCGACCTGCGTGCTCGTCTCGGCGATCTCGGCGAGCGCCTGCCCGAGCTCGCGGGCCGCGTCGTTGAAGGCCCCCTGGATGCGGCCGAACTCCCCCGCGAAGTCGCCGTCGACGCGCGCCGTCAGGTCGCGCGCGGCGATGCGGTCGAGCGCGGCCGCCGTGGCGCCGAGCGGGGCGGCGACGGCGTCGACCGCGCCGTTGATGTCGTCGAGGAGCGCGCGGTACGCGCCGTCGAAGCGCGCGGCGGGCGCGCGCACGGCGAGGTCGCCGTTGCGGCAGGCGTCGACGACGCGGCGGTTCTCCTCGAGCACCGCGCCGAGCCGGTCGCGCGCGCGCCCGTACTCGGCGACCGACGACTGCAGGTCGCCGATCATGGCGTTCAGGTCGGCGCCGAGGCGGGCGAACTCGTCGCCGCCGTCGACCGCGACCGGCGTGGTGCGGGGCGTCACCTGCACCGAGAGCTCGCCCGTCGCCAGCGCGGCGAGCCCTCCGCGCAGCCCCGCCACGCAGTGCTCACGGAGCGTGCCGACACGCGCCGCCACCGCCTCGACGTGGCGCAGGATCCGGCCGACGACGCGCCGCGTGACCAGGAACATCGCGGCCATGCCGGCGAGCAGCACCGCGAGGGCGGCGACCGCCGCCCCGGCGACGCGGCGCTCGGCGCGATCCACCGTGGTCAGGGCGTGCGAGGCCTGCGCCCGCACGAGGGCGCCGACGGTCTCGTTCACCTGCGCCGCGGCCTGCGCCATCGTCCCGCGCATCACCCCCATGGCGCCCGTGCTGTCGCCGCGCAGCGCGTGCCCGAGGTACTCGCGCACCTGCACGGCGTAGCGCTCCTGTGCGGCACGCACCGCCTCGCCGTGGCCGCGCAAGGCCGGATCCTGCGTGCGCGCGGCGACGAGGACGACGAGGCTGTCGGCGCGACCGGCCGCGACGCGCACCGAATCACCCCAGGCGGCCCGCGTGGTCGCATCGGTGCCAGACAGGAGGAGGTCGCGCGTGCGGACGCGGGTCATCAACACCGCGGCCCGGTACTCGGCGAGGACGGCGAGCGGTTCGACCACGTCCCGGTGCTGGGATCGCGCTACCCCCGTGGCGCCGACGAAGGCCCACCCGGCGACGCCGGCCGCGACGGCGATCGTGGCGATGGTCACGACCTGCGTGAGGCGGAACTGGGCACGGAGCGGGCGTTCGAAGAGGGAGGCCATGGACGAGTCGGCGCGAGGGGCGTTGAGCATTGGAAATCCGTCATCGGCGCTTCCACCACGGATCATCGGCCATCCGGCCCCGTCGCTTGAGCGTTCTGTCAGGAAATGCCCGGGAACCGGGCGTTTTGGCGCCGATCCCCGACACGTCCGTCAGGGAAAGGACGAGGTCGCTCGGGCGTCGCGTCTCCCGAAGAGAACCCGATAGTGGTAGCTTTCGACCATGTCGCGCGCCCCCTTCGACCTGCAGGCTCCCTTCGCCCCCGCGGGCGACCAGCCGCGCGCGATCGCCGAGCTCTCGTCGGGGCTCGAGCGGGGCGAACGGTACCAGACGCTCCTCGGCGTGACCGGCAGCGGCAAGACGATGACGATCGCGAACGTCATCGCGCGGTGGGGGCGCCCGACGCTCGTCCTCTCGCACAACAAGACGCTCGCGGCGCAGCTCTACGGGGAGCTCAAGGGGTTCTTCCCGCACAACGCGGTCGAGTACTTCATTTCGTACTACGACTACTACCAGCCCGAGGCCTACGTCCCGTCGAGCGACACGTACATCGAGAAGGACGCGTCGATCAACGAGGACATCGACCGGCTCCGGCTGCGCGCCACCTCGTCGCTCATGGAGCGCGACGACGTGGTGATCGTCTCGACGGTGAGCGCGATCTACGGCCTCGGCGACCCGACGGCCTACCGCGAGCGCATGGTCACGCTCACGGTCGGGCAGGCGATCCCGCGCGACGACATCCTCCGGCAGCTGGTCGCGATCCAGTACCACCGCAACGACGTCGCCTTCGAGCGCGGCACCTTCCGCGTGCGCGGCGACACGGTCGAGATCTTCCCCGCCTACGAGGAGCAGGCGGTGCGGGTCGAGATGTGGGGCGACGAGATCGAGCGGATCACCAAGATCGACCCGGTCACCGGCGACACCGTCGCGAAGCTCGCCAAGGCGGCGATCTATCCCGCGAAGCACTTCATCACCACGCGCCCGACGCTCGAGCGCGCCTTCGGGGCGATCCGCGCCGAGCTGGCCGACCGGCTCGCCGTCCTCCGCGCCGACGGCAAGCTCCTCGAGGCGCAGCGCCTCGAGAGCCGCACGAACTTCGACCTCGAGATGATGGCCGAGATCGGGACGTGCGCCGGCATCGAGAACTACTCGCGCCACCTGAGCGGGCGGCAGGAGGGCGACCGCCCGGCCTGCCTCCTCGACTACTTCCCCGACGACTTCATGGTCGTCGTCGACGAGAGCCACGTCACGCTGCCGCAGGTGCGCGGGATGTACAACGGCGACCGGGCGCGCAAGCTCACGCTCGTCGACTACGGCTTCCGGCTGCCGAGCGCGCTCGACAACCGTCCGCTGGTCTTCGACGAGTTCCTCGGCCTCGTCCCGCGCCTCATCGCCGTCTCGGCGACGCCGGGCGAGATCGAGCTGCAGCTCTCGGAGGGGGCGGTCGTCGAGCAGGTCATCCGCCCCACCGGGCTCGTCGACCCGGTGATCGAGATCCGCCCCGTGCGCGGGCAGGTCGACGACCTGCTGCACGAGATCCGGCTCCGCGCGGCGAAGGACGAGCGCGTGCTGGTGACGGTGCTGACCAAGCGCATGGCCGAGGACCTGACCGACTACCTCGGCCAGGTCGGGGTGCGGGTGCGGTACATGCACTCGGACATCGACGCGATCGAGCGGATGGAGATCGTGCGCGGGCTCCGCCTCGGCGACTTCGACGTGCTCGTGGGGATCAACCTCCTGCGCGAGGGGCTCGACATGCCCGAGGTGTCGCTGGTGGCGATCCTCGACGCCGACCAGGAGGGGTTCCTGCGCAGCGACCGGTCGCTCATCCAGACGGTGGGGCGCGCGGCGCGGCACGTCGAGGGGCGCGCGATCTTCTACGCCGACCGGATCACCGACTCGATGCAGCGCTGCATCGACGAGACCGACCGTCGCCGGCGCACGCAGATGGAGTTCAACGCCGCCAACGGCATCGTGCCGAAGGGGGTGCGCAAGTCGGTCGAGGAGGTGCGCTTCATCACCCGCGTCGCCGACGCGCGCGACGACGGCGAGGGGAGCGACGGCGGGCGCGTGGCCGACGACCGGCGCGTGAGCGGCGAGCCCGCGGGGGCGATCGACCTCGCGGCGCTCCCGGCGCGCATCGCGCAGCTCGAGCTCGAGATGCGCACCGCCGCCAAGGAGCTCGACTTCGAGACCGCGGCGCGGCTCCGCGACGAGCTCTTCGAGCTGCGGCTCGTCGCCGACGGGAAGAAGCCGGCGGTCTCGCGGTCGCAGGGGCGCGACGGCGAGCCGATGACGAAGCCGCCGCGCAGCGCCGCGCGCGGGCGGGGGCGCCGTGGCTCGCGCGGCTGAGGCGACCGCCGCCCGCGTCACGCTCGCCGAGCTCGAGGCGCGCGGGGCGGCGATCGCGGCCGCGCTCCCCGTGCCGGCGCTCGTCACGCTCCGCGGCGACCTGGGCGCCGGCAAGACGACGCTCGTGCAGGCGATCGCGCGCGGGCTCGGTGTCTCCGAGCCGGTGACCAGCCCCACCTTCGCGCTCGTCCACGAGTACGCGGGGACGCGCGCGCGGCGCGTCGTGCACTGCGACCTCTATCGCCTCGCCGGCGTCCACGAGGCGGCGACGCTCGGCCTCGACGACCTGCTCGCGGAGCCCGACTGCGTCGTCCTCGTCGAGTGGCCCGAGCGCGCGGGGCCCCTCCTCGACGGTCCCACGCTCGACGTGACGCTCGCGCACGAGCCGGGCGACGCCTCGGTGCGGCGTCTCGTGGAGCGCTGGGGATGACCGCCGCCGGCGACGTGCTCGCGCTCGACGCGAGCGTGGGCGGGGCGTCGGTCGCGCTGCTCCGGGACGGTGCGGTGCTGGGCGAGGCGACGCTGCCGCGGCAGGGGGCGGCCGAGGGGCTCGCGCCGGCGGTCGACGCGTTGCTGCGCGAGGGCGGCGTGCGGGTGTCGGCGCTGCAGGCGATCGTCGTGGGCATGGGGCCCGGGAGCTTCACGGGGGTGCGCGTCGCGGCGGCGCTGGCGAACGGGCTCTCGCACGGGAGCGGGGTGCCGGTGCGCCTCGTCTCGTCGCTCGCCCTCGTGGTCGCCGGCGCGGGGCTCCCCGCGGGGCGCTACGTGGCGGTGGGCGACGCGCTCCGCGGCGACTGGTTCGTGCAGCGCTGCGACGTCGATGCGGCCGGGGCGGTGACGGTGGTCGGGGCACGCGAGCTCGCGCGGGCCGAGGCGGTGCGTGCGCAGGCGGCGGCCGAGGGGCGTGTCGTGGTCGGCCCGCCGATCGACGGCCTGCAGCTCCCGCACGCGCGCGGCGCGGCGCGGCTCGCGAGCGTGGCGGCACCGGCGGGATGGGAGCCCGACTACGGGCGGCTGGCGGAGGCGCAGGTGCAGTGGGAGGCGGCGCACGGGCGGCCGCTGCCGACGGCATGACGGCGCCGCTCGCGATCCGCGCCGCGACGCCGGCCGACCTCGAGGCGATCGTCGCGATCGAGCGGGCGGTGTTCACGGATCCGTGGGCGCCGGCGTCGTTCGCGTCGGAGTTCGGCGAGTCGTGCACCTGGTTCCGCGTCGCCTGCGACGCCGACGGGGCGGTGCGGGGCTTCGCGCTGTCGCGGTTCGTCGCCGACCAGGGCGAGCTCATGAACATCGCCGTCGCCCCCGCGTGGCGCGGTCGCGGCGACGGAGGGCGCCTCGTCGACGACGCGGTGGCGGCGGCGACGGCGGCGGGGTGCGAGGCGATGTGGCTCGAGGTGCGCGCCTCGAACGCGGGGGCGCAGGCGCTCTACGCGGCCCGGGGCTTCGCGCTCGTGGGGAAGCGACGAGGGTATTATCGGAAGCCGGTGGAGGACGCGTGGGTCTACCGACGGACCCTGATGACACCGGACCCGGCCGTGGAGCCGGTCGCGGGGGGCGCCCCGCAGGCAGTGGAATGATCCAACCCGCCCGGGTTCCGGTTACCCGGGTCGGGCCTCGACGACGCAGGCTGGGGGCGTCCCGCATCATCCCCACCGCACACACGGAGAACACGACGATGGCGCGCAGTCTCAACAAGGTCATGCTGATCGGCAACCTCGGGAACGACCCGGAGGTCCGCACCGCGGGGGGCGGCAAGGTGGCGCAGTTCTCGCTCGCCACGTCGCGCACGTGGAACGACCAGTCGGGCAACCGGCAGGAGAAGACCGAGTGGCACAAGTGCGTCGCCTGGAACCAGGGCAACGCCAAGCTCGCCGACATCGTCGAGCAGTACTGCCGCAAGGGGAAGAGCGTCTACGTCGAGGGGTCGATCGAGTACCGGCAGTGGCAGGACAAGGAGGGGCAGACGCGCTACACCACCGAGATCAAGGTGCGCGAGCTCGTCCTCCTCGGCGGCCCGCGCGACGACGACGGCTCGGGTGGCGGCAGCTACGCGCCGCGTGCCCAGCGCCAGGCCCCGGCCCCCGCGGCGAGCAAGCCCGCGGCGTCGGGCGCCAAGAAGTCCGACGAGGACTTCGCCGACTTCCCCGGCGCGCTCGAGGACGACGAGGACGATCTCCCGTTCTGAGCGGCTCCTCCCCGTTCTCGAACATCGACGGCGGCATCGCGCGACGGGGCGCGGTGCCGCCGTCGGTCGTTCTCCCCTCCTTCGCGCGCGTCGTGCTCTCGTGCGGGTGGGGAGATCGTCAACCGCGGAGAACTGCAAGGGGACGGCAGGAACTGCAGGGAACGGCAGAACGACGTGGGCCTCCTCGCGCGGGGCCAACCTCCGAACGGAACCGACAGAAGAAATCGATGTTGGGTTCGGTGCCGGTGGTGGCTCCGCGCGAGGAGGCCCACGCCGTTCTGCCGTTCCCTGCAGTTCCTGCCGTCCCCTTGCAGTTCCCCGCGGTTGACGATCCCGCCCTGCGCACGGAAGCGACGTCGCGCGCACGGACGACGAGGAGTAGGATGCGAGCATGGACCAGGGACCGACGGCACTGATCACCGGCGCCTCGCGCGGCATCGGACGCGCGATCGCGATGCGGCTCGCGGCGACGCACCGGATCGTCGCCGCCGCGCGCGACGAGGCGACGCTCGCCGCACTGGTGCGCGAGATCGTGGCGGGTGGTGGCGAGGCCGAGGCGATCGTGATGGATGTGGCCGACCCCGCGTCGGTGGAGCGGGCGCTCGCCGGGCGCGACTGCGACGTGCTGGTGAACAACGCGGGCGTCGGCGTGCTCAAGCCGTTGCTCGAGCTCACGCCGGCCGAGTGGCACCGCATGATCGACGTGAACGTGAACGCGCTCTTCCACGTCACGCGTGCGGTGCTCCCGGGGATGGTCGCGCGCGGTCGCGGCCATGTCGTGATCGTCGGGTCGATCGCGGGGCGGAGCGCCTTCGTGGGCGGGGCGGGGTACGCGACGACCAAGCACGCCGTCATGGGCTTCGCCGAGAACCTCATGCTCGAGGTGCGCGACGCGGGGGTGAAGGTCTCGGTGGTGAGCCCGGGGTCGGTGGCGACCGCGTTCGGGGGGCGGAGCGCGCCGAAGGCCGGTGGGCAGCTGCGCGCCGAGGACGTGGCCGAGGCCGTCGCGCGGGCGATCGACACCCCGCCCGAGGTGCTCGTGCACCGGATCGAGGTGCGCGTGCTCTCGCCGAAGCGGCCGCGGGGGTAGGTACGGCGAGGGGGTGCCGGTCCGTCCGAGGATGCATATCGTTCACGCATGAACGACACTCTCGCCTTCGGCCTCCACACCTTCGGCGACGTCACCCGCGACGCCGACGGCGCGCTCAAGTCGCACGGCCGCGTCCTCCGCGACGTCCTGGCCGAGGGCGAGCTCGCCGACCGCGTCAACCTCGACTTCTTCGGCGTCGGCGAGCATCACCGCGACGACTTCGCCATCTCCGCCCCCGAGGTCATCCTCGCCGCCGTGGCCGCGCGCACCACGCGCATCCGCCTCGGCTCGGCGGTCACGGTGCTCAGCTCCGACGACCCGGTGCGCGTCTACCAGCGCTTCGCGACCCTCGACGGGCTCTCGGGCGGCCGGGCCGAGGCGATCATGGGGCGGGGGAGCTTCACCGAATCGTTCCCGCTCTTCGGGCTCCCGCTCGAGGCGTACTCGGTGCTCTTCGAGGAGAAGCTCGACCTCTACGTGAAGCTGCTGGCCGAGGGCGAGGTGACGTGGAGCGGGCGCACCCGCGCGCCCCTCGAGCGGCAGCGCGTCTACCCGACGACCGACTCGGCGCCGATGCGCACGTGGGTCGGCGTGGGCGGGAGTCCGGAGAGCGTCGTGCGCGCGGCGCGGCACGGCCTGCCGCTCATGCTCGCCATCATCGGCGGCGCGCCGTCGCGCTTCGCCCACTACGTCTCGCTCTACCACGAGCGCGTGGACGCCGAGGGGCGCGCGCGGCTCCCGGTGGGCGTGCACTCGCCCGGCCACGTCGCCGACACCGACGCCGAGGCGCGCGAGCAGCTCTGGCCCGCCTACGAGGCGATGATCAACCGCATCGGGCGCGAGCGCGGGTGGGCGCCCATCGGGCGCGACCAGTTCGAGCATGAGATCGCGCGCGGGTCGCTCTACGTCGGCTCGCCCGAGACGGTCGCCCGCAAGGTCGCCGCGACCGCGCGCACGCTCGGCCTCGCGCGCTTCGACCTCAAGTACTCGCACGGCACGCTCCCCCACGAGGCGATGTGCCGGTCGATCGAGCTCCTCGGCACGCGCGTCGCGCCGATGGTGCACGAACTGCTCGCGGCGACGCGGGAGCCGGCCGCGGTCTGAGCGGGTGCGTGGCGGGGGCGCGCGTCGAGGCCCGAGGGCGTCGCGCGTCGACGGGCGCGCGGGGCGCGTTTCCCGCCCGGCGCTCGGTCGTCCTCCCCGTGCACCGGTCCCCCGCGCGAGCGTGGGGCCGCCGTGGACCACGGGGATCGTCCCCGCCGGGCGCGACGTCGCGCCCGCCACCCGCCCGAGTCTTCCGCCGATGCGTTTCCGCTCCCTCCGTCCGCTCGCGCCGCTGGCGATGGTCGCCGCCGTCGCCGTCGCGCCGACGCCCGGCCGCGCCCAGGACGCTGCACCCGCGGCCGGCGCGGCGGCCCCGGCGCCCGGGACCGTCCTCCACACGGTCCGGCGCGGCGACACACTCTGGGACATCGCCCGCAGCTACCTCGGCGATCCGTTCCGCTGGCCGGAGCTCTTCCAGAAGAACACGAACACCGTCAACGACCCGCACTGGATCTATCCGGGGCAGCGGCTCGTGGTCGGCGCGGACGGCAAGCCGCGCTTCGAGGCGCCCGATCCGGCGGCCGAGGAGGCGGCCGACCCGCCGGTGCGCTTCGCCACCTTCGGGCCGAACGCGATCGGCGCCGGCGGCGGCGTCAGCAACCTCACGCTCACCGGGCGCGCCCTGCGGCCGACGGTGCGTGCGGGCGAGGTGCGCGCGGCCCCCTTCCTCGCGCCGCCGGAGCCCCCGGCGAACGCGGGGACGCTCGTCGGCCGCGCCGACGCGACCATCGTCGCCCCGGCGCTCTCGCGCGACCAGTTTCAGTACTACGACGACGTCGACGTCCTCCTCCCGGTGAACGTCCGCGGCGCGATCGGGCAGCGCTACGGGGTCTACCGCATGGGGCCCAGGGTCCCGAACACCGACAGCCGCCTCGTCATCCCGAGCGGCGTCGTCGAGCTGATCGCCGTCGGCAGCGGCCGCGCGGCGCGCGCGAGCGTCGTGCGCATGTACCAGTCGATGCGCAAGGACGACTACCTCGTCCCGCTCGACGCCCCCGACATCCCCGAGTCGGTGCGCCCGGCGCCGATCGTCGACGGGCCGATCCTCGACGTCGTCGCGCTCCCGGGGAACGTCACGCTGCCGACGATCGAGAACTATGTCATCCTCGGCCTGCCCAAGGGCGACACCCGCTTCCGCCTCGGCGACCAGTTCCAGCTCTTCGAGCCGGGCGTGCCGCTGACCCCCAAGGGCGACCGCACCCCCGAGTACGACATCGCGCGCGCGGTGGTGGTGCACGTCGGCGCGCGCAGCGTGACGGCGGTGATCATCGACCACTCGCAGCCCGCGATCCGTGCGGGGATGAAGGCCCGCCTCGTCGCCCGCATGCCCTGACCGCGGGGGATTCCCCGAGCCCGCCGCGCCCGCGTGCCGCCATCCTCGGCGGCGCGCGGGCGCGGTTAGTTTCGGCGGCAGCCACGGGGGCCCGCACGTGCGGTCGTCCCCATCCGATCGCCCCCACCCCCGCGTCCATGCCGCCGCGCCGCGTCCCGTCCGCCGCTCCCGCCGTCCGCGTCCCGCGCCTCGCGCGCCGTACCCCGGCGGGCGCATGACGCGCCGCGCGCTCGTCACCGGCGGCGCCGGCTTCATCGGGTCGCACGTCGCGGAGCTCTTCCTCGCCGAGGGATACGCGGTCACCGTCGTCGACGATCTCTCGAGCGGCAAGCGCGAGAACCTCGATCCGCGCGCGACGTTCCACCACGCCTCGATCGCCGACCCGTCCACCGCCGCGCTCGTCCGCGACGGCGGCTTCGACGTCCTCTGCCACCTCGCCGCGCAGATCGACGTGCGCCGGAGCGTCGCCGACCCGGCGTGGGACGCGAGCGTGAACATCGGCGGGACGCTCAACCTGCTCGAGGCGGTGCGCGCGTCGGGGAAGGCGACGCGCGTGATCTTCAGCTCGAGCGGCGGCGCGCAGTACGGCGACCTGGTCGAGCGCCCGACGCCCGAGGAGGCGGCCAAGGACCCTGCGTCGCCCTACGGGATCACGAAGCTGTCCGCCGAGTACTACCTGTCCTACTACGCCCGCATCCACGGCATGGACACGGTCTCGCTGCGCTACGGCAACGTCTACGGCCCCCGGCAGGACCCGCACGGCGAGGCCGGGGTGGTCGCGATCTTCTGCGGCCGCATCCTCGACGGGCGCCCGCTCACCGTCTTCGGCGACGGGGGCCAGACGCGCGACTACGTGTACGTCGGCGACGTCGCGCGCTCGAACCTGCTCGCCGCGCACGCCACGCTCGCGGCGCCGCAGAAGCTCGACGACCGCGGCTTCAACGTCGGCACGGGCGTCGAGACGAGCGTGCTGGCCCTGGCCGAGACGCTGCAGCGCGTCGCCGGCGTCGCGGCGAACGTCGAGCACGCGCCGCCGCGCGCGGGGGAGCAGCGCGCGAGCTGCCTGTCGATCGCCAAGGCGAAGGCGCAGCTCGGCTGGGCGCCCGAGATGCCGATCGATCGCGGGCTGCGCGCGACGTTCGAGTTCTTCCAGGCGCGCCGCACGGCATGACCGTCGGCACGACGGGGGGCGCGCTCCTGCTGCTGCAGGGCGCGGGCGGCGACACGCCCGGACGCGGGGCGCTCGCGCTCCTCGCCGAGGGGACGCCGATCACGTGGGCGGTGCTCGGGCTGCTCGTCGTGCTGAGCGCCGCGAGCTGGACGATCATGCTCGCGAAGCGGCGCGAGTTCGCCGGCGTCGAGGACGACGGGCGCCGCATGCACGAGGTGGTGCGCGAGGCGACGAGCTTCGACGTCGCCGCGTCGCGCGCCGACGAGGGGGCGACGACGCCGCACGGCGCGGTGCTCGCGCGCGCCGCGCAGTTCGTGCGCTCGGTGCGCCCGCCGGCGGCGCAGCAGGGCGACGCCAGGCCGCGGCTCTCGCCGGCGCAGGTCGAGGCGCTGCAGCTCGTGCTCGACACCGCCGCGGTGGCCGAGCGCGACCGGCTCGAGCGGCGGCTGCCGTGGCTCGCGACGATCGGTGCCGTCTCGCCGCTCATCGGCCTCTTCGGCACCGTGATCGGCGTCATCAACGCCTTCCTTGGCGTCGCGAGCGCGGGGAGCGGGAACATCGCCGCGGTCGCGCCGGGCGTCGCCGAGGCCCTCGTCGCGACCGCGCTCGCGCTCGCGGTGGCGATCCCCGCCGTCTTCGGCTTCAACCTGTTCGCGCAGCGGCTCAACCGGCTCGACGGCGACCTCGAGGCGTTCGGCGCCGACGTGGTCGCGCTCCTCGTGCGCGACGGGCGGATCTGATGGCGCGGCGCCGCGCGCGCGGCAAGGTCGCGCTCAATGCCGAGATCAACGTCGTCAGCCTCATCGACGTGATGATGCTGCTGATGATCATCTTCATGATCACGGCGCCGCTGCTCACCGGGGGCGTCGACATCACCCTCCCGAAGGCGGCGGTGCGCGCGGCCGAGGCGCGCCCCGCGCTCATGGTCACCGTCACCCGGGACGGCGCGCTCCTGCTCGACGACGTGCGCGTCACGCGGGCCGAGCTGCAGTCGTCGCTCCCGTCGCTCGCGACGACGTCGCGCGGCAAGGCGGTCTACCTCCGCGCCGATGCGGGCGTCGCCTATGGCGACGTGCTCGGCGTGCTGGCGACGCTCAAGGGGGGCGGGATCGAGAACGTGAACCTCGTCGCCGAACCGCTCGAGGGGCCGGCGCGATGACCGCCGGCGCGACGGCGCGGCGCGACCCGGCGCTCGGCGCGCCGCTCGCGTGGTCGGTGGCGGGGCACCTCGCCGCGGCGGCGGCGCTCGTGCTCGTGCTGCGCGAGGCGGCGCCGGTGGCGCTCCCGCCGTCGTACGCCGTCTCACTCGTCGCGGCGCCGCCGGGGCCGCGGCGCGAGGCGATGGCGCCAGTCGCCGCCGATGCGCCCACCGTGCCGCCGGCCACCGCCCCCGCGCCGGCCGCCGAGACGCCGGCGAAGGCGGAGCGCGCCGAGGCGCCGTCGCCGACGGGGACGATCGTGGCGGCGCCCGATCGCGCGAAGCCGAAGCCGGTCCCCGCGCCCGCGAAGCCGTCGTCCGCGAAGGCCGACACGAAGGCCACCGCGCGAGGCGACGCCGAGCGCGCCGGCGCACCGACCGCCGCGACCCCCGCCGCGCCGAAGACCGGACCGACGACGCCCGCCGGCGGCGGGCCGACCGGCGGCCGCGGCAACGACGTGGCGACCGTGCGCACCGAGGGGACGGCCTTCCCGTTCCCCGGCTATCTCGCGAACATCGTGCGGCAGGTCGCGCTCGAGTTCACGCCGAAGGGGGCGAGCGCGCTGCGCGCCGACGTCGCCTTCACGATCCAGCGCGACGGCTCGGTGAGCGACATCCGCCTCGTCACGCGGTCGGGGAACTACGCGTTCGACCTCGAGTGTCAGGGGGCGGTGGAGGCGGTCGGTCGCCGCCGCGGCTTCGGCCCGCTCCCCACCGGCTTCCGCGACGACGCGCTCCCCGTCGTCTTCGCCTTCGACCCCCGCACGCTGCGATGACGCTCGTGTCGATCCTCCGCCGCACCACGCGCCGCTGCCTCGCCGCCGGCGCCGGCGCGCTCCTCGCGCTCGGCGGCGCCGTCGGCGCGCAGGAGCGCCCCGGCGTGCGCGTCGGCCTCCTCTACGGCGAGCGCGACGCGAAGCCGGGGATCCTCGTGCTCCCGGTCGCGGGGGCGGGGGGCGACTCGGTGCGCGCGATCCTCGCGCGCGACCTCGACTTCGGCGATCGCGTCGCCGTGCTCCCCGCGTCGGCGACGCTCGGCGCGCCGGCGGCGGGCGCGGCGCTCAACTACGCGCTCGCGGCGCGGCTCGGCGCGCGGGGGGTGGTGCAGGCGACGCTGCGCGGCGCGCAGCTCGAGGTCGTGCTGCACGACGTCGCACAGCGCAAGGTCGTCGATCGCACGGCGTACCCGCTCCCCGCGCCCGCCAACGGTGCGGCCTGGCGGCGCGCGCTGCACGTGGCGAGCGACGCGCTCGAGGAGGTCATCACGGGGACGAAGGGGATCGCCGCGACGCGCGTCGCCTTCGTGCACGAGGGGCGCATCTGGGCGATCGACAGCGACGGGGCCAACGCCGCGCCGGTGGCCGGGACGCGCGCCGTCTCGCCCGCCTGGTCGCCCGCGGGCGACGCGCTCGCCTACGCGGAGCTCGAGGCCGCGGGGAGCTCGATCCGCGTCGCCGACCTGCGCGGCGGCTCGCGCGTGGTCGTGCCGCCGCAGGGGCTCAACGTCTCGCCCGCGTGGGCTCCCGACGGGCGCGGCATCGCCTACGCGCACGGCATGGACCTGGGCACCGATCTCTGGCTCGCACCCGCGGGCGGGGGGCGCGGCGTGCGCATCGCGCTCGGGCGCGGCTCCGACAACACCTCGCCGACCTTCAGCCCCGACGGCCAGCGCATCGCCTTCACGTCGGGGCGGGCGGGGAAGCCCGACGTCTACATCGCCGACGCCGACGGCACGAACGTCGACGCGCTCGCCGCGCTCTCGCGCGACGGCGCCGACTACCGCGCGAGCCCCGACTGGTCGCCCGACGGGCGCGCGATCGCCTTCCAGGCGCGCCTCGACGGGCGCTTCCAGGTGATGGTCGCGACGCTCCGCGACCGCGCCGTGACGCAGCTCACGCGCGAGGGGGTCAACGAGGACCCCTCGTGGGCCCCCGACGCGCGCCACGTCGTCGTCGCGTCGACGCGCTCGGGGCAGCGCCAGCTCTGGGTGGTCGACACCGAGAGCGGGCGCGCCCGCCAGCTGACGCGCCTCGCCGGCGCGCGGCTCCCGGCCTGGTCGCCCCGGCTCCCGCGCTGAACGCGCGGCCACGACCCCCGTCCCGGACTCCCCTCCAGGTCGCTCCCGCCCGCCACCTTTTTGGACGATCTTCCCCCGATGCCCCTGTCGCTGTCCGCCCGCCCCGTGCGTCGCCTCGTGACGCCCGCCCTC
>ERZ1066121.1079-NODE-1079-length-21613-cov-5.864505_pt1 | contig 21613 bp, 26 predicted proteins | sample MGYA00382768_ERZ1066121 | MGnify/ENA primary metagenome ERZ1066121 (study PRJEB33369, sample SAMEA5778351) | biofilm metagenome | biome: Industrial cooling water; feature: Water cooling tower basin; material: Biofilm | place: United Arab Emirates | collected... | reverse complement strand
CGTAGAGCTTCTGGGCGTTGGGCGGCGCGGGTCTCGGCGCAGTGATCGGATCGTTCCTGGCGACCGCCGCGCTCCGCTGGCCGGCCGGACGCTCGGTCGCGGACGGCCGTTCGCGCTGCGACGGCTGCGGGCGTACGCTCGGTCCGGTCGACCTGATCCCGATCGTCGGCTTTCTCCTCCGGCGCGGCCGCTGCGCCACGTGCCATGCCGCGATCGACCGGCGCCACCTGCTGATCGAACTCGCCGCGGCCGGCATCGGCGCCGTCGCCCTGGCCGCGGCACCCGGCCTCACCGGCCTGTGCGGCGCCGGCTTCGGCTGGCTGCTGCTGTTGCTCGGCGCGCTCGACATCGAGCATTTCTGGCTGCCCGATCGGCTGACCTATCCGCTGGCCCTGGGCGGCATCGCAGCCGGATCGGCCGGCGTCCCGCCCTGGCCGAACGATCGGCTGATCGGGCTGGCGGCGGGGTTTCTCAGCCTGTTCCTGATCGGCCTTGCCTATCGACTGCTGCGGCGGCGCGAGGGACTGGGTGGCGGCGATCCCAAGCTGTTCGGCGCGATCGGGGCCTGGATCGGCTGGGCGGCCCTGCCGATGGTGCTGCTGCTCGCCGCGGCGATCGGCCTTGCCGCCGTGCTCGGCGCCCGGCTGCGGGGAGCCGCGATCGACCCGACCACGCGGCTGCCCTTCGGCGCGCTGCTCGCGACGGCCGCCTGGCCGATCTGGCTGGTGCTTTTCGCCCGCGGCTAGGCCGTGCAGGGCCCGCGCGCGCCCCGCCCGCAATGCGGGGCCAGGCGCCAACAGCCCTCGCGCGCCCCGTTCCTCGATCGATGGATGACGCCCGCCGGCACGGATGCCCGGTCATGGAGCCGGGGGAGGAGCAAATGGCCTTGCTCGTCTTCCGGGCGAGAACGGGCGCCGCGGCAGCCGGGCTCAGCCGGTGCCGAGCGCCGCCGCCCGGCGCGCGGCCTCCGCCACCGCTTCCGGGGCCATGCCGGGGCGGACCAGCCAGCTGCCGCCGACGCAAAGCACCGCCTCCTCGGCCAGCCACTCCGCCGCGCTGTCGGGCGTGATGCCGCCGGTCGGGCAGAAGCGGACCTGCCCAAACGGTGCCGAAAGGCTGCGCAGCGCCGGCAGGCCGCCCGCGGCCATGGCGGGAAAGAATTTGAAGCGGTCAAGCCCGAGATCGAGCCCACGCATGATGTCGCCGGCGGTCGCGACGCCGGGCAGCAGCGGAACGCCCTCCTGCGCCGCCGCCCGGGCGAGCGGCTCGGTCAGTCCCGGGCTGACGGCGAAGCGGGCGCCCGCCGCCTGTGCCGCGCGGAGCTGGTCCGCGTTCAGCACCGTGCCCGCGCCGACGATCGCGCCGTCGATGTCCGCCATCGCCCGCAGCACGGCCATCGCCGCCGGCGTGCGCAGCGTCACTTCGAGGACCGGCAGCCCGCCTTCGACCAGCGCTTCGCCGATCTCGCGCGCGCGGCCGGCATCCTCGATCACCAGCACCGGGATCACCGGGGCAGCGCGCATCATCTGCTCGATCGGGCTCATCGGCGTCACTCCTTCTTGCGGGCGCCCCCGCCATGGCGGGACGGGCTCGGTCTGCAAAGCCTTAACCGTCTCCTGCCAGGATCGGGGGATCGGGGATTCGTCCTTTCTTGTGCCGGTCGGGGGGCCGATGCCAGTGCGTTTTCTGCCATTGCTGATGCTGGTCGCCGCGCTTTCGACAGCCGCTGCCCGTGCCGCCGCGCCTTTGGCGGGACGTCCACTCGTTGCGATCATCGACAGCGGAATCGCCCGGACGGCCGAGCTCGCCCCGGTCCTGGTCGGTGAGCTCGACATGGCGGGCGCACGCCCGGCCCATCAGCCCCGCTTCGACCACGGCACGATGGTTGCCACCATCCTTCACCGTGCGGCCGGCGGCGCGATCGACATTGTTTCGTTCCGCATCGATGATCCGGCGGGCTGTCCCGCGGGACAGGCTCCGCCCTGCCAGCCGGACGCCGCACCGATCATCGCCGCGATCGAACAGGCGACCGACCGCCGGGTGCACGCGATCAACATGTCGCTCTCGCTTGCGGACGATCCCGGCATTGCCGAGGCGGTGCGGCGCGCCGCCGCCCGAGGCATCCTCGTCGTAATGGCGGCCGGCAATGCCGGGCGGGATCGGCCCGACAACGCCGCGATGGCGCGGGCGGGCTTCCCCCACACGGTGCTGGTCGGCGCGACGGACAGCGCCGGCCGCCCCTGGCCGGGCAGCAACCGGCCGGTCGCGGACGATCGGCTCGTCTATGTCTGGCGGCCGGGGGTGGCGGTGGCGACGGTGTCGGCGGCTGGCGTGCCGGTGACCGGCACCGGCACCAGCTTTGCCGCGCCCATCGAAACAGCCCGGCGCGTCCTCGCCCGGCCGTTGGTGCTGGCGGCGCGCGCGCCCGGTGCCGATCCGGTCCGGCGCTGAACCCGGCCGGTCAGCGCAGGATCGGCCGGCGCTTCGCCAGATCGTTGCGGATGGTGGTCGCCGCAACGCCGCCTTCGCCCATCGCGTGGCTGATCTGATCAAGGCCGGTCACCACGTCGCCCGCCGCGTAGACGCCCGGGCAGGAGGTCCGCTGGTGATCGTCGACGCAGACCGTGCCGTCGCCGGCGCGGGCGAGGTTGAGCATTGTCGCCAGCGTGCCGTTCACATCGGATCCGAGCGCGGGATAGACGCTGTCGAACGCCAGCCGCCCGGACGGCACGTCGAGCACGATCGTGTCGCCTTCGATCGCGATCGCCCGGACTGGTCCGTCGACCGCGCGGATGCCGCTTCCCGCCAGCAGCTGCCACTCCTGGCCGTCCAGGCGATGCTGGTTCGAATGGGGTGCGATCAGCGTCACGTCCCGCGTGAAGCTGCGCAGGAACACCGCTTCCGCGACGCCATGTGCATCGTCGCCGATCACGCCGACGCGTCGATCGGTGACTTCATAGCCGTCGCAGACCGGGCAATAGCGGATCAGCCCGCGGGCCAGAGCCGCGGCATGGGCGCCCTCGTCCATCGCGGGCCGGCGATTGGCCGTTCCGGTCGCCAGCAGCACCGCCCGGGCGGCCTGGGGGCCGCTGCCCCATTCGGCCGCGAAGCCGTCACCGTCCCGTTCGATGCGGGTCACGCGACCGGCCGTGATGCGGGCGCCGTGCTTCTGCGCCTGGGCACGCATCCGCGCCAGCAGCTCGGCGCCGCCGATGCCGTCAGGAAAGCCCGCATGGTTGTGGCTGCACGGGATCCAGCTCGCGCGGCTTTCCCCGGCATCGACGACGCGGATCGAAAGGTGGAAGCGGGTGAGATAGATGGCGGCCGTCAGCCCGGCAGGGCCGCCGCCGACGATCAGGCAATCGAGCGGTGCATCGGTCATCCCCTGCTCAAATCGGCGCCTGCCGGCCTGTTCCCGCCGACGCGATGTTTCCGGACATGGTCGCGTCCGCTACACTGGCCATCGAGAGGGGAGGCGGCGATCCCGATGATCCTGACGAAGACCACCAGCAGCCTGCGCCGCCACTGGTTCTTCGCGTTGCTGCCGGTGCTCGCGCTCGGCGGCTGGAACCTGGTGCGGACGGCGCCGCCGCAAGACGCAGCAATGGTCGAACGGGTGCTGATCGCCGATCTGTGCCTCAGCGTCCCGATCCTCTACGCGATCTGCTACGCACGCCGCATGTCGCTCGATCGGCTGCTCGTCCGCTGCCTCGGCGTCGCGCTTGCCGGTATGGTCGTGCTTGGCTGGACGCTGCCGGCCGAGCAGCAATTTCTCCTGCCGCTAACGAAGCCGCTCCGTATTGCGGCCATCGTTCTGCTGGCACTTGTCGAGCTGCGCGTCCTCATCGCCGCGCTGCGGCTGGCTTTCGCCGCGGCGCCGCGCGCGGAGGCGCTCACCGAACGGGGCGTGCCGCCGCTGATCGCGAAGCTGATGCTGATCGAAGCACGCTTCTGGAAAGCCGTCTGGCGCCTGCTCCGCCGCAAGTGACGCGCTTGTCCGGCGTGGGCCGGAAATGTATATACATTCGATGCGCAAGCCCCGCACCACCAAGGCGTTCAAGTCCGGCAACTCCATCGCCGTCCGCCTGCCGGCAAGCTTCGGCGTGAAGCCCGGAACGGAGATGCGCGTGCGGGAGGAACAGGGCAGATATGTGGTCGAACCGGTCGCAGCGGAGCCGGAGGAACTGGCCAAGGCCTGGGACCGGCTGTGGAAACTGATCGGATCCTGCCCCGACCTTGAGCCGCTGCCGCGCGAGGATTTCGACGATCCGCCTCGCCCCTGGCATGTGATCGAGACGAAGCGGACGCCTGAGTGATCTTCCTGCTCGATGCGAATGCGCTGATCTGTTTCGCCGGCGGCACCGATCCGAAGCTGGTGGACCGCATCCGTTCGCAGCCGGCCGGAAGCGTACGGGTGTCCTCGATCGTGCTGGCCGAAGTTGCGCTCGGCAGCGAGAATGGCCATGCACCATCGCCGCAGCTTCTCGACGCCATTCTTGCCGTGATGCCGGTTGTCGCCTTCGATGAAGCCGCCGCTCTCGCCTATGCGCGGTTGCCGTTCCGGCGGGCACGGTTCGATCGGCTGCTCGCGGCGCATGCGCTGAGCTTGCGCGGAACCGTGGTCACCAGCAACCTTGCCGCTTTCGCCGACATTCCGGGCCTCCTGGTCGAAGACTGGACCGCATGACCTTCGCCGCCACTATTCTCACCCTCTATCCGGAGATGTTCCCCGGCCCGCTCGGGCTCAGCCTGGCCGGGCGGGCGCTCGCCGCGGGCACCTGGTCGATCGACACGCTCAACATCCGCGATTTCGCGGCCGACCGGCACCGCACCGTGGATGACACGCCGGCCGGCGGCGGCGCGGGGATGGTGCTGCGCGCCGACGTGCTCGCCCGCGCGGTCGATGCCGCGCGGGAGCGGGCGCCGGACGCGCCGGTGCTGGCGCTCACCCCGCGCGGTGCGCCACTCAGCCAGGGCCGGGTGCGGGCGCTTGCGGGCGGCCCCGGCGTCACCTTGCTGTGCGGCCGCTTCGAAGGCTTTGACGAGCGCATCTTCGCCGGCCGCGACATCGAACCGGTGTCGGTCGGCGACTATATTCTCTCGGGCGGCGAGATGGCGGCGCTGGTGCTCCTCGATGCTTGCATTCGCCTGCTTCCGGGCGTAATGGGCGCGGCTTCGAGCGGGGACGAGGAAAGCTTCGAGACGGGGCTCCTCGAATATCCGCACTATACCCGCCCCGTCGAATGGGAAGGGCGCACGATCCCCGAAGTGCTGCGATCGGGGGATCATGCGAAGATCGCCGCCTGGCGGAAACACCGGGCGGAGGAGGACACACGGCTAAGGCGGCCGGACCTTTGGGAGCGCTACAGGAGCGCTCGGGTCGGGTCGCCCTCTGGCGCGCGGCAGAGACTTGAGGACGAGACGTCATGAACCTGATCCAGCAGCTCGAGGCCGAGCAGATCGCCAAGTTCAACGAAGCCAAGCAGATTCCCGAATTCCGTCCCGGCGACACGCTGCGCGTCGGCGTGAAGGTTGTCGAAGGCGACCGCACCCGCGTGCAGAATTACGAAGGCGTCTGCATCGCCCGCGCCAACAAGGGCATGGGCAGCTCGTTCACCGTCCGCAAGATCAGCTTCGGCGAAGGGGTCGAGCGCGTCTTCCCGCTCTATTCGCCGAACATCGATTCGATCGAGGTGGTCCGCCGCGGCGTCGTCCGCCGGGCGAAGCTCTATTATCTGCGCGGCCGCACCGGCAAGTCGGCCCGTATCGCCGAGCGCCGCGACAACCGCCCGGACGCGAGCGCCGACGCCGCCGAGTAAGCGCGCAGCGCGAGACGGATGCAGGGCCGGGGCCGCGAGGCTGCCGGCCCTTGCTGCGTCAGGAAATGCGCATCAGCTGCGACGGATAAGGTGCGGCGAGCCCGCACGCCGCCTCGTAGTCGCCGTGCAGCCAGCGTCCTTCGTCATCGTCGTCAAGGATGACCGGCATCGCCTTCGGGTGGACCGGACGCACCAGCTCGTTCGCCGCGCAGGTCAGGAACGCGAAGCGCGGGCCGGCCGCGGTCGGCCGCCACAGGCCGGCAAAGGCGAAGATCGGGCGCGAGGGGATCGAGAACCAGCGCGCCTGTTTGGCGCCCGCCGCGCCCTCCCATTCGCAAAAGTCGCTGACCGGCACCAGGCAGCGGAACTCGGGCCGGGCCAGCGTCGATTTCCAGAACGGGCTGGCAAGATTGCGGACATTGGTCACCTGCTTCTCGACCGGCTGGCCGCGCGCGCCGGGCACGGACAGCGGCACGCCCCACGCCATGATGTCGAGGATGCGCCGCCCGCCCGTTTCCCGCACCACCCAGCCATGGCGCTTGGGGAACAGCTCGGGCGGTGGGACCGTGACGTCGTCGGGATAGGGCGGCTCGATTCCGAAGCGGCGGGCGAGCTCGGCCTGCTTGGCGGTCATCCGGTAGCGGTTGCACACGCCGCCTCTTGTGCCGCCCGCACCGCCGGCGCGCAACCGCCGGTGCCCGGTCGGGCTGTGCTTCGCCGCGTCCATGTGCAAGGGTCGGCGACGATGCTGACCCAGAATCCGCCCGGCCGCTGCCCCGGGCCCGACCGATGAGCGAGGCCGATCCGCTCCTCCTGCCGCGCCGCCACTGGTGGGCGCCGCTGGCCGGCACGGTCGATTACGGCGAAGTGCTCGCCCGCGTGCGGGAGGATGCCGGCCTCTCCAACCATTTCCTGTTCATGACGGTGATGTCCGCCGGCATCGCGATCCTTGGCCTCCTGCTGTCCTCGCCTGCAGTGGTGATCGGCGCGATGCTGATCTCGCCGCTGATGGGGCCGATCGTCGGCTTCGGCTTCGGCCTGGCGCTGTTCGATTTCGCGGACATCCGCCGCAGCTTCGGATCGCTGATGGTGGGCGTCGCGCTCGCCGTCGGGTTCTCGGCGCTGATCGTCGTGGTCTCGCCGCTCACCACCGTCACCGCGGAGATCGCGCAGCGCACGCGGCCCAATCTCTTCGATCTCGGCGTGGCCGTGCTCTCCGGCCTTGCCGCCACTTATGCGATGGTGCGCGGCCGCCACGGGGCGATCGTCGGCGTCGCCATCGCGGTTGCGGTGATGCCGCCGCTCGCCGTGGTCGGCTTCGGGCTGGCGACGCTCAATTTCTCCATCCTGCTCGGGGCCGCTTTCCTGTTCCTGACCAACCTGATGGCGATCGGCCTCAGCGCGGCGGTCCTCGCCCGCTTCTACGGGTTCGGTCACGAGCTGTCGCCGCACCAGAGCTGGCTCCAGGCCGGGCTGATCGTCGCGGTGTTCGTCGCGCTCGCCGTCCCGCTGGGCCTGGCGCTGCGCCAGATCGCCTGGGAATCGCTCGCCGTCCGCCAGGCACGCGACATCATCGGCGCCCAATTCGCCGACAATGCCCGGATCAGTCAGGTGGACGTCAATTATACAAGCCGGCCGGTGCGGATCAGCGCGACGGTGTTCACGCCCGGCTATCGCCGCAGCGCCGAACGGGCGGCTGCCCGTGATCTGGCGCAGCTGTTCGATCGGCCGGTCGATGTGACGCTCGATCAGGTGCGCGTCGGCGGCGAGACGCCGGAAGCCGCGCAGCTCGCTTCCGCCCGCAGCGGCGCAACCGACGCGGGGATCGACCGCATCGGCGAGGAACTGAGCCTGATCGCCGGCGCCCCGCGGGATCAGGTGCTGATCGACCGGGACCGGCGCACGGCGCGCGTCCGCGCCGCGCCGCTGCCCGGTGCGACGCTCGAGGCCTATCGCATGCTCGAGGCGCGGCTCGCCGCGGCCGAGCGCGGCTGGACCATTCTGCTGGTGCCGCCGGTGCTCGACCTCCCGGTGCCGGCGCTCGACGCGGACGGCGCGCCCGCACCGGCCGAACTGGTGACGATCGCCTGGGCGGCAAGCCGGCTCGAGCGGCCGGTGCTGGTCCAGGGGCGCGCTGCGGACGCCGTGGCGGAGGCGCTGCGTGCCCGCGGCGTGACGGCGACGACGGGCCGGGCGAGCGGGCCGCTCGAACTGGCCTGGGCGGCGCCGTGACCGGGATTTTGGCTCTGTTCGGTGGCCGGCAAGCCGTGCAAGGAAGGGGCGATGCAGACCGTCAGACCGTTGCGCCTCGCCGCCCGCTTTCCCGCTCCGCCTGCTTTCGCCGATGACGCCCGGCCGCGCCGCCTGCCGCCGATCCGGCTGCTGCTTGCCGCCTGGGCCGCGCTTGGCCTGGCAGCGCCGGTGACCGCGGCTCCGCCTGCCGCGCCCGCGGCTGCGGGCACGACGCCGCTCACGCTCGAGCGCATCTTCGGCAATCCGCCGCTCGCCGGGCCGACGCCGCGCCTCCTCAAGCTGTCTCCGGACGGCAAGTGGCTGACCTCGCTTCGCAACCGGCCCGACGAGAAGGAACGCTACGATCTCTGGGCGGTCGACACCGCCACCGGCGCCGCGCGGATGCTGGTCGATTCGAAGCGTGTCGGCACCGGCGCCGAGCTGTCCGAAGCGGAAAAGATGCAGCGCGAGCGCGCCCGCATCTCGGATCAGACCGGCATCGTCGCCTATGACTGGGCGCCGGATGCGCAGCGGCTGCTCGTCCCGCTCGATGGCGACATCTATCTGGCGACCCTGAGCGGCGATGTCCGCCGGCTGACCGCCACCGAGGCCAGCGAGCTCGACCCGACGGTCAGCCCGCGCGGCCGGTTCGTGTCCTTCGTTCGCGACCAGAATCTGGTCGTGCTCGATCTCGCGACCGGTGCCGAGCGGCGGTTGACCGAGGATGGCGGCGACACCTTGTCCTGGGGGCTCGCCGAGTTCGTCGCGCAGGAGGAGATGCACCGCAGCCGCGGCCATTGGTGGTCCCCGGACGATCGCCGGATCGCCGTTGCCCGCGTCGACGAAAGCCCGGTCGGCATCGTCTCGCGCGCGGCGATCGGCGCGGAGGCGACGCGCGTCTATGCGCAGCGTTATCCCAAGGCCGGCACCGCCAATGCAACCGTCGATCTCTATGTGATCGACGCGGAAACCGGCGCGCAGGTGAAGGTCGATCTCGGCGCCGATCGGGACATTTATCTGGCCCGCGTGGACTGGACCCGGGACGGGTCTGCACTTCTCGTCCAGCGGCAGAGCCGCAACCAGCAGCGGCTCGACCTGCTGCGCGTCGATCCGCGCACCGGCGCCGCAACCGTCCTGTTCAGCGAGACCGCCAAGACCTGGCTCAACCTGCACGACGATCTCCGTCCGCTCGCCGATGGCAGCCTGATCTGGTCGTCGGAGCGGGACGGGCACAACCACCTCTACCATTATGCCGGCGGGCGCTGGACCCAGCTGACCAGCGGGCCCTGGCAGGTGAAGAAGCTGCTTGGCGTCGACGAGGCAGCCCGGCGGCTGTGGTTCCTCGCGAACCGCGACACCCCGCTTGAATGGCATGTCTATTCGGCGTCGCTGGACCGGCCGGGGCAGGTGACGCGGCTGACCGATCCGGGCTTCAGCCACGGCGCGACGATGGACGAGCGGGCGACCCGGCTGATCGTCAACCGATCCAGCACGGCACAGCCGCCGCAGACCTATCTGGCCGATCGCAGCGGCAAGCGGCTGCTCTGGGTCGAGCAGAATGCGCTCGACCGCGATCATCCCTATGCGCCGCATCTGGGCGCCCATGTCGCGCCGGAGTTCGGGACGATCCCGGCCGCGGACGGGCAGCGTCTCCACTACAAGCTCTACCGCCCCCGCGGCGCGACCGGGCCGCGCCCGGCCTTGATCTGGGTCTATGGCGGGCCGGGCGCCGGGCGGCAGGTGGTGAACGAATGGAACACGCCCGTCATCCAGCGGCTCGTCCAGCAGGGCTGGGTGGTCTTTTCGCTGGACAATCGCGGCACGCCCGATCGCGGCAAGGCGTTCGAGGATCCGATCTACCGGGCGATGGGCGGCGTCGAGGTCGCCGATCAGCTCGCCGGCCTCGACTGGCTGAAGCGCCAGGGCATCGTCGATCCGGCGCGGGTGGCCGTCTATGGCTGGTCCTATGGCGGCTATATGGTGCTGAAGCTGCTGCAGGCCGCGCCCGGCGCGTTCGCGGCCGGCGTCTCGGGGGCGCCGGTCACCCAATGGGATCTCTACGACACCCACTATACCGAACGCTATCTGGGCAACCCCGTCGCCGATCCGGCGAGCTACGCGAAAGCGGGTGCGCTCGCGGCGGCGGAGCGCATCGCCGATCCGCTCCTGCTCATCCACGGCATGGCGGACGACAATGTCGTGTTCGACAATTCGACGGCGCTGATGGCGCGGCTGCAGGCGGCCGCCGTACCGTTCGAGACAATGGTGTATCCGGGCTTCGGCCACCGCGTGTCCGGCCCCGGCGTGAGCGTCCATCTGTGGCGGACGATCGAGGCCTTTCTGACCCGGACGACGGCCGAACGGGCGCCGGCCGCGACGGGCGCCGGGCCGGCTGCGCGCTGACAGCCGGCCGTCCGGAGCGGGTCGGCTTCGCGCCGGCGGCCGCCCCGGGGCGCGCGGGGGTCAGCGGTCCACGGCCTTCGTGTAGAGGTGCCAGGTGGCATAGCCGAGCCAGGGCAGCACCACCGCCAGGCCCATGAACAGCGGCAGGCTGCCGAGCAGCAGCAGGCCCGCCACGATCAGCCCCCAGCGCGCCATCACCCGGGGGTTGCGCCGGAAGACGGCGATCGACGTCGCCATCGCCGTGCCTGCGCTCACTTCGCGGTCGATCAGCATCGGCAGGCTGACGGCGGACAGCGCCAGCGTCGCGAGCGCGAAGCAGAGGCCGACCAGGTTGCCGATCAGGATCATCCCCCAGCCTGGCGGCGTCGTCAGCACATTGGCGATGAACGCGCCCGCACCGCCTGGCGCCTCGAGGCCGAAAAAGGCCGAATAGACGAGGCCTGCGGCGATCAGCCAGCCGCCGAACAGCGCGATCAGGACCACGGCGACGACGGCGATGCTCTCGATCGACGGGCTGCGCGCGACGTCCAGGAAATGCCACCAGCTCGATTCCAGCCCGGCGTCACGCCGCCGGGCAAGCTCGTAGAAGCCGGTCGCGACAAGCGGGCCGAGGATCGACAGGCCGGCGGCGAGCGGGAAGAACAGCCACACATAATCGTCCTGTGCCGCCATCGCCGCCGCGAAGCCGACAAAGGGATAGAGAAGGCCGATCAGCAGGATGTCGCCGCGTTTCGCGCGGAAATCGGCGAAGCCTTCCTGGAGCGCGGCGCGAAGATCGCCGTCCGTGAGGGTGTTGACGCGAATGGCATGCTGGCCCGCGTCCGATCCGATCGACTGGGTGATGGCCATGGCCGCTGTCTCCTGCGAGAGCGTGGAGCGGACCAACGGCGCGGTTCGCCGGGCGCCCGCCGGACTCGCATAGCACAGGTCGGACGGCCGGCGTGAATCGCGCGGGCCTTGCGCCGCTGGGGAGGACCGGGCAGAGGGCGGCGCCATGACCAGCCTCGCCACCGTTTCGACGCTCGACGGCCTCGTGCCCGATGCCCTGCGGCCGCGCCGCTTCCGCATCTTCCTCGAGGATTTCGAGCTGGTGACGGTCGACGTGGAGATCGACGCCGACGCCTTCGCCGCCGAAGACAGCGAAGCGGCGGCCTGGAATTATGATTTCCTGCGCACCGAGATCCAGCGACTGGCGAGCGGACGGCGCTTCAACCTGCAGGAAACCTTCGCCCGCGCCGTCTATGATCTCGTCGCGGCGCGCCAGGGCGTGACCGGCCTGCGCGTCGCGACCCGCAAGCCCGACGTCTATTCGGACTGCCGCGCCGTCGGGGTCGAGCTCAGCTCCGGCTGAGCAGTGCGGCTCGCCCGGGTCCGCCCGCACGGGCCGAGCCGGTCCAGCACCAGCCGATAGTCGGCGGCCGCCGCCTGCGCCGCCTCCGGCGTCAGATCGGCGGTCGCCGCGGGCGGCAGCGCGCGCGGCAGCCCGCAGGCCAGCTGGTACCACAGCAGCGTGCCCGGCTCCGGCGGACTGGCCGCCTCGTCGACGATCTCGCCCAGCGCGACGGCCCAGCGCGGTTCCTGGTTCGGCCGGCGCAGCACGGTCAGCGAGACCGGCCGGCGATTGTCGGTCGTGAGGAAGATCTGGCTTTCGCTTTCGCCGGGCAGCACGCCGGGCACGTGGAAGGCGCCGCCGATGCCGGTGATGCGCGGCGGCGCATCCGCCGACACCGCTTCGGTCAGGATCGCCCGCACCTGCTGCTCGACGGCCGGCGTCACCGGCAGCTGGGCATCGGGCGCGATCAGTTGCAGCTGCGCGGGCTTGCCTGGCACCGGCCGGGCGAAGATCAGCACTTCGGTGCGCCGCAGCCGGGGCGGGCGGCCGCGCGAATCGACCGCGACATCGGCGAGATAGGTGATTCGTGGCGCGACTCCGGATGCACCCCGAATCAGCCGTGCGGCATCCGCCTCGACATACATCCGGACCCGGCCCGGGGGCACGCCGGCGGCCGCTTCGGGCGGCACCGGCGCGGCCCGCACCACTGTCCCGATCAGGGCCAGCGGAGCCGCCAGCGCGAGGTCGGCGAGGTCGGCGTAACTATAGGGAACTGCAGGAACAGTGGCGGAATTCTGCGCCTGTGCGGGGGTCGGGAGCACGGCTGCCGTAACGGCAATCAGGGGAAGGGGAATGCGCATTCGGATCCAGAGCCTCGGCATGGGGGAAGCGGTGCCTAGCATAAAATTGTCATGCGCCGGCCATAGGTTCCATGGCAGCGACAAAGCGTTTGCGTCTCCAGGGGGGCGACGATAGAAAACCGGCCTTCTGCCTAACAATAAGATAAGGGACGGCGGAACCGATCACTGCGGCACGCGGCCGGCGCTCCCTTCGCTCCGTCCACGGCCGAGAGAGGGAGTCTCGTTACTGAATGGCCTACGCTGACAAACAAGGCTTGAGCGGTAGCAAGATCGCGTCGATCGCCATCGTGATTCTGATTCACGCGGTGCTTGGCTACGCGTTCGTGACCGGCCTTGCGTTCAACGTCATCAAGCAGGTCGCGACCGACCTGAAGACGTTCAACGTCGAGGAGGAACCGCCACCCCCGGAGGAAGAGCCGCCTCCGCCGCCGCCCGATCAGAAGATCGAGCCCCCGCCCGTCGTGGCTCCGCCGCCGATCGTGCAGGCGCCGACCATCCAGGCGCCGGTGATCCAGACCGTGCAGACGCCGCCGCCGGTGTTCGTGCCCGACCCGCGTCCGGCCCCGCCGCCGCCGCCGCCGCCCGCCCCGCGGGTGAGCAAGGCTGCCGGTGCCCGTGGTGACCCCGCCCAGTGGATCACCCAGGACGACTATCCGCCGCGCGCGCTGCGCGAGGAGCGGGAAGGCACCGTCTCGATTTCTTGGGACATCAACACCGAAGGTCGCGTCGAGAATTGCCGCGTCACGTCGTCGAGCGGTCATCCGGACCTGGACGAAGCGGCTTGCCGTGCGGTGACCCGCCGCGGCCGCTACCAGCCCGCGCTCGACCAGGATGGCAACCCCATCCGCACCACGCAGTCGCGTCGCGTCCGTTGGACGATTCCGAACAGCTAAGGACGGTGCCTGCCCGCAAGCGCGGGCGGGCACCGCAGACGGCACGATCAGCTATTCAAGAGGAAGTCACGAAACATGCTCAGCCAACTCGCTTTTTTCGCCGCCGCTGCTGGTGGAGCGGGCGCCGCACCTGCCGAAAACCCGTACGGCCTCTGGGCCGCGCTGGAGCAGGGCGGCGTCATCGCCTGGTCGGTCTTCATCATCCTCGTGGCGATGTCGATCTTCTCGTTCTACATCCTGTTCACCAAGCTGTTTGAGCAGCAGAAAATCATCGGCCAGAGCCGGCGCATCCGCCAGAGCTTCTGGAACATGACCAGCCTGAAGGACGGCGCCAACAAGCTCGAGAAGAACAGCGCCTACCGCCAGATCGTCGACGACGCGCTGATCGCGCAGGAGCAGCACACCAAGCTCACCGATCCGGTCGAGGCGCATGACTGGCTGCACGGTTCGCTGAACCGCAGCCAGGCACTGATCAACTCGAAGCTGGGCGGCGGCCTCGCCTTCCTGGCGACGGTCGGCGCGACGGCACCGTTCATCGGCCTGTTCGGCACCGTGATCGGCATCTACCGCGCGCTCATCAAGATCGGCCTGGCCGGTCAGGCGTCGATCGATGCCGTCGCCGGTCCGGTCGGTGAGGCGCTGATCATGACCGCGCTCGGCCTCGCCGTGGCGGTGCCGGCGGTGCTGGCCTACAACTGGCTGCAGCGCCGCAACAAGGCGATCGCGGAGGACCTCTCGGCCTTCTCGAACGACGTGCTCGGCTACATGATGTCGGGCGGTTCGGTGAAGCCGCTGGTCGCCACTGCGGGCGCCCGCCCGGCGGCCGCCACCACCTCGACCAAGCCGCAGCCGTCGGCCGCCAAGCCGGCGACGACGAGCACGGCCGGTCAGGTCGGCGGCGTTCAGCCTAAGGCCTAACGGGTTCGCGCGGCGGGAGGTCCTGCGGGACCACCCGCCGCCCAACCGCTCGGCGCACAGCCGTCGGCAGCAAGACAGGATTATGCATTATGGCAATGGCAGTTGGGGAAGGTAGCGACGACGTCCCCATGTCCGACATCAACACGACGCCCCTCGTGGACGTCATGCTGGTGTTGCTCATCATCTTTCTGATCGCGGTGCCCGTCGTCATCCAGACCGTGGAAGTGAAGCTGCCTGACGTTCGCTTCGACCCGACGACGACCAAGCCGGAAAACGTCTCCCTCTCGATCCGCGCCGTGAACGGCGAGTGCGAGATCTACTGGGGCATGACGCGGGTGAACTCGGAAGAGCTGCTGACTCGCGCCGTGGACAAGCTCAAGGCCGAGATCGAGCGTCAGGGTGGCCCCAACGCCCCCGGACTCGAGCTGCCGGAAGCCCATATCCGCGGCGACGTCAGCACCCCGTACCGGTGCATCGGCGGCGCGATCTACACGATGCAGCGGGCCGGCTTCAGCCGGGTCGGCTTCATCTCCGAGCCGCCCCCCGGCGGTGCGGTCACGCGCTTGTAAGGCAGGAGTAGGTTAGATGGCTATCAGTGGCGGCCGCGAAGACGGCGAGCCGATGGGCGAGATGAACACGACGCCGCTTATCGACGTCATGCTCGTGCTCCTCATCATGTTCATCATCACCATCCCGATCCAGACCCATGCGGTGAAGATCGACCTGCCGGTCAACGATCCGAACAACCAGCAGCAGCCGCCGATCGACCCGATCAAGAACAAGATCGTGGTCGACCCGGCCGGCACCATCCTGTGGAACGGATCGCCGATCGACGAAGTGACGCTGCGGCTCTACCTGGATCGCACCAAGGCGATGAACCCGGAGCCGGAGCTTCACGTCCAGCCGGACGCGAACGCCCGGTACGACGTGGTCGATCGCGTGCTGGCCGTCATCAAGCGCTCCGGCGTGACGAAGATGGGCTTTGTCGGGAACGAGCAGTACGGAAGCTTCTGACGCCGCACGCGGCTTTGGCAGCAACAAGGGCGGTGCCGGTCGGCGCCGCCCTTTTCCGTTGCGGCGCCCGCCGCCCGAGCACCCCCGCGCCGCGCTTCCACCGCGGCCGTTCAGGCTCTAACGCCGGCGCGTGTCCGCCCAACTTCCCATCGAAGCGGTGCTGCCGGCGTTGCGCGCGGCGCTCCGTGCCGGCAGCCGGGCCGTGCTGGTCGCGCCGCCCGGGGCCGGCAAGACGACCGCGGTGGCGCCGGCCCTGCTGACCGAGCCCTGGTGCGCCGGGGAAATTCTGGTCCTGTCGCCCCGACGCCTTGCCGCTCGGGCCGCCGCGGAGCGGATGGCCCAGCTGGCGGGCGAGCCTGTCGGCGGCACCTTCGGCTATGCCACGCGCATGGACAGCCGGCGCTCGGCCGCGACCCGCGTGACCGTGCTGACTGAGGGAATCTTCGTCAACCGCATCCAGGCCGATCCAGAGCTGACCGGCGTCGCGGCAGTGCTGTTCGACGAGATCCACGAGCGCAGTCTCGACAGCGATTTCGGCCTCGCGCTCGCGCTCGATGCCCAGGCAGCGCTGCGGCCCGATCTCCGGATCCTGCCGATGTCGGCGACGCTGGACGGCGGTCGTTTCGCGGCCCTGCTGGGCGGCGCTCCGGTGATCGAGAGCGCCGGCCGTGCCTTTCCGCTGGAGCTGCGTCATATCGGGCGTCCGGCGGACGCGCGGATCGAGGATGCGATGGCCAGCGCGATCCGCCGGGCGCTGCGCGAAGCGGAGGGCGGGCTGCTCGCGTTCCTGCCGGGCGTCGCCGAGATCGAGCGCACTGCCGAGCGGCTGGCCGACTTGCCGGCCACGATCATGGTCCACCGGCTCCACGGCCGGATCGACCCGGCCCTGCAGCGCGCGGCAATCGCGCCGGCGCCGGCGGGCGTGCGCAAGCTGGTGCTGGCGACGGCGATCGCGGAGACCAGCCTGACGCTGGACGGCATCCGGATCGTCGTCGATGCGGGGCTTGCCCGGCGTCCGCGCTACGACCGGGCGGCCGGCGTCACCCGGCTGGTGACCGAACGGGCGAGCCAGGCGGCGGTCACCCAGCGCGCCGGCCGCGCGGCGCGGCAGGGGCCCGGGGTCGCCTATCGGCTGTGGGAACAGGCAGCGACGGCGGGCCTGCCGCCCTTCGATCCGCCGGAGATCCTGGAAGCGGATCTGTCGCCGCTGCTTCTTGCCTGCGCGCTGTGGGGCGTGTCCGATCCGACCACGCTCAGCTGGCTCGATCCGCCACCCGCCGCCGCAGTGGCGGAGGCGCGACGGCGGCTGGAGCTGCTCGGCGCGCTGGACGAAGGCGGGCGCGTGACCGGCCATGGCCGCCGGCTTGCGGCCTTGCCGATGCCCCCGCGCCTCGCCCACATGCTGATTGCGGCCGAGGCGCGGGGGCTGCGTGAAACGGCGGCGGACGTCGCGGTGATGCTCTCCGAGCCCGGGCTTGGCGGCGGCGATGCCGATCTTGAGCTTCGCCTCCGGCGCTGGCGGCGGGAAGAGGGGCCCCGCGCGGTCGCTGCGAAGCGGCTGGCGCAGCGTTGGGCCAGGCTGGTCGAGCCGCGGCCGGCCGGCTCCGGCGCGGCCGCCGCCGCAGCGGCGCCCGCCAATGGCCGCGATGCCGTCGGCACCTGCGTTGCGCTGGCATACCCGGATCGGCTGGCGCGGCGCCGGGACCGCGAAGGGGCGGACTGGGTCAGCGTCGGCGGGCGCGGCTTCCGGCTCGATCCGGCATCCCCGCTCGCCGGCGCCGAGTGGCTGGCGGTGGCGGAGATCCAGGGAGCGGCGGCAGGCGCCCGCATTCTGGCGGCGGCCCCGATCACGCCGGAAGCGGTCGAGGTGCTGTTCGGCGACCGGATCGAAACGGTGCGCGGCGTCCGCTTCGACGTGGCGAGCGGCGCGGCGGTGGCGCTGCGCGAGCGTCGGCTCGGCGCGATCCGGCTATCGAGCGGCCCCGACGACGGCGCCGATGCGGACGCGATCCGGGCGGCCCTGCTCGCCGGGGTGCGCGACCATGGCCTGGCGGTTCTGCGCTGGCCGGACAGTGCCCGGGCGCTCCGTGCCCGCGCCCGCCACGCCGGCATCGATCTTTCGGACGGGCGGCTGCTCGCGACGCTCGATCTGTGGCTGGCGCCGCTGCTCGAAGGCCGTCGCCGGCTCGACGCAATCGATCCGGAGGCGCTGACGGCGGCATTGCTGGCGCTGATCGGCTGGGAGGAGCGGCAGAGGCTGGACCGCGTGGCGCCGGCGCGCTTCACCTCGCCGGCGGGCAGCACGCATCCGATCGATTACGAGGCCGATGCGGGGCCGACCGTCGAGCTGCGTGTGCAGGCGCTGTTCGGGCTCGACGTCCATCCGCGCATCGGCGACACGCCGCTGGTGCTGAGCCTGACCTCGCCGGCCGGCCGGCCGATCCAGACGACGCGGGATCTGCCCGGCTTCTGGCGGGGGAGCTGGGCGGCGGTGGCGAAGGAAATGCGCGGCCGCTACCCGAAGCACCCCTGGCCGGAAGATCCCGCGGCCGCGTCTGCGACGCTGCGCACCAAGGCCGCCGATGCGCGTCGAGGCCGTTGAGCGCGGCGGCGGCTTCGACTAGAGAGCCGGCCATGCCCCAGGCCCGTATCTATCAGCGCATGAAGAACTCCACCCAGTCCGGCCGTGCCGGCACCGATCGCTGGGTGCTCGAATATCTCTCCCGCGCGCCGACGCCGGTCGATCCACTCACCGGGTGGAACGGCCAGGCCGACACTCAGGCGCAGGTCCGGTTGCACTTCCCGACGCTGGAGGCGGCGAAGGCCTATGCGGACAAGCATGGCATCGACGCGCATGTCGTCCCCGCCCCGCAGCCGAAGCTGAAGCTGCAGGCCTATGCGGACAATTTCCGCTGAGGATCAGTCCGCGGCGGGCCCGAGGATGGTGCTGCCGAGGAGCAGGAGCAGCTTCGCGTCGATGAACACGCCGTCGGCCCGGCGGGCGTCGACGAAAGCGGCGACGTCTGCCAGCGGGACGCGGTGGACCGTGATCTCCTCATGGGCATCGCCGCCGCCATCGCCAACCCGCACCAGATCGCGCGCGCGCACCAGCGTGAACGTCTCCGACAGCATGCCGGGGGAGGATGCGAAGCGGCCGATCACCTCGATCCGGCCGGCGCGGTAGCCGGTTTCTTCCTCGAGCTCGCGCGCGGCCGAGGCCGCGACGCTTTCGCCGGGATCGATGTCTCCGACCAGCCCGGCGGGCAACTCCAGGCAGGTGCCGCCCAGCGGCACACGGGGCTGCTCGACCAGGATCACATCGCCCTGATCGACCGCGACGATCACCGCCGCGTCGATGTTGTTCGCGCGGCTGACGAACTCCCAGCGGCCCTGGGTTTTCGCCACCACATACTTCCCCGCCCAGACGGTGCGTGTCGCTTCGGTCATAGCTCGATCAAACGGTCCGGAAGCTCATTGGGGTTCCCGGGATGAGGAGGCGAATGGGTCGCAAGCACGGCCCCGACCTGCGTCACGCAGTCGACCAGCCCGTCCGCCAGCCGCCCGGCGCGGGCGCCGTCGATCAGCGCCGCCATCGCCGCGCCCCAGGTATCGGGCGCCACCTTAGCCGAGATCGCCTCGTCAGCGACGATTTCGGCGACATGCTCGGCGAGGGACAGATAGATGAGCACGCCGGTGCGGGCGATTGTGCGGCGCTCGGTGCCGACGCGGAAACAGGCAAGGGCGCGGCGGCGAACGCGACGCTCGCGGGTCGACAGCGGCGCCAGCCGCACGCGCAGCGTCGGCGCGGCAAGGATCGCGCGGGCCGCAAGGAATGCCGCGATCATCAGCCCCATCACCACCAGCAGAACCTGCGGCAGCGGGTGGCTTTCCGACCAGCCATTCGCCGTTGCCGCGAGAAGGGATTCGAGCGGCCCGGGCACCACCGCGAACAGCGCCGGCACCAGCAGCGCCGCGAGCAGCGCCCAGTGGAGCGCAACGTCGTGATACGCGTCCGAGGCGGCCGCCACGATCGTCACGATCTCGCCGCTCGTCTCCCGCTCTGCCGCGGCGACGGCGGCGTCGACCCGTGCGCGTTCGGCCTCTGTCAGCCTCACCATGATCCTGACGCGCCTCCGCCGCCGAACGATCCCCCGCCGCCCGAAAAACCGCCAAAGCCGCCGCCGCCGCCGCCCCAGCCGGATCCGCCGCCCCAGCCGCCGCCGATCCCCGGGCCCCAGATCACCACCGGCCCGCGGCCCCGGCGATAGGATTTGCCCCGGGCGCCGCCGAACAGCATCGGCAGCACCACGAACAGCAGCACGATGCCCCAGAAGATCAGGCCGACCGGCAGGCCGCCCCGCTTGCGGGACGGCCGCTCCGCGAGCAATTGCTGCTGGCGCACCTGGGCTTCTTCGGGGGACAGCTGGAGCTGGGCGAGCAGGGCATCGGCGCCGGCCTCGATCCCGCCAGGCATGTCGCCGGCGCGGAAGCGGGGCAGCACCGTTTCCTGGACGATCGCGGAGCTCAGCGCGTCGGTCACATAGGGTTCAAGGCCGTAGCCGACTTCGATGCGGACCTTGCGTTCATTGGGTGCGACCAGCAGCAGGATGCCATTGTCCTCCTCCTTCTGGCCGATCCCCCAGGCGCGGCCGAGGCGATAGCCATAGTCGGCAATGTCATAGCCCTGGAGATCGGGAATGGTCGCGACGACAAGCTGTCGTCCGGTCGATTGCTCGAGTGCTTCGAGACGCGCCGTGAGCGCCGCTTCCCGCTCGGGCGCGAGCAGGTTCGCGGCATCGACGACGCGGCCGCTGAGCGGCGGGAATTGCTGCGCGAACGCCGGGCTGCCGAGCAGCAGCAGGAGCGGCAGCAAGGCGGCGAGCAGGCGCTCCGCCGCCCGGGCAGGGCTCAGCGGCAAGGCGTCAGTTCCCGAAATCGACCTTCGGCGCCTGATCGGCTCCCGGCGTCGTCGCCTGGAAGGGTTGCAGGGGCTTCGCGCCATGCACCACTTTCGCGCCGATCATTTCGGGGAAGGTGCGGATGCGGGTGTTGTAGTCGCGCACGGCCTCATTGTAGTCGCGGATCGCGATGGTGATCCGGTTCTCGGTCCCTTCGAGCTGGTCCATCAGCGTCTGGAAATTGCGCTGGCTCTGCAGCTCCGGATAGCTTTCGACGACGGTGCGGAGCTGGCCGAGCGCCTGGGTCAGCTGGTTCTGCGATTCGCTGAACCGCTGCAGCGCCTGCGGGTCGGACAGATCGTCTGTCGTGATGTTGATCGCGGTCGCCCGCGCCCGCGCGTTGGTGACGTTGGTCAGCACCCGTTCCTCGGCGGCGGCGGAGCCTTTCACCGTCGCGACCAGATTGGGCACCAGATCGGCGCGGCGCTGGTACTGCGCCTGCACGTCCGCCCAGCGCGCCTTGGCCGTCTCCTCGGCCGCGGGCACGCTGTTGATGCCGCAGGCGGACAAAGTGAGCGCCGCAAGGGGGGCGGCGAACGCGGCGGACAGGCGAGGGGTCATGCATTCCTCCGGTTGATGCGGCATGAGTCTAGGGAAAGCGCCGTGCGCCCGCAATCGGCCTTGCTTTCGCGGCGGCAACGGCGAAACTGGGACGGCGATCGCACCAGCTGGGGGGAAGAGCGACGATGCTGAGCGAGTTCAAGGCGTTCATCAACCGGGGCAATGTCCTCGATCTGGCGGTGGCGGTGATCATCGGTGCGGCGTTCGGCCGGATCGTCTCCTCGCTGACCGACGATCTGATCATGCCGGTGCTGGGCGCGGTTTTTGGCGGCCTCGATTTCTCGAGCTACTTCCTGGTGCTCGGGCCAGTGCCGCCGGCGCTCGAGGGATCGACCGACTATGCGGCGCTCAAGGAAGCAGGCGTCCCGTTGTTCGGCTATGGCGCGTTTCTGACCGCCGCGGTCAACTTCCTGATCCTGGCCTTCGTGATCTTCCTGCTGGTCCGTGCCGCCAACCGGGCGATGGCGCGCCAGCCCGCCGAGGAGCCGACGCCGACCGATCCGGCCGACGTGGTGCTGCTCCGCGAGATTCGCGATCTGATCGCCCGCCGCGGCGGCGCGTGAGGACCCCTTCCAATCGCCGTCCAATCGCCTATATCGATCGGTGCCGGGCTTGCCCGGCT